>Ga0351893_10015_pt1 | contig 77987 bp, 61 predicted proteins | sample TotcelFGM3001K15_FD_206765 | JGI IMG/M metagenome (GOLD analysis project Ga0351893, IMG submission 206765) | Enriched cells from coal bed in the Powder River Basin, Montana, United States - Total cells FGM rep3 HSBNCT.FGM.300.1.K15 ...
CATGCATGCACGATGAGTGAGACTCGCGGCTCCGGCGACCGCAGTCGCACCGACTTGCGAGGCATGGCGATAGAACGAAAAAGGCCGGCGTCGTGTGACGCCGGCCTTTCGTATAACCCGACGGTAGCCACTTTCGCTACCGTCAAAACAAGTTGAGCGGTTTATACTCCCGTCGAACTCTCCTCCGCGTTGGTGATAATCCGCAGGTGATTACCCCGAAGGAACACCGCTCGTTACCGACGGTGTATCATTCTCTTTTCGGTGCTTCTTGGGAAAGGAAGAACTCTTCAAGAGGTCGATAGCCAAGTTTTTCCATCAGCTCATCCCAATTGGCCGGCAGTTTGATCTCGATGGTGGCGGAATTTCCGCCGGGCATGGTCTGGACCTTGTTTCGGTCGGCGTCTCCGGTCACGAGAATCGGAGTCATGCCGAACTTCATCACGGGGACGGTGTAGATCTTTTCCTGCCTGGGAACCTTCGCCATCCACGGCGGAGGAGCGGTCAGTTCGCCGCCCTCTTCCCGGATGATCCTCCTGACGTGCAGATCCACGGTGTACCTGGCGGGAAAGGCACTGCCGGGATTGGCCCAATAGTTAGCATAGGCTCGCTCGTGCGCAGGGCGCCGTGCTGTTTCGACTAAAGCCTCCTCCAATTTTTCCTTCGTCGGATAAGTTCGGGCGAGATCACGCGCCACGTGCTCGGTGATCAGCATGGTTCGGTTCGGGAGCCGCGGCCCGCTGCCCGTGGCAAACTGGCCTTTCTCTACGGCGTCCCACGCCATCATCTCCATGATTTTCTCCCCGTCGTGCGACGCCGGAGTTAGGTTGTTGCCCCACATCAACGCGGACGCCGCAGTCAGCGTGCTCTGATTGAGGCTGAAGCCCTTTTGCACGTGGTAGGGCTTCCAACCGATGTTGATACACGCCGCTTCATCCTCCGCCAGGCTCCATGGCATGAGATATCCGAAGCTACCCATGCGGTCCTGTTTGATGTAGTAACCGGCCAGGTTCATCATTGCCAGGTTAATAAACCGGCCGAGCGCGGCGTTGCGTGGTTCGTTGATCTGACCTTGCTGCGCATCGATGCCCAGTTGCCGTGCGATTGGTCCGTTGATCCAGCAATAGGGCGTCCACGCATGGGTGCTGGCGAGCGTACGGCGATAGTTTCCGTCTGTGAGGGCCTTGGTATAGGCCAGAAGAATCGGCATGAACTCCGGTGGACAACCCGCCATGACGCCATTGACGGCCACATGCCAGACCAGAGTCTTGCGATACGCGATCGGCAATACGCCGACCACTGCATCCCACGGCTGGTCCGTGTATTTGAGAAACTCCTCGACCCGCTCCACCGTGGGCGGTATGATCGGCAAGCCGTCGGACCAACGCTGCTCGATAAAAAAGCGATTCACCCCTTCGATGGTGCCCGCGAACACCCGACCTTTCGGGTCGCCGACGCTTGCCTTCCGACGATCGGTGATTTCCGCCTCGGTGATCGGTTCGGTTAGCGCCGCGACGATTTGAGGCCAGACTACTTCGCGCGTGTTTCGCGCCAGTTCATCAGGACTGTGAGCGGAGAACGCCCCGGGATACGTGGCGGCGCGCGGTGCGGGCACGCCATGGGTGACGACCGTCGAGTAGACCTGGTTGACGAAGGTCGGCGCGGCAATGGTGACGGCGGGGATGCCGAGGTATTCGGCTGCGATGCTCGACCCGGTCTCCTTCGGCGTGCAAAGTCCACAGCCGCCGTTGCCTGAAATAACCGCCTGCACGCCCATTTCTTTGAGGTTCTTCTGGAATTCGTCTTTCGAGACGCGTCTGACGCCGGGGCCGGGGAACGGGCCGGCTGAGCCGATCTCGCTTAGCAAGATCACCTTGGCGGTCGGATGGTTCGCCAGGATCAGCCGCTTGATTTCGGGGTGCGTAATGTTGGCCATGAAGCTTCCCCCCACGACCGCGATCGTCTTCCCATCCAGCGTGTCCAGGCGGGGACCTTGTTTGATCATTTGCACGGTCTGCTTACCCACCGGCGACACCACAGCGTATTTTCCTGCCGGGACCGGCGCTCCCGGAATTAAGCATGCATCGTCGCACTCATAGTCGAGTGCACCTCCCAGTGCGCTACGGGCAGCAGGCTTCGACGCAGGAACCGAGCCGGCCGAGGGAACGTCGTGGCTCGTTCCGGCTTTCGGCCTCTCGGCGCTGATGACGGCTTGCAAACCCAGTGTGCCAAAAAGTAGCAACATCGTCAGTGAATAAAGTTTCAACATGGAATTTCTCTCTACCTGCAGAGGCTCTGTTGGCTTCGCTGCTCTGAGTTCATTGCCAAAGAGCTGCGGCGGAAGGTGACGGCTGCACAACGAAATGGTATTGAATTCAACACCGCGTCGGCGATTAAGTTTCATTGTAATTGGCGGCGGCGGCCGATTCCCCCAGAAAACCGCCCCGGCTGACGTGCGTGCATCCGTCGAGGCGGCCCTGTCGGTGTCTCGGTTCCCCTAGGCTCCGTACCTGATTCCGCAACGGCGGAGGCGGGGACGCGGCTTGATACCCGCATCGAGCACTGCGGGCGAACGCGACATGAAAGCACAGGATATCAGAACACGCGCGGCACGGCTAACGGCGGAGAAAGCCGCACCGGTTCCCGCACAAACGGTGCCGACGGATGCAGATCACACAGCGACTGCCAGCCGCCGTGATGATCATTCAGCAGTGGCTCGGTGGCGGCCCGCGGGTCGCCCAGATCCGCATCCTGCGTAGCCGCATAGACCAGCCGCCGATCCGGATTGCGCGCGCACGGCCGGGCCAGCCACAGCATGTGGTTCGCCCGGTTCATCCCCCGCGTCAAAGACACCACGCGAAACGCCGGCCGCGGCTCCCGCCGGCCACCCTCCCGCCACCCGCGCAGCACCCAATCCTGGTACGTCTCGTAGCCCAGCAGTTTCGTGCGAATACTCTGCTCGCGAAGCGAATCGAGCGGCTCCGTCGCATTGTCGATCTCAAACAGCACATTGAACACCCGCCCCCCGCGCCCCAACTGAAAATGACAATCCGGCTGCTGCCGATATTCCCCAACCTCCAGCGTCAACTGACCGTCGCCGTGGTACTTGAGAATCTGCACGCGGGACGCGTGACAAGGGACCGACCGAATGCGGATCGGGCACGTACCGTTCGTGCTCGAGCCACGTGCCGTCAAGCGTCAGCACGTAGTAGGGGAGTAGGTCTTTCAATTTGGGCGACTTCCGTAACGCACTGGTGCTGATCACATTTCGGCTGGCACCCTTCAGGAAACCGTTCCAGCGTCCGCCGATCTCGAACCAATCCCAGCGACCCTCGGGATGGGCGGTCGTGGTGAAATACAGGCCGCGTTCATCCACGCCTCCCGGCCGATCGGTCCAGTCTTTCATCCGCTCGGCCAGGGCTTTCAGATCGTTCTGATCGAGTTTGTAATGCGACGCCATCCACTCGATATCAAACGGCTGGAGATACTCGCGGTAGGGCGGCACGGCCAACATTTCGTCAAACGGTGCCAAGGCCCCGGCGACGAGCGCATCCGGATCGCCCTTGGCGCCGATGATGACAAACGTGCAATAGTGCATGTGGGGAGTGGGAAATGTGGAATAGATCCGACGAAGTGGTGTGCGTTTGGATGTAGCGGTACGCGCCGGTGTTGAACGGTCAGGCATAAGCAGAAAGGGGAAAGGAATGCCAAGCGGCATCGCGTCCAAGCAGCACGAGCATCCCGCCGTCAAGGGAGAGCAGGGGAGCGCAGCGTGGAACCGCGCAAGTTCGCAAGCCCCCGCGTTGCGAACTTCTTGCGCCGGTTCCCCCGGACGCGACCTTGACGGCCAAGGGATGCGCCGTGCTACACCGAAGAGCCCGCTGGCAGGGAAGGGGGTGACCGCAACGAAGCGAGCGGCACAATCATCGGGGGGCCCAGCTTCCCTCGACCGACCTGTGGTGTAACAATAGTTGCTGGAGAAAGACGCCAAGGACTGACCATGACGCCGGGGGGGGAATGAAGCGATGAGCATTACCGTCGAGTTGAACAGCGAAGAGATCGCGCAGATGAGCAGATTGACGAACCAGCCGGACAGCGCCCAAGCCGTGGCTCAGGCGGCCCGCGAGTATCTGCGGATTCGTCGCCTGCGGGAACTGAGCGCCATGTGCGGCCAAGTTGATTACGAGGACAACTGGCAGCAGTTGGAGGCATTGGAGTTGGCCGAGGTCAGATTCCCACAATAGGCAGAAAAAAACATGGAAGACTGGGTTTTCGTGGACACCTGCATGTGGGTCTCCTTTTTCAGGCATCCGAGTTCCCGTGAAAAACTGGCCGTCGATGATCTCTTGGCCCAAGACCGCGTGGCCTTAGTGGGACCGATTGTGGCGGAGGTGTTGCGGGGCTTCCGTCGGCGGGACCAAGCAGACTGGGCAGGCTCTCGCCTGCGGTTGGCTCACTACGTCGACGCCGATTGGGATGATTGGCGGCAGGCCGCCGACTTAGGGCGAGAACAAGCGCAGCGCGGACGCGACCTGCCGATCACGGATTTGGTCTTGGCCGTGATCGCCCTGCGTTTGGACGCCTCCGTCTACAGCAGCGACCCGCACTTCGATGGGATTGACGGGCTGAAACGGTTCCAGCCGTTCTGAAGGCAAAGGGGGCACGCGAGCAGGAGCAAACTCATCCCGGAGCCTTTTGGCAGGTGTGTTTCCGATCCTGGTAGATTTCTTCGAGGATGCGATCATCCTCCGGCGTCCACGAATCCGCCAATGCGCCGGCCGCCGAACTCACCTGTCCCGGTCTCCATCCTGGTGGTGGTCCCGGTAACCGCTTCTTCCGACGAACGAAGCGAACGTGGACCTCCACTTCCTGGCCATCCACGACGCCGAGATCTTGCTCAAGTTGGATGATGTCCCCGTGGACTTTGCCGTGCAACGTCTTGGTCATAACCGATCCTCCCACTGGCGCGCGAGCCGGCGTTCCTCCAAAGTTTATTCCTTCATAACATCGCTCCAGCGTTTTCTAGCGTTTCCCTGACACCCATTCTATGTTTTTCGCCGCCGGTCGTCAGCAGAGATCTTCTGGCGTTGTCCACATCGGGGATGTTTCGCCGGCGTCGACAGGTCGGGGAAGCGCCATCTGACCTGGAATTCTGCGTGAATCCCTCAGAAACCGTCGCACGTCTTCGCGGGTCGCCGAGCGACTGGAAAACGTCCGCAGCACGGCCGGTTGCTCCGCCTCGGGAGCGGCCGGATCCACGGCGTACCACAGCGTCTCCCGCTCGCCATGCCAAGGGATGATTTTCGGAGACAAAGGGCGGGTCACATCGTCTGGCTGATTTGAAGATTCGCAAGCCACGCCGGTACTGTAGCACAGAATTGCTATCGGACTGCCACCTTAAAGAAACCCGCGCCTCGGACAATTGCCGACCGGGGCTACGTCAACGCCAGTGATTCTTTCAGCGCCAAATCGACCCGTTGCATCAGCGTGTCCGGCAAATGACCGATGGTGCGCAGGATGTCGCCCTGGACGACGGTGAGGATGTTTTCGCAGAAAATGACGGACGTCTGCTGGAGGCCGGATTGCGCAGCCTCGGGCGACTGAATGTCCACGAGAACCTGGGTTGGTTCGGCGGCGCGCGACACGTTGGATGTGATGAAGACGAGGATCGTGTTCTTCATCCGGGCGTTATTTCGGTCGTTTTGAACAACGAGCATGGGGCGCGTTTTGGCACCCGTGCGACTGGCAAAGGGAGCCCGGAGCAGAACGACATCGCCGCGTTGGACCGTCATGACCGCCCCTGGGAAATACCGTCCGCATCGTAGCCTTCCATACCGGGAGCATCCAGATCGTCTTGCACGGCGTCGGCGAAGGCCGGGTAGAACGCTCGCGGATCCGGATCACTCGTGTCGTAATCCGCTCCCTGTTGCAACTGTTCGTAGGCGTCAAGCCGGACCAGCACGTATTGGGCATGCGTGAGCGGGTCTTCCACCTGGAGCGGCCGATCAGGCTGCCGGGCCAGTGCTTGCCGGAGTTCAGTACTGAGTTGCGGAGTCATGCCAATAGTATATCACCAAAGGTGCTTGTACGGCGAGCCGGGAAAGCGTGATGGCGGCCGAATCTCAGCAAGGACGACGGCGACACGGGACAGCGACACGAAATCCATCTGGAGAATAGTTTGACCAATGTAGGGGCAATATCAACGAAATGATTGCAGAAGAATTGCAGAAAAATTGTTGGGGCGACGAAAAAAGGACTCACAGCGATTTGCCGTAAGTCCTTATCTCGTAACCAGTGCGGGAAACAGGACTTGAACCTGCACGACCTTTCGGCCACTAGGCTTTCAACCTAGATAACGCCATATTGGCTTGCATGGGACTTGCATGGAATTTGGATGTAAACGCTTATTTTCATGGGATTTGCGTTGAAAAACTGAGGTCTGAACATTAGACTTAAAGGGAGGTTGCATGGCCAATTCTGCCACCGATTTGCCACCGGAAAGGAAACGTCATGGCGGGCATTCAGAAGTACCCATCCGGCCATTTTCACGTGTGTTTTCGATTCTCGGGACGCAAGTACAACCGCTCGCTGGAAACGAAAGACGAAACGGAAGCACGGGACCTGGCCGGGCGGATTCGGGACAATATCCGGCTCGTTGATCGTGGACTGCTCACGATCCCGCCGGGGGCTGATGTCCCGGATTTCCTCCTGTCGGACGGGAAAGTTACGGGGCCGGTCGAAATGCCGCACGTCACCACGCTTCAAGAACTGATCGACCGGTACGAGAAGACGATTTCAGGCGGTGCTGTCGAAGACAGCACCCTCTACACGATCCGGATCCACATCAAGCACATCAAGACGATCCTCGGTACAGAACTGGATATTCGAGCCCTGACGCGGAGCCACCTGCAAGAGTACATCAATCGTCGCCGGGCTCAGAAGGGGCACCGTGGGGCGGCGATCAGTCCGGTGACGATCCGTAAGGAGCTGACGACGCTGTCCGGGGTGTGGTCGTGGGGCATCGGCGAGGGGCTCGTCGGTCCCTTCCCGAACAGCGGACTCAAGTATCCGAAAGGGGCCGAGAAACCACCGTTCCAGACCTGGGCGGAGATCGAGAAGCAGATCGAACGGGGCAAGCTGACGGAGAAGGAACAACAAGCCCTGTGGGATTGCCTGTTCTTGACCCTGAACGAAACGGCGGAACTGCTGACGCATGTGAAGGAGAAAGCTCCGCAGTCGTTCCTGTATCCGATGGTCGTCATGGCCGCCCACACAGGCGCAAGACGCTCGGAATTGCTCCGTTCCCGCGTGGTCGATTTCGACGACGAGTCGGTCGTCATCCGCGAACGCAAAAAGTCGAAGAAGCAGCACACGACCCGCCGCGTGCCCCTGTCCCCGATGCTCAAGAACGTGATGCGCGAATGGTTCGCACAACATCCCGGCGGTCCGTACGCCTTCTGCCAGACGAAGATCGCCCACTCGAAGAGCAAGCGGACGGCGGCCGAGCCGATCACCAGGGACGAGGCGCAGGATCATCTGCGGCGAGTGCTCGCCGACTCGAAGTGGGACAGGCTGCGGGGCTGGCACGTGCTGCGGCACAGCTTCATTTCCAACTGTGCGATGAAGGGGATTGACCAGCGGATCATCGACTCGTTTGTAGGGCACACGACGGAAGAGATGCGCAAGCGGTACACGCACCTCTTTCCGTCGGCCAAAAAGGCGGCTATTGATGCCGTCTTTCCGGAAGCAGCCCCTCCGACTTGATCCGCATCAACTCCGCGTGCGAGACCATCCACTCTTTGGACGTGCCGCGCCCACAGGAACGCTTCTCGGCGCGAACCCGGCCCAGCCGGCACCATTCCCGGACGCTGTAGGGCGACTTCTTGAGGATGTCCGCCGCGGTCTTCGTGTCGTACCAGTCCTGCACCTGCCGCTGCTCGATCAGCGTCAGCAGCACCGCTTCGATCTTTTCAAGCCGTACAAGGATTTCGTTCATAGCTCAACCGATAAAAAGGGGGCCTCCATGCCCCGGGGACCTACTTCTCCTGTGGTTTGTCCTGCTGCTGCCGCATGGTCAACAACATCCGCAATGACTTCCACGACAGGAAGCCCTGGAACGTGCCGTCGGCGAACTTGCAGTGGACGCCTTCGGCTTCCTTCTGCGTGAGCGAGTCGACGCCGTTACCGACCTTGTCGATCGTCACCATGACCGTCCTCCTTTCTCATCTGGGAATTGTCGAACCTCCTCATCCGCTCCCGATCGACTTGCTTGCTCCAGTAACCAATCGATCAACACGTTCTGCGCCCGGATCACCTGCTTCTGGCTGCGGATCACCGAGCGGACACTCCGCTTTTCCACGAATCATCCTCCTTTCGTTACGATTGCAAACGCATCACGAACTTTATGTTCCAACTCCGTGACCGACCACGGCGGATCGGCACAGCTTTGGTTCCACTCCAACAAGTAGGCCAGCGATTCCTCGGGACTCAGGCCCGCATCGCGAAGGATGCAGGCCACGCGGAAACAAGCGTCGCTGCCTCGCGATCCCTGGATCGACTTGATCCGGCGGATGTACGCCCGCAGGTCGCGGATCCGACCGGCCGCCACGGCTGCCGCCGATGGTGCCGGCAACGACGTCGGTATCGGCGACGCGCGGATGACCGGCAGCCACGCCCGATCAAACGGCGGCAACTGCAACGTCGCCGCGCCGATCAACTCGTATCGTGTGCCCGCTCCGCGCGAGCCAAAACCCACCGCGTAGCCTCGCCCGCCGGCCCGCACATCCCAGCCGCGATCGACGCCGGTGGCATTGCGCAGTCCGGGCACCGAGCGATAGTAAAAGTGCGCCCCGCCCCGCGGCGTCCGCACCGTCCACGGTGTGGGCGGCATGTGCTGCTGCCACCACTGGGCCAGCTCGGCCGTGTCGGTGTCGATGACCGCCACGCGGTCGCAGACGATGCCGTAGTTCCGACCGGGCTCCATCATCTGCTCCACCGCAACCCGCTCGCTGGTCGCCTTCGACGGCCAGTCTTCCCAGATGGGCCGCTTGCCGATCAACGGATGCACCCGCAGCCCCAGCTCTGCGACCCGCAGCGCCGCCGCGCGTACCTCCGATGTTGTTACGATTGAATTCATGGTGGATCATCTGGGTGAAGGATTTGGAAAACACAGCGAAACGATACGCCGCTCAGCGTTCGTATAACAACATTCCGACCAGGCACGACCGCTCGTGCCGCCTGAACAGCTCATGGGCGTCCCGCTCGACCTCGTCGTATTCCTCATACAACCGCCGCGACTCCAGCTGTCCGGTCTCGGCGTCGATCAGCACATACCGGACGGCGGTACCGCATTGCTCGATTTGCACGACGTCGTCGGCAATGTTCTGGGCCAGGTCGCTGGCCAACCGATCGTTCAGCGTCTCACTCAACAGCTCCTCGGCCTCGCGTTCAATGGGTTCTTGAAGTTCGTGGTAGTACTTCTTCATGGTGGATCAGGGGAATGAAACAAAAGCTTATTTCTTGGGGACAAGCACGATGCCGAGCCGGGCATCGCTCATCCTGGCGATCTCCGTTGCTTCCTTCTCGTTCTGCAACAGCACGCTCGTTTTCAGTTCAACGCGATCCGGCCGGAACAGGCCGTATCGCACCTCGTATGCGTTGCCCAACGCCTGTTCCAACTCGAACGTGGCGTCGTTGAGCATGTCGGCGACGAACCCGGAATCGAGCACGCCGAAGATGTCGGTGAAGATCGTTTTCAAATGGTCAATCAAGTACTTGAACATGGTGGTAAGGGGAAAAAACTAAAGCTCGTACAGCCGCACCAGGTCGCGGTACGCCTCGACCAGCAACCGGTCGAGGTTCGCCCCAACGGGCGGCCGGATGTAAGTCAGCACCTGCCACCGTCGCACGTGATCCCTCGGACACTGCCGAAAACAATCGGCTCGGCGGACCGTCAGGTGCCCGTGCGGCGAAGCCAGAATCAAAAAACGTCGGCTGTTCATATTCGGTGGGGGAATGGTTTTTCCACGATCGTGCAAACATCATGCAGCCCGGGGATGAAGCTGCTGCGGTACGTCCGCTTGCTGCTGCTGGCCCCGTGCGAGAAGCGGATGATCTGCGTGACCTTCTGCCGCAAGCCCAGCTCGAAGCACAACCGCTGGGTGTGGTACACCAGCGGCACGAAGCCCGCGTCGCGGTCGGCGTAATCGCCCATCAAGACCGCCATCCGCCCGCCCGGCCGCAGCTGGTCGTTCAAGCAGGCGAGCAGCGCTTGATATTTTTCGAGGAACGCGTCCAGCGTCCCGACCGCCGACAGGTCGCGCGGATCGGCGGTGTACAATTTCTGCCGCCAGTAGGGCGGATGAATCCAGATGAAATCGAACGCGTCGAGCCCCTGATACGACTGCGGATCGGCCGCGTCGCGGCCGTCGCGGATATCGAAGCTGACGCACTCGACGCCGATCTCTCGGCAGACGTCGCCGCACGTACCGGAGCCCGTCATCGGATCGAGCACCCGCTGCGGGCGGAAGTAATGGAGCAGATCCTTGATCAGCTCGCCCGAGCAGTTGCCCGGATAGCGGCGGTCACCGTAGGGACCGGCGAACGCCTTGTGGTACAGGCTCGTCAGCCCCGGAACCGGCGACCCGTTCACGGGCGCCCTGGGCAGCACGGCGATGGTGTTTATCGCGGAACCGTACATAGGAAAAATTGGGAAAGAGGAAGTAAAAAAACGCCCCTCAGCGGAGGCACGCACGCCGTCGCACGTCCGCCGCGCAGCGGCAAGGAGGAGTCCGCGAGGAAGCTCCTTGCCAGCGAGCACGGACGTGTACCCTCGCCAAGCCTCCGCTGCTGTCGCTCCCGTGAAAACGAGAGCGAAGTGCCCGGAGAGTCCAGGCACCCGCTCGAAGAAAGATGTCCTCCCGGCAGCTCCGCGGGTCGTTGTCCGACGCTACGGAGCCACACTGGAAGTGGAGGCGGTCAGGGCCGCCTCCGTCCGCTCACGCGGTTTCCGCCTGCAGGCCGTGGATATACTCGCTGGCCTGCTGGGCGACGCTCACCACTTTCCCCAAGTCATCCAGGTCGAACCACTTCGTGTACCGCCACTGACCCGACGAGTCCTTGTACGAGCGCGAGAACGTCACGCTGTAGAACACGCGGTCCTCACCCCCCGATCTGCCGTTCTCGGGAAATGATGGCGGCCGACACGTCGTCGATCCGGAAGACCTTCATGGGTTTCTTGGCCTCGGTCGAGGCCGCTGCCGACTCCTCGGCACCTTTCTTTTTCTGCGTCATGCGAAAAGGGGGAAAGAAATACAAACTGCCTTGCGCCGGACGCGCGGAGATGGTTTCATCCCCACAGCGCACCGATCGCGAAGGCGACTGCCAGCCCGACGACGGTGACATCGAACAGGGGGCCCGGTAGGGCCTTCTGTTCCGGCTGCCTGTGTCGCCGCGAGGCCGGCTCGTACGCCAGCCTCGCGAGGCTGAGCTTCCTTTTCTCGTTTTCCATAGGCGAAAGCGGAAAGGGATACAAAAGCACACGCCGAACCGGCCGGTTCCCTGAAACCGGCGTCGCGACGTGTGGCTGCTTCAAACTTCTTCAACGCTCGAGGCGTTCTCGAGTTCCAAGATGAAAGCCCACGCCTGCTGCAGCACATGCACGGCGACCGGAATCTCGTCGCGCACGAAACTGCTGTTGTGGCGGAATTCGCCGTTCTGACGAAAGGCCCGCTGCAAGCTGACTTCATAAAACCGCACGGGTTGCCCCGCCTGGTACGTTTCGTTCTGAAAGATGCTGGCCGAAATTCCGCGCAAGCGGAACGTCTTGATCGGTTTATTCTGGACCGTCGTGTTTGTCTGCTGAGCCATCGTATCGCTCCGTAATGGTGGAAAGCCAGAGCGCGGCTCGGAGTAAACTTGTCCGATCGCTGGGAAGTCATCGGGTTCTGCGCCGCTGGCGGGGACAGCCGCGCACACGCCACACATCGCCACATTCGGGACGCCCACCGGGCGACCCGACATACCGCGTGCGCCACCCCGCATGGCACACGGTGAAGGAACCGCAGTTCGCAGAGGGGCCGGCTTACCGACGCGTCGCGCGTCGGGCGAGCCGCAGCGAGCCGGGGTGCCGGGGCGGAGCCCTGGCCCCTCGTGCCTAGCGAGCCGCAGCGAGCGTCCGTGCCCCGCGACGCAAAGGAGCGGATAGGCACGGGAGGCACGAGGGGCCAGGGGTCGCGACGGAACGGAAGCGAGCCCCTGGCACCCCGGAAGCTGGCCCCTGACAAGGACTTCCAGCGAAATCCCTGCAAACGTGGGGGGTGTAGTGGGCCGGACGGCCCTTGGTACACCCCGTGGTACAGGCGCTGGTACACCCTAGATCCTCCTCAGCAGCGGCTGTGGGCCGGCATCGCACGTGTAGTAAATCGGTTCGTACAAAAGCTTTTCGGGCAGCAGCTCGTCCATCGCCACGAACCGCCACAGCTCCCAACCCGGTTTGCCCGCGATCGCCCGCCGCAACGCATCCCGCCGCTTGGCCGTCGGCGCCACCATCAGCACCGAGAAGCCGTCGAGCGTCGCCGCCGGAAAATGCCGCCGGTGCAACAACCGCTCAGCCATCTCCGCGTAGCCCGCCGTCTTGCTGTTGGCGATTTGTCGCACGCCCGACGTCGCCCGGTCTTGTTTCATGCACAGGCGTTTGCTGTTGAATCGCATCCGCAACGATCGTCACCAGTTCGTCGACTGTCTCGTGCAACTGTTTGCTCTTGGCAATGATGAGTTCTTGTGGGATGATCATGTTCGGACCTCCGTGGTGAGAGAAGTTTTTTTTCTGATGCATACTTCATCTCACACGAGGTCCATTTTCGCAACCCGTCATCCGGCTGTAAGTGCTTGCAGTGCTAGTACTTGTGCCGTGGAAGACCGGTTGCGCCCGTGGTGATTACATCTTGGCTGTAAAAGAGAACCAGCCTACTCTCTATGCTGCAATTGAGCGACACTTTCAGAATATCGACAAGGGCTCGCTTCCTTGCGTCGCGATACGCACTCACGTCACGCATGATTCAGCCCACGGAAGAGTGAAAGAGCGACAATTTGTCATGATCGCGATACCGGAAGAAATGTCGGACAAGAAAAAGGAGTGGCACGGATCAAAAAGCATTGGGAAGGTGATCTCTCTCACGACCCGCAACGGCATAGAAACAAGCGAGGCTCGATACTACATCTGCAGCCTCAAACCCTCCGTAAAGCGCTTTGGCGAGGCTGTCCGTGGACATTGGGGAATAGAAAACTCGTGTCACTGGGTATTGGACATGACATTCGACGAAGACCAAAGCAGGATTCGAATAAACCACGGCACCGAAAACTTCGCTCTGTTGCGACGCTTGGCGTTATCTCTAATCAAACAGGACAATTCGCCGGAATCGGTGCGACGCAGGCGAAAGCGTGCCGGATGGAATGATTCGCGTCTCTTAAACATACTGAAGGGAAAAACTTAAGATGCGGTTGCCCTGGGGTAGGGGGCTGTCCGGGAATTGGCACGGCGTGGAGCCCGCAGGTGTCTGTCTGCGCGGCCGTGGCTTGTGAAACAAGGCCGGCCGAGGCATACGGCAATGAGTGAGGCGGTGATGCGTTTCATGGGAATCAGTCTCGGTGATTGAGCTGTGGGGTCGTGGTCAAAAGTTAGTTGGATGGAATGGGCGCCACGGTGGCCTTGCCGCCGGCCAGTGGCCGGACCGAAGGGCGGGAAAAGGAGGTTGTTATCTTCCTCCGTAGTTAAACGGCACGCGTTTCCACTCACTGATCTTTCCGGCATCATCATAACGATAGGTCACATTTGGCTCAACAGTGAGTGAAACGGTACTTCCGCCGCATTTCAACTGCACGGGTACAGGCAAATAATCAATCCCAATTAGTTCTATGAACTTTCCCTCTAGATCGGTGACAACCCGGGCGCCTTTAGTAAAACGGCAAATCTTTTTTCCATTAAAAGAACAGATAATCCAGTTACCTTCGCGAGTCATCTCATAGTTCCGTTCTCCCCATTCCTGTTTACAGAAAACCGTCTCAGTGCGACTGACACCGGACCATAATACCTTACCCTGTGTCACATGGATGCCATAGAGGCGGGTCATGAATTCCAAACATGACAGGATGGTTGGGCCATATGTTACCTGCCCCTTTTGGACGTTCACAGGATCCGCCTCGGCACGGTCGATCAGAAAACTCGGTGTAAACTTGTTCCCGGACTCGCTGACGATCTTAAGCAGTTTTTCGCCGATCATGGTCAACTCGGCATAGTGACCATAGTTTTCCAGCGCGCGAATTGACCGCTGAAAGGTAAGCCCCTGCGGTTTGCCGCTCCATGTGTTATCGCTTATGTTGTTATGGTCGCAGAATTTATCGTTCGCGGCAATTGACGGAAGCGGGGTTGCGGTCCAGAATTCCTCCGGATTCAGCAGATAATATTTCACAAAAGCACCCGCCATTTCCTGATCGAAAGATCCGAAATACATACATCGCAAATTATTGTGGATCAATATATCTACGACTTTACCGTCGGGGCCGCGATCATAACAGGCGTTTTTCTCGGGGATCCATAAATACTCGCGGATCTTCTTTTTGACCTCATCCGCCTTCCGTCCCATTTCCTTGCCGTTGTTCAATTCCCGGGAAATCAGGGCAAGCGCATCCCTGGCTGCATAAGAATACGACATTATGTCCATCGATTCCTGCGGAAAACTATTCTTGCCATTATTTCTGAAATAGTCCGCCTTTTTTTCGGCCTCCTTTTTCCCGACGATCCTCTCGTCGACCATGTTATTGGTGGTTGGCGGTACATCATATGGCCAATAATGCATGCTCCATCCGCCAGCAAAACGTGTGGTGAAGTCTTCGCCGGTATCCCCGGCACACCAGGTCTCCAGGTAGCCATCATTATTACTGTCCCTGAAGCGCCAGAGATAGGCATCATATTTTTCAAAACATTGATAGAGTAATCTCAGAAATTCCTTATCTTTTTCCAGCCAGTAATACACCTCAAACGCCTCGATCGGGAAGCAGAATCCCTGAAAACTGGTAAACCGACAGTATTGGGATGTGGTGACGTCATTGACTGATTCCACCAACCTCCCATCCTCCCGTTGCGTTTCAATAAATATCATCTGATTATTCACGGCGATCTCCAGATCGTGACGGGCGAACATATTCCCGCCCATAGGTTGGGTCTCTGTCCATAAATGTCTGTATTGGGCGCCTTCCACCATATATCGGGTGTTGTCTTTTCCCAATACGATATTCCCCCGTGCTTTTTGCAGCGCCTCGTCGAAAGTCGCCTGTAGTTGGGCATCATCCGTCCGAAATAAGTAGGTTGTCTTCGGAAAGGGTTTCTTTAATTCCATTTTCGGGATGCTATCCTGCCCTTCCGCTGAAACGGTAACATGCGGTGTTTCTGTGCCCTGCGCGGGCAGAACCTGCATGTTCAGGTTCTCGGTCTCGGTGGCCCGGGCGGACGGAAGGGCGGCCAGGGTGAGAACGAATGCGATCAGTATCTTGCTGTTCATCTCTTTCTCCTTTGTAGTTACGATTCCCTCTATTTCAGCGGCGTCCTGTCGAACACGAGCGTGCCCCACGTCGAGGGGAGCAGGGCCGCCGAACCGGGGCGGTCGACCACGGCCGCTTCGCTCTGCCTGGCCCAGTGCGCGGCGCGGGTACGCACCCTGCCGCCGGCGTCAGGGAAACCGACGGAGGCATCGAAGCCGACGGTGGGGTTGCGTGGCGGATCGAGTTCGAGCGACTTGAGCGGCACGACGGTCTCGAGCGTGTAGCCCTCGGCGCCGAGGTGGTACGCGAACTGCAATCCGGGCAGCGGGCCGATGTCGGCGAAACTCCGCGTGGCCGCCGGACTGCTGATCGTCTGCGGGTTCTTGCCGTTCTTGCGGACGGGCCAGAACGCCATCTGGAAGTCGGCGGGAGCGTCGTCCGTGATCCGGGCGAGGATCACTCGCACGTCGCCCTCGGCGTTGCCGTCGCGGTTGGGCTTCGACCAGTCGCGGCCGATGCAGAAGTCGACGTAGCTGCCGCTCACGAACGGGCACAGCGGCAACTCGGTGCCGGCGTTGCGGAGGCCGTTCGGCTCCTTGACGTCGTACGCCAGGTACAGGTTCTCCGCGTCGAAGACCATCCGGATCGAGGCCACGGGCTTGCCGTCGAGCTGGATCTCCGCCGCCTGCACGCCCGCCCAGTCTTCGAGCTTGCCGTCGATCTCGATGGTGCGCGTGTTCACCATCTTCTTCTGCTGGGGATCCTGCTCGCAGATGGCACGCGCGACATACACCGGTCGCTTGCCGGGCGGCGGGCCATCGGGATCCCACGGGCGGGCCGCGGCCGCCATCTCGGGCGTGACCGTGATCGCGCCGGCGTCAACCTTCTGCAGTTTCGGGAGCGCGATCTCGTGCATGCTCACGCCGTGGTCGCCCGCGCAGGTGTAGACCTTGCCGTCGATCTTGTACGCATAGGCGCCCACTAGCTCGATGAAGATGCTGTCGGCGTCGTGGATGCCGTCGTTCGGATCGTGATACACCTTGCCCACGTACAGGCCCGTGTCGGTCCAGACGTGCATCTGCGCGATGAAATCGGACACAAACACAAACCCGTCGATGGTCGCGCAGATGCCGTTGGGAAAGTACATCTGGCCGGGGCGAGCCTTGCCGGGAGCGCGGCGGCCAAGCTTCAGCCAGGCGGGCTTGCCGGTCGCCGCGTCGAACTTCATCGGCGAGCGCCGCCAGTTGCGGCTCGCCCACCAGCCGTCGCCGTCGATCCCGCCCAGCTTGATCGGCACGGACGCTTCGGGTTCCGCCAGGGCGAATATCGAGCCGCCGGCGGCGTCCAGCCCGGAGAGGTACACTACCCGGGGATCCTTCCAGCCGTCGCCGCCCGCAAAATCAGGCACGTCGAGCGTGGCGACGTCCTGCAGATCGGCCCAGTCGTACACCGGCACGCCCGTTGGCAGCACCTGCCGGGCCGGCAGACGTCGTACGTGCCACTTCAACGGCTTCGCGTTCTCCGGACATATCATCAGGATGCTCAGATCCTTCTGCAACTGCACCCCAAACAGACGTATGCACTTCTCCATCAGCGGATGGTTTTCCGTGAGGACGCATTCGCCGGCCGCCATCTTGCCGTCGCCGTCGAGATCGGACCACGCGAACCAGTTGTTCGGCCCCCGGTCGTAGTCGCCCTCGAATCGTCCGTCCTTTGTCTTATGCACCCGGTGCGTGTAGACGAACGCCGCGAGCTTGGGCTCGAGCGTCTGCGGATCGAGCAGCCACACGGAGAGATCGCCGCCGAACGCGTACAGCCTGCCGTTGTCCGCCGTGAGCGTGCCGTCGGTGTAGCCCAGGTAGGGGTGCCGGCCGTCAAACGCCGTCGCGTGCTTACCGAAGATATGCGTGTTGCCCAGGAAAACGTCGTCCTGCTTCATCACGCTCTGCGGCATGAGGCGGCTCCACGACGGATACCACGTGCCGCGGTCGAGATCGATCTTGTAGGCCGCCAGCCCGGGCACGTCCGCGAACTGTCCGTAGCTGAACACCATCTCGCTCCGGGCGACATCGATGCGGCCCTGGCCGGATGATATGCGTGTGTTGAAGAACTCCTTGCGCAACTCACCGGTCCGAGCGTCCCACACGCTCACCCGCTGGAAGTCCTCGGCCGACTCGGTGACCCACAGCGTGCCCCCCGGGCCGACGCACAGGCCGCGCGGGTCGAGCAGGCCTTTGGGGTTGTACAGGCCATTGCGGGGCCGGCCGCCGTCGATCCCGATCGTGCGGATGAGCCTGCCCGCGGGCGAGAAGACCTTCACCTGCTGCGCCGCGCCGCCGTCGGAGACATAGAAGTTGCCATCCGCGTCGATCGCCAACCCGGACGGATCGTCCAGGCCCGCGTCGATCACCGTCGCGAGTGTCTTGCCGTCGCGGTCGAGTTTCAGCAGCTTGCGCTCGCTCAGGAGGAAAATGCTCCCGCCGAACGCTTCCACCCCGCGAGGCGACGCCACGTCAACCGAGTTGAGGATCTTGCCGTCGGCGGAGTCGATCACGAACAGCTTGTGGTCGAGGATGACCGGCACGTAGATGCGGCCGGCGTCGAGGGCGAGCCCCCGGACGTCGGTGGTCCATCGCCCCTTCCACAAGCCCTCCTGGGTCGCGTTGTTGCCGGTAGGCACCTCGCACAGCACCTTGCCGCGCGAATTTCCGAGGTCATACTTCGCCACCACCAGCTTCTTATCCAAGCTGGCAAGCGCGAGGTACATGTTCGTGTCGTCCATCGCGCACGCGTACCGCAGATCCCACGGGAAGAAGGTGAAATAGCGGCGGACGATCCGGCCGGTGTCCTCCATCAACTGCACGCCCGTATTGTTGTGCGATTCCACGCAGCCGAACGCGGCGACGACCCGTTTGCCGTCGCTGCACACGTCCATCGGCGCGCCGAGATTGCCGCCCCAGCCGCCCAGGCCGTTGTCGAGCACGTAGGGCGGATCGCCACTCACGCCGACCTTCATCTTGAAGCTGGCCTTCAGCGGCTCCGCGAACCATACGCCGCGGGCCGCATAGGTGCCGGGCTTGGCGGGCAGGCCGAGGTCGGTGGTCGCGTCCCACTCGAGCGTCTGCTTGCCGCCGTCCACCTCGTCGGCGTAGGTCAACGAGCGGATCAGCATCCCCGAGTCGTCGTAGACGCCGAGGCTGAGCTGGCCCTTCTCCGGCGTCGTGAACCGGATCGGGATTTTCGTCGGGTCCGCGGCCTGGCCGGCCGACGCCATGGCGAGGAGGGTGACTAATGCGAGGACTGATACGCGGAAGCGAATGAGCGTCATCTTGCTCCTCCTGAGGGACAGGAATTTGGCTGTTCTCATTGTCTATTTTCCTTTGACTGAGTCTCCGGGACGAAGATGTATGGCACCTGTGGCAGGAGCGAGGGCATGATGGTGCGGTCTTTGATCGCGATCGGCACGCCCGAGCCGCGGCCGTCCGGCGTCAACGGGTACAACGTCGCGTGCGGCACTTCGCCCCAGTCGGCCGGCAGCTTCCAGGCGCGCTTCGTGCCATCCCAACTGTAGAAATAGATCTTCTTCTGCCCGCTCCAGGTGTCGGGCCACATGCGGTCGTAGTCCACGGCGAAGACCACGTCGTCCTTCCAGACGCGCAGGCCCGTGGGCAGCGAGGGGGTCGTCCACTCGGCCTGGGTTCCATCGCTCCATTTCGCGCTGATGACGCCGGAATCGAAGGCGATGGTGTTTTCGCCCGCTTGCAACTCGATTTCGCCCGCATCGAGTTCGTAGCTGGTACTCCCCCCAGGAATCGGCAGGTGATCGAAGGAGCGGTGATGCCGGCCATTGACGTAAATGCCAAGCTTCGGGTTGTCCGATCGGCCACCCAGGTAGCAGGTGACCTTGAGCGCATACTTGCCGCCGCGGTCCATGTTGACCTTGGTCGTCTCCGTACCATAAATCATCACCCGCTTGAATTCCTGCCTTACCTTGCGCTGCCATTCCGGCACGTCGGAGTCGTACACCGCCACGGTCACGGCGCCCGCGGGGTTGGTCACCGTATACGTGCCGAGGTGGACGTGGCCGATGGAGTCGATGCGCTGCCGCACGCTGCGGTTGCCGATGTGGTACAACTCCTGAATCGTGATGAGATAGAAGTTGTTGACAAGGTCGGCCCAATCGCCGCGCCAGGCATCGCCGGTGCCGGGGATGTCGAACTCGTCCTTGCCGGACCGAAGCGCGATCCGCCAAGTCTTCAGATCGGGCACGGCTTTGGTTCCCGGCCTGCCCGCCAGCAGGGCGGCATAGTGCGCGCGGACTTTGTCGAGTCCCGCGCGGGTCGAGGCCACGGGCGACACATTGAATGCGCCGGCCGAGCCGTATGTCTGTTCGACAAGAGGACTGACAAGAGGACTGCCTCCGCCGGAGATCACGCTGTAATCGTCGGCGGAGAAGCCGCTGCCGTGCAGCCAGACGTAGCCGGCACGAGGCAAACCTTGCGCGTTGGCGCCGAGGAAAGGCCGGTTGCCTTCGGTGCCCAGATCGGTGCCCTTGCTGCGCAGGTAGTCGGCGATGGCCTGCATGCCTTCGATCTGCGTCTGTTGGCTGCCGCCCAGCGGACCGTCGGGAAAACCGGTCGAGAAATTGCCCCCACCGGCGTTGAGCACGTCGAGGTACAGCATGGGCGGCGCAATCGGCAGCTTCGCGTAGAAGCCATCGATCATCTCCTTCGCCAGCCCGCTGTCCCAGAATTGCTTGTAGTTCACGAGCGCGAAGATCTGCACCGGATTGGGATTCCCCGCGTTGTCCGCGTATTTCTCGATCTCGAGCGGGACGAACGGTTCGCCCTCGCGTCGGCGGGCCGCCTTGTTCCAATCACGGCCGTAGATCGACTTGGTTTCGACCAGTTTCTGGAAGAACGCCCGCGACTCGGGGTAATCACGCAGGCCGATGTTCACGTCGGTCAGGTTGAGGTGAAACCCGGTGTGGACGTTCGAGTTCTTCTTCGCCCGCGCCATGAACGCGGCGAGCTTCTCGAAGCTGCCCGCGCGGAACGTCGCCCGGTTCCAATACGGCCAGAGCCCGTCCCAGTTCCAGGCCCCGGGATGGTCGTGGCCGATCAAGCCGGCGACGATGGTAATCTGCGGTACGGTGCCGTCCAGCAGGCCGGCGACGATCGCGTGCCCCTCTTCGAGCCGGGGCAGCACGTCAGCTTCGTCGGGCGTCGACACACGGAAGACATACGCGCCCTTCGCCGCCCATGCCGGAGGCCGGGCCTGGGCCGGCCGAGCGAGAGCGGGGGGCTGTGGCTTGGCCTGGCCGGCCGCCGGATCAGCGGCATGCAGCGCGGCCAGCGGCGTGAGCAGCAGGGCCATGAGGAAGGTGCGGGTGCGTTTCATAGTCGTTCCTCTAATTTAATATTCATCTCAAGCGTGTGGTCGGCGCCGGCTTCGAGGTTTTCGGCGCTGATTTGAACGTATGGGAGGCAGAAAGATGGGATTCGAGTCCTCATTTTGTTGTCTCCCCCGGCGTGAGTTCGAGTGGATTGCGATGGTTCATTCTTGGATCATTTCCTTCTTCATCGCTTGCTCATCGATATCTCGAACCGCGTAAACGTTCGTGGAAATTGCTTTTGGCGGGTGGCTCCTGAAACAGCCGTTGGGCCGGACCGGAGGGCGGGGAAAAGGGGGTTGGCCCGCTGGGGCTATACAACAGAAAACACTCTCGCAAAAACCACTCCCGAAGCGCGCCGTCAGGCAAACTGCGGGAGGGGTTTTGCAAGAGCCTCTATTATATCAACAATAGGAGTTTAAAGATGCTCCTATATAACTTCAGCCCGCACAAAGAGGAACGGACAGCCGGGAAGCGACTGCTCGCTGCTGAATTCGAAGGTCGTACCCGTGTTAGGAGGACACGGAGGATCGCCAACGGGGATGTTATCGGTCCCATGACCGTTATAACGATAATTGAGCACCTTGCGTCCATTGAAATCCATAAGGTGCAAGAGTTGTGACTCCCAATCGCGGTCCCGGAAGCTGCGACCGTTGTTCGAAACGCATACGGAAACCGCATCCTTGATTCGGCTGTCGCGCAAAACTCCGCGCGTGGAACCATCGTAGTTGAGAAAGTAAACAGCATTGTCTCCCCGGCAGGTAATGAACAGATCGTCCCCCATGTTGCCGCCGTGTCCGTAGTCAATATTGCAAGGATTCTTGCCGATGACGACCGTGTTGAACGGAGCGCCGATCCTCCCGCCGCCCGAATCGGTGGTCATCAGGTTTCCGACCTTGTAAATCCGGAGTTTTCCGTCCATGGACGCAACATAGGCGTTTTGAGCGAAGACAGCGCCGTTCCTCAATCTCCATTTTGTATTCGGCATGCCGGCCGCCACCGCGGTGGGCTGCGTCACATTAATGGTGGAATGGACCGTTGGCTTTTGACCGGGAGCATAGGCAAACGTATAAGGCCACTGGTTGTCGGCCGGACCTTCGTTCTTGGTCTGGTCGTAATTGGCCCGCGTGGTGAAGTACATGGTCCGGTAATATTGGAACAGCGGCTGCAAGTCGATGAAGGCGACCTTGTTCTCGGCGCGGGAGGAAACCACCGCATAACCGCAACGCGCTGTCCTCTTCCACTGGCTGCCACTGTGGTTATACCACGTATCCCGCTCCGCCTGGCTATTCAAGTCCAGGGCAGCGTTGTCTCCATGGCCCCTGCCATTGGACTGCGCGACGTCCTGGGCAACCTTAATCGCCGTGGGCGCCGCAAACGGCAGGTCCACAAACCCCAGCAACTTCATTCCCGCAACAACAGGCCAGTTAGGGAGTCCATACAATAATTTGACAGGGTTAGCTTTCTCCGCGTTAGCTTTCTCCGCGCTGACCTCCGCGGTGACCAACCAACCTTTGATGGCAATGACAGCAACCTGGCCTTTACGATTGGCGGTGTCCCAAACGGTCACCAGCAGGAATTCATTACAACCGGACACGGCCGCCGCAGTCGGCACCTTGCCGTTGGGGAGTTTTACGTGTGGACGTTTAACCGAGGTGTACTTATACGGGTCATTGCCGGTCCCGCAAGCTCCAATCAGACCGTCTGTGAAGATCATGAATCCGGTCACTCCGGCCATCGCATGCGTGCGCACCACCGCCACCGGAGGCGCTGGAACTCTTCCCCCTGAAGCATCTTTCCACTCTTTTTTAACCGGACCGGGATCGGGGAGAGCACGACTGCCATGCGCCGTCATGACCTCATCAAAAGTAAGGCGGTTTAGCAGCGCATAGGGCGGACTAATCGGAGCCTTGAATCCCCAAATGCTGCCATTCCAGCATTGCGCCACGCCAGGCTGCCACTCCGTTGGAGCGTCGGCATCCGGCGAAATAAGAAGCTGGCCACCCTCGGCATACCATTCAACGAATTCCTCATGAGTGGTCGGCCTTTTTTGTCCACCATTATGCCAGCCGTGTGCATCGGAATTGCTGTACACGGTCGGAATGGTTTCAGGGTTCGGATGATAATGAGAATACCTCGGCCCAAAGCGGTAATCTATAATATCACGCCGGTTGTAGTTATTCGCGACATCCACATAATTTGTCCAGTTAATCGTCCCGTCACCATTGAGGATACGCTCCTTCCAGTCGGCGGCATCCGGTTTCTGCGCAGCGGCGGTTGCCGGAAGTAGAAGGGCGTTGAGCAAAACCGCCAGCAGGGTCAAACAATTCTTCATGTTCTTTGCGTGATTCATAATTATTTCTTTCGTGGCTGAGTAACCGCTGGGCCGGCTATGCGTGAAAATATAGCTGCTGCCGTCGAGAGCCGCTTCGGCGCGGTTCTCATCGGCCTCCGGATCGGTGCCAAGCTGGCAATCCACCGTTTTCTATTGAAGACCATCCATGCACCCCGGAATGGCTCGTAGACCACGGAACGCGGTCGTCCCAGTAGTTCTCGATGTTGGGGGAGACGGCAAGCCGGTAGTAGAGCTCGGGGCGCGGCATGACGAGCGTCTTGAAACGATACGTCCCCGGCTCGACATAGTTGCCGAAGTCGTCTTTCAGATCCCATCCGACTTGAGCGGCGCCCGCAGGCCGGGGTATTTCCGCCTCGGCGTTCTTCACCCTGATGCTTTTGGCATCATCGATGGCGATGGCGCTCAAACCGTTGGTTGGGACCTCGTAATTGATTCGGAACGGCGGCAAACCATCGGCAGCGGCAACGGAAACCATTACTGAAGACACGAAGACAAGCAAAAACGTCGTGCGCATTACGGCCTCCTGTATGTCCACATCATCTGTGGATCTCTCAAGGATAAGACGAACCGAAGATATCATTCACGCCTAATCGTTCATTGGTACCAGGACATACGGCTGTTGGGGGAGACGGCATGCCGGTAGGCGAGCTCGGGCCGCGGCATGACGAGCGTCTTGAACCGATACGTCCCCGGCTCGACATAGTTGCCGAAGTCGTCTTTCAGATCCCATGCGACTTGAGCGGCGCCCGCAGTCCCGGGGATTTCCGCCTCGACGTTTTTCACCCTGATGCTTTTGGCATCGTCGATGGCGATGGCGCTCAAACCGTTGGTTGGGACCTCGTAATTGATCCGGAACGGCGGCAAACCGTCGGCAGCGGCAACGGAAACCATTACCGAAGACACTAAAACAAGCATGATCGTGCTGCGCATATGACCTCCTGCGGTTCCCACCGTTCGTGAATGTTTCGAGCGCCAAGGCTCGGGGTCCATTAATACCGGCTCTTGCCCTTGTTGAATTTTGTTCTTCCGTCTGTGCGGGGTTCGTGCTGCTGAATCGTCGCCGGGTCCTCATGGTCGTTTGTCTCGCGCGGTTCATGTCGTAACGTCTTTCCCGCGTACTCTGGAGCCGCTTCCGACTGAAAAACGGCACGTCCCCAGTGCGGACCGCTCAAAAAGAAAGCCGACGGCGGAGGGGTCGGAGAAGCCGGTGGATTCTGGTTGGTCACATCAACCAACTGTCCAAAGCAGATTCGCCCCTCGGCATCGCTCCAATGCACCGTCCACAACGCCCCCATGACGTCGCCTGCGCGCGGCGGATCGCTCTCGCAATGGAGCAGCCGCCACGGAATCGCGTATTCCAGCGCGTAGCCGAGTCCGTCCGCGTCCTTCCGGAACGCGCCCTGCCATCCCGCGGGGGCCGCTGCGGGAGGCTGAAATTCAAAGCTGTGCTGCAAATCGAGGCTCGCCCGCCCGGAGATGGCGTCGTGCCACAGGATCAGGCTCGTCACCCGCTCGTTGGTGGAATCCGCAAGCAACTCACGACTGGGATTCTGGGGCCGGAGATGAGGGTTGATCCCCTTGAGCGGCCAGCCCAACCGGCGATCCGTGGAGAGACGCACGATGACGCTGCCTCCCGCAAACTGAAAGCCGTCGCGGGACGCATTGCGCATCGGTTCGGGATCGCCCACATGCGCAGCCACATACAAGTGCGCGGCATCATACATCATCCCTCCCTCGACGAAATACGTGGCCGCGTAAGGTGGCTCGCACGCACTTTTGAAAAACGTGTCGCGGTTCCACTCCGTGAGCTGACCATCCACCGACACCTCGTCCGTCGCACGAATCACCGCGACCGACTCGAGGACGCTGCGGTTGTAGAGCGGTCCGCCAGGACTTGCCGGTGTCGGTCGCGGCATCCGCCGGGTGAACCGGTCCTCGACAAACGCCGCCGGAGCCAGCTCACCCTTGGCCGAGTATCGCAGCGCGCTGCCGGCCTTCAATTCCCGGGCTGCCCCTGACGCGGCGGCCTCCGCCCGCACGAGGCCGTCGTAAACCTGCACGCGCTCGTCGCCGCTCGGACTGACGCTCACGCCGAATTCGGTGCCGAGGTCGGTGACCCGCATCTGCGCCGTTTCGACCACAAACCCCGAGCACCCCTTCGGCATGCGCACCACGACCGTGCCGGACGTGAGCCGGATGTGTTGAGCGCCCAGCCATTCCGCGCTCGAGGGCCCTTCGACGACCAGTTCGACACCGTCAGCTCCTTGCAGCGAAACCAATCCGCTCCGGAGGCTCCAATCGCCTCTCCCGACGCGATCGGACACACGCACTTCCCGCCCGTCCGCCCAGCGCCCGTGCAGCGTCTCGCGGACCACCGCAAAGACCGGTCCTGAGTCCGCTCCGGGCTCCCGGCGTGCCCCATGCAGCCAGAGCCATACCGCCGCCGACACAACGAGCACCGCCGCCGCCCACGGCAGACTCCAGCGCCACCAGGGGGACGCCGAGGCACGCGTTGGTTGCACTTCGCGGAGAAGGGGCAGCTCGCACTCGAGACCGCGAAACTGCCAGGCCAGACCGGCGTGCAGTTCCAGATAGGAGAGGAAGGACCTCCGCGCCTCCGCGCTCGTCAGCAACTCGCGTTCGAGCGCTTCGCGTTCCGCCTGGCCCAGGGTTCCCGCCACGTAATCATCGGCCCAATCCCGGAGCCGGGCGACTGCGTCCGAGTTCATGTCGTCCGAGTTCATGATGTGCCCCCCTCCGCAAGGACTCTCAACATGCAGTCGTGCAGGATGGCCCGGATCCGCCGCAGGCTCTTGTAGAGGGCATTGGCCGAGCGCCCGGCCGCAGCCGCCGTGCTCTTGAGCGCCCCTTCCCGGTAACTCTCCTCCACCAGAGCCATTTGGTGCGGCGGAAGCCGGTTCAGACAGTGCTGCAGCGCCAGGTGGCACTCCTCCGAGAATCGGCCTCCCGCCTCCCGGGTGGTCACGAGCAGCTCCGCCACTTCTTCGCTCAACAGGGCCTGCTGGGTGGATTCGCGGCGGCGGAAATTGCACACATGGTTCTGGGCGATCGCGCAGGCCCAACTGGCAAACGCGCCCTTTTCCGGATCGAATTTCGCCCGCTCTTGCCACAGCGTGAGGCACGTCTGCTGAAACAAGTCCTCGACATCCTCGCGCCGCGGCACGAGGGTGAACAAAAAGCGGTAAACCCTGCTTTGGTTGGCCAGCAGGAGGGTGATGAAACGGTCGTCAGGCGGTTCGGTGGTCATAACTATAACTGATTGGTCGCACCAGCGGAAAAGTGGCCCAAGAAAATCCGCCGAATTTCCAAATTGGCTTTCACGTGCCGTCACGGCGAAAAACACTCAGTTCTGGGGCTGTCGCCCGATCCTGTTCTCCCCGACCGACCGTTCTCCATAGAAAAAACTGCGAGCGTTTTCACGGCACGACTTTCGTCTGAAGACGGATATCTGCCGACGAGGCACCAATTTGCACGCCCCACTCGCCGTGTTGGACCTCGAATCGCTTCGCTGCGGTGTTCCAAAAGGCAAGCTTCTCATCCGGCACGGTGAAGCGCACCTGTTTCGATTCGCCAGGTCGCAAGTGAACGCGCTGGAATCCGTGCAGCATGAGCCGCGGGCGCGGAGCGTCGGATCCCGGCGGCGCGAGATAGAGCTGCGCGACTTCGTCGCCCGCGCGGCTGCCGGTGTTCTTCACCGTGGCGGTGACGGTGAGCGGCGGGCCGGAGGTTCTGAGGTCCGCATACTCGAAGGCCGTGTAGCTCAAGCCGTGACCGAAGGGATAAAGTGGTTCCCCCTTCACGTACATGTAGGTGAAACCCTTGCTGATGTCGTATTCGTCCTGCGGCGGTACTTGCGCTTCCGACGCGTAAACCGTGTGCGGCAGACGCCCCGCGGGATTCACATCGCCAAACAAGACGTCGGCAATCGCCCGGCCGCCTTCTTCGCCGGACCACCATGCTTGCAGCATCGCGGGGACATGTTCCTTCGACCACGGTACGGTGAGCGGCCCGGCACTCATCTGCACGACGATGGTGCGCGGGTTCGCGGCCAGCACGGCCTTGACCAACTCCTCCTGAGCGCCGGGAAGACCGAGCTGCTGGCGATCGCGGCTTTCGTGCTCCACGCGCGCGTCCGTGCCGATGCAAACCACGGCCACGTCCGCGCCGCGGGCAAGTTCCGCAGCGCGAGCGATGCCGTCTCGCTCGCCTGGACCGCCGGTCGCTGCCTTCAGCGATTCGCACTCGAAGGTCAGCGTGTGCTTGCCGACGAGCGTGAGTTTGTCGAAGTGTCCGCTGAATCCGGCGCTCGCCGCGTTCTTGCCGTTCAAAGTGAAACGCACCGTGCGCACGCCTGCATCCAGCAGCTTGGTTCCCAAGCTGGCGCTCCGGCCGTAGCGGTCCTTCGCCTCGTACATGTCCACCAGCTCTCCCTGCGGTGCGCCGTCGATGCTCAGTTGATAGACGCCGCGGGACGGGAAGCTCTTGTATTCGAGCTTCAGTTCGTATTCGCCGGTCTCTGGCACTGGCACTGCGAACTCGATGAACTCGCCCAGGGCTTGCGCATCGAGCTTCACGCTCGCGCCGCCGCTGAACCCTTCCTCGTTGTCGATCTTCGTCGCCACCCGGCCGACGCCGACGACGTCGCAGCCTCTGTCATGCATGACCTCGATGGCCGCCTCCGGCACGACCGCATCCAGTTCCGTCCGACCGGCCTCGACATTGTTCACCGCATAGTGCTTCAGCGTCGCCGCGAGCTTCAGATAGTGTGGATCATCGCCCTGCAACCCGCGCACGTAGGCCACCGCCATGCCCCCGGTCAGATACGGGTCTTCGCCCCAGGCTTCGTGGTTCCGGCCCCAATAGGGGTTGCGCGCGATGTTGATCACCGGCGCGCGGTAGATCAGCCCCTTGTGCTCGCCGGGCGCCCGCGGGTCGAGACGCCAGCCGCCCGGCATTTCGATTATATCCGAGCTGTCGCGCCACATTCGACATCCGAGAAAAGATTCCCGTCCCCTGGCTCACTTCAAGTTCTGTCGCATAAATAGGTTCTCCTTAACGCGGGCGGCGCCTGCAACCGATTCCTCGTCAATCAAAGCATTCCTATTCTGACCTCTTGAACGCACCGATGAAGATGATTCCGTATTTCTTTCTTGACGTTTCGTATTCGCCTGTTCAAGACGCCCCGTCTGCGGACCGGAAGGTTGAAATCCGCCCGCAGCCGAAATCGTGAGCATTCGGATTTGGCAGACTCCCGCCCGAAGTCTCACGACTTCGGCTACAGTCCGAGATGGCTCGTGTGGCAGCCATTCGAACCAGTTCAGTCGGCGGCCTTGCTGCGCGGCCCCGTGCCGGTCGATCCATCGTTGACTATCCCAGATCGACAACGCAACGGAAGCCGACGGTCGCGCAGCGGTCCAGGCCGGGCCAGAAGCACAGCAATTTGGCGGTATGGCGGCTGAGCTGGGGACCGCCATCGAAGTACCAGATGGAGCCGTGGGCCTTGTACCAGGAGCCGCCCTTGAGCAGGATGAAGCGGTTGCGGCCATCGGCGTATTCGCTTTCGGTCAGTTCCCAGACGTTGCCGCACAGGTCCCAGACGCCAAAGGGCGAGCGGCCCTCGGGATAGGCTTTGACGGGCGTAGTGCCGCCTTTTTCGCCGCCGTTGCGGCGGGCTGGGTCGTCCTCATTGCCCCAGGGGTACGCCAGCACGTCGGGGCCCTGGGCGGCGAACTGCCATTCGTCTTCGGTGGGCAGGCGTTTGCCCGCCCAGTCGGCGTAGGCGCGAGCATCTTCGAGGGTGACCCAGATGACAGGGTGGTCTTCGAGGCCCGCCGGCACCTTGCCGCTATTCGAGTGTGTGAGAAAACTGTCCCGGACCTTCGGCTGGTAGCCTGATTTGATAAGGAACTCGGTGTATTGAGCATTGGTCACGGGGGTTTCGTCGATGGCGAATCTCTTCAGCGAGACCGGGCGGTCGAACATGAGTTTTTCGTTGAGCCAGGGGAAAGTCAGGGGCCGCTGGGTCCAGCCGTTGTAGAAGCCCACTTCCCGGACCTGGAATTCGACCTTGAGGGTCGTCTCAACGGCGGGGATTTCGACCATGCCCATGGGGACTTTTGTATAGAGTCTTGTCGGCCTGACGGGGATGCGCTTTGGCTCCAATTTGACGAAGGCGTTATCGCTGCTGTAGCGGCTTTGCAGCTTGCGCTGGCTTGCCAGCAGGGTGTCCAGATCGGCAGGCATGGTCTTTTCCGTCACGGCCAGGAAACCGCCGATGCCGCGGGGCTGGAGTCTGCCGCTGAGGGTGGTCTCTTTGCCTGACTGGGCCTTCAGCTCGACGCCCTGGGTCAGGTCGAAGATTCGCTGATCCGGCCTGGTTTCGATCGTCAGCAGCGGCCCTTCCACGGTATCGCCGGTGCGGTTGACGAGTGTCCAGAGACGCAGGTCATCCTTGCCCCACAGCGAGGCGAAGACATTTGGCTGATCCGTGGGCACCAGCGGGGTCCAGTCCTCGCCGGTAAACAGGTTCGTGAATTTCCGCTGGATCGGCAGCATGGAACGAAGAATCGACTGGTCGCGCTGGCTCCACGGGACCGACTGGCCAAAGACGTTTTCCCAAATCATCATGCCGCTGCCGTTCATCCAGGCCATTTGCAGTTCCATGGAGTGGTCCCAGTCCCAGCGGCGGATCTGGTGCTGCATGTGGCGGCGTTCGAACCATTTGTTGCGGATGACGCCGGGGGCGTGGCTGTCGTCGAACCATTGGGCCCAGGAGAGGTGGTGGTCATGAACATTCCCCAGCGGCAGTGCGATTTCGCCTTCAAAGGCCACGCCGGAGCGGGCCTTGTCCATTTCCTCACGAAAGTTGTCCCAGGCCTTGTTCATCGTGTCGAGGAAGATGCCGTCGGCGTCCATTTCCCGGGTTGTCTCGACCAGTTGTTCCAACTGGTTCTTGCCGCGGGTGCGTGTGCCTGTGTCCCAGGGGTTAAAGCAGAGAAAGACTTTGACGTTGCGGGCATGGAGACGGTTGACCAGGTCGCGCAGGCCGTCCATGCCGCCGGGCATCTGGCGGTAGTGGTCGTACTGATCGCGGTTGTCGATGCCGATGCGCGGGTAAGCCTGCCAGAGCACCGCCGCGTCGTAGTCGCCGAACTTCTCGGCTTCGGCGTCGAAGAACTCGTCGACCTTGAAGCGGCCGTTCTCGGCGTCCATGAACCGCTCGTCGTTGAGCATCAAAAAGCAACAGGTGAAGCACGAAGAAACCCAATCGAATTCTTTACGGTCGTAGAGGGCATCGCTGTAGTTCATCTTTTTGCGGGCTTCCTCGCGGAATTTCAGCTCCTCGCGCCAGGCAGGCCACTGGGCCGGGTTGCCCGGGGCATGGATCATCGGGTGCGGAAAGCCGTCGCGGGCAAGCTTGATCAGCAACTCGACCGCTGGGGCCCCGTCCTGTGCAAACAGAGAGGCGGGCAGGGCCAGCATGGCCGAGACGGAGGCAAAGCCGAACAGCAGGTCGCGGCGGCTGATCTCGATTGGGTTCGAACCTGACTGATTCTTGGATTTCGTTTTCATTTAAGCGCCTCCATGATGGGATTGGTGATCTGGGTGTCATACCAGCAAAACGCGTCGATGGCGATGCCGATGTTGAACATTCTTAGGTGAATGGGTTCACAGTTCTTGGTTCCGACCTTCGCCTGATTCAGTGTGGAAATCGCAAGGCTGGGTCTCATGGCGTGAGGCCTTTCGGTTTGGGTTGGCTGGCCGCGTAGTTGAGCAGGTTGCGGAGCAGGCGTTCGGCCACGGGGCTTGTCGACAACTGCTCGCGGATCGGCAGCGTGTTCAGGAGGAAGCGGCCGGCGCCGTGACGGTACTCGGCCAGCATCAGGCCGGACGAGTAGTCGAACGAGGCGTCGTTGGCTCCCGCGATGGCCTGGGCCGGCGGATCCTGGCCGGCAAACACGACGTCGGGAATGATCTCGCGATAGAAGGCATACTCCATCATCCCGCCGCTGGGCAGACCGTCGAAGATCGGGTGCGACTTGGCCCATTCATCCTTGTGATAGAGCCAGCCCCTGAGCCTCGCTAGGCTGCCCTTGTTCTGCAGCGGCAGCCAGCCGAGCGGTTGATCGCCTTTCTGGAAGACCTCCGGCGTCAGAAACACGGCTGCCGCGCCCTGCTCGACTCGCCGCCAGAGTTCCTCAAAGGCCGGCGGCGACTTCGAAACAAGAATCACTTCGGGCACGGCACGTTCCGCCGCGGCGAATTGGCGGCAGCGAATGCCGTGGTCGCCGAGCCACTTGGTCAACTCGGCGTCATCGCCGGCCAGCGTGACCTCGGTCTTGACCGCCGGCATCTCCGCCGGGTCGGCGACGTAAAACGCCGACTCGCCGCCCGTCGCCGCCCCGCCGCGCTCGAACGAGGCCAGGAAACGGTAGCGGCCCGATGGCCCGTTCACGACAATATCTTCGGCGAAGATCAGCACGGCGAAGGGCGCGTCTTTCGTGACGGTCACGCTGATGCTCTTCTCGAAGACGCGTTGGTTCTGCGGGCCGACGACGAGCAGACGCACCGGGTATTCGCCGGGCGCGAGCGCGTCTTCGTTGGCCAGCACGGCCTCGCAATGGACGCGCGCACCGCGATAGATCTGCCCCGGCTCGGCGAACAGGCACAGTCGCAGCGGGGCCAACGCCTCGAACATCGCATCGGTCGTGCCGGGCTTGAGTTCGCGGAACGTCGTGAACAGTCCCTCGCCGCTCATGCCCTGGTCCACGGTCCCGGTCAGGCTGTGCGCGACCAGGCTCGGGTTGGCCCGCAGCGCATTCAGGCCGTACAGCCGTTCCGCGGCCATCTGCCGGATGCTCTGGGCGAAGAACTCCTGCGGCGTGGCAAAACACTCGGCCATCTTCCAGCGTTCCCAGTCGCCCAGGAACCGGTCCAGCTTGTCGCGATAGAACTGCGCGTCCTCGACGTGTTCCTTGCCCAACCGCTCGTAGTGCCGCGTCACCCGCCACAAGTCGACGGCGCTGCCGACGCCGTATTCCGAGATGAACATCGGTTTCTTGTCGCCCTGGAAGGTGCGGAGCGTCTTGATCACCGCCGCGGTGTGGGGTACACGCTGGTAGGGATGCTGGTCGTCGAGCACATCTTCCCACTCGGCGGATCCGGGATTGCTGAGCGTGCCGAACTGCTGCTGCTCCCGCGGCTGGGTAGCGCTCGTCACTCGGGCGACGGTGTAAGCTTTGAATGTCGCCACATCCGCCTGCGCGGCCGGGGCCAGACACCCATAGCTCCACGGGCCATGGGGATTCTTCTGCAGCGTGAATTGGGCGGACGCGTCGTCGAGTGTCCCGTCCGGTTGGCGAACGGTGGTGGCCAGCGCGGTGGTGTCGCCGCCGTAGTGGCCGTTGCCGAAGCCGACCACGAAATCGAGCCGGTCGCCGGCTTTCATCGTCAGCTTGCCTGTGAAAGAGGAACTGCTGCCGTGGTCGCCGATGTGGATGCCGCCATCGTGCAACGGCTTGCCGTTGTACAGCACGTGGACATCGGTGGTCGCGCGCCGGGCGATGCTTTCGAACGTGGCGTTGACTTCATGCTCGCCCGGCGCCGGACAGGTCCAACGCACGACGCTGAACTCGCCGGCCGGGCCGGGATGCAGTGCATGCTGGCCCGGCGCCCACTTCATCCCCAACCCTTCGATAGGCTTGGCAGTGGGATTGTGCGAGACGTTTGGATCGGCGCCGAGGTCCGTGCGCCAGAACTGCAAGCCGGCCAATTCGGGAGGCTCGGCGGCACCGCCGCGATTCAAGTCCCAGCGTCCGCTGTTGAGCATGACCATCCGCGTGTCGTCCAGCTCGCGCAGCCTCGGCAGCCCGGCCGCGGCGTGGCGGAACACCGGCCCGTCGTGCGTCTCGTTCAGCAGCCCCCAGATAACGATGCTGGGATGGTTGCGGTCGCGGCGAATCATGCCGAACAGCGACTCGTCAAAACGCTCGGCCATCGTCGGCGACGGACGCAGGCACCACGCCGCGTAAGGCTCCTCATAGACCAAGAGCCCGATCTCGTCGCACAGATCGAGCTGATAGCGGGTTGCCACGCCGGCGATGAAGCGGATCGCGTTGAACCCCATCACCTTGACGTTCAGCAGGTCGCGCCGCAGCATGTCGGGATCGGGCGGCAACTGCAGGCCCACCGGGCAATGGTTGCCCGTGTGCGAGCAGCTCAGAAACAGACGCCGGCCGTTCAGGCGGAAGTAACCGTTTTCGAACGTGAAGTCGCGGAAGCCGCAGCGGACGGAGTGCTCGTCGTATGTCGCCTTTCGCTCCGCGAAAGCCGCGTTCTTTCGCGGAGCGAAAGACGACTCTGACGATACTCGCGTCGTCACTCGGTACAGATTCGGCTCGTTCAAGTCCCACAGCCGCGGCTGGGCGACGTGCAGTTCCGTCTCGACGAGCGACTCGCCGGATGGGAGGTTGCGATCGAGGACGATGCGCTGCAACGTTTCACCACTGGCAGCCGGCGCGACCGAGAACTCGAACTGTGCCGCCGCCTCGTGCTGTCCCCCGTTATGCACCCGGGCTTGCACGCGGATCTTGCCTGTCTTCGTGTCCGGCCGGGCGAACAGGTCGTCGATGCGGACCGCCGGCACGACGAGCAGTTCCACCGAGTCGACGATCCCGCCGTGGTTATAGGAAGCCCCGGCTCGATACGGGATGACCTTGTTCCGATGCGGTGTTTCGCTGAGCACGATGCCGTCAATCGGCTCATTGGTGGGATTGAGGACACGGACCGCCAGCAGACTCTTTCCACCGGCGCGAATCGCGTCGGTTACATCGACTACAAACGGCGACTCGCCGCCTTCGTGCTGGCCGACGCGAGTGCCGTTCAGCCAGACCTCCGCCAGATAGTCCACCGCCCAGAACCGCAGCAGATAGCGCCCGCTGGCGTGCGGATTGGCCGGTGCGTCCAACTCCCGCCAATACCACGCCACGCCGTGATAACCGGGAAAAGCGTCCTGGATGATCCACGGCACCTTGGTCGGCTTGGCCTCCGGCCGGGGCGTCTCGAACCACTTCTCTTCCCGCCCCGCGTTCGTCGGATCGGTGGCCAGCAGCCAGCCGTCGCCATCGAGGGAAACGACAGTGGAACTCCGGGGCTGAGGGGCGGGTGCCGATGCCACCGGCTCACCAGCGCCAACACCGGAACCAGCGATCAACAGTGAGAGAACCAACGACACGGTTCGGCAGGGCATGGCAGTTTCTCCGTGGATGGGGTCTTCATGCGTCGAATTTTTGGGGTTGTGTGATTTGGGGGGACATCATCTTGCTTTCTTGTACACGATCACCGCCGAGCCCGGCTGTCCGGCGATTACGACGGCCAGTCCCTTGTCCAGCAGCTCGCGTCCGCTGAGCGTCTGCGACTGGGCGGTATCCAGGTTCGTCAATACGTACTCGGCGCCGGCGTCCAACCCCCGCAGCTTGAACCGGGCGGCCTCGTAGACGCTCTCGGCGCGGCGAAATGCTTGCACCACGCCCTCGCCCTTCTCCGGCACGTCGAACTGCCAGGCCATCCAGGCCGTCTGGTCCAGGCTGTACGCGGTCAACGGATAGTAGTCGCCGAAATAGTACGGCGCATATTGTTTCCACTGGCCCAGCACCCGGCGGATCAACTCAAAGTCCAGGTCCGTGCGGCGCACGTCGAAACAGGCGGTGAAAGAGGTGACCAGCGTGCTGCGGAGCAGGTACGGCGAGATCTCGCGCGAACCTGTCCCCGTGCCCTGGAACGGCAGCCACAGCGACAGGCCGTAGGTGTGACCCTGGTTGCCCACCGGCTCCATGATGTAGTCGCTGCGCAGCAGCGGCACGGCCCGGCGCATGGTCTCCAGATCGTTGCGGCGCCCACCCGATGCGCAGGAATCGATCAACATGTTGGGATGCCGCCGGCGCAGTTCATCCCAATACGCCAGGTAGCCTGTGACATGATGGTTCTCCGTGATGCCTTGACGGTCCTCGGCGTCGTTCTTCTGCCAAAAGCTCAGCGGGTCCATGTTGAAATCCTGGCGGTACAGGTCGATGCCCTGCTCGGTGATGAGCCGATCGACGTGGTCGGTCAGCCACTTCCAAGCCTCGGGGTTGCCCCAGTCGAGCAGGCCGCCGTTCTTCCCGCCCAGTATCCATTCGGGGTGGTTCTCGGACAACCATGTGCCGCTGTGGACCCGCTCCGGCTCGAACCAGACGATGGTCTTCACGCCCTTGGCTCGCGCGTGGTCCGAGATCGGCCGCAGCCCGCCGGGGAATCGCTTTGTGTCCACTTCCCAGGTGCCGGTCTTCGGCCACTGTCCGTCACACAGATACCAGCCGGCGTCCATCCACCAGTAATCCAGCGGCAGCTTTTCCTCCGGGTAGCGATCGACAAACAGTTTCTGACCGGCTGAATCGGCGTGGATCATCTCGCCGAATTGGTGCGAACTGCACGCCGCCATTTGCACGGGCGGCAGTTGGCCGCCGGGCCGAGGCAGATTGTGGGCCAGCATCCACCGCCGCCAGACGTTTTGGCCGGCGATCCAGTCGCCTTCCCAGAACTGGATGACCATCAGCGGCGTGCGGACTTCCTCGCCGGGATGCAGCACCAGATGCGTCCGCTCCTGCCCGGCGCGAATCCGCAGCCCACCGGCCGCATCGGCCGTGAAGTCGGCTGCCCACTGCCCCGGCCAGCCGACCGCGACGATGACGCCGGCACCGGGCCAGGCGACGTTGAAATACGGCCAGTCGCTGTTACTGGGCCGCCCGCCCGCTGCCGCGATCCGTTTCGAACCACCCGGCTTGAGCGCCGTTTCCAACGGTTGGAAGTCGTTGGGCGTGCAAGGGCTGCCGACGTTGTGGTGCAGCACGAACTCGTCGCCGCTCGTGCGATGGAAGGAGGCATCCAGCGCCAGGATGTCTTCCAGGATCGGCGTGTCGCCGGTGCCGGTAGTCTTGAAATAGACCGTCCATTCGACGATCAAGAAATTGGCGTACTCGACCGCCACGCAGCGGACTTCCAGCCCGGTCGGCTCGTCGGCGTACCGCAGCGTGTGCTCCGTGCGTACGGCGTCCAGTTGGCGCGTCGAGCGGGCCGGCTGCCACGCCAATTCAGTCAGCGTCTTGCCGCCGAACTTGAACGAGAACGGCGGCTCCGTCGTGAAGGGCGGCCGGCCGGCGCCTGCGCGAAACGGCAGGTCCGCCAACCAGACCTCGCGGCCGTCCAACAACGTGACCTTGGCATCGGCCCAATCGGCCTGGTCGCAACTGATGCCGTCCCCGGCGTCGTCGATCTGCAAAACGAACTCGCGCGCGCCGTCCAGCGCGAGGCTTCCGTAATTGCGGATCCGGTCGGAGCCGCAGCCGGCGCGACGACCGGGACGAGCCACAGGGCAGCCAGAGCAGCCAGGATTGCGAACTGGGGGATGCAGGTCTTCATGCGGCTAATCCTCCTGCTCGAGTTGCTGGTAAGTCAGCACGACGGCGCCCGGCTGCGTCTGGATGGTCACGGGCAGTCCGTCGTCCATCAGTTCGCGGCCAGTGAGCGTCTGCTCCCGGCCGGTATCGAAGTCGGTCACGGCGTAGCGGGCCTGGGGATTCAAACCGCGAAGTTTGTAGCGGGCTGCTTGCTCGACGCACTGCGGCCGCCGGAAGGCCTGCACCACGCCGTCACCTTGTTCCGGCCGGTGGAACTGCCAGGCGATCCAGCGGTCGAGCGCGAGGCTGTACGGCGTGAGCGGGTAGTAGTCGCCTTCGAGCATCAGCGGCGCGATGCGGCGGCACTCGGCGTACGCCTTCTGTTGCGTCGCCGTGTTCTCCGGCGTCAATGCACCCATACCGAACGACGGCAAGTAGAAGCTGCGGTACGCATAGGGTTCGTAAAGGTAGCAGCCTGTGCCTTGAAAGGGCAGCCAGAACGACAGCCCGTAGGTATGCCCCTGATTCCCCTCGATCACGCTCGGCATGTGCGGGTGCTGGAAATCGCTGCGCAGCAGCGGTACGGCCCGGCGCATGGTCTCCAGATCGTTGCGGCGACCGCCGGAGGCGCAGGAGTCAATGCGCAAGTGCGGATGGCGCCGGCGCAGCTCGTCCCAAAAAGCCAGGTGCCCCTGCACGTACAGATTCTCAGTCATCCCCTGGCGATCCGGCGCGTCGTTTTTCCGCCAGGCTGGGCCGGGCCCGCCGCCGTTCATGTCCTCGCGGTACCAGTCCATCCCCTGGGATTCGATCATGCCGCTGATGTGGTCGGTGAGCCAGCGACGGGCGTCGGGGTTGCCCTCGTCGAGCAGCGCCCCGTGCGAGGTGCCGGGCAGGAGCCATTCGGGATGATTCTTGCCGAGCCACGAATTCGAATCGCCCACCCGCTCCGGTTCAAACCACAGGACAAACTGCATGCCGCGGGCGCGGATCCAATCGCTGAACGGTTTGAAACCGTTCGGGTACTTCGCCGTGTCGATTTCCCAGGTGCCAGAGTTGAGCCAGATCATGCCCGGGTGCTGGAAGGGCAGCGGATCCGGAGCGACCTTGAACCAGACCCCTTCCCGGGTGCCGCCGGCGTCGCGCCAGCAGAGGTCCACCTGGATGCCAGCGTCGAGGAATTTCTGGACGTAGGCAATATCCTTTTCCGAACCGCCAACTTGGATCTGGGCGACAGCCGGTTGCGGTTTCCCGCCAACCCTCGGCATGTTGTGAGCGCGATACCAGCGCCGCCAGAGATTCTGCGACTCGACGACATCGCCGCCTTTCCAGAACAGCAGCGCGATCAGCGGCGTGCGGATCTCCTCGCCGGGCTTGAGGTACAGGCGGGTGAGCTGCTGGCCGGCCTGTACGGTCAGTCCCGTGCCCTCGTCGCCCCTAAAGGAAGCCGCCCACTGTCCCGGCCAGCCCACCGCGAGGATGATCCCGCCACCGGGCGTCTGCAGGTTGAAATACGGCCAACCCTTTGGCCCATCGGAGGATTTGCCCGACCCCGGAGGGGCAAAGGCGGCGACAGCCCCTGACGCGAGCGTTTGCCGCCAGGGTTCGTAGCCTTCCGCGCTTTCAAAGTCTCCTTTGATGCCGTGCAGGACAAACTCGCCGTCAGTACCGCGTTCGAAACGTGCATCCAATCCTTGGATGGCTTCCAGGATCGGCGTGCTGCTGGCGCCGGCGTTCTTGAAGTAGACCGTCCATTCGACCGCGGGGAAATCGTGGTATTCGATCGCGACGCAGCGGACCTGCAGGCCCGTCTTGTCGTCGGCGTAGGTCAGCGTGTGCTCGGTGCGGCAGTCGTCCAGTCGGCGGGAAGCCCGAGCGGGATTCCAGGCCAGGTCGCGGAATGACTTGCCATCATACGTGAAGGAAAACGGCGGCTCGATTGTCAACGGCAGACGGCTTGGTGCCGCGCCCGGCAGACTTTCCGCGACTCCGCCGAATTTCAACGCCGTCCACCGCGCCGCCTCGGCCTGTGCGCCAACCGTCGGGGCCGCTGCCTGCCCCGGCGCATGCATCGCCAGCCACAAGATCGGCAGCAACAACACGACGTGGCCGAAGTCGTGAGACTTCGGAGGTGCGAGCCAAACCGAAGTCTCACCACTTCGGCCATGGGAAGATCCGAGTCGCCAAGCATCGTCCAGCCGAAATCGCATGTCACTTATCTCCTGTTTCACCTAAGAACCGTTCGATCTCTTCGCGGTCGGGAAAGGACGTTTGCGTACCCGGCTTCTTTTCCTTTTTGAGCAAGGCATTGTGGCCGGTGTAGAACGCATGCAACACGCCATCCTTCTCGATGACCGATCCGGTAAAGACCTCGCGGTCGATCGCGTCGTCCGCGCCGCCGCCGGGAATCGCGACGCCCGTGTGCTCGAACGCCACGAAATCGCGCGTCGCGATCTGCGCCCAGTCCCACCCTTTCTGCCCCGGCTTGAATTGGAGGTGCAGCAGGTGGAATTGGCCGTTGTGGAAAAAAGGGATGACATCGGACGCGATCCCTTTGCTTTCGACTCCGGGCATGCCATGACCGGGCGTCGGCTCATAAAGAAACGCGGTCTGGTTGGCGGCAGGAGTTGGCGCATCGGCAGCGCGGAGGGATGCCGGCGGCGCGAGCAGCAGGAGGGTGATGAGTGTGAGGGTTGGTTTCATGATCTCGTTTGTCATTCGTTCGGCGGTGGCTCGTCCGGTGATGCCTTTACCAGAAGCACCCAGTCCGCCGCGGACGCCTTTGCTGGTATCCGCCACCGGCAGCCTTCGCCTGGAGCGTCCTTCTGGGGTGTGAATGTTCCCAAATCCAGATATGCGCCGGTTCGCGGATCGAACCATTGGGCCGTGTATGCGGTGTCGCGCAGATGGCACAGGGTGCCCGTGGCGGTGGTCGTCCGATTGTACAGGTAGAGCACGTACCGATCCGCGTCGATGGTGGCCAGGGAATACCACGCGGTGTTTTCGGGCATGAACCACTTCCGGTCGTCGAACCGCGGCGTCAGCCTCCACCACTCCAGGGAGGTGAAAAATGCCTTCATGTGAAGCCCCAGTTCGCGGGCGGACGGAAACTCGACGCTGGTAGTCCAGGCGGTTTTCTTCTGTTCGACCGTTATGGTCAAAGAACCCCTCACGGTGTCTTTTTCCATATCGTACGTGCTTCGATAGAACCAGATGTCTATGGCGCCGTACCCATGGCCGAACATGCCGTTCAGGTAGGCGGTCCAGCCCTGCTGCCGCGCCCCATCGCCCAACGTCCACAGGTGGTCGTAACTGCCTTCGTAATTGACAACCGGTTTCCCCTGGCCGTTTTCCCAGAAATCCTTGATCGGACGCCAGTGGATTCCTGACTCATGGGGAGGCGTCCACTGAACCGCATACCAGGTATGCCCCGGCACATCCCGGAAACTCGACGTCGAGGCCTGCACGCCGTAGCCATACTTTGGGCGCTCGTTCTTCGGAGGAAAGGTCTCGGGTTCCGGCGCGCCGCCCAAGAATTCCATGTGCGCAGTGCCCGGGTGCCGGTAGGGATCGTATTCATGAACCCAAGCCAGCACTTTCTTCCACGGATTCGACTTCGCGTCGAAACCGTTCTTGTCGCCGCGGTCGAAATAGAAATCGTTGTCCACCTCCTGCCCGCTGGTCCACAGCACCGGGTATGCGCCGAAACGCGCCACCCACATGCGACACAGCTTCTTCAGATACGCCTCGGTGTAGCACGGCTTGGAGATCTCCGGCGGAAAGAACAACTGGGCGTTGGCATGCACAAGGCCGGCGTCGGCAATGTATTTGAAGCGCCGGTCCAGATCCTGCAGACCGGGCAGGTCCGCCGCCCCGAGCCCGTCGGCGAACTGGTATTTCGCGCCCAACGGCTGCGACTGGTAGACCGTGAAACCCTGCGCGACCCGCTGATCGACAACACGGGAGAACATCTCCTCAAAAGGCTCCAGCGGCATACTCCAATGCGTATCGCCCAGGTAAAAGAACGGCGTGCCGTCCGCATACGTGAAATAGCGCACGCCGGGCGCGGTCCGAATGAAGCCGCGCCGGTAAATGTCGAGTTTCCCCTGATAGCGGTTAGCCCCCAAGGTTCCGGTCCTGCCGTGCAGCCCGCCATCCGAGCTATCCGTGCAGGCCGTCACGAATGTCCACACGCCGCGCTCGGGCGGCGCAAAACGCACGCGCCATGTCCTGCCGCCGTCCCAGAACCCGGGCACCGTGTATACTCGTCCGGACGGCGATGTGAAAACGGCGTTCACTTCCGCGTCGTTCAGCGGCTCGGCGTAGGCCTTGGTACTTTCGAACGTGATTTCCGCCGCCCGCCAGGTTTCGGTCACGACGTCCACCGCAGCCGGCAGGATAACAGGTTCAGCGGAACCCGGCTCCGCAGCGAATTGCGCGGCCAACGGCGCAAGCAGCAGGGCGGTGAGTAGGGTGAGTGTAGTTTTCATGATTACAGTTCCGTGGTGCTTACTTGGGTTTTGTGGCTGATGTCGTTCCGTCAGGTCCGCCCCGGTTCATGCCGAGTTGCCTGCTTTTGACGAAGTTTTTCAGCGCTGCGTCTTTGCTGGCGAGTTTGCCGGCCTTCACGTCCTCCTCGCGGAATCGGGCGAAGAGGATCTCGGCATCGCCGCCCCGGTTGCGGTCGTAGTGGACGTAGATGTCGCCGTTCGGGGCTTGAGCGATGTCGGGGTAGGAAACGCCGGTGCGTTCGTCGAGCAGCAGTTTGCCGGACCAGGTCTGGCCATCGTCGGTGGAGAGAAAGGCGGTGAGTTCCTGCCGCGCGGGCGTGGCCTTCGTGATGTCCTGCCCATGCCGGATCAGCAGAATGTTGCCCGATTGCAGGCGGCGAATGACGCTCTTGCTGTTCACATGCGGGAAGGCGGTGGTCTGCGGCTGCCAGGTCTTGCCGCCGTCGTCTGAGAAGCTCTGCAAGGCTTCCTTCATGCCGCGCGAGAGCATCCAGAGCCGGCCGTTATTCAGTTCCACGACGCTGTGCTCGTTGAAGCAACTGTCCTTGAAAATGATGCCGCCGCGGTAGCGCCAGTGACCGCCTTCGTCGTCGGAGACGAACACGTTCGCGCCGCGCACGGCGTCCAGCTCACGGTAGCAATCCGCGTAGGGCTTGTCGATGTGCCAGCGTTCCCACAGCGACACGGGCAGAATCCACTCGCCGTTGGTGCGCACGATGGGTTTGTTCAGCGATGCGCCGAATCCGATGTAAACCGGCTCGGTCCACACGGGCTGTTCCGCGTCGGGATCGTCGCAGCGGACGAACCAGTTGCTGCAACTGCCGTCGAACATGCCGACGGACTGGTGGAAGAACAGCCAAAGCCGCCCCTTGGGATCGCACCAGAAGGAGCCCAGCCGCGTGCCCATCTTCAGCCCGTGCGCCTGCGGATCGATCACGAACACCGGATCGCGCCACGACTTGCCCTGATCGTCGCTGTCGCTCGCCAGCAGGTAGGCATTCGGCCCGTCCTGCCCGCCGGCCCAACAGGTCCAGAGCCGTCCCTCGGACGTGACCTCCATGCTGGCCGCCATCGCGAAGGGCAGGTACTTCTGCGCATAAGCGGGAAAGGGATCGAAGATCAGCTTCGGCGTGACGCGGATGCTGTTGAGAAGCTCCTGCGTGACTGCGACAGTAGGCTTCGGCGCATCCGCGGCATGCAGCGCGGCCAGCGGCACCAGCAGCAGGGCATTCACGATGTGGTGGAATCTGGGTTTCATGGTTGAGTCTTAGGGTGAGTTTCATCGAAAAAGTGGCTAGGGATCGACCGTCCGATAACCGGCGTCCGGCGGAGCATGCTCGGTGGTTACGTCTTCCAAGGTGTTTCCGCGCAGCAGCACGCCGCTCTGGCGCTGCCAGAGGTCGCCGATGATACCTTGGGCGCTGTGCTTGATCTGATTGTTCTCCAGCAGCACGTCGTGAATGGCTCCACGCAGGGTGATGGTGGCGTTGTTGTGCAGCACGTTGCGGCGCATGACGATGCCGCGGGCTGTGGTGCCGGTGAAACGGATGTTGTTGCGGACGAGATACGGCCCCACGACGTGCAGCATGGAGCTGCCCGCATTCGCCTCGGGGCCGATGGTGCCGAGGCCCTCGGTGATCTGGTTGCCGAGCATCTGCACATACCACGCGGTTTCGTTCCCCCAGGCGCGGAAGCCGCCGCTGCGGGCGCTGCGATTGCCCGCCATCACGCAATCGAGCGCGCCGCCGTACAACTGGGCGGCGATGCCGGTGTCGCTCCATTGGTTGTCAAAGAGGATGTGCCGCATCATCGCGTTCGCCGCGTAGACATCCAGCACAGGCACGACGGTGCTTTTGCCACCGGATTTCAGCTCGATGCGTATCACCGAGTCGAAACCGGAGCCCCGCAGCATCGCCGTCTCGCCCGGCATCACCGGTTCGGCGGACCAGTAGAGCACGGGTCTGCCTGCGGCCGGCAGCGCATCCAGCGGTGATAGCAGTAGAGCGACAAGGATGGTGAGTGCGGGTTTCATGGTTAGGTTCCCTTCGTTTTCATGCGATCGTCAGTTCCAGGCATGGGAAGCTACGAGCCATTACTCCTCGATCAGCGCGCAGTCGTTGGGGGGAAGCGATACGGTCACATGGCCGCCGGCGATGGGGAGCGGTTGGGATGTGCCGTCCTGGGACCATTGTTGAGGGGCGGCGGCGGACCAGGGGACTTCGATGGTCAGCGGCGCGGGGGAGGGGTTGAAGATGGCGGCGGCTTGGCGGCCGTCGGGCCACGTGGCGAGCCAGCCGCGGTCTTGGGGGAGTAGACGCATGGAAATCGGGGGCTCGGCGTCTTGCGGGCCGATCCAAACGGAATAGACGAAACGCTGGCCAGACTTGGCTTCGCCGTCCAAGTTCTGCCGCAGTTGGACACCGGGCCACCAGGTTTCCGGCGCTCGGGCATATTGCGGCACAGGCTCCACGGAGCCGGTGCCGAAGGTGTCGAAGAACTTGACTGCGAGCGGCCCGCAGCGCCACGCAGCGTCGCGGTCGCTTGGGGCTTCGACGGTGCCTGGGCCCAGGGAAATGCGGCCCAGAACGGCGACCGCCGGCGCGTCGGCGGTGGCTTCGACCGCCACCATGCCCAGGATTCCGTCACCGGCGGCGCGCCAGACCTGCGTGACTTGCCAGGGCGAAGGACTGGTCTGCGGCGTGGGCCAGCCGTTGATCAGGCCGCGCTGCAAGGTGTAGCGCACTCCCAAGCCGGCGGCTACGTCCGGCCGCAAGGCCAGCGCGGCGCGGTCGGCGACTTCCGAGAGCCACAGTCCGTTGGGTCGATTGGCGTCCAACAGAACGTCCACTCCGGCGCCACGCAGTGCGGCCAGCAGAGGATTGATTTGCGTGGGACTCGTCATCAGCCCGCCCACGAAGGTGTTCCGCAGGCCGCGTCCCCGGCAGACGCCGAAGTACCAGGAGCCGGCGCGGCCGCGAACGCCGCGGATGTTCTCGTCGCGGACGAGGAACCGGTCGGGCAAGGCTCGGCCGGGCTCGACACCCGTCCAGTACGGCGCGGCATAGATGCCACCCATTCCCGCATCACTGGGGGCGCTGCGTTCCAGCACGCGCCACAGCAGCCATTGGTTGCGCGGTTCGCCGGTGGCCCCCGCGGCCACCACCATCGCCTCGCGCCACACGGGGCCCCATGTCTGCTTCCACCAGACATCGCTCCAACACTCCGGATGGCCCTCAGCAGTCAACACCAAAGGCCAGTAGTTGGCCGTGTCCTGGAGCAGCTTGACGGCCACGGGATCGCGGCTCAGCGTGGCGTAGCGCGCGATCAGAATCAGGTTCAAGGCGTGGTAGACCGGCGACTCGTTCTCGATGCCGATATAGTTCAGTCCGCCGTCGGGCAGCAGGTTCTCGGTGGTCTTCCGCAGGATGTGTTGCGCCAGTTGCCGGTCCTCGTCGCGGCCATACAGTTCTGCCGAAAGCCAGAAGAACCATGGGCCGTAGAGGTCCTGGTTGGGATACTTCACTTCGGGATGCACCCACTCCCAATCGAATTCGCCTCGGAAGGCGCGACGCTGATGGTCCAGGGCGCGATCCAGCTTGTCCTTCCACCGCGGCCACGCCTCGCGCCCGGCCGGCAAGCTTTGCAGCATGTGGACCGCATCGAGCAACGGCCCCAGCGTGAAGCGATTGACGTTCGGATCGCCGATGCCCTCGCGGCGATACCAGAGTCCGTTCGCATCGCACTGCTGAGTGAGCCAATCGGCGACGGCGACACAGTGCGCCACCAAGTCGGCGCGGCCTCGATGCGGCGACTGCTGGGCGGTCGCGGCGTAGGCGGCGGGGACGAGCTGTTCGGCGATCACGCGGTAGGTCCAGGTATTGGGAACTTTCTCCGGCGGCTTGAACGCCGGCTGCGGATTCCGGAACCGCTCGGCGTTCAGCAACAGCAGCGGATTGCCCCGCGCGGCGAGGTCTTCCCAAGCTTTCCGATTCGTTAGCAGAACATCGGGCTGGGCGCTCTGCACTTCGCCCACGGCGGCCGGCAAGGCTGCCAATGACGCGAGCAGCAGCGCGGTGACGAGGATCAGGGTGTGTTTCATGGTTGCCTTCTTGAAAGTCGTTTGCGTTAGCGAATCCAAATGCCTTTGCCCGTGCCGCCTTTAGGCGTGGTCTTGGGGTAGTCGGGGTTGGGTTCCAGTTCGATGACGTGGACGACTTGTTCGATGGGTAGATCGATCTGTGAGCCACGAACGCGGATGCCGGAGACGCTGAGGTTGCGCACGGTGCAGTCGAGGTCGGGCGAGAAAATCTCGGTCCATCGGGCGGGGTCTTCGGACTTGCCGTGCTTGTAGGTCTGCGACAGCGGGCCGATGGCGAGCAGGTGCCAGTCGGGAGTGATGGGATGATGCACGCGGACGTTGTGGATCGAGAGACCGTTGGTGTGGGCGTGGAGTTCGATCTTGCCGGGGCGGTGGAAGACGAGGTCTTCCAGGCGGAGGTTTTTTACCGTGCCAAGGCCGGCGCTGAAATCGTTGTCGCGGCCGAGTTCGAGGTTCGGTTGGTCGTGGATTTTGAAATGACGGATGTCGGTGATGCGCCGCAGGGTGATGTCGCGGATGGGGCAGTCGAGCGTGGTGCCGTCGTCGAAGCGTTTCACGCCGGGCAGCAGGCGGATGGCATTGGCCGCGGGCAGGCCCTCGGGCGAGCCGGTCACGTCCTCGATGACGATGCGCTCGATGGGGCCGTAGCTGGGCGCGTAGTTTTTCCACTCCCAGGCGTTCAGCGCGACGTTGTCGTCGTGTGAATCGCCGCGCACGCCGCGGATCACGCCATCACTGGCGGGGCCGTTGACATGCACGCCGTCGCGGCGCTGCTCTTCGAGGATGATGTTTTCGACGGTGAACTCGTGCGCATTCGCCAGATGCACTCCGAAGGGCCGGCTCTGACGAATGGTGACGTTCTTCACCGAAACGCGGCGGACGTTTTGCAGCAGGATGACGCCGTGCGTGCCGAAAACCGGACTCTCCTTTGAGGACTGTCCGCGTTCGTTGCCGTGACTGGCCACAGCGGTGGCGAGCGTGGTCCAGATGCCACCCTGGATGGTGATGTCCGTGTCGAGCGGCAAATCGGCGGGCACAGGCTTCGTGTTCAAGGTGACGACGTGCTCATTGCGCACCATGCAGGTGTTGCTGTCGGGCTTGAGGCGGATTTCGGCAGTCGGATCGGCGCTGAGCTTCTGGCCGGATTTCAGAATCAGCGGCCCGTCGAGGTAGTAGGGCTGCTCGCGAGCGGGGATGTGCGGCGTTCCTTGGGCGTCCAGCGCCGCCTGCATGGCCTGCGTCCATACTTCGGCGGTGACGTTGCGAGTTTCGACTTTGCCGGAAGCATCCGGCCATTTCTCGGTCCAGGTTTCGGTGCGCACGAAATGTTGCCAAGCAGTCAAGGGCTTCTCCGCGGCGTGCAGCGCGACCAGCGGCGCGAGCAGCAGGATGGATAGCAGGGGGAGGGTTCGATTTATCGGAGTCATATTTCACTTTCCCTAATTGATGTCTCTCATCTTCATCACTTTTCCAAGTCCCAGATGGTCGCGGCGATGTACCGGTAGGGCGGCAGGTCCTTTCGCAAGGCGTGGTTCCAATAGTAGCTGATAACCAGCTTGTCGTCCGACCGCCGCACGATGCGGGGATAGCCGACATCCCCGCTGGCGCCTTCCTTCTCCCTTAAAACGATTTCAGGACCCCAGGACTGTCCCCCATCCAAACTGATTTTGGCGCAGACGCTGGACCCATCGGCGTCACGGTTGCGAAAGACATAAGCCAGAACCAGCCGTCCGTCCGGCAGCTTAATCAGCGCGGCAGGATTGTTCACATTATCCGGCACAGGGTCTGCGACCTGTTTCCATGTATGGCCGTTATCCTCGGAAAGGAAACTGGTCAGCCTGGTATGATCCTTCTTCCCATTCCCCGCATTCCCCCCGCGATGCCGGATAACCGTGAGAACTTTTGCCGGGGCAAGCCTCACCGAGGCCGGCATGATTGCAAAGTCGCGTCCGGTTTCGGGTTCGTCGCCAATCCATGCGATGCGCCGCCACGTCACCCCGCCGTCTTCAGTCCTGAAGGCGGCAATCCGGCCCTCGCGCCCGTCGTTCTTGGTCGCGGTAAGGAAAACCAGCGCCTCGCGTGGACCGTCAATGATGTAATCGGTGCGTGCGGCAAGACCGTTGGTGTCGAGCCGGGGAAACTTGAAAGGGCCTGCCCAAGACTTTCCCCGGTCAACCGTGTAGTAGAAGAAAGAATCGCCTTGATGGATATGCTGCCGATGGAAGAGCATCGCCAAGTCCGGATGGGAAAAATCGATCGGCTCGGCTAGGCTGCGCAACGGCTTGCCCTGGTGGACCCGGTGGTCATGCCCTGCGCCGGTGATGCCTTGCGCGTAGGCGTCCTCCCGGGTCCAGGTCTCCCCGCCGTCGAGGCTCCGCGCGAACATGCTCCACGCCGTGGCGCGGTCGTAGGAGTGCCCGGTGATGTCAAGGTGATCCGCCTCGGTGTAGCAGACCAGAATCTCATTGCCCCACGCCCACATGCCGCCGTTCGCCGGCCAGGCCGCGAAACGGCCGGCCTCCTGGAAGACCCTGACGTGTTGAACCGAGGCGGGATTATCCGCATAGCTCGCCTGTCCCGCGCAAAACAAGGCACCCAGGATAAACGAGGTTGATTTGATGCTGCTTATCGATGCAAGCAGCAGGGCGGCGAGGTGGGTGAGGGTGGTTTTCATGGGCTCGGTTCTCCTTTCAGGTGCAATTCTACTTTCTCGACTTTCACCGGACGAGAGGCCGGGAATGGGCCGGTCCGGTTCACGGAGACGGCAAGGGTGTTGGGGCCGCGTTTCAGGGACTCGACGGGGACGTGGAACTCGATCCGCGTGAGCTTTTGCGCATCGAGGTTCCTTACGACACTGCCGGGGGTCACGGTTTCCGGCTGCGGCAGCGGGGAGAAGATGCGGGCATCCTTCCACTGCGCGTCAGCCAGGTGGCGATTCAAAGCGGCGCCGTTCAGTTGCGCGTCCACTTCATCGCCTTCGACATGGTTGAACAGGACGAGGCGCAGTTTGATCTCGGCGCCGACCTTCACGGGCTCCCAGACGGGCAGGGTGAGCGTGGATGGCGCGCCGTCGTAGCTCAGGGTGACTGGCAGCGGTGCATGGTTGTTCGACGAGCCGTAGCCTTCGTTGTGCGCGTAGCCGCCGCGCCGGTCGATGGCGTAGTAGCGCGGCTGGCCAGCAATGGTGTCGAGACTGCCGATCGTGGTGAGAATTTCCGGATCGTAGTTCGCCTGCTGGCTCAACCCGAGTTGTCTTGCATGTTCGGCAGACCCGGCCGGGTTGTTGAAGATGCCTACGCCGTCCCCGCCCTGGTGGAGGTAGTTGCCAAAGACGCCGCAGAGCAGATCGAGCGACTGATCGCCGTGGTAAGCGTCGGCGGCGTGGAAGCAATCGAAGCTGGCAAGCAGCTTGACCGGCGCACCGGCCATGGCTTTACGGAACGACGCCACGTCGACGTTGATCGTACGTGTGCCGAGAACGAGCAGGTCCACGAGCCCCTGCGCGGCCCAGTTCTCGATGTCAAGGCCATCCGTGTGGCATCCCTCGACCGATTCAGGCACTCGCGCGGCAAGCAGAAAGGGACGACCGCGTTTGGCGGCGCGCTGCTGAAGCATTGTGCGCACGTCGCGCAGGAAGTCGGTAAGATGCTGGCGATTCTCCCACTGTTTGCCCGGCGGCAGGTGTGGCGTGTGGCGGAGGAAGTCGAGATGCACGCCATCGAAGTCATACTGCTCGACAACTTCGCGGATCACCGAGAGACGGTAGTCGCGCACCTCCTTGACCGCGTAGTTCCAAAAGCCCTGCCACCACCACGAGCGGATCAGCCACTCGGGATGCGCGGCCTTCACTGGATTGCGTTCCTTCAACTCGGCGTAGACACCCGGTTCGTAGGCGGCCAAATCGCCGCGCTCGACCTCGTTCATCCGCAATCCCCACCAAATCTCCTTGCCACGCCGGTGGCCCTGCTTGATCAACTCGTCGAAATAGTCGATCCCCGCCTCGCGCCATTTCACCAGCCCCGGATGCCGGACCGGGCGAAGAATCGTGCTGCGGTAGTGGGCTACGCCTTCGTTCGAGACGTCGATACAGATCGCGTCGAGTTGGCTGTCCGGCAAATCAACGAAATCGAAGACGTACCCCATGACCGCATCCAGGTCCGAGCCAAAGCCTCCCTGCTTCTGGATATCCGCTGCCGGATCGTACTGGAAAAAGATGCGCCGCTGCCGGTTGACCGCGGCCTGATGCTCGGGCGTGAGCCCGCAATCTGCGGCGTGCGTCGCGGCCAGCGGCGCAAGCAGCAGGGCGGTGAGGAGGGTGAGGGTGGATTTCATGGTTTGATGTCCAGGCTGCGAATGGGAATTACTGCCAGTTCGTTCGCGGCGTGGCTCTTGTGAGTGTAGCCAGTCAGCGACGGCGTGGCCAGCCCGCGATGTGTTCTCTTGCCGACTTGGTCGGGAGATTCAACTGAGCCGGCGTTTGTTTTTCTCAGATGCCCAGCGATGCCAGCAGCGGGGCGGTGAGCCCGAGGAATGTGAGCTTGTTCATGGGGATGTTCCTTGTTGACGAATCTCACGGTTCAACAGCGACCCTGCCGACCGCACTCCTTCCAAGGCGAATCACCTCGGATCTCAGCGATTCCCCGGAAGCTGTCACTGCGTCGACGGTGAGTTGGGCGGTTGTGTCGGTGGGTTTGAGTCGGAGACTGAACTCGAATGGAAACGTGTCGTCGGTCAGCACCTCGTTGCGGCCTGAGAGCGAGACGTGCAATCTCGCAGACTTCGCGGTTTTGCCCTCGCAGGTGAGATAGGCATAGAGCCATGCAAGTTCGGGGCCGAAGGACAGGAGCATAGCGTGCGTTTCGCCGAACGGGGTCTGGATGCTCTGATGCGTGATGGTCCTTGTGGGGGCGCGCGGTGCGGTGAACTTAGTCTGAAAGCTTGGCTGCAAATGCACGCCTTCGATGACGAGTGCGGTCATGCCTTTGGGCGAGAGCGAGATGTTTGCGATACCGTTGACGACGGCGAGTTTTGTGGTCTCGCGCTTGTTATCGCGCCAGATCGTTGCGGGGAAACTGCCAGCGGGCAAATCGAGTCGCACAGTTACATCCCGCAGTGCGCGATCACATTCATTCATCAGCGCGACGCAGAGCGTGTTTTCACCGCGGGCGGTGATGTGGTTCACTTGGACGTTGTCCGTCTTCAGGAAGCCTTTGGGCATCCACGGGATCACGTTGGCTTGATCGTAGAACTTGCCCGGCGCGCCATAGACGCTGCTCTGCATGAAGGCGTAGCACTCGGCGTATTCGGTCGGGAAGTCGATGGCACCGTGCGAGCGGTCGCGTGCTTTGGCCATGAGGTAGTCGAGCACGAGATTCGCCATCGGCAGGACGTGGTTGTAGTGGAAGGACGTTGTCGGCTTTAGCTCCTCGAAGGGATGCAGTGGAAAGTCGGCCTTCTCCTGCGCGGTGGAGTACAGCGTGTTGAAGTGATAGCCGGGGAAGTTGGCGAAGCGCCCAATCATCGCGCTGCGGGCAATGTCGCGGAGGAAGGCGTCGCCGGTGTCTTGCGCGATGCGCAAAAACATCGGTGCGTGCGTGGCGAGATAGAGAGCGATGCGTTGCACGGTGCCGTTGCCCTCGCAGGTGAGGCCTTGCTCGGAGACGCGCCACGCGGGCACCGTTTCCTTCGCCACGGGCACGAGACCGGGCTTGTCGAGCGAACCGCGTCTTGGGGCAAAGCCGCTCATATTGACCGTGATGTCGCCTTCGGGCACCGATGGGTAGAACCAAATCAACTGCGCATACAACCGCGCTCCGCGATGCGCGGCGGCGAGGTGACGCGGTTCGTGCGAGTCGCGATACAGCTCATAGAAGTCTTTCCACGCCGGCAGCATGTACTCGAAGAACGTGCCGTCGGCGGCTTCTCTGAAATCCGTGGGGACCTTCGTGAGTTCCGGTTCGGCCTTGGCGATGGCGGCATCGAGCCACTTCCGCTCGCCGGTGGCACGATAGCGCCAGAGGTCATTTTGCCACGCTCCTGCGGGACTGACCCAATCCATGTTCAACGTGCGACTGACGCCATGCAAACGCTCGACGCTCTCGCGAAAAAAAGGAGTGGCTCCGCCGGCGATGCGATGCAGTGCGGCAAGTTCGGAAAGCGGCATCGCGGGACCGGCCATGCGCATCGAGGGGCGCTGACTGCTTTTCAGACCCTCCTGATTCAGGGCAAAGAGGAACTTCTCGCGAGAGAGCAGGAACTCCATGATGGGCACGCCTTGCTCGCGGAAGAGCCGTTCATTGTCCGTTACGAAGGCGAGGCCGAGTGGGTGCAGCGCGCTGACGTTCTTTACGGAGCCGGGTGAGTCGGGATAATGAAACGCCTTGCTCGCCGGGTCGAAGTTGCCCCACGGCCCGAGCACGAAGTCGAGCATGTTCTCCAGCGCCGTGTTGAGCGACGTGAGCGTGTTCTCGCGCCGGTCGCGGAAGCCGCACACCTCGCGCGCGACGTGCTCCAAGGTGTCGCTGAGCGGCCTCGGCTGCGTGACGAGCGCCAGCTCGAAGCTGTGCGTCATGCCGGCCTCGAATCGCGAGTCCTGCGTGCCCAGAAAAGGCGAGAAGACCATCGGTTGCGCGTCGCCATTCGCGTTGCGCAGCGTGACTCCAAAACGCCGCGTCTGCGCGGCCGGCATGGCGAAAGGAAACTGCCGCGGCTCAGCGAGCACACCGAGCGTCCCGCATTTCGTTTGCACCAGGCATCCGGGGATGGAACAGATGTCATCGGGAATGAGGAAGCTCTCCCCGGGCAAGCGCCGGCCATTCCACACCAGCGGCTGAAACAGTTCGATCACCTCCGCCATTTGTGCTGCGGGCGCTCCGGCGAAAGCGACCGACCACATGCCCGGTTTCTTCGGGGTGAAAGTGTATCGCAACTTTCCCTGCGATAGCTCTGCCTCAAGCTCGATGGCTTCATGTGTGAACGTCCAGTGCGTCACGTCCCCAAGTTGCTCGATGCTCGGGCAAGTCAGCGCGATGACTTCACCCGCTTTGAAAATGTCGAGCTCCACCGTGCCATTGCCGCGTTTCCATCCGACAAGATTGTAAATGGGCTTCGTCCACTTTACCGGCGCCACAGTGAGCGGCTCGCGCGAGTGGATGGCGATGAACTCGGGTCGGAAACGCGGCGAAACGTCGGCTGAGCGCGATGCTGACAGCGGAACAAACACAAGGGCGGCGAGTGTGATGAGATGTTTCATGGTTTCATTTTACACCTAGAAAGTGGCAGGGACAGTCCCTGTGCCGTCCGCGGAGCGACAAGAATCGCTGTTTCGTTGTCGGTTACGGCACACGGAGTGTGCCTACTACTTTCAGGCACGAAGAAGCTCATTGCATCAGCTTCAGCTCAGGGTTGATCTGGATCGGCTGGCCCGCGGTGGCCTTGAGCGTCAATGTCTTATTGCCATAGCGGACGGTTAGTTCGCCGTCGCTGCCGGGGCGCAAGGTGGCGGATTGAAGTTGGTTGCCTTTCCAGACGAGGTCCACTTCGACATTGCCGCGGGCGCGCAGGCCGCGGACGCTGCCGGCCGCCCACGCCTCGGGCAGCGCCGGCAGCAGGTCGATCGCTCCGTCGTGGCTTTGCAACAGCATCTCCGCCACCGCCGCCGGCGCGGCCCTATTGCCGTCAATCTGGAACACACCGGGCGTATTCACCCTGGGATGGAAGTCCATGAGGTTGGGGAACGTGCAACGTCGCAACAGACTCATCACCGTGTCGTGGGCCTGCCTGCCGTCGCCCAGCCGCGCCCACAGACCGGCGTTCCACGCCAAGCTCCAGCCGACGTTGCTGGCGTCGCTGATGTTCACCTTCTTGATTTCACCCCCGGTGATGCGCGCCGCCAGCGATTTGCGGGCCGCCTCGGCCAGTTCGGGCGTCCGCCGCGGCGCCATGCTCCAACCCGGATACACGCCAAACAGGTGCGACACATGGCGGTGGGCCGGCTCGCGTTCCACGTATTCCTTGCGCCATTCCAGCAGTCGGCCGTCCGAGCCGATTTGCGGGCCGGCCAGCTTCGCCCGCTTGGCACGAATCTCCCGAATGGTGTTGTCCTCGATGCCCAGGATTCTGGCCGCTTCCAGGGTATTGTCGAAAACCTCAGCGATGAGAAGCTGATCGAGCGTCGGCCCCATGCAAAGCTGGCTGATCGAGCCATCGGGAAGAACAAACGAATTCTCCGGGGAAATCGACGGGCCGCTGATCAGCTTGCCGGTGCCCGGTTCTTCCACCAGCCAGTCGCAGAAGAATTCGGCCGCTTCCCGAATGGTCGGATACGCCCGCTTCTCCAGGAACTCCCGATCCTGAGTGAAGCGGTAATGCTCCCACATATTCTGCACGGCCCAGCCAGCGCCCATCGGCCAAATGGTGAAGCCCTTGACCGGACTGGTGAAGAAGTTGGCGTTGGTGCGATGGGCGGCCACAAACCCGCGGGCGTTGTAGACCTCCTTCGCGGTCTTGCGGCCGTTGACGCGCAGCCGCTCGATCAAATCGAAAAACGGGACGTGCAGATCCGAGAGATTGAGCGTCTCGGCGTGCCAGTAGATCATCATGGCATTGGGGTCCAGATGCCAGCCGCAGAACCACGGCGGGGTTAGCTCGTGATTCCACAGCCCCTGGAGATTCGCAGGCAGACCGCCCGGCCGCGACGACGAGATCAACAGATAACGGCCATAGTTGAAATGCAGCTCCACCAAACCGGGATCGCTGGCGCCCTTTTTCACCTGCTCGAGGCGGCGATCCGTGGACAACTCCGCCGGGCCGTGGCCCAATTCCAAGTCCACCCGGAGGAAATAGCTCTGATAATCGCCCATATGCTCGGCCAATAGCGCGTCGAAGCATTTTTCGGCCGCCAGATCCAGCGCCCGCGACGGGGCCTTCTGCCAGTCGCCGCGCTTGTCGAAATCCGTCGCTGCGGCCAGCAGCAGCATCGCCGAATCGGCGCCGGTCACGGTGATTTTGTCGTCGGCGACGGCGCACTGCCCGCCCTGATTGAGCACGCGCAACTGCCCCGGGAAGCTCGTGCCGGCCGTGGGCTCGCCGTCATCGGCCCGGCCCCGCAGCACCAGGTCATTGCCCGCCGCTTCGACTTTGGCAGCCGAAATTCGGCTTAGGGCGGCGGTGAAACTCACCCGGCCGGGCTTGTCGCACGAGAGCCGCACCACCAAGACATTGGCCGGGGCGCTGACGAACACCTCGCGAGTGAAGACCGCGTCGCCCTGACGATAGCTGACCTTGGCGACGGCCCGGCCCAGGTCCAGCTCGCGGCGATAGTCGGCCACCTCGCCGCCGCCGCTGAACGTCAGTGTCAGGTCGCCCAGCGGCTGATACGACCCCAGCGGCCGCTCACCCAGGATCTCCTTCTTGACCAGGGCATCGGCCTCGCCGTGCTTGCCGGCGAACAGCAGTTGCCGAATCTCCGGCAGATGCTTGTACGCGCCGACGCGGTCATAGTCCGAGCGATTGCCCGACCAGACCGTCTGCTCGTTCAGTTGGAGCAGTTCCTTCTCCACGCCGCCGGAGACCATCGCCCCGATCCGGCCGTTGCCCACCGGCAACGCCTCGTGCCAGGCCTTTGCCGGCTGCTGATACCACGCGTTGGTTTCACCGCCGCGGGCCGGAGAAATCAACGCCAGCGAAAGAAGCATCTCGAAAGCAAACACTGTTCTCATGGTTTCTTTTTCTGTTTAAGTAGCCTCTGCGAAAGGGCCTTGTTGCGCGCGTGGTCGGGTGCGGCACCGCAGTAACGTATGTAGGAATGCTCGCGGAGGATGCGCAGCCAGTCGTCCGCGAGCACGGCGGCGAGGAAATCCGCGCGCAGATTTGCCACGCCCTCGCTGAGTGCAAAGTCGAGCAAGACCTCGCGCTGCTGACCGGTGAGGGACTCGATAGTCAGCACCGGAACGCGTTTCGCGAGCATGGCCTGCAGCTCCGAGTGTGCATGGAAAAGCTCGGCCCGCAGTTGCGCATTTGCCTCGGCCTCCGTGCAGCCTTCGGCGAAAAGCCGCTTGTCCCAAACGACGAGGCCGAATCCGATGCGGCGGCCGTGCGGCGTCGAGTAGGGAAAGAAACGCCCGTCTTGGAAGCCGAGCCGTTTCGGATTCGACGCCTGTTTCAAGTAGTCGAAGAAATCCGCGTCGAGCACGAATTCAGCCGGCCCGGGTGCAAGCGGTGTCCGTGCGGCAGCGATGGGTGTCTCGTTTCCAGAAGATGCAGCATCGAAACTCGCGGGCTGATTCCCGCTCAGGCGCAAGGTGAACTGCGGCGAGCGTTGGACCTTCTGCTGCGCGTCCTCGATTTCGAACACGCACTGGAAATCACCGCCGTCATCCCGCAGCGCCGGTGAAAACTCATACGGAAAAATCGCGTCCGTCTCCTCCTGCCATTCGGCATCGCCCTGCCTCCAGCGCAGCCGGGCGGCGATGACGTGTTGCGGTTTCACCTCTGCGTAAACGAAGGCGCTGGTGAGTCCGCGCCCTGCAGAAAGGAGCATCGCGTGAACCTTGCCGAAGGCGGTGTCGGTATCCGCAAAACTTCCGGCACCGAGCACCGGCACATCCTTCGCCGACAACTTCGACTGCAGGCCCTCGCGAATCGTCGCGGGAATCGCCAACGCGGCGATGCCCTTCGGGGGCACCGTTACGCGCAGCCGGTTCGCCGCCACGCGTACCGATGCTGTGGGAGCATTGGCAACCCACGCGTGCGCCTCGCCTTCGGTGCATCGCGCCAGTGTGGAATCGATGAGAATATCTGCGGATTCCTCGCGACCGGACTGGTTCATGAACGCGAGAAAGAGGTGGCCGTTGTTGCGTGCCGCAATCCAGTCGAGCTGCGTGCTATCGCTTTTCACGAGGCCGCGAGGAAGCCAGAGATGCGCGTCCTGTTCACCATAGAACGCACCTGCCCGCGAGCCATACACGCGCACGCGGAAACTGCTGCCCGCAGCGCTCACCGTGGGAAAATCAATCGCGCCGCGTGATCGCTCGAAGGCCTCGGCGACGAGGAAGTCGATCACCGCGCCGGCGAAATCCCATGCGTGGCCGGGATTCACCGTGGCAAAGTTCCACTTCCACGGCGGTGCCTCCACGGCATCCGCGCGCTCGGCGATGAGCGAGACGAAGGAGCGGTTGTCGCCCGGGTAATTGGCGAAGCGGCCGACCATGCCGTTGCGCGCGACATCGCGGAGGAAATCATCGTGCGCGAGCGCCGCCGTCCGCAGCAACGCGCCGTGCGCGTTCATCCAGAATTCCATCGGATACGCCGGTGAGGCCACGCCCAGCCGCGAGACGCGCCACGCGGGCACGGTTTGCTCACGCGCGGCGACGGGCTCGGGCACTTGGAAGCCCCAGATGTTACTGTGCCGGCCAAACGAGTGAGCGTGAACGGGTGCCAAGCCGCCTTTGTCCACGAGCACGTTTTCATCCGGTGGCTTGGGGTAGAAATTCAGCTCGGTCGTCTTGTGATAGGCCGCTTCGACAGCGCCTCGCACGGCGAGCGCATCGTGAGTCGCATCGTGCAGTTCGAGGAAATCAAACAACGCCTGCTCGCCCGAGACGCGGCCCAATTGCAGCGCCGCGCCTGCTGCTTTCGTCGCCGCGTCGAGCGCCGTACCGTCTCCCGTGAGACGCCATTGCGCGAGCGCATCGGCGATGTTGTTCTTCCCCGGTCCTTTCGCCTCCGCCAGCGAGCGAATGCCCGGTGCGCGCCGTTGCAGGAGTTCATGCAGGCTCACGAGCTGCGCGTAGCCGGGATACGGCCCGCCGACATCGCTCGCAGCGGATTTCACAATCGCTTCGTAGATGCCCTCGTAGGGCGCGAAGACGTTGTATTTGCGCGAGAGCGCGAACTCGACCGCGGGCCGCGCGCGTCGGCGGTAGAAATCCTCGTCGTCCATCACGATGGCGGCGCTCAGGCCGTAGAGCGGCGAGAACGGTTTGAACACGCCGGTCTGGTCGGTGAAGTAGTCGTAGTACTTCTGCTCGTCGCTCCACATCGCGTAGTTGCGGCCGTTGCGATCGGCGAGGAAATCCATGATGCGCTCCAGGCAGCCGTTCAGCGTGCCGGGGCCGGAGTTGTCGCGTTGGTCGCGCAGCGCGTGGATGTCCTGCGCGATGTGGCGGTGCATCGCCTTCCAGTCACCCGCGCGCGCCGCGAACCGAAACGTGAAGCTCCACGGCACACCGGCGTTCATCTTCGATTCTGTGCCCCCGAGCAAAGGCGCGAGCAACACCGGCTGCACGGCATCCGAATCGGTGAAGCGAAGCATCAGGCCGAAGCGCGAATCATCGAGCTTTGGCAGGCGGAAGCGGCACTCGCGCGGATCGGCCACCAGTGCGAGACAGCCTTCGCGGGTCGTCGTCATCACGCGCGGCAGTTTCAGGTCTGCCTCGCTGAGCACAAAGTCTCCCTGCGCAGCTCCGCGCCCCGCGCACTCCTGCGGCACACGCAACAATTCCTTCCGCGGCACCGATGGCGCGCCGGTGAAGGCCACGGAAAAGAATCCCGAGTGCCTCGGCTCGAGCGTGAAGGCAATCTCGGGGTCGCCGTGGCCCGGCGGCAGGCGCACGGCGGCATCGAGCGTGAAGTGTTCATCGACCGCAGATGTCCAACGCACCGTATCGCTTTCTACGCTCGCGTTCGTGGCGCGCACCAGAGTCTTCTCGCCCACAGCGAAGGGTCGCGTCGCCCCGTCGCGGCTGCGGCCACCCACGCGCAGCGCGACCTTTCCCGATTTGTCGCGATACTCCCACACGCGCTGCTCGCCCTCGCCAGTGACCACCGCATTCCACGCCACTGCCGCTTTCATTGCAGGGGTGGCGAGCCACGCATTGAGCACGTCGGCGGGTTCATTCACCGCGAGCCAACGCAACGACGGGCGCGGCGCGATGGGGTAGTTCGGATGGTTGAAATTGCGATGAATCCGCGGGTCGCGCTCGCTGCACAGCACGGTGAACTCCGGCGCGATGGTCTGCGGCGACATTCCCTCGGTCCCCAACGTGATCGTGCCGTCGTTGCCGACATCCAGAGTGTAGCGGTCATTGCTCAACGAGGCCGCCGACGCGCTGCCCATGCCACAAATGAAAGGCGCACACAGTGCGAACGTCGTCACAAAATACAATAGCTGATTCATGTGTAAGTCCGTATAACGAGAGCGGAAGCGCTTCCCCAAAGGCCAATCATGGCACCGGAATCTCCGCCCGCCGCGCAATGACGAGCTGCACCTTGTCTGCAAAGTGTCCGGCGAAACTATCCCGGCGCTTGTCCTGCGACTTCGCGTCGTTCGACATTCCCATGCGAAGCATCAGGTAATCGGTGCCCGGAGGCAGCCGCAGTTCGTTGCTCACCTTCTGCCACGTGGTCGGATCCCGATCCATCACGACCTTGGTGCTGCGCGAGAAGGCGAGCGATTCCGTCGAGAGCACGTTTTCCGCCTTCAGCATCTCTGTTCCAACGAGGCTCGCATCGAGCGCGAAGATCGTCAGCGTGGCACTGAAATTCTCATCCTCCGGAAATGGCGCCGCATTGAAAACCGCCGACAACTGCACCACCGCTCCGCCATCCGCAAACTCCCGTCGATAAGGCCGGACATCCACCAACCGGAAAACATCACTGCTGTGGCTCGACGGAATGCGTCTCCCCTGAAAATCGCCCCGCAGAAAGCGCAACATCTTCTTCTCACTCGCCGGCTTCACGCCCTGCTGCTCACTCACGATCGCGGAATAGTCGCCGCTCCAGTGCCCCGGTTCGATCGGCACGCCAATTACCAACGGCCCAGGACCGGATTCAAAGCTCTCCTGCAACAGCGTGATCGCTCGCCGAGACTGCAACTCGACATACCCCCAGGCCAGCGACGCACTCAATAACCCGACGACCAAGCCCGCGGCCGCCGCCACCAGCGAACGTTGTCCCAGCCAGGAATCCGACTTCTTGCTCTGCACCGTCGGCCGCACGCTCGGTCGGGACACAGGCTCGACCGCTGCCAGCTCCGCCAGTCCGCACTCGTTGTCGTGATAAAGGAACCAGAATTCGCGAGCGGCTGCATTGTCGCGGAGCAGCTCAGCCAACCGAGTCGCCGCGGCTTCGTCGAGCGTGTTATTCAATGCGGCATCGAACAGCCGATGCCATTCTGCCGGAGCGTTGAAGGGAGACTCGGTCATGAGGAAGCCTCGGCAAGCTTTCGTTGTACACACTCGGCGAGCATCCGGCGGATGACACTGAGCCGATTGTAGAACGACTGCAACGGTCGTCCGGCTTGCTCTGCCACGGCCTTGATTTCTTCGCCGCGAATATAGACCGCATCGACCAGTTCACGTCCAGCCGGATCAAGTCGCTGGACGCACTCTTCGAGCGCGTCTCGACGAACATCCCACGTCCGCACATGCTGAGTCCGTTCCGCCGCCAACGTCTGTAACAGTTCTTCGTCGAACCGCAATCGAGACCGGCCCATGACTCGTTGAAAGTTGCGAACTTCGTAGAAGGCGATCGTCGTGGCCCACGCGACGAAATCCGAGCCCTGCTCGAACGAATTGAAGCGCCGCCACATCGTCACGCTGGCTCGTTGCAGCACATCTTCCGCATCCTGCCGGTGCCCCACGAGCGAGATCACATACCGCAGCAGCAGCGCATGATTCCCATTGAGCAGGCGAATGAAATCTTCCTGCCTCTCGGGCGAAGGGGACTCTGCGCCCGACGGACTGCACGGCGGATCGGACATGGGGCTCATATTGACGGTATGTACGCGCACGCGGCCAACTTACCAAAAATCTTCCCGATTTGCCCCGGCACGCTCCGCCGAAGATTCGCCCGGGTCGTCAATTCGCGACGGGGCGAACGAATCACAGGGTCGAACCGTGACATCCAAATATCCGTTTCCGGCGCTCGCTACACGCCGCTCCACCAGGCGGCCAGAATGGCTCTTGAAGTTGTTTGCACAAGGGTGGCCGCGTGCCCTGGCCCGCCGGTCGTCAGGCTGGTGATGTCGCGTTCTGAGTCAAGCTTGAGGGAGAAACGGGGTTTAGTTGGTTGCTTGTCCGCGGCGTGCGTCGCGGCCAGCGGCGCAAGCAGCAGGGCGGCGAGGAGCAGGAGGGTAGCTTTCATGATTGTTGGCAAGTTCATTTGGTGGCTTCCTTCACGTCCACCCGCCCGTCGGCATGCGCGGTGACGGCGAGGGCTTGATCGTCAAGGTGTCATGGTCCCTCGAACACGGATCGCCCTTCGTAGATCGTCTTCATTCGCCATGCTGCCACACAGCGGAACTTCACGTCGCCCCCCTTTGCGAAGAGACTCACGTGGAGGTGCTCCGGGCGGTATTCGTGCCAGGCGACGGCGGCTTGGCGGTCGTTGGCGAACACCTCGATCATACTCTTGTCGATGAAGATTCGCAACGTCAGGTCTTCCCCTTCTTCGAGCGCAAACGGTGGCTCGACATAGCCGACCTTCAGCGTCGTCTTTCCCGCGCCCGATGTGATCGGGAAACCGTGTTCGCCCTGCTCGTCGCACAGCACGTGGATTCCGAACTCCTCGGCTTGGGACGCCGCGACGACCACTTCCAACTCCATCGCGTCGCCCGCGATGCCGTCAAGCAGGCGGACCGTGTCGCCCCGTACCGTGAGGTCTGTCTCACGTTTCTCGTCGTACCGGAGGCCTTCCAGTTCGCGGACAGGCCGGATGCGCACCACGCCGTCCTCCGGCAGACTGAGTTCACGGGGAAGCGACTGGATTCCCTGCTGAAACACCGCTGGATTCAGCAGGTGGTCGAAGTTCCGTGCTCGGCCTGCGCGCTGCATGTTGTTCACCCAGGGCGTACACCATGCCCACATCACCCGGCGGCCGTCCGGGGTCAGCAGCGATTCCGGGGCGAAGCAATCCCACCGGGCCCAGTTCAGCGGGACGTGGCGGTCGGGGAGGTATTGCCCGTCTTTGAAATCGCCCAGATAGTAACGGGCGCCCAGGCCGTGACAAATGCACAGCAGCATCCAGCGGTTGCCGAGTTGGAACATATTGGGACAGGAGACGTCGGTGTCCCGTGCGACTCCCAGTTTGTCCCAGGGGGTATCGTCATGGAACAGCGGGCCGAGATGCACCCAGTTTTCCAGGTCCGGCGACTTCATCAACGGCGGGTTGGCGCCGCCGGACACGGCGTAGTAAGCGCCGTCCATCACCCAGCAATCGGGGTCCCAGTGACGCATCGGCGCCGCTTCGCCGGCCGGCGTCTTGACCGTCACGGGAACCGGCTGGGTCCATTGGTCCAGGTGATCGTCCACCGCGAACATCAGCCAGTTCCGCCCGGACCCTTGCCCGTGGTAAATCATGGCGGGCCGGCCCTCCTTGGTGAAGAAGCCGGTTCCGCTGAACATGCCATGCCCGGTAAACTGCGGAACCAGCCTGGTCGGATGCCACCGCCAGTGGACCATGTCGGTGCTTGACACGTGGGCGTAGGCGCAGCCTCCCGACTTGAGGTTGCAGATGTAATGCAGATGATAGCGGCCCTTGTAGTAGAACGCCGGATTTGGATCGCCCGGGACGGCGCCCCCGGGGCCGGGATGGGCCAGGTGGTAGGTGAGCCAGGTTTCCGGCGGGCTCAGCGGCATGGCTGGCGTCTCTTCCACGTAGGGAACCGGCGGCAGAGCCCCCGGTTGCTCGGCCCGGTTGGCCAGCGCCTCGGTGCGGGCACAACCCAGCAGCGCGTCGCCGACGAGCACCAGCCGGCCGGCGGCCAGCTTTGCGCCTGCGGCCAGCTTGCTGTGCTTGAACCGGCCCATCCGGTCGACCACCTTGTCGCCCTCGAAGTCCCACCAGGCGTAGGGCTCGATGTCGGACGGTTGGTTGGGGCGCAGCGCTTGGAGCTGGTCGGGCGTGAGCGCGCGGGCGTAGATGCGGGCGTCGTCGATCGTGCCTGCCAGCCGCGAGTTGTCTCGCTGCCCCAGGTGCCGCGCGCCGAACACGACAATGTTCTCCTCCCTGTCGAGCAACTCGATGTTCGTGGCAGTGTATTCGGTGATCCGCTGCCCGTCGCGGTAGATGGCGATCCGGTCACCCCGGTACACGACGGCCATTTGGACGAGCGTCTGGGCGTCGGCGGTTTCCGTCGGGTTCTTCTCCTGGTTGCCCTCGGTGCGTTGGAAGCCGTGGCTGCCGGCCATCCATTTGCCCGGCGCCCGCTCGCCGAACACGATCGCATCGAACTCTTCGCCGACCTGGACCGTGAGCGCGCTGCCAGCGCGTTGGGTCAGGTTGTCGAGCGTGACCCACGCCACGAGGGTCTTCTGAGCGGTTGCCGGAAGAGGCTCCGCCGCGGCCAGCGGCCGAGGCCCGAACGCGACGACCGACACGGTCAGAAACAGTGCAACCAAGCCGACTCTCATGACAGGTTCTCCAGTACTTGTGAGGTGCAAAAAACGGAGGGCGCTCCCTGGGCAACGATCTTTATGCCGAAGACCGCGCCGCTTTTCAAGTCGGCGCTGACCAGCAGCGCGCCCACGGCGCGGAGGGTGCCGAACCGGGCGTCCATCTCCCGCGGCCAACAGGCGACACATTGGCACCGGCGCAACGCATTCTGAGGCAAGGTTCCGTCGCACTTCCCGCACGGCTAACAAAGTAAGCCGTGCCACGAGCAGGACGCCCGTCACCGGATTTGGGTCGTGTCTCTCCGGGCACGTAAGCAGTGGCACGCGGGGTCTGTGTGGCACGGCTTACTCGCACACCGCCACAAACAGCGGCCTTGGAGAGGGAACGTTACCGGTGTGCGAGTCAGCCGTGCGGGATGCGCGGGGCGGCAAGTCGCAGTGCTCAACCTGGGCGACGGTTCGCAGCGCATCCGCACTGCTGACTCGCCCGCCAGCCCGGCGGTTCACCGGATCTCGGTCTTGTCGCGGCGGGCGAGTAAGCAGTGCCACACGCAGGTCGTCAACCGGTTCACCAGCAACGACGTGTCGCTGACCACGATCATTTCCTTTTTTTGCGCTGCGGTCAAATCGGCGCGCAGCGCATCGCCAGCATCCATGAAATCCCCGCAGTGCCGCAGCTCGAGCATTCGGAGAAAACAACCCGCGTCATCAAGGCCCTAACGCGGGCTGGCGCCCGCAACCCATTTGGCGAGCGGGGTGGCGTGAGCCCCCCGGTTCTGAACCGAACGACTTGCTGGGAACCGGGGGGCTCACGCCACCCCGCTCGCCACGCCAGGATGCGCGCACGTCGCGCGCATCGTACGGACTGAGACTCTAATACGGGTTCGAGGACATCATCTCCCATGCCTTGACGCTGCGGAAGACGGCCTCGGCGCCGTCGGCGAACAGGACGACGTCGAGGCTGTCGTCGCGCCCCGGATACACGCGGCGGCAGATGGCCTGGCGGTCGTTCGCGTAGACCTCGATGACCGACCTGTCGACGAACACCCGCAGTTGGAGCGGCTCGCCATCCTTCAGCGCCAAGGGAGCCCGTTCGACGGCCCGCCGACCGTCGGTGCCGCTGCGCGTGGCGTCGAACACCAGTTGTCTCGCCGTAGCGTCGTAGTAGAGCAGCGTCTGCTCCTCGCCGCCGGGCGACGAGCGCACCCGCATGCCGCACCGGCCGGCCGTCGGATGGGCCAGGGTGATTTCCAGTTCGCACGAATCGCCGACGACGTTCTCCAGCTTCCGCACCTGGCCGTCGGCCAGGGCGACATCGCTCCACGTTTGCTCGTCGGAGCGGAGCATTTCCAGTTCCTTCACGGGGCGCATGCGCAGCGTACCGTCGTCGCCCAACCAAAGCGTTCGCGGCAGCCCGTACACGCCCGACCATCCCCGGGGCGACTCGCCGCCGGGATTGTCCGTCAGCCAGGCCCACATGATCTGCCGGCCGCGATCGTCGACCAGGGCTTCCGGGGCGAAATACGTGTTGTCGACCCACGTCATCCGGCCGTGATTGTTCGGAATGAAACGGTCGTTTTTCGTGTCGTAGTCGCCCACGTAATACTGGCAGCCCTTGTTGTGACTGATGAATAGCAACAGGTGCTTTCCGCTGGCGGGGCCGCCGTCGGGGCTCGCCGGCAGCGGCAGGAAGCTCGGGCACATGTTGTCCTCGCTCGGCTCGGTCCACTCGGGGTTGCGCTCGTAGAATCGGCCCTTGTAGGTCCACGATGTCAGGTCGTCCGATTCCAGCAAGTCGAGCCAATCGCCCTGCATCGTTTCCAGGGAATCGGGCTTGCGGCCGTACTTGTTCAGCACCAGCAAGTTGCCGGTCAGCACGTAGTACTTGCCGTCTTTCTTCCAGATGTTGGACGGGTCGGACGAACCGTAGATCCGCCGGTTGCCGTCGGCGCCGGTGGTTTCCGTGAGGCCCCATTCGGTCGACTTGATGACAGGGTTGGCGTCGAACTTCTGCCAGCGTTCATAGTGCCGGTCGGTGCTTCTGGCCAAGCCGATGCCCTTGTCGCCCCAGAGCATCCAGTACGATAGGTAGGCGGTGCCGTCGTCGTCGACGAACGCGCCGCCGCTGAAGCAGCCTTCGTCGCCGTCGCCGGGTCCGATCGCATCGGGATGATGCCGCCAGTGGACGAGGTCCTGGCTGGAGATGTGCCCCCAGCAGAAGCCCACTCCGTTGCGGTTGTACAGGTACATCAGGTGATAGCGCCCGTTGGCGTAGAAGCAGCCGTTCGGGTCGCCCGGCACACCCATGTCCTCGGGTACGCAGAAATGGTAGCGGGGGCGGTACGGATCATCGAGCAGCTTCTCGCGGAACATGCGAGTTGACTGGACGACCGAGGCCGGCACCGGGTCCTGCCGGGACCAGCGCGTGGGAATCTCGGCGGTCCGCGCGTCGTCGCGCACGATGGTGGCGAGCATGGCGGGCCGGGCGCCTTCGAGCACCAGGCAGCCGTCCTCGATCCTCGCCCCCCCGGAGAGCTTGACCTGGTTAAACCGCCCGGCCCGATCGTAGGTACCGGTGGCGGCGAAGTCCCACCACGCCCAGGGCTCGATCTGCGGGACCGGCTCGCCCGGTTGCATCGCGGCGATGGTCTCCCGGTCGAGCGGCCGGGCGTAGACCCGCGCATCGCGGATGCGCCCGAAGAAGCACGCGACGCCCTCTTGCAGATGCCGCGGGCCGAACAGGACCGCTGCGTTGCCGCCGAACGGATAGGGCTCTCCCGGCGACGCATACGCCGCGTACGCCTCGCCGTTCCGGTACACCGTGATTTGCCGGCCCTGGTAGACGAAGGCCAAGTGGACAAACTGGTCGGGCCCGGCGGTCTCCCGGGGCCAGTCGGTTTGCGTTTTCTCGGTCCGGCTGTACCCGTTGCTGCCCGGCATCCAGACCTGTGGCTCGAGTTCGGCGAATACCACGCCGTCGAAGCGGTCGATCGTCGTGTCGTTGACGGTCAACGCCGTGCCTCCCGACTGCGTGAGATTCGCAGGCGACACCCAGACGACGAGCGTCTTGTCGACGAGCGCCGTCTCCCGCAGGGCCTCGGCGGCATCCGCGGCAAAGGAACTGAGCAACAGGACGGCGCCCGACAGAACCGTCGACAGCACCATTGTCCCCAACCGCAGGATGTCGCCTTCGCCACCTAACTCGGTTCGTGCGTGGTTGGTTGTCATGATTGTCTCTCCCATTCGTGTCAAAGGGATGTCCTGCAAAACCGATAATGTAGCTACTTCGATTCTCGGAGTGATGTCGCCGCGTCTGCACTGTCGTGGTTCACGCAGATCGCGCCGTCGGCGAGGATCAGCAGCACCAGCTTTTTGAACTGTAGCCGTTCGCCGGGCTGCACGGTCTTGCGATAGAGGCTCACGCGATTGATCTCGCCGGGGAAGAGTTGCACCTCGGGCACATCGACCTTCGTGAAGCCCGCGTCTTGCAGCGCGGCCTCTTGGCTGGCGGCTTTCGGGCGGATCGTCGGTGTGAGGGCGAAGAGCGTTCCCGGCTTCGTCACGACCACGTCGGTCCTTTCGATGCTGGTGCGGTGAAATGGCAGGTCTTGGACTGCGTTGGGCATTTCTTCGATGACGTAGTCGCGATCGGTAAAGAGCTTCACGCCGGGTTTCATGACCGCGGGCGGCGGCGGTGGCGGTGCGGGCCATTGGATGCGTTCTTGGCCCTGCTGCGGCTCGAACTCGCCGACGGATTCCAATTTGCCGAACATGATGCGGTCCGAGGAGCCTTTGTGGTCGCTCTGCGTGACGGTCAGCCAGATCGTGCCCTCGTGCTCGTGGAAGGTCGGATACTGAAACGAATGCGGGGACTCGAAGCGGTATTTGCGCTCCCAGCTCGCGCCGTCGCGGGAGATGTCCACATTGAACACGCTGCGGTTGCAATCGTGGACGCGGGTGTTCTCCTGCCAGCCGAGGCAATAGACGCCGCCGAACTTGTCGAAGGTGGGCTTGGAGTTCAGGCCGTTCGGCACAAAGGGCTTCGGCTCCCCGACGGTCCACGTTTTGCCATCTTTGCTGGTGGTGAAGTGGTAGTTGCCAGCGTCGTTGCGGCAGATCGCCATCCAGGTGCCGTCCGGCAGGCGATTCACGGCCGATTCGCTGAGCTGCTGCGACTGCGGCTCGTTGTAATGGCCGATGACTTCGAAGGTCGTGAAGTCATCGTGCAGCACGGCGAGCGCGTTCTGTTTCCCGGGGAAGTTGTTGAGCGCCACGTAGCGGCGGCCATCGAACTCCTTGAACGAATCGAAGATGTAGAGGCCGTGGTTGACCGGCGGCTTCGTGAAGCCTTGGGCCGCGGCGTCGGCGTGGAAATGTCGCGGCTCCATGTCGAACACCCCGGCGGCCGTCTTGAGCTTCGCCTTGTGGATGCTGGCTTCGAAGGTCTGCGTGCGCAGGTCGAAGTCACGATACCACGTGACCGCCTGCTCCTTCGCCGGCTGGCTGCAGAAGTAGGTGCGCAGGGTGTGCTGGTCCTTGCGGATGATGCGCGGCACGAAGACCTGCGCATCCGGCAGGGTGACGTTGGCGAACGCCTGTCCCGCCTTGGCCAGCAGATGTGTCTTTTCCACGCACAGCGTTTTCAGGTTCACCACCGTCAGCACGCAATACATCGCCGCGCCCGCGCCGTGACCCGGCGCCACATCGTTGTCGTGCTCGACGATGTAGGCACGCTCGCCGACACACACGAACTCCGCATCGTGCGCACCCTTTGCCTGCGGCGCGGTGACTTTGATGAGGCGTTGCATCACCACATCACCCGCCAGCGCGGGATCCCAGCTGGCGGGCAGGAGGCTGCCGGAGATGTCCACGGTCGGGATGGTGATCGTGCGCAAGATGCCCGGTGTCGGCCCGGAGAAGGCGGGGATAGGGCTCGGCCTGCCCGCAGATACTTGTGCTGAAAGCGGTGCCAACGGCGCCAGCAGCAGGGCGGTGAGGAGTGTGAGGTTGGGTTTCATTTTGCTTTCGGGATCGTTGTTTGTGGTTCGGGGTTGAATTGCAGGAGACGGTCAAGGATGTCAGGCGACACGGCAAAAGCGGTTCCCTGGCGCAAGCCGCCCGGCATTTCGATTATATCCGAGCTGTCGCGCCACATTCGACATCCGAGAAAAGACTCCCGTCCCCTGGCTCACTTCAAGTTCTGTCGCATAAATAGGTTCTCCTTAACGGGGGCGGCACCCGCAACCGATTCCTCGTAAATCGAAGCATTCCTGTTCTGACCTCTTGAATGCACCGATGAAGATGATTCCCTTTCGGTCAGTTCCCAGACGTTGCCGCACAGGTCCCAGACGCCAAAGGGCGAGCGGCCCTCGAAATAGGCATTGACGGGCGTAGTGCCGCCTTTTTCGCCGACTGATAGGAAATTGCTTTCCTCCCACAGGACCGAGGCTAAGCAGGGAAACGTGGTGAGTCAAGGGGGGATGGCGGGTTCAGGGCGGCGGCCGCCGCCCTGAACCCGCCATCCCCCCTTGATCGTTTGTGGGCTTTTGGGAGCAGGTTGGGGGAGCTTGACGACGTTTCGGCGGCAAATCAGGGGTAGATTCCCAGCTTCGCGCGCATCGTCCACGGGCCGATCGGCGTCGGGAAAAAGGAAAAAGGAATCAGAAGGTGGACCAGAAGGAGGCTTCGTCCACGAACGTCAACTCCCGGGGCTCCTGGGAGGCCGAGTCGCTGTCCGGGTCGTGGACGCGAAGGTCCCCGGCCGGCGGTGCCCGAGCCGCCGTGGGACACCACAGCCCACAGTGCCGCAGGATCTTCTCGATCACGTCCCCCGACCATCGCTGCGCTCTGGTGCCCGCGGCTCGAGGAACGCGACGACCTTCATCTGACCGCCGCACTCAGGACAGGCCAGCGGGTCGATCTCGTACAGCCGCTTGATGAGCTGGGTGAATTCGGCGAGGAAATCCAGCGGGTCGAGGATCTGGAAATTCCGCTGCGGTCCGCGCGCCAGTTCGTCGCGTTGCGGATCGGGAAAGGCCGGGCAGGCGCCCTTCTCCGCCTTGTAGATCACCTGCCCGGTCTCGCTGACCTTGACCAGTCGGGGCAAACTGAACGGGCAGCGGGTCATGCCGCCACAGGTCGGAGGCATGCGGATCGCGGGGGCGGTACAGGGGCAAGGGTTCGACACACGCGGCGACCATGACAGGAAGGGCACCGGGCCAGGAATGGTATACACACAGTCATTGGAGACGTATGTTCACTTCCTGTCAAGCACAAGCCTGCCCCCCCGGGCCGGAACTGCCAGCGGGCTCGCCGGGTACGTCGCACCCGGCGTTGGTCGGCGGTGTCGGCCTCGGTGGAAAACCTGTCCGTCCGCGCGGTCTGGCCGGCGGTCGGCGGGCGTTGGGCAGTTCGGTGTCGAGGGTGCGGGGAAGGCGGTTAAGCCGTGCCACACAGGCCGCGCGTGGCACTGCTTACTCGCCCGCCGCCACAAGACCGAAATCCGGGGAACAGCCCGGTCGGCGGGCGAGTCAGCAGTGCGGATGCGCTGCGAACCATCGCTCCGGTTGAGCACCGCGACTTGCCGCCCCGCGCAGCCCGCACGGCTGACTCGCACACCGGCAACGTTCGCTCCCCAAGGCCGCCTTCTCTGCGGTGTGCGAGTAAGCCGTGCCACACAGGCCGCGCGTGACGGGCGTGGCCTGTCCCGCTTTCTGTCCACCCGTCCTCGGTTGGGCGGTTCCAGCTGTTCCGTTGACCACTCCAGCGAGTTGATGTAAGCTGCAACCGGTCATGCGATGGCAGGCGACAAATCCCTGCATCGCCGAGGGCGTCGGACCGTGATTGTCATTCCCACGCGTGCAGGAGCTGTGAAAATGCGAAGCCTGTTTGCCGGTTGTGCGCTGACACTTGCCGCGACGAGCACGGCGCTCGCCGCACCGCCCGACGTGACGTTGACGCTGGCACGAGAGGGCCATCCCGCCGCGACCATTGTGGTTGCCAAGCAGCCGACGCGCGCGGCGCAGTTCGCGGCCTGCGAGCTGCAATGGCACCTCAAGCAGATCACGGGCGGCGATTTTGCTACGACTTTCTGGAACGTTTCTGCAACGTCCGCTGGTTCACGCCCACGGAGTCCGGGACCGACTGCCCGCGGCAGGCGACGCTGACGGTCACCGGCAAGGAAGTCCGGCGGGCGCCGTTCATGAAGTACCGCTATGCCGCCTATCCGTCGAGCGAGAACTACGACCAGTACACGGGCCTGTGGCCGGCCGGCAGTGAAGGGTACACGCAATGGGAGGCGGCCGCCTATCCGGAATTGCACCGACGCTTCGACGGCGGCGGCTATACGCTGGCGAAGCGCGGCTGGAACATGCTGTTTCGCCTGCGGCACCGCGAAGGCGGCCAGCCATGTCCCGGCAACCACTCGCTGTACGGCTACTACCGCCGCTTCTGGGCCGAGGAGCAGGGGCAAGACCGGCTGTTCGAAGGCCGGCGCGCGGACTGGTTCGCCCAAGGTTACGAGGGCCAGTCGCCGCAGATGTGCTACAGCCGCCGCGGCCTGGTCGAGCAGGTCGCCAAGGACGCCTGCGAGTTTTTCGAGACCGGTAAGAACTACCCGGGCGCCCAGGCGGGCGGCGACTGTTTCTGCGTCGAGCCGATGGACAACGACCGGTTCTGCAAATGCGCCCGCTGCCAGCAGTGGCTGACCGGCCGTGATGCCGACAGCCCGTTCTTTACCAACGGCCGCCACAGCGATTACTTCTTCCAGTTCGTCAACGAAGTCGCCAAGCTCGTCGGCCCGAAGCATCCCGACAAACACATCGTCTGCCTGGCGTACATGACCCACGGCGCGCCGCCGCAGAGGTTGTATTGGTCTGAATCACTGCGCTCGACGCGCACGTGCTCGATACCGGCCGGGAAGGGCAGGAGGCTCGGCTTGTTGTGGCGGAAGGGAATGCCCTGCGAGGTGCGTTTGTCCAGGTCGAGGGTGTCGCTTTCCGCGGCCCGGAGTCTGGCGAGCGGGGCAAGCAGCGGGAGGATGCAGAGTAGTGTGAGGATGTGTTTCACGGTTGGAGTCCCTTTCCTCGGTGTTTGATTTCGTCTGGATGCCGCGGGTTGAGCACTCCGCCGATCGCCTCGAGCCGCTCTTTGTTGGGCGGGCCGCCGGGGGTCCAGGTCGGACACAGCCAGCCGCCCTCATCGTGCTCGTTCCAGGCGTAGACGATGACCGTGTTGGCCGGGCAAATCGCGGGATGCTCCCGGACGAACGCCAGCGCGCGGTTCAGATGCCCGGCGATCTCGTCCGGCGCCGCGGTACTGGGGAACACCATCTGACGATGATACCCGTGGTCGCGTTCCCAGGATACGGGATTCTCCTTGCGCGGCCGCTTGTCCCATCCCGTCGTCACCAACGGCACGTAAGGGTTGCGTGCGGCGGCGGCCTTCGCCCAATACCTGGTTTCGACCTGCTGGACGAGCTGCGCAAAGGCGGTCTCCGCGCCGGATGCGGCGTAGTGCGAGACCGCCGCAAAGCCCAGGGGCGCCGCTCGGTCAAAATCATGGGCCGGATCCCAGCCCATGTACACGCAGTAAGGATCGACGCCCGCCTGGCGGGCGGCCCGCAGGAACTCGGCGAAACGCGCCGCCGGAAACGCGCCGCCGAACTTCACGTCGAACGCATAGACCAGCGGGCGTCCGCCGCAGACGGTCTGGTAACCCGGCTCCTTGAGCAACGCCACGGCGCGGTCGCGTTCGCGGGGCCACTGGTGTTCCGGGACGCCGAAGGCGTTGTGAAGGATCAGGCAGAGGTTGATGCGTCGCCGCGAGGCGCTGTTCAAATAGAGCTTCAGGGACTCGCTCATGGAACTCGTTTCCGGGTAGAGCAGGAAAGCCCAGTAATCCAGCCCGGCGTCGGCGGCGAAGGCGATCTCCTAATCCATGATCGCTTGACGGCCGCCGTCGATGCGCACCGATCCGTCGTCCAGCACCTCGGCGAACCACGGCATTCGCGAGTGGTACTTCTTAGGTCCGAGCGTCCGTTCGACCTGCGCGGTCACCTCGCCGCCCGTCCAAGCGTCCCAGCGGATGGCCCCGACCAGCGGCTGCGGCGGTCTGTTATCGGCGGCCTGCAGCCCTGTCAGCGGAGCGAGCAGCAGGAGAAAGCTAAGGAGGGAGAGGGTGGGTTTCATGGGTTTCGTTCCTTTGCAGGGGCGTTCTTGGTGTTGAACGATTGATAGTCAGGAAATGCAGCGAGGGCTTGCTCCGAAAATGCCAAGTGCAGGGCCCGCCGCTGGCCGTCGCCGACGAACAGGTGCAGGGCCGTCCCATCCACCAGCAGGTCCACATAACTCACGTCGGGATCGCACGAGGTCGGCTTGTCGGTGTGCTTGGCTTGGGCGATCAGGAACCTGGGTTCACTGCAGGTGCGGCTGACTTCCTTGAGCCACGCGGAAGTCAGCGTCCGGTATCCGATCCCGACCGTCCGGAAGCCGCCTTGGCCGCGATTTCGCGTCGCGATCGCTCGATAGGCCACGTGCAGCGTGTCGTCCGTCCAGCGGACGGCGGGGTAATCGTACCATTCGTTCTCGCCACCAGACTCGGCGATCGGGCGCGGGTCACTCCAGCTTTGTCCTCCGTCCCGACTGGTCCGCAAGGCCAGCACGGTTCGCGGCCCGCCGTGCCACCCGGATTCCATTTCCACGCGCGGGTTGTGCAGCAGAACCAAGGTCCCCGTACCGGGAATCTGCGTCAGCGCGGGCGGGGCCAGTGGATTGGGCACGGCCGACCGCGCCGGGGCCGTCCACGTGCTGCCGCCGTCCTCCGAGCGGCACTCGTACAGCCAGCCCGTCGCAGTGCGGGCCATCAGCAGCAGCTTGCCCGGTTCATGCTCGACCAGCGACGGTTCCCAGAATCCCCACTCGTGCTTGTGGTACGGGTTGTCGGCCACATACAGCACGCGGTCGCCGGGCGTGCGGGTCCAGGTCTGTCCATGATCGTCCGAGTAGACCACGTAAGCGCCCAGCGGCCCGCCTTGCCGGTCCTTCTTCGGGTTCAGGTTACAGTGCAGCAAGGCCAGCAACCGTCCGCTGGACAACGTGTACAGCCGGTCGTGCGGACCCGTGGTGTACGCGTGCGAATCGTCGCTGATCTTCAGCGGATCGGACCAAGTACGGCCTTCGTCAGCCGATCTTCGAAATACCTTGTACGCATCCTGCCCGTGGGCCAGCACCGTGTGGGTTAGCCCGAGTTCCCCGTTGGCCAGCCGAGTCAGGGACGGCTGGAAGAGCGAACGCTGGGGGTCCGCCAGTTGCGTGACCGGCTCGGACCACGTCCGACCGCCGTCGTCCGAACGCACGGCCCGGATCACCGCGCGGTCCCAGTCGCCGCTACCCGCATGAGCGCCGTAGAACAGCAGCAATTCGCCCTTGTCCGAGACGATCCACGTCGCCTCGCCGTTGCGCGGGTAATCGTCCGAGGGCGCCACGACCGTCTGCGTCGTTCCGGTCCGATTGTCCGCAAGCAGGTCGGCAGGAAACATGGCCAGCGTCAGGGCCTCGGTGTGGTAGTGGTTCCCCTTGATCCCGCCGCGCTCGTAGAAGCAGTACACGGTCCCGTCGGGGCCGACGGCCAAGTCGCTGTAGCCGCTGGGCCCCGGGGCGACCACCTGGACCGGCCGCCACGCTCCGCCGTCGTCGTCCGAGAGCTTTAGCGTCACGTTCCGCCGGTCGCGGTTGCGGCCGGGCTGGCCCGGTTGGCCGCCTACCAACAGGTTGTCCGGGTTGGAAAACAGGATCCGCCCATCGGCCAATCGCGCCATGCTTGCCATGCATACCGGCTCGGCCAAGTCTTCGTGGAATGTCGGCGTCGACCAGCCGGTGGCTCCGTCGCCGCTGACCGACAGCAACCGCCGGTTCCGCGGCGACTCGGTGCGCAGGTTGGCCAGCACCCGGCCGTCGGAAAGTTCGACGAGCATCGTCTCGCTGGGATTGACGATTCCGTCGCCTGCGGCCGTCTTGTCGCCGTTGTGGGCGATGAAATCGCCGCGCTGCCAAGTCCGGCCGCCATCGTCGCTGTAGATCGCGGCCACGTCGGACGGGCGGTGAGCATGGCCGCCGGTGCCGGTCGAGAGCCATACGGCCGCCACCAATCGCCCGCGGTGCGGCCCTTGCCGGATTTGGATCGAGTGGCCGCAGCCGTTGCCCACGACCGTCCAGTCGTAACGGTCGCGGAACCCCTCGATCACCGCTGTGATCTCCCGAGGTTCGGACCAACTCTCTCCGTCATCTTCGCTTCGCAGGTAGAACACCCGAGCGTATTGGACATGATACAGGAAATGCACCACCCCCGGCTGCTGGTCCACGATGGCCACCGCGTTGTGCGCCGTCAACTCGCTGTGCTCGCCCAATCCTTGAGCCACCGCGGCGGGATTCGGCCGAAGATCCGGCGGGGCGACCGCCATCTTCCGCGGCGGACTCCACGTGCGTCCGCCATCGCTGCTGCGGCGCAACAGTACATCCTGCCGCGTCCAATCGCCGTGTCCGGCCCGGGCCTCGCAATAGACCAGGATACTGCCCCGGCCCGTGACCACGATGCCCGGGATGCGATATATGAAGTACCCGTCCTCGCCCGCGCGGAACAAGTCCACCCTGCCCTCCGGCTCACCCGATTCCACCCGCGCGGCGCCGCCACTCCATGCCCAGGGCAGCACCAACAACACAACAAACAAAGACACGCGTCGCAGTTCGATCATCGCACACCTCCCGGGTTCGTAAAACGGACAAATGGGCAACACCAGACACGCCGGTCCTCACGCCAGCTCTTCCAGGAGGATGATCTGGAAGAAGATCGTCTCGCCGTCCTCCCAGCCCAGATAGATGGCTTGCGCTCTCTCATCGTAGAAGGCATCGGGGTACATGGCGATCGGGGGTGCCGAGACGTTTCGATTTACATTCCTGTTTCGCGCCAACTCTCACGGCTTCGACAATAACTGCTTCATCATGATCGTCTCCATCGCGAGGAGCCGGGCACCGATGCGCCGGTTCCGTCCGTGTCGTGCCGCCGCCCGCACACCTTTTGTGTTCACGGCTGCGAGGCGGGATGGGCGAATTGCACAGGACCGACGTGCGGCCCGATGTTCAATCCGGTCTCCTTGGCGTTGGTTACCAGCCTGCCATTGAACCGCAAGTTGGCAATCGTCACGCCCTCCACCGTATGCTGGTCGTCGAAGCCGCGGAAGGACGATGGCGGCATGTGCGGGCCGGTGACCGTGATGTCTTGGTAGACCACGTCCCGCACCGTTCCTCGCTGCTCGTCCTTCGAGTAGTTGTTCCTGCGGATGACGATTTCCAGCAGCGTCGGGCAATACCGGTCGTCCGCGGCCGCCTGGTATTGTTCCTCGCGGCTGCGCTGCATGCGAGGCTGCGGGGTCCACGCGTCGATCTCGACCCGGATATTCTCGAACCGGATGTTGCGCACGGCCGCCCGGTCGCCGTGCTGGATGTCCATGGCGATGTGCGTCGTTCGCACGATGTCACAGTCCTCGAAGACAATCTCCGCGATCTCCGGCGCGCTGGTCTCCGCCCCGATCTCCATCGCGCGGCCCCAGTCGCACCAGACGACGCAGCGGTGGAACCGGACGTTCCGCACCGGCCGATCATCGAACGACTGCTCGCGAAACTTCAGACCCTTGATCACCAACGCATCGTCGAAGGCGCGGACGAAGCAGTCGCGCACCTCGACGTCCTGGCTGTTGCAGACATCGATGCCGTCCGCGTTGTAACGCCACAGGCCGACGAGTTTCACGCCGTCGATCGTCACGTCCCGGCAGCCGAACAGGCTGCAGCACCACACGTCCGGATCGCGCATCACGATCCCTTCGATGCGGACTTGGGAGCAGTCCCACAGACGGACCGCGCCGCCGGCCTCGCCGCGCGCGAACGGGCTTTGATCCAGGATGCCGCGACCGGCAATGCGGAGGTTCGACGCGCCCCGTGCCTGAACACTGCCGTACACCACGGCGCCTCCCGCGATGTAAACGGACTCGTTGCTCTGCAGTTCAATCCTACCCGGCCGATGAACCCCGGGGCCAAAGTAGTGGACGCCCGGCGTGCCGGGGGCGGGTGCGTCTTGCTCCGGCGGACTGGGAAACAGGTGCAAGGCGTGATGCATCCCGTTCACTTCCACCACCAACGGCCCGGGGCGATCAAGCGTCAACGTGATGCGGTCCCCGTCGATCGTCGGACGAATGCCGCGCGAAGCGGGTCGCACCACCACGGTCTGCACGGCTCGACGCGAGACCACCTCGACCTCCACCGGCCCGGACATGTCCCAGACGGCGAATCCGGCGAGTTCGGTCTGGTCGATCGGCCGCTGGTATCCCGGCCAGACCTGGTTGAAAGGCATCGCCGAAACCCGGCACGAATAGACGGGCACGGCTTGCCCGTCGACACGCAAGCTGTAGTGCTCGCACAACGCCTCGCCGTCCGGAGCCGGCCAGGAGACGACGGCGGCAGACGCCGCACCTTCGGCCGCAGGGGTCTGCTCCGCCTGGACAAAGGCCGACAGGCACAGCGGGAGGAATGCGAGCAATGGGAGTCGGTGTTTCATGGCTGGAATCCCTTTCATCGGTGTGGATTCAAATCGGAGGGTGGTTGCACTCTTGGCCGGTTATGCATTGTGTTCTCGCTCAATATACCAGTTCTCGGAAGTGTTTCACCCGATGGAACGTGATCAGATTGCCGTCGTGCGCCGACTTGGCGCGCTGGTCGCCGCTGCGGCTGAGGACCACCAGATGGTCTCCGTCGATGGCCATGCTGGCGTAGTGGCGCGAAGCGTGCTCGGCCGGACCGACGGCGACCAGTCCCGCGAAGCACCAGTCGATCATGTTCTTGGAAAAATGCAGTTGCAACCAGCGGGGCTCGTTGTTCGGCAGGTTGTAGCGGTCGGCGGGCATCTGCTCCGGGCGGATCATGCTGTCGGTGGCCTGGGGCGAGAGCAGCCAGTAGAGCTTCGTCTGCTCGTCGTGCAGCACATGGAACTTCGTCTGCCCGCCGGGACAGAGCGCGTACAGCACGGTCATGGCGTTTGCTTCCAGTCGATGCGTGCTTGCTTGTTGGCAAGATCAATCCACACGGATGCGTGGGCGAAATCGCGCGTCGCGGTCAGGCCTTTCCAGACCGCGTCAGCCTTGGGTCGGCCAAGCGGGCGTTCCAACTCGCCATACGCATCCAGCCCGCCATCTGTTTCCCTGTATCCCCACGAGTAACAGAAATGGCAGCCGGGTTGCGCGCCGATTAAAAAGCACGCCAGGGGAAAAGTGATCCGCTCGCGCGCGAGGCGGAGTTGCTCCGCGCGGGAACGGCCTTTCACCTGACTCTCCGCTGCGGTGAGCGCGGGCCAGCCTTTGAGCACGACGAATTTTCCTTTTGCCGCCGCCAGCGCCATCGAATCGAGATCCGCTTTGAGATCCTCCGGCGCTTTCGAGTGGTAGGCGTCGAAGTGCTCGATCATCACCCCGTCAATCCCCTCCCATTCGAGGAAGTCCAGGTGCTGACCGGCCCGGATCCCGTTGGCAAGGACGATCTTGTCATTGCCGAGCTTGCGTTTGGTCAGCGCCAGCATCTGGCGCAAGCCGTCCACCACGGACTGCTGCTTCTCGGAGCCGAGCCTTTTCGCCAGGGCGGGCGAGCGGGATTGTGGCAGGGCATCGGCGAACACGCCATCGAGGTTCCCACTCTTCACGGCCTGCGCCACGGTTTCGGACCACCACTCGCGGAATTCGGCATGGGAAGGATCAGGACGCGGGGTGCCGGAGGGATGCTTTGCGATTTGGCCGTCGGCGCCGCGCAGCGTCCACTCGGAACGGTAGGTCTTGAAGGCATCGTAGCCAGGCCAGTTGACGAACGCGTTGAAATAGAAAAGCACCTTCACCCGCTGATTGCGCTGTTTGAGACGGACCGCCGTGGCGGCCGTTCCCTTCTCCGTGCTGCCGTGCGCCTCGACGCCATGCGATTTTTCGAGCGTCACCAACTCACTGTGGCTGGCAACAAAGGCGATCTCGTCATCGGTCATTTCGCTGCGCTTGCCGAAGTGGATGTTCACCGGCACGCGTTCCCATTGGAAGCTAGGGAAGAGTTGGGCTGGCCCATTCCGCGCCGGTGTCGGCGCATCCTCGGCGTGAAGGATTCGCGCCGAAAACGGCGCGAGCAACAAGGCGGTGAGGAGTGTGAGAGTGGCCTTCATGGTTTGAT
>Ga0351893_10017_pt1 | contig 76895 bp, 68 predicted proteins | sample TotcelFGM3001K15_FD_206765 | JGI IMG/M metagenome (GOLD analysis project Ga0351893, IMG submission 206765) | Enriched cells from coal bed in the Powder River Basin, Montana, United States - Total cells FGM rep3 HSBNCT.FGM.300.1.K15 ...
TCTTTCAATGTTTCGTGTTTTGAAACAAACGGCGTGAATGTTCAACCGGGGGGATGAAATGGTGGCGATGCAGGGATTTGAACCCCGGACACTGCGGATATGAGCCGCATGCTCTGACCAACTGAGCTACATCGCCATAAATGTGGACCTGGAGCCTGCCCGAAGATTCTGTATCAGCCCTGATAACACAAGGCGGAAAATGCATCAAACGCGGAGCACACACCGAAGACGTATGCGAGCATTTTGAGGTGCGTTTCCGACGCAGTCAGCGGGCCTCAGACGGGATCTTCAAACAGCATTTGCTCCTATACCCGCTTCATGATAAAAGGTCAAGATGCTTTTTATGATAATCTCGTGAATCGGTATGATCCCGTGAAAAGGAAAAAAGAATGTTACCCAAAACCAAAATTGTCTGCACTATCGGCCCATCCAGCAGTTCAGAAGTCATGCTTGAACATCTGATCATTTCGGGAATGAATGTCGCCCGTCTTAATTTTTCTCATGGAACCCATGACGATCATTTAAACATAATGAATCGTATCCGATATCTGGGAGAGACGCTTGGAAAACCGGTGGCCATCTTACAGGATCTCTGCGGCCCCAAAATCCGCGTGGGGCAGATGCCTGAAAGCGGCCTGATGCTGGCCGCGGGAGAGGATCTGATATTGACAACGGATGTGACAACTGGAAATGACGGCCGGGTTTCTGTTTCTTATCCCTATCTGCCCGACGAGGTTCAGCCTCATGATCGCATTCTTCTGGCTGATGGCTTGATGGAGGTTGAGGTTGATCGCATTATCGGGTCAAACATTTTTTGCAAGGTCATTATCGGCGGTATATTGACGTCTCATAAAGGGCTCAATCTGGTCACCGGAACACTTCATGCACCCTCTCTGACTGAAAAAGACCGGATCGATCTGGCCTTTGGCCTGGAAAACAACGTGGATTATGTGGCGCTGTCATTTGTCCGAAAACCCGAGGATATTCTGACGGTCAAGGCAATCATGGCTGAAACCGGAAAGGATGTGCCGGTCATTGCCAAAATCGAAAAACATGAAGCGCTTGAATGCATTGATGAGATCATTCGGGTTTCTGACGGCATCATGGTGGCCAGAGGGGACCTGGGGGTCGAAATTCCGCTGGAAAATGTCCCCCATATTCAGAAATCCCTGATCATCAAAGCGAGAAAGGCCGGAAAACCGGTAATTATCGCCACCCAGATGCTGCGGTCCATGGTGGAATCTCCGCGACCCACCCGTGCCGAAGCCTCGGATGTGGCCAATGCGGTTCTGGATGGCACCGATGCGATCATGCTGTCGGAAGAGACCGCAAGCGGTGATTATCCATCAGAAGCGGTCAGATATATGGCACGGATTGCACTCTGTGCGGAACAGAATTTTTCTCATGACCGAATGCTGGATCAGATGCCGGAAAAAGAGATATCAGAATCGGTGGCGCATGCGTCCTGCGTTCTGGCTGATCATCTGAATGTTACAGCGATTGTCACACCGACCCGTTCCGGCCATACGGCGATGCAGGTTTCCAAATTTCGCCCCAGACAACGGATTCTGGCCCTGTGTCCGGAAATGGAAACGGTGCGACGATTGTGTCTGTACTGGGGTTGTCTTCCGGTGTATGTACCGGATGCCAGCGAATCGGACGATCTGGTTGAAAAAGCGACCAGAACCGCTCTTCAGACCGGCCAGTGTGCTTCCGGTGATCTGGTGGTCATCACATCCGGGTATCCTGTCTGGGTGGCAGGCCTGACCAATATGATGAGTGTCAAGCGACTTTAAGGGCGGTTCATTCAAACGTCTTCACCAAGGCGCATGACCCGACCAAATTCAAGGGATGGGGTAACCATTATTATGAATATTCAAAAAACCAATCGTGATTTCGATCAGGTCCTATACCGTCGAATTTTTGGCTTTGCCAATGAGTATAAAGAAGGGGATGACGCCATCGGAATCGCCGCACCGGACGCCGCGGTCAGAGAAGATGCCCGCAAACGGCTTTCGAATTCCCGAATCCGTGAATGGCATGAAAATGTGTTATGGGAAGACGATTTGCAGCAACTGATTTGGGATACCACCAACCCGGAGCAATACCAAAAAATCAAGGATTGGACGTTAGGTGATCTGAAGAAATTTTTATTGGATGAAACCGAAGACGCCATCAAAAGCGTTATGGATGGCTTAAACAGCGATGTCATTGCCGCAGTCGTGAAATTGATGAACAATTCGGAATTGACTGCTGTCGGCAGTAAAATATTCAATCCGCTTCCAGGGAGTCAAATCGGTGCCAGAGGGTACATGGGGGCACGCATTCAGCCGAATTCGCCTACCGACAATATCGACGATATCATCTGGCAGGTATTTAATGGATTTTCATTTGCAACAGGCGATGTGGTGCTTGGCAATAATCCGGTGGACAGCCGGGTAGAGAATATTGCCAATATTGAAAAAGGGCTGAAGGCCGTCGTGGAAGCATTCGGATTGCAGGATATTCTTCCCTGGTGTGCATTGGCTCACATCGACGTCCAGTGCGCTGTCGAAGAAAAATTCCCTGGTTCCGTGGCAATTGTGTTCCAGAGTCTGGCGGGAACAGACGATGCCAATAAAATCTTTGGTTTGACGGTAAAAAAGATGCTCGATCATGCAAAATCCCGTACCGGCAGGTACGGGTTCTATTTCGAGACCGGGCAAGGGTCGGATTTCACCAACGGCGCCGCAAACGGCGTGGACATGGTAACCCTGGAATCGCGCAAGTACGGTTTCGCCAGAGCATTGAAACATGAGATCGCCAGGGTTCATCCCCAAGGCAACTGGACGCATGTGAATGATGTGGCCGGATTCATTGGACCGGAGGTTTTTAAAGACCGGCAGCAACTGGTAAGATGTTGTCTGGAAGACATCGTGATGGGTAAGCTGCATGGATTATGCATCGGGCTCGATGTGTGTTCCACATTGCATATGTCGGTATCTCTCGATGATCTGGATTGGTGCATGGATCAGATCATGCCATCCAATCCCGCTTATTTGATGGCGCTTCCCACCAAAAACGATCCCATGCTGAGCTACCTGACCACGGCTTTTCAGGATCATGTCGGAATCCGGCAAAAGTACGGATACAAAGTCAACGACGCCATGTGGGAATTTTTCAAGCGCATTCAAATCATTGATGCCGACGGCAATTTCACCAGCCATGTCGGTGACGTGTTATGGGTTTATTATCAATACTGTCTGGCCAGGGGAGATAGCCGTTCCCGGCAGGAAATTGAAGCCGAAGGAAACCGGAAAATCCAGGAGATTCAAGCCCGTGGGGTGCCACTGGCAATGGGGCACGGGGACAGGGTTTCAGACCTGAATCCGCAGTTGAAAAAAGAAGTGGAAGCGCTTTATGCGGATGCCAAATTATGCATCTGGTCGGAATTTACGCCGGAATTCATGTCGTCCATCCCGCATGCCATCGAGATAAAAACACTATCCCGAAATCGCAGTGACTACATCGCGCATCCGGTTACCGGAGAGCAACTCACTATTGAATCCATCGCCGCTCTGCTAACGCTTCGCGACAACTGGGAAACGCATATACCAGATGTTCAAGTCGTCATATCGGATGGACTGGATGCCAATGCGATCATGGATTCGGGCCATCTGATGCCTTATCTTATCGCATTGCACACCTATCTGTCTGAAGCGGGACTGGTGATCAGCGATAAGAATATTGTTGTGATTCACGGCAGAGTCCGTGCCGGATACCAGATCGGGAACATCCTGTTTGAAAAAGCCGATTCCAACGCCACCAAAGCCGTGCTTCACATCATTGGAGAACGCCCCGGCACCATCCATCGCAATTATTCCGTTTACATGGCTGCACCCACGGCCCGGGTGTGGACGCACAAAAAAGTGGACCATGATATCGCCCGGGTCATTTCCGGGATTTCCGATACATCCCTGGCGCCGGTAAACGCCGCAGAAATGACGGCAGCCATTTTAAAAGAAATGATTGTCCTGGGGAAATGAGCGCTTCTCAAACGGTTCTGTTTCGCGTTTTGTTTTTCAGGTCATATAGTTGCCCGATTTAACCACGCAGAAAAGCCCACCAGACATAAAAACCAAAAAACAGCCAGGACAGAATACAAATCACATAGGACCACCACTCAGTCGGCTTTCCAGTCCGTCCGGTTCGGGCATTATATTTACCCACTTTTCGGCCACACGAATAACATTGTCTGTCGTTAAATCCCAAAGCAACATGGCAAAATGGGCAATTTTTAAATCGTATTTTTTCTTGATCTTTGGGCATGATTATAATTTTCACAATTAAATATGCCGCATGATATACACGCGTTATACACAAATGAAGCATGTTAGAGGCAATGTCAACGTATAAACCGCTACCCTGCGTAGCTGAAAGCGATTCACAAATCTCTTGTGCTTGACAACCACGCCTGAAAACGTTACAAAATCCAACAAAAAATAATATTCTGCCTGGGTGGCGGAACAGGTAGACGCAAGGGACTTAAAATCCCTCGGACGCAAGTCTGTACGAGTTCGATTCTCGTCCCAGGTACCAAATCAATATGTTACGAGCAATTAGACGGAATCACCCTTACCGGTTTTTTTGTTTATGGCCGCGCTTCTCCCCTCCAGCGTTTATCCATTGGCAAGGCCACGGTGAAAAAATTATCCATCCTAACAATAAGAAAAAATCCACATCTTTCAAGTGCTATAGGCTTTTAAGATAAAGATTTTGGGTGCGTTATCGGTTGGGGATGGCCGGAAGCTTTTCAAGGCGTCAGCCGCAAAAGGTCTATCCCCTCCCTGCTGCCTTCCCAAAATCATTATCTGAAAAGCTATAGTACAAGGCAGTTCAAACCGCTTTTAGCTTGGGCCTTCAGGAGGCGACAGGATGACATCTGGTATAATAAAAAATGCAAATCGAGCCGGTGGTGCGCATCGTCTTTGGATGATCCGATTGATGGCGGTGATGATCCTGCTGGTTTGTATGGCATGTGGCACCCTGCCAACAAAGGAAAATATAACAGGTTCAAAAAGCTATCTTCATGTAATGGATTATTGGACAGGCAACTTTCAAAGAAGTTATTATGTCCATTTCCCAGCCGGCTATCATCCGAATGAATCGCTGCCTCTGATTGTTGTCGTTCATGGTGCCTTTGATACCGGCAAGGGAATGGAGAAATTTTCAGGTTTCAGCCGTTTGTCTGACAAAGAAAGATTTATCGTCATGTATCCCAACGGCATTGGCATTTTGGGTTTTCTCCAGCACTGGAATGCCGGACACTGTTGTGGCAAGGCCGCTGACGATCAGATCGATGATGTCGGATTCGTTTCTGCGGCGATTGACGATCTCTGCAGCAAATTCGATGTCGATCAGAAACGGATATATATGACCGGTTTTTCAAACGGCGGCATGTTTACCTATCGATTTGGCGCAGAAAAAAGTGACATGCTGGCAGCCATCGCTCCCCTTGCGGCCAGCCTTGGCGGAAAATCATCACCGGATATGCCGGCGTGGCGGTCGCCAGAACCATCCAAGCCACTTTCCGTTCTGGTGATGCATGGACTGACCGATGAGGATATTCCGTTTGCGGGCGGTGTGAGCAGCCGTCGCGGTGGGACACGATCCACCCTGTCCGTGATGGAATCTGTCGGCTTTTGGACAGAAAACAATGGATGCCATGACGATCCGGTTGTGGAAAACCTTTTTGGCGGAATGGTGCATCAAACCACGTGGTCCGGATGCCGGGACCACACACAAGTGGTGCTGATGACGATTGACGGCTGGGGACACAGTTGGCCTGGTCCCTATTTTACACATGCGTTGAATGGCGATCATCCATTATATGGGTTTGATGCGGCCGAAATTATCTGGGCGTTTTTTAAAAACCATGTCAGAAATTAATCCGTGTTCCATCACACTGAATCAGACAGGAATTCAGTGATGATTCGGATACAGGATTGGTTCTGGCTGAACGTGAAATCATGATGTCTCCACTGGTCAGCGTCATCATTCCCACATATAACCGATGCAGCTTGGCAAAGGAAGCCATTGACTCGGTTCTGGCGCAGACATTTCGGCCATTTGAACTGATTGTGGTGGACGACGGGTCAACCGATGACACGCCGGAGATGCTGAAATCGTATGGAAAAGCGCTTCAGATCATCCGGCAGTCCAATCTGGGCGTCGGTGCTGCAAGAAATGGTGAATTTGATAATTTGCCCGGCGTTGGCAAGCCCATTGCCATTGAAGATGACAGCCACATCCCGGAAGATCTTCGGCTGTCCCATAAAATTCTGAAAAATGCCGGATGTCTTCCCCCGGAAATCGAATTGAAAAAAGAGATTTATCAGACTCAGGATCTTCTGCAGGGGTTGGAAGAGACCGTTGAGAAATATCGCATTCTGAAACGGCTGAATTTTCTGATCATGAAACTGAACGCCATGCGCAACACATCCATTTCCTTTGAAATGCCACAGCATTATTCTGATCGGCTTGCCGAGCGCCTTGGCTCTCATTCATCTCAAACACCACAGGGTCATCATGCCCGAAAAAACGAAACATCCCACTGAATCCCATTTAAAAAGCATATTGCTGGCCTATGGCGTACTGGTGCTTCATCTGGTCCTGATTGCCGGACTGGGCCTTTTGGTTCTGTTTTTCAGAGGCGTCATCCAATACATGATCTGGATTTTTCTGGGTGGATCTGCCGCGATCATCGCATCTGCATGGCATTTTTATCGAAGGATGAAACGGGAAGGCAAAACACTGCGGGAAATGCTGCAGTCCCCGATCTTTCGAAACCGTCCTGTTGAAATCAGCATTCTGGGGGGAATCGCCTCGCTAAAAATAGGCAAAAACGGCGTTTCCACAGAGCCGGATCATCTTCCGGATACATGGATCAGCCCGCATCATCAGATCGAGGACGCGACTGCTGTACGCGTTCGGGAACTGACCGAACTGGTCAGGATGCTGGAAAATGATTTCATCACGCTGGAAGAATTCAATCTGGTTAAGCAGCAACTTTTAAAAGGGTAAAGGCGTTCTGGTTACATGAAAAAACTCACTCTGGCTCTTTTATCCGGCGGTGTCTCATCAGAACGGGAGGTCTCCCTGAAAAGCGGAGATCAGGTTTATGACGCCCTGGACAAAGACAAATATCACATCGTACGATATGACCCCAAAACAGACCTGCAACGACTGGTGATTGATGCGCCATCCATCGATGTGGCCCTGATCATCCTGCATGGCTCATATGGCGAAGACGGCACCATTCAGGGTATGCTGGATCTGTTGGACATCCCCTATCAGGGGTCCGGCGTTCTGGGCAGCGCCATTGCCATGAACAAACTGGCATCCAAACAGTTGTATGAAAAATCCGGCATCCCCAGCCCTTCCTATCTGGTCATTCATCGGGACGACACAGTACAACCCGATGACCTGGTTCAGCGTATCGGATTACCGATGGTGATCAAACCGGTTCGGGGCGGTTCAAGCATTGGCATGGCCATTGTCAGAACCACCGATAAAATTTTTCCGGCAATTCAGACGGCTCTGAATTTTGACGATTCGGTTCTGGTCGAAGCCTATATCAGCGGAATCGAACTGACGGTCGGCGTTCTGGGTAACACCCGTCTTCAGGCCCTTCCGGTCATTGAAATCATTCCGGATGACCGGTTTGAATTTTTTGACTACCACGCCAAGTATACGGCAGGCGCCAGCCAGGAAATCTGTCCGGCCCGCATTGATGACATCCTGACTGAAAAAGCCCAGTCTTATGCCATGATGGCTCATACCGCATTGTTCTGTGAAGGCTACAGCCGTACCGACATGATTCTTTCCGGCAGAGACATCCATGTGCTGGAAACCAACACCATACCCGGCATGACAGCAACCAGCCTGCTTCCCCGGGCTGCAAAAACTGCGGGGATTCCGTTTCCCCGGCTTATGGATATCCTGATTGAACTGGGACTGGAGCGCAGAAATAGAAAAAATTAGCCCTTGCATTATCGGCAGGTTGAGCCGGTTATCGCCTACTATAGTAAGGAGGTCAGGAAAATGAAGGTTTTGGTCATCGGCAGTGGAGGAAGAGAGCATGCACTGGTTTGGAAAATTGCCCAGAGCCCGAAAGTCGATCAGGTTTTCTGTGCCCCCGGAAACGCCGGTATCGCTGATCTGGCCACCTGCATTCCCATTGATTCAGAGGACATTGACGAACTGCTTGGATTTGCCAAAAAAGAGGCTATCGATCTGACGGTTGTGGGTCCCGAGGGACCACTGTCCAGAGGAATCGTGGATATTTTTGAAAAACAGGGGCTTAAAATTTTTGGCGCCAGTAAAAAAGCCGCGGAGCTTGAATCCAGCAAGTCATTTGCCAAGAATCTGATGAATAAATACCATATTCAAACGGCTGAGGGCCGCAGCTTTACCCATTATGAAAAAGCAAAAGCCTATCTGAAAAAACAGCAAACACCGATTGTGGTCAAGGCCGATGGACTGGCAGCGGGAAAAGGCGTCATGGTCTGCAGAACATTGGATGAGGCTCTTTCCGCCCTGGAACGCATCATGATCGATCTGGAATTCGGGGAAGCCGGCAGAAAAGTGGTCATTGAAGCCTGTCTGACCGGCGAAGAAGCGTCATTTCTGGCATTTACCGATGGTAAAACCGTTCTTCCGCTACCAACTTCCCAGGATCACAAGCGGGTGTATGACCGGGATGAGGGGCCGAATACCGGTGGAATGGGGGCCTACTCGCCCGCACCGGTCATCGATTCCTATCTCCATCAGCGGATCATGGACACCGTCATGATTCCGACGGTTCGGGCCATGGCCCAGGAAGGCAGGCCATACAAAGGCGTCCTGTATGCCGGGCTGATGATCGATAATGACCGGATTCATGTTCTGGAGTTTAACGGCCGATTCGGGGACCCGGAAGCCCAGCCGCTGATGATGCGGCTGAAAAGCGATATCGTTCCGATCATGGAAGCAGCCATTGACGGCCGGCTGCATGAATTCAAACTGGAGCTGGATGACCGGGCGGCCATCTGTGTGGTGATGGCATCCGGTGGATATCCCGGCGCCTATTCCAAAGGCCTGCCCATAAAAGGGCTTTCAAAGGTAAAAAAAATAAAAAACGTCGTGGTCTTTCATGCCGGCACAACCCGGCAGGAAAACACGGTCGTTACGCATGGCGGCCGGGTACTTGGTGTTACGGCGCTGGGAGATACGATCAAGGATGCAATTATATCCGCCTACAAGGCGGTTTCCATGATTTCCTGGGAAAAGGTGCATTATCGCCATGATATCGGATACCGGGCCATGAAACGACTGGAAACACCGGCCCATGTGGGCATTGTGATGGGCAGCGATTCGGATTTGCCGGTCATGGAGGAAGCCGCCATCATCCTTCGAAAATTTGGTGTTTCATATGAAATTACCATTGCCTCTGCGCACCGAAGCCCGGAAAGGGCCATGTTTTTTGCGTCATCCGCGAGCAAGCGGGGCATGAAAGTCATCATTGCCGGTGCCGGTCATGCCGCGCATCTGGCCGGTGTCATGGCTGCCCACACCACCCTTCCGGTTATCGGGGTTCCGATTGACTCATCCTGCCTTCAGGGACTGGATTCCCTGCTGTCAACGGTTCAAATGCCGCCCGGTGTTCCGGTCGCCACGGTTTCCATCGGAAAATCAGGCGGTAAAAATGCGGGGCTTCTGGCCGTCCAGATCCTGGCGCTTTCGGATATCCGGCTGGCAGCCATGCTGGAAGCATACAAACTGGAACTGAGCCAACAGGTTGAAGAGAAAGCCAGACAAATCTATCAGCATTTCTGATTGCCCAAAAATCAGCCCGCCCAGTGCGGATGCTATTCAAAAAGCGGGCCGCATCATTCAGCAGGGTGGTGTGGTCTGCTTTCCCACGTCCGGGCTGTATGGACTGGGAGCAAACGCCGTCAGTATACCCGCCATTCAGCGCATTTATCACATCAAACAGCGGGCAGATGCCAATCCCGTTCTGATTCTGATTCACGATATCAATGATCTGAACTGGCTGGTTACCCATATTCCGGAATCTGCAAAACGTCTCATTCAGGCATTCTGGCCAGGTCATGTCACCCTGATCATGACCGCAGCGTCAAGCATACCCGCCCTGTTGACCGCACATACGGGAAAAATCGGCATCCGTCTTCCGCTCCATCCAGTCGCCAGGGAACTGGTCCGAATCACACAAATCCCCATCACCGGAACCAGCGCCAATATTTCCGGCTATCCCGGATGCGCCACAATAGCGGAATTGGATCCACGGATCATCGAATCGGTTGACATGATCTTGAATGCAGGCACGCTCAGGGGCGGACAGGGATCCACGGTTGTCGATGTGACTGAAAATCCGATTCAGATCATTCGGGAAGGGATTGTACCGGCAAAAGACATTCTGGATTGCATCCGGGGTTGATATCAACCGCCATTCATGCGACATCCCGACTGCCGGTTCAGGATCACCGGTATCAGCGATTCCGGGTCCATTTTTTAACCTGCTCAGCCTGCTCACAGGCGCTTGCCATGATTTCAGCGAGATCCATTGTCAGCAGTCTTCTGTTTTCCATAACCAGGTTGCCATTGATCAGGCTGTGACTGACGTCTGCTCCGTTGGCGGCATAAACCAGATGGGAATAGGGATTGTACATCGGCGTCAGATGGGGTTTGTTCATATCCACAATAATCAAATCCGCCTTTTTACCTGTTTCGATGGAACCGATTCGATCCGACAGCCCCAGGGCTCGGGCACCCTCGATCGTCGCACATTTGACAACCGTCACAGCGTCCATGACAGTGGGATCCATTCGGTGAACCTTATGCAGCTTGGCTAAAGAATCCATTTCCGACAACATGTCCAGATTATTGTTGGATGCACATCCATCGGTTCCCAGCCCGACCACGATGCCTTTATCCAAAAGATCCGGAACCCTTGGAACACCAGAGGCCAGCTTCATGTTGCTTTCCGGATCGGTGATGACCCGAACACCATGATTCATGATCCGCTCAATTTCAGAATCATCCAGATAAACACAGTGATCCGCAATAATATGGGGTCCCAGAATCCCCAGCGATTCCATATGCTCAAATGGTTTTTTACCATAACGGGTCTGAATGGTTTCCAACTCTGACAGGGTCTCGGCAACGTGAATCGCCATTGGAACAGAATTCCTTACAGCGATGGCATTCGCCTGTTTCATCAAATCCGGACTGCACGTATACAGCGCATGCGGTTCAACGGCAATGGAAATGAGGGGGTGCCCCTGCCAGGTATTGATGAGATTTTGTGTGTATTCAAATCCCCTCTCGATGGGTCCATAATTGGGCGAAGTAAAATCATACAACACCTCGCCGACCAACGCCCGCATGCCGGACTGGCTGGCCGCTTTTGCGGTTTCATTTTCAAAGAGATACATATCGCAGAATGTGGTGGTCCCGGAAAGAATCATCTCCGCACAGGCCAATCGGGCGCCGTGATAAACAAATTCCGCATCCATTTTGCTTTCCACCGGAAAAATATAATGATTCAACCAGTCCATCAGGGGCAGATCATCGGCAAGGCCACGGAACAGGGTCATGGCTGCATGGGTGTGGCCATTGATCAATCCGGGCAGAACCAGTCCGTTTTTTGCGTCAATGGTTTTTGAGGCCTGGAATTCCGGTGCGGATTTGCTTCCGGGGCCGACATGAACAATCGTATCGCCATCAATACAGATCAGGCCATTTTCAATAATGGTCAACGCAGCGTCCATGGTCAGAATGGTCGCGTTTTCAATTATCAGATCAACAATCCTGGGCATTGATTCACCGTCTTTGGAGGTTCAGAACAATTGGGATGGCTGACAACAGGGCCTCTTTTATCCCTAAATCACTTTACGGGTCAATATTTTTTGTGTTAGTTTTCAGAATCGTCACTTCAACCAAATACAGCAAAATGGAGAATCGGAATGGAACATATGACAGCGGCTGTATTTGAGGATACGCTTCGGTATGTAAATGATTATCCGGTGCCGGTCATAAAGCCGGGTTGGACCCGGATTCGGGTGACACAGGCGGGAATCTGTAAAACCGACATGGAAATCATGAAGGGGTATTTGGGATTCAAGGGTGTTCTGGGTCATGAGTTCGTCGGTGTGGTCGATGAATGTGATGATTCAACCTGGATCGGCAAACGGGTGGTTGGCGAAATTAACGCAGCCTGCGGAAAATGTGATTTATGCAAACAGGATTTGGGAAGGCACTGCGTCAACCGCACCACGCTGGGCATTGACCGGCTGGACGGGTGCATGGCGACAACCTGCATGCTGCCGACTGCCAACCTGATCGAGGTTCCAGAGGTTATTTCAACTGATCGGGCCACATTGACAGAGCCATTGGCCGCAGCCTGTGAAATGCTGGAACAGATACCGCTTTGTGGAAACGAGCGGGTCATCGTTCTGGGAGATGGACGACTTGGAATTCTCTGCGCATGGGCCCTTTCAACGGTGCTGCTGGATGTAACCCTGATCGGGCATCATCCGGAAAAACTGGCGCTGGCAAAATGGCGGCGAATTCGAACCGAACTGGCTGTGGACGGGGCCAAACCAGGCGCGGACATCGTTGTCGAAGCGACCGGTTCCGGACAGGGGATTGCCACTGCCATGTCCCTCTGTAGACCGCGGGGTGTCATTGTGTTGAAATCGACGGTTGCGTCGCAGGGAAAAATCAACCTGTCTCCGGTTGTGATCAATGAACTGACAATTTTGGGATCCCGATGCGGCAGATTTCAGGATGCCATTGCCATGATGCTGGCGTTTCCGGACATGCCGCTCGAAAGACTGATCACAGACCGGTATCCGTTGTCCCATGTCGAGGAAGCATTTCGCAGGGCCGTTCAACAGGATGTGATTAAAGTGATTCTCGATATCGACACGGATAGCAGCAGGGAGCAGAAATCAGAAGACAGAAGTCAGAAGTCCGACCTCCGACCTCCGACCCCTGACCTCCGACCTCTGGCCTCAATTCCTGCATGAAAAAACAATCCGTTCGACTGATCTCATGCATTCTTCTGGCGGAAATCTTCAGCATGGCCGGTTTTTCCACGTTTGCAGCCATTCTGGTCGAATTCAGCCGGTTGTGGGGGCTGTCCTCAACCGATGCCGGCTGGATCAGCAGCGCCTATTTCATGGGGTATGTTCTGGCCGTACCGGTTCTGGTCGGCATGACAGACCGGATTGATGCACGAAAGATTTATATGGCGGGTTGTGTTCTGGGTGTCATTTCCGGAACGGGTTTCGCCTGTCAGGCCATGGGTATGAAAAGCGCCATGTTCTTTCGTGCCTTGGCCGGTGCGTCCCTGGCCGGTACCTACATGCCGGGCCTTCGTATTCTGACCGAACGTCTGAGCCAGAAAAGTCGCCTGCGGGTGGTTCCGTACTATACCGCCAGCTTCGGAATCGGCGTCAGCCTGTCGTTTCTGCTGACAGGCTGGATTGTCCAGTCATTCGACTGGCATATTGCCTTTCTGATCAGCGGATTCTGCTCAGTTGCGGCGATTGTTCTGATATGGATCGGGACACTGGGAATTGCACGAATCAGCCAGGAAGACCCATGTCCTGCGCCCAAACGGCATCCACTGGATTTGCGCCCCGTATTTGCAAACCGGGAAGCGTTGGCCTACATATTGGCCTATAGCGGCCATTGTTGGGAATTGTTGGCGTTGCGGTCGTGGCTTCCGGCATTTCTGCTGTTTGCATGGACCCGGTCACAGGCAGGCCAGCCCGGCAATACGGTGACCCAGTGGTCCACACTCATCGTGCTGATCGGCGTTCCGGCAAGCATCATCGGCGCCGAGGTGGCAACCCAGCATGGACGAAAGCAGTTGATTCAGAAGATTGCCATCGCCAGTGTGGTATCGGGCATCTTCGCCGGATTGTCCGGCACCCTGCCGTTCTGGGTGGCGGTACTGGCCCTGTTTGCATACAATTTTGCCGTCACCGCGGATTCCGGTGCCCTGACAACCGGTGCCCTGGCGGCCGCGCGTCCGGGTGAACAGGGCGCCACCCTCGCGGTCCATTCCATTCTTGGCTTTATCGGCGGCATCATCGGCCCGCTGGCGGTTGGACTGGGTCTGGATATGGGAGGCGGAATCACCCGGATTCAAGCATGGTATCTCGGGTTTCTGTTTATGGCCGCCGGATCAGCGATTGCCGCCTGTGCCATTTCTCTGGTTCCGGATCATGTCCGGAATGACCGCAATTCGCCATTTTAAGCCACAGACCCACAGTAGAGTAGGGAGGAATTACCCTCCCCCTCGTCAAACCGGACGTGCAGATTTCCCGCATCCGGCTTCCCTGTGGACTTCACTAACAAGGCACACGCAGGATATCAGCGCATGAAACTATTACAGGTAAATAAGACCGAGGTCCTTCAAATGCTGATAATAGCTCTGTCCCTTTGGAGGACGATACGGGCGCTGACTTCGTCTTCGCAGTTGCCTGATCAATCGATTGCGAACGTACCAGTTGATCTTTCGCATTGCCTTTCTGGGATAGCCGAACGAAAAATACAGCGACCACCCTTTCAACTGTAGATTAACCTTTTCAATCAAGCACTTGACTGGAATATGACTCTGATGACAACTGATCATTTTCCGAATGGCCTCCCTTCGCGCCCTCATGGCTTTCTCAGACGGAGTTATGTTCAGATACCTTTTTCTGCGACCCCTAAGGTCCCGATCATATCTGAATGTAAATCCCAGAAAATTCACAGACGCTCCGGTTTGGCTCAGATCCACGACCTTTGTCTTCTCCCGATTCAGTTCCAGACCAAGCCAGGTTTCCAATTTTGCCTCAATGTACTCGTTGATTCGGCTCCCAATATTTACCACGGTAAACAGGGATAGATGCCGCCGGAGCACTGCACCATAGGCACAAAGTTTGGCAAACATACCTGGCCGGTTTTATCGCACCAATTCTTACAGCAATATTGAGACTCAGTTCAGTTTCGATATATGGCAGAATATATTCTTGACAGGAATATTCATGGCTGTTAATACTTCAATCATGGTCGTTTACATTTCCTGAATTTCATTCACCCCCATTTTAAATCCGATAAATCATGCTGAATATCCAGAACCTGACCATCTGCTTTCGAACCCCCAAAGGCATTACCCGGGCCGTGGACGATTTAAGCCTGAGCATTGCTCCGGGTGAGGTTGTGGGCATTGTGGGAGAATCCGGTTGCGGCAAGTCGGTGCTGGCATTGTCCATTATGGGTCTTTTGCCCATGCCGCCGGCGTTGGTGTCCGGGGGTGAAATTGTTTTCAAGGGCCAGGACCTGCTCAAGCTCTCATCAAATGATCTGCGCCTGCTGCGGGGCAACCAGATCAGCATGATCTTTCAGGAGCCCATGACCGCCCTGAATCCTGTCTTTACCGTGGGCAACCAGCTCATGGAAGTCTTTCGCATTCATGGGAATCTCAGCCGGTCGGAAGCACTGGAACGCGCCATTGGCATGCTGACCATGGTGGGCGTTCCGGCGCCGGATCGCCGGGTCAAAGAATATCCCTATCAGCTTTCCGGCGGCATGCGGCAGCGGGTCATGATTGCCATGGCCCTGGCCTTCCGCCCTGCCCTGCTTCTGGCTGACGAGCCCACCACGGCCCTGGATGTCAGCATTCAGGCCCAGATTCTAGAACTGATGGCCGCACTCAAGGAAGAACTGGGTACGGCGGTGCTGCTCATTACCCATGATCTGGGGGTGGTGGCCGAGGTCACCCGCCGGGTGGCGGTCATGTACACCGGCCGGATCATGGAAGAGGCATCCACGATGGATCTCTTCGATCATCCGCTGCATCCCTACACCCAGGGACTGATGGCCTCCATCCCCCGAGCCGATGCCTCTTTTGAAACCGAGGCCCTCAATGAAATTGTCGGGGTGGTGCCGAACCTGACGGACCTGCCTGCGGGTTGCCATTTTGCGCCCCGGTGTCCGGAGGTGATCGATGTCTGCCGGGCCAGGACCCCGGCCCTGGAGACCGTGGATACGGGTCATCGGGTGGCCTGCTGGCGACGGGGGACCCATGTCTGATCTCTTGACGGTAAAAAATCTGGTCAAGGAATTTCCCCTGAGCAAAGGCTTCTGGGGCCGTCAAAAATCCGTGGTGCATGCAGTGGATGATGTGTCGTTTTCCATCGGCGAGAACGAGACCCTGGGGCTTGTGGGCGAATCGGGATGCGGCAAGTCCACCACCGGTTTCAGCATCCTGCGGCTCATCGAGCCCACATCCGGAGAAGTGTGGTTCCAGAACGAAAATCTTCTGGCACTTGATCCGACTCAGCTTCGACAACGCCGGCGACACATGCAGATCGTTTTCCAGGACCCGTTCGGATCACTCAACCCGCGACAGACCGTGGAACGGATCATCGAGGAGCCGATCCTCAATTATGAAAATATCAGCGCGGCCGAACGCCGGGACAAGGTGGCCGATGCCCTTGAAACCGTGGGGCTTTCACCCGGGCACATGACCCGCTTTCCCCATGAATTTTCCGGGGGCCAGCGTCAGCGGGTCTGCGTGGCCAGGGCTCTGGTGTTGCGGCCGAAACTGATCATCGGCGATGAACCGGTTTCGGCCCTGGATGTATCGGTCCGGGCCCAGGTGTTGAACCTGATGGTCCGACTGCAGCGCCAGCTCAATCTGTCGTATCTGTTCATTTCCCATGATCTGGCGGTGATCCGATATGTGAGCCACCGCGTGGGGGTCATGTATCTGGGGCAGATTGTCGAGTTGGCCGATGTCAAACCACTTTACGGAAAACCGTTGCATCCCTATACCTGGGCACTGCTATCCGCCGTGCCTGTGCCTGACCCGCGGCGATCCCGAAAACGGATCATTCTGGCCGGCGATGTGCCCTCCCCTGTCAATCCACCGTCCGGATGCCGGTTTCATCCGCGGTGCAGTGAGGTGATGCCGATCTGCAGCGTTGAGGCCCCGGAAATGCGGGAGGTTGGTCGGAAGCATTGGGTTCGATGTCATCTTTATTGAAGCGGTCAGCGGTCGGGGATCAGGGAACAGGGGTTGGAGGTCAGGAAAGGGGGGTCGGGGGTTGGAGATCAGAAGACAGATAATAGGTTTCAAATCTTAAACTGCCGGAAAAAACCGGCGCAACTGAAGGAAAGGAGACTGAACATGAAGCAAAGAATGATGTGGGTGATACTTGCGATGGCCCTGGTGTCCATGGCCGGAGCCGGATCGGTGTTTGCGGCCGGAGACACCCTGGTGGTGATTCAGGAAGCGGAACCCGTGGGACTGGATATCATGCAGAGTTCCATTCAGACAACCATGAGCGTGGGGTATAACATTAATGACACGCTGCTGAAACCCATGGAAGACGCCACGGTTAAACCGGGCCTGGCCGAAAAATGGGAAAAAGTGGATGATCTGACCTGGAAATTCACCCTGGTCAAGGGCGCCACCTTTCACAATGGCGAGCCCATCAATGCGGCAGCGGTAAAGTTTTCCTTTGACCGGATCATGAGCGATGCGCTGAAAAGCCCGCACAAAGGCAAGCTGAACAGCTTTAAAGAAGTCACGGTCATTGACGATACCACCTTTACCATTACCATGAACCAGCCGTATGCCCCGGGCCTGTACATGCTGGCCCAATACCTGTTCATCGTGCCGCCCGCCTATATTCAGAAGGTGGGAGATGCGGAATACAACCTCAACCCGATCGGTTCCGGCGCCTATAAACTGGACAAATGGGTCAAAGGCCAGGAAATCCTCATGTCGGCCTACGACAAATATTACGGTCCGCAGCCTGCCTATAAAAAACTGGTCTTCAAGGGGATTCCCGAAGAGTCGTCCCGTATCGCCGCACTGTTGACCGGCGAGGCGGATGTGATCAGCGGCGTTCCGGTTCATCAACGCAAGAAAATTCTGGATTCCGGCAAGGCGTATCTGACCGATCAGATGGGTTCCATGAACTATCTGGGCCTGAACACATACGAAAAACCTTTCAGCGATGTAAAGGTCCGGCAGGCCGTGAATCACGCCATCAACCGGCCGCTGATCAACAAAGCCCTGTTCAATGACAAGGCCATTCTCTGCGCAGGCCCCATCAGCCCGAGGACAATGGGCGCTGATCCGACACTGAAACCCTATGCCTATGATCCGGAAAAGGCCAAGAAACTGCTGGCAGAAGCCGGATACCCCGATGGTTTCGAGACCCGGCTGGCGTATGGCACCTATCTGCCGCAGATTCAGGAACAGGCCGAGGTCATGGTCGCGGATCTGGCCAAGGTCGGCATCAAAGTCACCCTCGAGCCCTTTGAAAGGGCCGTCATGTGGGACCGGTATAAAAACAAACTGCACCAGATGTTCATCTATTTCTGGGACGATGCGCCGGAGCCGGACCGCTATATGTATTCCCTGTTTCACTCCAAAAGCCGGGATTATTATTACAAGAATGACACCGTGGACCAGTTGCTTGACAAGGGACGGGCCACCATGGATCCCGCAGCACGGGTCAAGGTTTACAACGAGCTGGACCGGTATCTGTACACCGATGCGCCGTGGATTTATCTGTATGTCATTCCCGAAGTCTATGCGGTTTCAAACGCCGTGGACTACAAGGGTCTTCGGGACGGTTACCTGATCATGAACACGGCCAAACCGAAAAAATAAATCGGTTTGAGGGTGAGAGGGTGAGGGCGTCAGGGCGTGAGACGGGAAACCATTTCACGCTCTCACGATTTCACGGTCAAATCAGTAGTGAGTAGTGAGTAGTGAGAAATGAGAAGTGAGTAGTGAGAAGCCGCCGAGCTGCCTGAACGCTTGGCCGCCTTAGCCCGGGATTCCATTCACGGGTTTTGATCGGCAAATGCCATTTTCATATCCGGGGGTGAACCTTCCGGAATGATTCATGAGCGTTTATCATAACAACCGGCCGATTCACCTGAAATAGGGGTATTCATGGGTCGATATATCATCAAAAGACTCTGGCATACCGTATATGTGGCAGTGGGTATTTCCATCATCAGTTTTTTCTTTATCCATCTGTCCGGAGACCCGGTCATGCTCATGCTGCCGCCGGATGCCACGATGGCTGAGGTCGAAACCCTGCGGGAACAGCTTGGATTCAATGATCCCTTATACATGCAGTACTGGCGGTTTGCCAGCCATGCGGTGCGGGGAGATCTGGGAATGTCGCTCCAGCACCGGGTGCCGGCCATCAACCTGATCATGGAACGGCTTCCGGCAAGCCTGGAACTGGCCGGGGCCGCCATGCTGATCGCCTTGGTGTTTTCCATTCCCCTGGGAATCATCTCGGCCGTCAAACGGGGGTCGTTCCTGGATTTCACCTCCATGCTGGGTGCACTGTTCGGTCTGTCCATGCCCCATTTCTGGCTGGGGATCATGCTGATTCTGATCTTTTCCATCACCCTGGGCTGGCTGCCCACGTCCGGCAGGGGGACCCTGGCCCAGCTCATCATGCCGTCCCTGTCGCTGGGACTCAGCCTGATGGCCATGTTCGCCCGTCTGACCCGTTCGGTCATGCTCGATGTCCTCAACCAGGATTATGTCCGGACCGCCCGGGCCAAAGGACTTCTGGAAAAAATGGTCATCGGCAAACATGCCCTGAAAAACGCCCTGATCCCCCTGGTTACCGTGGCCGGGATGCAGTTTGGGTTTCTGATCGGCGGCACGGTCATCATCGAGACGGTGTTTGCCTGGCCGGGTGTCGGCCGCCTGGTGGTGCAGGCCATTTTCACCCGGGACTATCCCCTGGTTCAGGCCGCGGTGCTGGTGCTGTCAGTTCTCTTTGTCCTGATCAACCTGCTGACCGACCTGATTTATCTGTATCTGGATCCCCAGATCAGTTTCCTGGAGGCCAAATGAGCGGCTCCACCGAACGGTTCCGTCACCTGCGCGCCAGCCTGCGCCTGTGGGGCGAGACATTTCAGGCCCTGACCCGGTCTCCCGGAGCCATGATCGGCGGCATACTCTTCATTGCCATTATCGCGACCAGCCTGCTGTTTCCGATGTTCTACCCGCGCGATCCCCTGGCACAGGATCTGCTGATGCGGATGGTCCCCCCCTTCTGGCAGGAAGGCGGCAGTCTGGCGTATCCCTTGGGCACGGACAATCTGGGACGGGATATTCTGGTCCGGATTCTTTATGGCAGCCGGGTGAGTCTTTTGGTCGGTTTTTCATCGGTTCTGGTTGCGTGCGTCTCGGGAATTGTGCTGGGACTGATTTCCGGTTACTACGGGGGCCGGATCGACAACGTCATCATGCGGCTGGCAGATGTGTTCATGGCCTATCCGTTCATGTTGCTGACCATTTCCGTGATCGCGGTGCTGGGCAATTCCATTTTCAACCTGATCCTGGTGCTGGGGCTCTCGGACTGGGTGACCTACGCCCGCACGATCCGTGGCAGCGTGCTCAGCATCAAGAAAAAGGAATTCGTGCTTGCCAGCCGGAGCGTGGGAACGCCGCACCGGGTGATTCTGATGCGCCAGATCTTTCCCAATGTGCTGTCTCCGATCCTGGTGCTGGCCACGGTTCGCGTGGCTAACATCATCATCTGGGAAAGCGGCCTGTCATTTCTGGGCATGGGCGTTCCGCCTCCCATGCCGACCTGGGGCCGGATGCTGTCCGAAGGGCGGGTCTATATCGCCGATGCGTGGTGGCTGGTGACCCTGCCGGGCCTGGCCATCATGCTGACCATTTTGTCCATCAACCTGCTGGGCGACGGGCTTCGGGATGCCCTGGACCCGAGGCTTAGGAATATTCCGAAATGACGGGTGAAGGATGAAGGATAAAGGATAAAGGTGCTGCGTACCGCATTCAGGCAGCGCGGCCGTCGGACGGTCAGGCTGCCTCTCAATACTCACGACTCATATCTCAATACTAAAAGGAGTTTTAAATCATTATGAAAGCACTGGTGCTCGGTCTCGGGCTTCAAGGCAAAGCCGTCATCCATGACCTGTCCCAAAGCGGCCTGGTGGATGACATTATTGGTGCGGATATGGACACATCTTCCGCAGAAGCCTTTCTGAAGAAGGGGTCTTACCCCAAGGTACGGCTGCAACAGCTTGATATTGCAGAGAATAAGAACCTGGCCGATTTCATGAAACAAAGCGGGGCTGCGATTACGGTCTGCATGCTCCCCACGTTTCTGGCCCATCCGGTGGCCGAAGCCTGCATTGCGGCGGGCATCCCCTTTGTCAACACCAGTTACAGCCGCTGGATCGAGGATCTGGACGAGCCTGCCAAAGCGCGCGGCATCACCCTCCTGCCTGAGATGGGGTTTGATCCGGGTATCGATCTGATTCTGGGCAGCCTGGCTACGGCCGGTTTTGACGAAGTCCATGGCATGAACAGCTATGGACTGGGCGTGCCCGAATTGTCCGCGGCCGACAATGCGCTGAAATACAAGATCACCTGGACGCTGGAAGGCGTACTGAATGCCTACCGCAGGCCGGCCCGGCTGCTAAGAGACGGTCAGCCCGTGGACATTCCCGGTACCGAGATCTTCCGCGAGAAGAATATCCATCTGATTCACGTTCCGGGAGTCGGAGATCTGGAAGCTTACGCCAATGGAGATGCCATTGAATTCATTAAACGCTTTAACCTGGGACCCAAGCTGAAGGACATGGGCCGGTATGCGGCCCGCTGGACCGGACACTGCGCCTTCTGGCGGGTGATGGCGGATATGGGTTTTCTGGAGGACGCCCCCCTGAAGTTTCTGGTCGAGCACCTGACGCCCCGGCTTCAGTTCCGGGAAAACGAACGGGATGTGGCGGTTCTGCGGATCGAGGCATGGGGAATCAAACAGGGCGCCCGCAAAAAAATCACCTATGAAGTCATCGACTACCGGGATCTCAAAACCGGTCTGTTTGCCATGAACCGGACCGTGGGATTCACCGCGAGCATCGCGGCCCAGCTCATTCTGTCCGGGGAGGTAAACCAGCCCGGCGTGCTCTCGCCCATTCGCGATATTTCCGGTAAACGGGTACTGGAAGAACTTCAACGCCGGAACATCCAGGTGGTGAAGCGGGAAGAGGAAATGCCTCCGGCGTCATGATTCACGACTTGAACGAACAGGCCATTCAGGGACGAATCGGCAGAAAGCTTCGGGAACTGCGGACGGTAGCCGGCCTGACAGCCGTTGAACTGGCTCTGCAGGCCGGATTATCCCAGAGTCAGATATCCAAAATCGAAACCGGCAAGGCAGCTCTGTCCATCAGCTCACTCACCAGCCTGTGTCAAATTCTGGGACGTCCCATAAGCTATCTGTTTCAGAAAGACGAGGAGATTCCCCGGGTTCTGGGCACCATGACTACGGTGGCTGGACCCGAAAGCCGCGGACTGGCCTGGTTTGCCACAGAGGTCAACCGTTTAAGCAATGGCCGGTTGTCCCTGGTTCCGCTGCAGGCCACCCTGCTGGGATCTCAGATCCACCAGACCGCCATGCTGAAAGAGGGATTTCTCGATCTCTTTATCGAAGATCTTCCGGCGTTTCGCGATCTGGCACCAGCCCTGGATCTGCTGAGTCTGCCGTATGTGTTTCACAGCACAGACCATCAGACAGCGTTTCTGCAATCCACCGGTTTCGACCAAATGATTCGGCAGGAACTGATGCTTCAGGGGATTCGCCCGATCAATTCACGCTGGAACTGGCGTCGGGGTCAGGAATGGGTCATTCTTGCCACGCGGCCCATCACCCACCCGGATCAGGTTAAAGGTCTGAAAGTCCGCATCTTTGAATCGCCGATTCTGGCCCACTTCTGGAAGGAACTGGGTGCAGAACCGGTGGTGATTCCATGGCCCAAGGTCAGACGGGCCTGGATGAGGGGCGAGGTGGATCTGCTGCCCACTCATAAATCGCATTTGTATCCGCTGGGATTTTGTCGGCGTGGCCGGTTCGTGACACTTTTGGGAGATGTGTCGCCGCAATTGATGGTTGCGGTGAACGAGGCTCGCTACAACTGTCTGCCCCCCGGAATTCAGACCGCCCTGGTCGATGCATGCGATGCAGCCGGTGAATTTTTCAGCGCCGAAGTGGTTCGTTCCGAAGCGGAAAACGAGCAGATCAACATGCGACGATATGGCGCCACTTATCTGAAGGTGGATTTGAAACCCTGGCAGACCGCTGCCGGCCGGATCACGCGGGCCCTGATACCGGAATGGCCGGCTGTCCGGATGATGTGGGACATGATTCAGCAGATTAAAGGGTGAAGGATGAAAACTGAGGGCTGAAGGGTGAAGAAGGAAGGGTGAATATGTACACCACTGAAAAACTGGCTGAATTTGCGCTTTCCATTCGATCCGAAGATCTATCGGATGCGGTGATAACGGCTGCCAAACGCTGCATCCTGGATCTTCTGGGGGCTGCCCGAGCCGGGTATGATACGGAATCGGCTGTTGCCCTGTATCATATGGCTCAGAAAAATTTCAGCGCCGGGAAATCGTCGATCTGGTTCACCCCCAACAAAATGACGGCTTCGGCAGCGGCCCTGGTGAATGCGGCATCCGCCAGTGCACTGGACCTGGACGATGGAAATCGGAAGGCTGCCGGCCATCCCGGTGCATCCATTATCCCGGCTGCGGTTGCGGTTGCACAGGAAGTCGGCGCTTCTGGCCGGGATATTCTGGCCGCCATGACAATCGGCTACGATGTTGCCTGCCGGATTGGTGCAGCCCGTGATTTTTCCAGACTGCCCACCCTGTCCACGGGTCGATGGTGCGCCTTTGGCGCCGCAGCCGCAGCCGGTTGGCTTCGTGGCGTTTCGGCGCCAGCGCTATCCCAGGCCCTTGCGATTGCCGGGGCTCAGATCCCGGATCTGGCTGCTTCGGGTTATTCCACCGTCATGGGGAATCATGTCAAAGAAGGCATTCCTTGGGCCACCATGCTGGGGGTTGTGGCAGTGGATCTGGCGCTTGACGGATTTACCGGTCCGCTGGATATGCTGGATCATCCCGATTATTTTGATCCAAATCAGATCATGGCGGCTCCGGGGATTGGATGGGCCATTGAAGACGCCTATTTCAAACCCTATTCCAGTTGCCGATGGAGCCATGCGGCCATCGACGCGCTTCTTGCAATTCTGCAGGAAAATGGCCTGTTACCGGATGCCATCGACCAGGTAACGGTTGAAACGTTTGAACGGGCGCTTCGGCTCAACAACTATCCGGCTCCGGCTTCTCTGGAAGCGGCTCAGTACAGCATTCCGTTCTGTCTGGGGGTGGCTGCCATCAACGGCCCCGCTGCGCTTCTGCCCCTTAAAAATGACAGTCTTCAGGATGAGGCTGTTCTCAAATTTGCCCGTCGGGTGACATTGACCGCAGACATTGATCTGAACGCGCTGTTTCCCCAAAAAACACCGGCCCGGGTAAGGGTGACAACATCCGCGGGATGTATCGAAAAAACCGTCATCGACCCGCGAGGCGATCCGGCCAACCCCATGACCCGGACGGAACTGGAATCAAAATTCCGCCGTCTCACCCGGAATTTTCTGACGGAAAGTCAGCAGGATCAGATCATTCGGTCCGTCCAGGAAATGGATGATGGAAACCATTCAATGGAAATATGGTTATCCGGAAAACCGGATACGCCGTAGCCATTCCTACTTCAGGATCTATAGACTTTCAGAAAAATAATTTCACTGCCTTCCACTATAACGGCCTGAAAAAAAATCAGAGCCACCCCCCTTCACAGAACTGAGCTATCGGAGCATATGCAAGGTTGACAGAATATTTTTCCTTCTTATACCTTCAAGATAAAGATTTTGGGTGCGTTATCGGTCGGGGATGGCCAAAAACACGGCCTATCCCCTCCCTGCTACCTTCCCAAAATCATTATCTTGAAAGCTATCGTTTTAATTTCATACCGCGTCTTAAAGCGGATAACCTTTTTAACTGAAAGGAGAAACATTATGCCATACACATGTAAAAATTGCGGAGCAGTTGCAAATGAACCGGGCCATCTATGCAATCCCTGCGGTGACAAAGCCAAATGCCGTTTTTGCGGAAGCCCGGATGTGGGCGTTGGCCATATGTGCACCGATAAACTGGCAGCCATGAAATTTGTATGTGAGGGATGCGGACGTGTGGCAATGGAAACGGAGCATCTTTGCAAACCCAAGGCTATCAGTTGATCAGTCAGGTATTACAAAGATGTAAGGGGACCGGGATCCTCACCCGGTTTTCGGATGTACGGCATGATCGGGGAAAGGAGGTTTACGTGATGAAAGATAAAACAAGCTTGCATCAGAAAGTTCAGGAGCTCTGCGACTGTTTTGCAACAACAGACCCTCTGAAAGAAATGTCGGAGATAAAGAATGATCCGGACACGGAAGCGGCGGCGTTAAAATGGATCGCTTTGGCGACGTTGCACGGCGTGACAAGCAATGCCGAAAAAATCAGCCTCACCCGAACAAAGGACGGAAATGTCAGCGTCACTGCCGATTACCGCAAAACAGAACTTCCCTCTCCCGGGTTTGACGTGGCTGAAAAAATCATCGAATCGCTCGGGGGGATAACCCATCTTGAGGGAGGCCAGGGGAAAACCCAATTGGCATTGGGCATTCGGGACAGCAGCCTGGATTTGACCGTCAAAATGAAATCAAAAGACAACCGGAAAAAAATAACCCTGAAATTCCCGTGATCGTGACACCCCGGTCAATAAGTTCGGATAAACGTGTGATCCCGAAAAAATCTGGATTCCGGCTTTCGCCGGAATGACGTTGAAATTCAAATAGATGTTTATTCCGTCATTCCGGGCTTGACCCGGTGGGTTTTCAAGGCGCCAGCCGCAATCCAGAAAGTGTTACCCGGACTTATTGAGAAGTTACATCCCCGACCGATAACGCAGCGAAATTATTTTTCTGAAGGTCTATGTTCGCCGGGGCAATCTGTTTGACAGACATGAAAAGACAGATCAGCTTGGTTGCGGGTCGAGGTGTACAGCCAAAAATATGACCAATGGATCAGTCTGAATCTGGATGTGGCTCATTCAGGCTGATGGGAATGGAAATCCAGAATGTGGTTCCCTGCCCTTTTTCTGACTGAAATCGAATGTTACCCTGGTGCTGCTGAACGACCTTTTTGGCGATAAACAGGCCCAGTCCGGTTCCCCGCTGCCCTTTTGATGAAAAAAACAGGGTGAATATCTGATCCTGAATGTCTGAATCCATCCCCCCGCCGTTGTCCCTAATTTCAAACAGGACGGCATCCGTATCCTTTGAAACACTGAAGCCAATTTCATGAGCTGTTTTGGACGTATCCTCCAGACAGGCCTCGACCGCATTTTCAAGAATATTGATCATGGCGGTTCGAAGCGCCCCCCGATCCGCCATAAAACTGCCCAGATCCGGCTCAACCCGGCATGTCCATTGAATGGGGGCGTTCATCAGTTTGGGATCGATGATCTGAACGATATCGTCAATAACGTCCTGAATTTCCGTCAACTTGGGCTGAATTTCACGCTCCTTGGCGTAATACAGAATATCCAGGACCGCGTTCCGGATGCGGTCTGCCATGGTCTGAACGTCTTCCAGGCCATCCTGAATCAGTGTCACATCCTGTTTTTTCAGCCCGGACCGCATGCGATAGAGTCCCCCATCCAATGCGGTCAGCATGCCCTTGACGGCATGTGAAATCGAGGTCATCATCAGTCCCAGGGAAGAGAGATTTTCCTGCAGCTTCCGAATCTGGGTGATATTGGTGGAAAGCTCCATGACATGTGTGATCTGGCCGGATTCGTTCAAGAGCGGTGCGGTTCCGATAAGCAGATGAATCTGCTCCCCGGCCTTTGATATGACCACCATCTCGCCCTGGTGAGGCGTTGCATCCTCAAATGTTCTGGCGACCGGACAGTTCAGGCAGGGCTCGGTTCGCTGCCGGTAAATCTGAAAACACGGGGCATCACCGACATCCCCGAACTCGGCTTTAAAGCGCCGGTTGGCTGCCACCATGTTAAAATTCCGATCCTGAACCGTGATATAACAGGGCGCCTCGTCAAACAACTGCTGGTAGCGTCTCTGGGTGGTATCCAGCTCGTCCTGAAGCCGTTTGATTTCTGAAATATCAACAGAAATCTCAAGCACCAGTTCCATTTTTCCGCTGCTGTTCCGGATCGGTGCCGTATGAACCATGACCGTTGATGTCGAGCCATCCTTCAGCCGGATCTGTTTTCTGACCCGTTGCCCCATTCCGGAAGAAAAGGTCTGACACACCGGACAGGCATTTGACGCCGCTGTTTCTTCAGTATAAATCGCCCAACTGGCATCACCCACACCCCGTCCGAGACGACTGCGATACAACACATTGGTGGCCACGACCTGGAGATCCGGATTATGAATGGAGACAAAGCAGGGCATTTCATTGAAATGACGCAGGTTTTCACCCATGTCATCCGCCATATTCCGCATGGCAAATGACAGCCCCTCCACAGCCTGATGGATGGCGGTCAGCCGTTCCAGTTGAACCAGTCGGGCAGATTTTTCCTCGACCAGCCGTTCCAGATTTTCCGTATACTGCTTCAACTGTTCCCGCATGACAATGCGATCCGTGGCGCGTTTCAGCGCAATTTCAAGCACCGCATCGTTAATGGGTTTGGTGACAAAGTCCGTGGCTTCCAGCTTCAGACTTTTGATGGCCAGATCCATATCACCATGACCCGTAATCATGATGACTTCGGTTTCCGGATTTTCAACTTTGATGATTTTGAGAAGATCGATGCCATCGATTCCCGGCATCTTGATATCGGTCAGAACAATCGGAGGGGTGTGCAATCGAAAAACAGACAGGGCTTCTTCACCATCCGGGGCTGTCAGAACCTCATACCCCATGTCCATCAATGAAATACCCAGCACTTTTCGAATGCCTTCTTCATCATCAACGAGCAGGAGTTTTTTTTCCATCAACCCGCCTATCCGGCCAAGGCCAATACGTCTTTCACGGTTTTTAGAAGATCGTTCGGCTCGACCGGCTTTTCCAGATAGGCGGCAGGTGGGTCAACCGGATGGTCGAGTCGGGTGTTCAGCATACTCAGATAATGATGGAAACCGGATTCACCAACGGCTGTCAGCATGATCACCGGTATGTTCATCAGGTTGGCGTCGGTTTTCAGGTTGCGATACATCTGAACACCGCCTTCGTTTGGCATCATCACATCCAGAATGATCAGATCCGGTTGTTCAGACCGGGCTTTGGCAAAGCCGTCCTCACCATTGCGACCGGTGACAGGGTGATATCCGCTGGTTTCCAGGACCGTGGATACAAAAATCCGCATATCCATCTCATCATCGACAACCAGGATCTTTTTTTTTTCCAGGATGGCCGGGTCAGCCGGTGAGCTTTTCAAGGCGCTAGCCGGAAACCTTGTCCGGATGATTGACGCTGGCCACCGGACAGGAAGCCCGCAGCACCACCTGTTCAACAGTTCCACCCAGAATCGCCTGATCCGGATCGGTTTCTTTGGTGTGATGGGCCATGACAATCAGATCCGCGTTTTTGGCTCTGGCATATTTTAAAATCTCCACATAGGGAATGCCTTCCCAGATATCCACATCAAAATTGTCGTAATCCCGAAGATGTGGCAGATAAATTTTATCGATTTTCTTTCGGGCTTCCAGAATCCGGGCCTCGATATCTTCCTGGGAAACGACTTTCCCCGCATGAACCGCGCCCATATCCAGGGCATGAAAAATATACAGCTTGCTTCCGATTTCCTTGGCCAGTTTGCTGGCAAACAGAAACGCGGAAAACGATGCCTTGCTGAAATCCGTTCCAAACACGATATTGGAAAAATACCACAGACAGGTGGTGCAAGGCCTGCTGACAATCAGCACCGGACAGCGCGCACCTCTGGCCACATGCTGCATGTTGGTTCCGACCGCACCCCGATACCGGGCTGCCCCGGTTTCTTCCTGACGGGAATGGGCGCCCATGACAATCAGGTCGATATCATTCTGCCTGGCTTTTCGCAAAATTTCCGTGCTGGGGACCCCGGCCATGGCATCGATTTCACAATCCCCGCAATCCTTCAGGTATTTGTCATAGGTGTTTTTCAGCTCTTCTTTCACCCATGACACATAATCCATGTCATACTGTTCGGTCTCACCGGTTCGAATGTCGGTAACCTCCTGGCTGAATCCACGCGACGGGAGTCCCAGGACATGGAAGGTCAGGAGTTTTGATTTGTATTTTTTGGCAATATCAAAGGCCACATGCGCAGCATTATCACATATCGGCGTTCCGGTTGTCGCAAACATGATTTTTTCAAACATTGTTACCTCCGTATGTCGCAGGCAGAAAGCGATCCATGAAAGCTGAGTTCCCACACAATGGCGTCAATGAACTCAAACAGGGTGAAAACCGTATCGAATTCGAACAGATCCACTTTATCGCCAAAAATGATATGCTTCAGCTTTCCCAGCCGCAGCGGAATATCAAGAAGGGTTTCCAGGGTAAAAAACCGGATTTCTTTCGTCTCCGTTCCCTGAACCGCAACCAGCGAAAGATAGATATCCAGCCGGGGCTTTCCGGGAAAGCCAATCATTTCAATTGTTTTCGTCAGAAGCAGATGGGTTGTATCCGGATCCTGGCATCCGCTTCCCGGGCATGCGTGGAACTGGTCCAAACAGGTCGTGAAGAATGGATTCAGATCGATGAGAATTGGATGATGATCAATCAACCGGAACCAGGTTCGCAGGGTACAGTCATCCATCAGCCGGACCTGAGCACCCAACACCATTAACGGATTGCCATCAAACGGTTTTCCATCCAGAACCAGGTTACCGTCGGATGACAGCATCACCGTGTTCATCTATCGATCATTCCTCTGGTTTTAAATGATCGGGAACAATGACCATCTTTAACAGAATGGGTTTCAAAAATGACCATCGAATGCCGACATGGTAAATTTCTTCCAGGTCCCGAATCGCATCCCAGCAGTTATGGCAGGGTGAAATCACCAGTTTGGCGCCGGTCGCCAGAATCTGATCGCGTTTGACTTTCAGACCGATGTTCCGCTGTTCCCGGTATCGTCCCACGCCGTTCATTCCGCCGCCGCCGCCGCAGCAAAAATTATGTTCCTTACAGGGCGACATCTCCCGAAAATCCTCGGCGATATAACTCATGATTTCCCTGGCGCAGTCACTTAATCCGGCATTACGAATGTAGTTGCAGGAATCCTGATAGGTGACGGGCTCCTTGATGCGTTTGGCCGGATCAATTTTCAGTTTTCCGGTTCGAAGCGCTTCGGCGACCCATTCCACATAATGAAAGCTGGGAACCGGTGTTTTGCCGCTTTTCAATCCGGCCCAGTAAGGCCCCTCGATCACGGTGGCCCGGTAAGCATGGCCGCATTCGGTGACGACCATGCGTTTGGGTTTCAGCCGGTCCATGGCATCATACACGGCCTGAACCTGAAGACGGCACGCCTCCCAGTCACCGGCAAACATGGCCAGGCTGGTTTCTTCCCACCCCACGCTGGGAACCGTCCAGTTTTCGCCCGCCAGATGGAACAGGATGGCGGCCTCGGCAAGATCCTCCGGATAATGTTTCGGTTCCCTGGCATTGACCGTATAAATGATATCGGCGTTTGGCTTGTCAACAGGGATCTCGAGACCCGGCCATTCCTCTTCGTTTTCCTCGGCCATCCACTGGCAGGTATCGACCCAGTCTTCGGATGTGACATCCATCTGCGCCCGATAAATCCGATGCATGCCCGAACCGATTTTCAGCTCCCACGGAACAAATCCCTGAGAAAAACACAGTCCCCTCAGATATCCGAACATCACCCCCATATCGATCCCGAACGGGCAGTACATGCCGCAGCGGTTGCAGCACGTGCATTTGCCCCAGGCCGTATCCATCACCATCTGCATGAACGCATTGTCCACATCCCCGTTTCGTTTGACAATCTGACCCAGGGTCGATTGTATCTTGTAGGAGGGGACCTGGTGGGGATCCTTGTTGTTTGCCAGGTAAAAAAAACAACTGTCCGCACACATGCCGCAATGCGCGCAGATTTCAAGCCAGGTTCGGATGCGCGATTTACAGGTTTTTTCCAGAGTGGTTTTGAACTTGGCGCGATCAACTTCCAGGCAGTTCATTTCTTCATAATAGACTTTTCCACTCTTGTCAGACAGAAGCGCATGCAGATCTTCCACAGTGTTGACGGTTTGTTTGTTACAGAGTGTTCCTTCAGGCATAGTCTTTTTCCACTGAGTAATGATAGCTGAATATGTATAATTGATTTGATTTATATATTACCAGGCCAGACCCTTGTTTTTCATACCGCCACGTTTGATGCCAAAATCCATTCCCAGTTGGGCGCGGGAAAGGAAAAAATTGACAAAATGGGAAAGCTTGGTAAACGGGATGGCCATCAGCATGATCTCGCCGGACAAAATATGCAAAATGAGCCAGAACCGGTAGTCCGCCGCCTGGATATGGGCCATGTATCCGGTGAAAAACGGCGCAACCGCAATGGCAATGACCAGATAATCATAGGCCGTGGTCAAAATGCGGACTTCGGGCAGCGCGATCCGGCGGAGAATCAGAAACACGGCAGAAACCATGACGGCAATGGTCAGGATATCTGCCACCGGTTCCGGAATGGTCCATAAACGGATTCCCCATCTTTCCCATAACATCATGTTATGGGCGATCAAAAAAACGGGTGTGATCAGAATCCCGATATGGAACACAAATACCAGGACCGTCAGAAACGGATAACATCGCCAACTGCGGGTCCCGAATGGAAACAGCCACACAAAAATGGAACGGAGCGCCCCCTTGATACCATACGACACGTTCACCGTATAGGTGACGCGATCCAGCTTCCAGTCCAGTCCCCGAATGTAAAGAACAATCCGGGCAAACACCCCGATAAAAAAAACCAAAAAAGCCAGCCATGCCAGCGGGCCGGTGACAAATTCATACATGGGATACTCCTTTGTTGATCACTCGCTGTGATGGGGTTCTTCAACGGGTTGATCCGTATCCCGCTCGGACAGGAAAAGCCAGAATCCGGTGATCGCACAAAGGGATATGATCATCAGAATATAGGTGACCCCTTTGGTGAACGTCATGAAATCCTGAAGGGTAAAAAATCCACCTTCCATACCCGTTACCTCCGTTTTGACGGTTCGAATCAGTGTGATTTATAATCCGCATGTTCATACAGAATGGGCATCCGCGTGACAATGAACCGAAACACCAGAATCCCGATGGTTACGATAAACACGGATGTCATGATTTCCATCCAGTGCGGAAAATACCGCTGATCCGATGGCAGTTGCCAGTTGAAAGCGACCAGGGAAATATTCAATCGGTTGACCACAATCCCCAGAACGGTCCAGGCCGCTGTCCATCGGATGAGTTTGATGTTTTTATCACGAACGCCCACGGCATACATAAAACAGGGTAATGCGACAAACCCGAGCATTTCGACCAGAAACCATGCGCCGTAACCGGTTGCAAGATAATGCCAGTTATTGGCAACCGACAGTCCAATGACCTTGATGATAAAATAGCCGGCCAGCACCAGAGAAGCGGCTTTTCCAAATCCCAGGGTTACACCGGTGTTTTCCTGCAGATGGGTTTTATCCATTTTGTCGTGAAAATGGCGATGAGACATTGCGCTTTCAAAAATCACCATCGACAGCCCGGCAACGATGCTGGATACAAAAAAGTAAACCGGAATATAGGTGGAATACCACAGCGGATGCAGCTTGGATGGGACAATCAGATACAGCGCCCCCAGGGAGGACTGATGCAGCGTGGAGAGTACCACGCCAAAAATGGTCAGAAGCATGGTCAGCCGGACCACGATGGTTCTGGCACGCTTCAATCCCAGCCATTCCATGGCAGCCGGTGTGAATTCGATAAAAAGTACGGTGAGATACAGCGCCACACACGCACCGACCTCAAACAGAAGCGACGTGGTTCCCGGCTGAACGACAAACGGATATGGCAGTCTCCAGGGCCGCCCCACGTCGTAATGGAGGGCAAAGACCACCAGCGCATACCCCAGAAATCCGGTCAGAATCGCCGGCCGAACGGCGGAATGGTACCGCTTGAGTCCAAAAATATAGACCGCGGCAGAGGTAACATATCCGCCGGCTGCCAGGGCAACACCGCAAAGCAGGTCAAATCCGATCCAGATTCCCCAGGGATTGTCATCGGTCAGATTGGTCACCGCAGCCAGGCCGCCTGTAAACCGAAGGACGGTGATGACCAGACCGATCAGAACAATGACGCCTGCAACCAGGTTAAAAGGCGTCAGGTAGGATTTGTTGACAGAAAGGGTTGTTTCAGACATCAGGAATTCACCTCCTGTTGTGCTTTGGCAGCTTCATCCAAAGCTTTTTTGACGGCCTGTTTGATCGCGGCATCCTTGTCTTTCTGAGCTTTCTCTGTCACGACGGCAATCTGTTTTTCAGCGGCATTCCGTTCCCTGCTAACCGCTTCCGCTACTGCCTGTCTGGTTTCTTCGGCCGAGACCTTTTCTTTCCTCTGGGTGATGGCATAAATGCCGGTCAGAAGGACCGGCCACAGGCCGACCACAATCGGAACCGCGCCCAATGCGCCTGATGTCAACTCGGGTGCAGGTGTCACACCCAGATCTTCCCGCATCCCGATCTGACTGAACGGAACACCGGAAATATAGAGCCAGCTTGTTCCGCCCATTTCGGTTTCGCCGTAAATATGGTCGACATACCGATTCGGATGCGTTTTAATCCGGTTACGGGCCAGATCCAGTACATCTTTCCGTTTTCCAAATGTCAGCGCCTCTTTCGGGCAGGCTTCCACACATCCGGGAAGCTGACCGTTCATCACCCGGGGATGACACAGGGTGCATTTCATGATTCGTGGCGACAGGGCCTGGTCATATTCATAGGTGGGAATTTCAAACGGACAGGCCACCATGCAGTACCGGCATCCGACACAGACGGTATGGTCATACGTGACCGCGCCTTCCGGCGTTTTTTGAAACGCACGGACAAAACAGGCGGATGCGCACGCGGGTTCCAGGCAGTGATTGCACTGCTTTTTGACAAAAATCGGTTTTTTGGCGTCTTTTTCATCCTGAAACCGGTTCACAACCGTATACGTCTTGGCCGTGGTTCTGCGTCGCTGATCCAGAACGGTCAGATCCTTGAACGGTTTATCCGGCGCAGGCAACTCATTGACCTTGTTACAGGCCGCTTCGCAGGCTCGACATCCCACGCAAAGCGTAATATCATGCAGAACCGCAAAGCTGTCCGGGTATCCCTTGAAATGTACATTGGCGGCGGCGTTTGCCTCACGGCCCAACAGCGTACCTGCTCCGGCTGCGCCCATCCACCCCAGAAACCGTCTTCTTGTCAACGACATGTCGTTACCTCTATGGATGACAGTAAAATTGAAAACCGACTGGCATATATGTAATTTGAAACCATCATTCAGCTTTTTTCCTTGTGGCATTCGGTACAGCCCATGGGTTTTTCCATATTCATCGCCTTGTGACAGCCCATACACTGCTGATGATATGCACCCAGAAGGCCCGGCGCATTCGGTTTGGTCTCATCGAAAGGCTTTCCGTGACAGCTCTGGCATTTAGGCGGCTTGATGGATGCCGGGCTATTGTGATGACATCCCTGGCACATGGACTGATTGGTATGAAAATACCCCGCAATCTTTTTTTCGCTGCTGTTTTTCAACAGCGTCTGTGCAATTTTGCGATGCGGAAATTCCACGGGCTCATATTGGTGCGAAAGGCCTCTGATCGTTACCTTTTCCGGAATATCCTCTATCTTGGGATCGACAAAAATCGTGTCCTGTTTCTGACGTGAATCCAGAAGCGTTTTGGCCATCAGAATTTCCTGATCAACCGAAAGCGGCTCCGATGTCTTGGGCATGGCTGCCATATGGCATTTCTGACAGGTCAGTTCGTCGGTTTTGGATGGACGCATGACGCCATGACAACCGGCACAGTTGGTCTGCGCCTTGGCGGTATTGTGACATCCCATGCAGCTTGCGTCGGCATTCGGCTGGTGCATGGACCGATCCAGCGTCACCCATTTTCCTTCCTTTGTCCCATTCTGGGTGTGACAGGTATTGCATGCATTCATGGATTCATGATGACATACCCGGCAGGTGGCATTATATCCTTCATGCGCCTTGTGATCAAATGGAACGAAATTCATTCGTGTTTCCGGCTGTTCGGCGTCGCGGCTGATTTTCATCATCACCACATCCGGCTGCTTGCGTGTCATCCGGGGGATATCCTGAACCCTTTCAATCATGGCCTGCTGAACCGGATCATGACATCCCTCACAGTTCACCGGACCGGCTTTTTTCTTGGCCGCTATGGTTTTTTTGTGGCAGTCGATACACCCGATATGGGACGCCTCGCGGTTGGATATGCGGTTGTCCTGAGTGACATCCTGATGGCAATACCGGCAGGAACCCTCTTTTTCCTTGGCATAAAACAGTTTTTTGGTTTCTTTGTCAAATTCATGGTGGCACAGTTCACATTTGTTCTCCTGGGCCTTGGTATGACGGAAATGAAGGGATTTATCGAACTGAATGGGGATGCGGCTGGATTGAAAACGGGGAACTTCGAGGTGGCACTCGCCACAGGTGACCGGTCCGGATTTTTCTTTGGCTGTCAGCGTATTCTGATGGCACTCGATGCATTTGGCATGATACACATCGGTGATTTCGCTTTTGGACCCATCTGTTGTCCGCTGAAATTTCAGGGAAAGGCGGTTTTTATCCGTCAGATGGCACACGGTGCAGTCTTTTTGTTTTTTTTCAAGCGCGTGGGTATGAAGATCATGCGGAAATTCGACACCCGGGCGCTCCAACCTGCCATAGGCCTTCAGTGTATCGATGGTGATCAGATCCGCCCGGACGATATCGGACTGCGGTGACTGACTTTCCCGGCCATAAGCCCCGATTCCCAATATGGATATAACGGCAATGACCCCTGGCAGGATAACCTTGAAAACGAACGATCCGGCTTTCCCCATAATACGGTTCCTTACGTAGAGTTGCAGTTCGAAATAACGTCATCTCATAAAAAAAAGAAATTATCCATCCTGATTAATATCAAATCATACGCTACAGACAGCTTGTCATGCAACGATTCACCGATTTCGAAATGGTGCTGCCTTTGCGCCCCAATTCATATTCCGCGCCGATTATCAATCATTCATTTTTTCAAAAAAAAATGATATCATACGACATCAATTGGATTTAGGGGCATCAAGGCATGATCAATGTATCTATATGTCATACATCGGCGAGTGGCGCCATCCGTATGATAATTGTTTCTGATTACAGCTTGCGACAGGGAGTCCTCATGAAACAATCGCAAGCCTGATGTATAATAATATTATACATCACAGACCCTACAAAAGACTTGATTCAGCCACTTAACGTGTTTAATTGTTTCTTCTAATGCCATTGACTGAAACGGTTGTCAATAGCCTTGTTGTGCTAATTGAAGGGAAATTCGTGTGATGAAAAAAAATAACTGGAAATATTTTATTGATACACTTTTGTTTGTAGATTTCTGTTCTGTGATGGTTGTCGGTCTGTTGATGGCGTTTATCATACCTGGCGGATCCAGAGGGGAGGCATCCCGATATTTTCTGGGACTGCATCGTCATGAATGGGGAAATGTTCATCTTTTCCTGGCCATCACCCTGATCGGCCTTCTGGTGATTCATGTGTGGCTGAACTGGCCCTGGATTCTTCATGCCGTCAAAACCGGTTTTGGTGACAACTGGCAAAAATTTCTGATGATTCTTGCCGGAGCCTGGATAGCGGTTTTAATTGCAGGCTGGTTATTCGCTCTGGTGAATTAGGTTTAAGGATGCTGTTTAACTGCCATGGGGTACCCGGCGTCCATTTCACACCGGAACCCGTCACAAACAGAAAATCTGAATGAGCAAACCCATTAAAATCGGAGCAGGGCTATTGATATGTGGCTTGATTGCCGCCATGATGGTTCTGTCACTGGTTCCGCCGACAGATCGGGATGGACTGACGCATCATCTCTATGTTCCCAAGCTTTACCTCAAATACGGTGGAATGATCGAGCTACCGGCCATTGAATTCTCCTATTATCCCATGAATCTGGATTTGCTCTACATCATCCCGCTTTACTTTGGAAATGACATCCTTCCCAAATTCATTCACATGATGTTTGGTCTTTTCAGCGCGGCGTTTGTGTATCGCTATCTGTCCAAACGGATCAGTTCTGAAATGGCCTTGGTCGGTGCTGCTTTTTTTTTATCCACGCCGGTCGTGTTCCGCCTGTCCATCACGGTATATGTGGATTTGGGGCTGATGTTTTTTTCGTTTGCCTCCCTGTTTTACCTGTTTGAATGGGCAAAAAACCGCTTTCGATGGCAATACCTGTTTCTGGCAGGCCTGTCGTGCGGACTGGCCCTGGGAACCAAATACAATGGCCTGGTCGTTTTTTTTCTTCTGGCAGCAGCCGTTCCCATGCTTTATAGCCGGATTTCACGAATTGATGCAGACCGTACAGCCTGTTTTCCAATTCCATTGACCCTCCAGAACCATTTCAAAATCAATATTCACAGCATGTTATATGGATTTGTTTTTATTCTGGTCGCCCTTATTTTCTTTTCTCCCTGGGCGATTCGAAACATGGTGTGGCAGGGTAATCCCCTGTATCCCCTGTATACATCGGCATTTGTCTCTCAAAACGCTCAGCCGGACGTCATGAATACAGAAAATCAGCCTATCGGCCGGTTATTGAAACGCAAGCTGCTGTATGACGAGACATTAATGGAAACGCTGACCACACCCATTCGGATTTTTTTTCAGGGACAGGATGACAATCCACAGTATTTCGATGGCAAACTGAATCCCCTTCTGGCCATTTTACCCTTGTTTACACTGTGCAACCGCCTGAAAAAACTGTATTTTCAGAAAACGGAGGAAGCGTTTCTGGCCTTTTTTTCCATTCTTTTGGTGATGTTTGCTTTTGTCGCTTCTGACATGCGTATCCGATATGTAGCCCCCATCATCGCCCCTTTGGTGGTTCTTTCCGTCATGGGTATTCAGGATATTCAGAGCATGCTGGCCAGCCGTTTTCCGGCTATCGCCAAACGATATGGTGTCTGGATCACGGCCTGCATCTGCATGGCATTTCTGTTTCCCAACATCCTTTATATTCAGGATCAGTTCAAGAAAGTGGACCCGTTTCCCTATATTCTGGGTCGGATCAGCCGGGATGCATATATCCAGCGATATCGACCGGAATATGCCGTGGTACAATTCATCAATCGGAATTTAAAGGACAAGGCGGTTGTTCTGGCCATGTTTCTGGGCGGAAGAGGATATTATTTTGACCGGGAAGTCCGGTTTGAGGACGGGCGTTTACATTCAATGGCAAAAAAAGCCGCCAGCGCAGGTGAAATGTCCGAAGAACTCAATCAGACCGGAATCACCCACCTGCTGATTCACCAGTTCATGTTCAACCAATGGGTGGCGGATTCACTAAATGAACGGGAAACATCGATTCTGAAAGCGCTTTTTCAGGATCACCTTCATCTGATGTTTGCATTCAGCGGTTTCAGCCTGTTTGAAATCAACCATCATCCCTGACCGATGTTTCCATCTTCAGACCATATTTATCGATTTTGGAGTGCAATGTCGGCCTGGACATACCCAGAAGCTTTGCGGCCCGGCTGCGGTTTCCGCCGGACACATTTAACGCCTCGCTGATAAACAACCGGGCCATGTAATCCATGAATTCATCAAACAGATTTTCCCCGTAACCGGTCAGGATGGCGTGATTAAAAATCCGTCTGAGGAACTGATCCTGTTTTTCCCCGCCTTCTTCAGGCTGGGCTGGGCTTTTTTCACTGATGGCTTTTGAAACATCCTCGGCACCAATCGGAGCCCCCCGATTGAAAATGACTGTTTTCTGAATGGTGTTGGCCAGTTCCCTGACATTTCCAGGCCATGGGTAATGATTCAGCAGGGACTGGGCTTCCGGCGTGATTCGTGGGCTGTCGATTCCCACGTCACCGGCGAACCGGGCCAGGAAATACTCGGTCAGCAAAGGGATGTCGCCGGTCCGTTGATTCAGTGGCGGCAGCCAGATGGTAACGACTTTCAAACGGTAATACAGATCTTCCCGAAATCGGCCGGCTTCAATTGCGCCTTCCAGATTCCGGTTGGTAGCCGCAATGATTCGAACATCCACCGGTATGGTCTCGCGGCCTCCCAGTCGTTCTATGCTCTTTTCCTGTAACAAGCGCAGCATTTTGGACTGAAGTGAAAACGGCATATCCCCGATTTCATCCAGAAAAACAGTCCCGCGATGCGCCTGTTCCAATTTTCCGACCCGTCGATGGCTGGCGCCGGTAAACGCCCCTTTTTCATAGCCGAACAGTTCGCTTTCCAGAAGGCTTTCCGGAATGGCCACACAGTTTATGATGAGAAATGGTTTTTCAGACCGCTGACTGTGCTGATAAATCGCACGGGCAACCAGTTCCTTGCCGGTTCCGGAATCCCCCCGAATCAGCACCGTGGCATCAGTGGAGGCAACCCGGCCAATGGCTTTGTAGACATCCTGCATCGGTACACTCCGGCCGATGATGGCCTCCCGGTTTATCTTGTCTGGTGCACCATTCATATCGACCGGAGACCGCATGAATCTACCCGCTTCAAGTCCCTGGGTAATGACATTGAGCATGTCCGGTATGTCAAATGGCTTCAGAATGTAATCGAATGCACCCATCTTGGTGGCTTCAATGGCGGTTTCCGTGGTTCCATAGGCAGTCATGATGATGACCGGGAGTTTGGGCTCGATTTCATGGATCAACTTGAATGTTTCAAAACCATTCATTCCGGGCAGTCGCATATCGAGAATCACCAGATCCGGCAACTGTTTTTTGATCATGGCAACCCCGGCCTCTCCGGATGCGGCACTGATCACGCCATATCCTTCTTCAATGAGCAGTTTATAAAAACTTTTTCTCAACTGATCATCATCATCCACAATCAGAATTGTACCCATCGGGCCGGATCCCTTCAAATCGTTTTCTCCTGTACCGGCAGAGTAATGATGAACTCGGCGCCCTGCCCTTCCACGGATTGAACATCCAGATGTCCGCCATGTTCCTCGATGATTCGGGATGCGATGCTTAATCCAAGGCCGGTTCCCTCCTCCCGGGTCGTGAAAAACGGCTGAAGCACTTTTTCCAGAATATCAGCCGCAATTCCAGGACCATTGTCACTGATTCGAATCAACACCACTTTTTCCCGGGTTCTGTCGAGGACTGATTCTTCAAGAATCAGAATATGTCCGCCTTTTTTCATGGCCTCACACGCATTAACCATCAGGTTTACCAGGACTTCCTTGAGCTGTTCCGGGTCGATCTCGATCTCCGGAAGTGCTTTTTTCCGGTTGACATCCACATCCACCTCATAGGAGGCCAAACGATGCTTCATGAGCTGTATCGCCATATCGACAACGGCCGACGGGCTGACCCGCTGCATTTTCAGTTTGGGTGGCCGGGAAAATTCCAGAAAATTCTGAACGATGGTGTCGATATGGCGTATTTCATGGGAAATGACATCAAAATCATCCTGCTGGGTTTCGTTCAGATGGATAGATCGTCCCAGGGAAAACAGACGCATTTTCACAGACGTGAATGGGTTGCGAATGCTGTGCGCCATTCCGGCAGCCAATTTGCCGACCAAAGCCAGTTTTTCTGCCTGAAGAAGGGTTTCACGGCTTTTCACCAGTTCATGATGGGTCAGGTCCGCATCCTCGATCAGACCGCGAACGCTCATGCTGAGCGCCTGAATTTCATTCCATGATTTTTCCGGCAGAATGTCTCCGCCGACCTCCCGTGTCAGCTTCTGTACCGGCATCAGAATATGGTTGATCAGAAACATCATCAGCGTCATGGCCAGTCCGACTCCGATCAAGATGGCTGCTATGGCAACAAACCGCAACTGGGTGGCCTGCTTTTGTACCTCTTTTCTGGCCTGCTGAATATCCGATCTGAAAATATCCTTGAAGGCTTCACATAATTCGAGAAGATTAAAAAAATAGGATCGCACCTCTTTGTGGCGTATTTCACCTTCATTGCGCTCGCCTGCTTTATACAGGCTGATGACCTGATCCTTTGCAATAATGTAGCGGTTGTATTCCGTCTCAATCTGCATGATGGCATGATGCTGGGCGTCGCTGCTCACCAGCTTTTTGGCATCCGACAGTTTTTCCCGAAAAATCTGACGGTATTCCCCCAGTTGCCTGAGCCACTCCGGATCATGATCCAGAAAATAATAGGACACAAAGCCTTTTTGCCGGGACAGCGCATTTTCCATGGCCTCGGCTGACTGAAATGCCGACAGATGGCGGTCTGTGATGGATGTCAGAATGTTTTCCATTTGAAATGTATACCAGACCATCACCCCGCCGCCCAAGATGGTGATCATCATGATGGCGACGACAATCAGATAAAACCGGGTTCTTAAATTGATTTTTTTCCACATGCCGATTGTAGGGAACGCTCCTGTCAATGAGTTTATCACACGACTCGGTATCGGGGTCGAAGGAAAAAAAATCGATTCCGATTCCGATACCGACCCCGACCCCGACACCGAAGTGACTCCCTATTATCATTTTCATCTCTATGGGTGAGCGAGCCACCGATCATGACCGGTTACCGTGAAAATCTAAAAGCGGAATTCAGTAGTCAGGATTCAGCGTTCAGCGTTCAGTAGAGAAATAAATAATGAAAGCAGGGCCATAAAAAAAAGGCGCTCATGCTTTCGCACGAGCGCCTTTTTTTTAGTGGTATTTTAGTACCGGTTGATTATAACCGTGTAACGTTTGCAGCCGCGGGGCCTTTGGGGCCCTGAACGACGTCAAAAGTAACCCGATCGCCTTCTGAAAGCGATTTGAAACCGGTAGCATTGATTGCAGAGTGATGTACAAATACATCCTTACCGTTTTCTTGTTCAATAAAACCAAAGCCTTTACTGTCATTGAACCATTTAACTATTCCATTTGCCATAGCATTTTCCCTCCTTTCATAAATTAGCATCAAGGTCCCAGACTTCAGAGTGTTACTATGACACTATGGAACATTCCTTCTGTTCGAAACCGACCTGCGGTATCATGCAGATCTTTACTGATTTGTTGCAGTTTACACATAGACCCAACCAAAGTCAAGACAATATTCAAATAATATAAACAAAATGCTTGATGGAACCTCATGTTGGAAGCAAATTGAAAACACAACCGAATCATTACACCCTGTAATAAGTTTTTTTGTGCATTACCATTGCCAATGATCTGATTCTGTCTAAATTTGATGAAATATGGGTTGCAGCAATCTCAATTCCCTATGAAAGGTGGATGGCATGAACATTAAAACAGATTCCGGAATCAGCCGGTTGATACGTTTGACAGGAATTTATCTGGTTTTGATCGGCATTCTGACAGGGTTTACCGTTTCCCCATTTACGGGGTTTTGGACGCCCCAAAATCTGAATGCGGCATCGGTCCGATCATGGCCTCATTATGGGACGGATCTGACTCCGGACCCCTCCATAATCTTTGGAATTCTACCCAATGGCATCCGTTATGCACTGATGGAAAATCATACGCCAAAAGACCGGGTCAGCATGCATCTGATGATTCAGGCCGGATCATTGAATGAAACCGATTCTGAACGGGGCATTGCGCATTTTCTGGAACACATGGTTTTCTGTGGGTCAACCCATTTCAAGCCTGGCGAAATTGTCAAATACTTTCAGACCATTGGGATGGATTTTGGCCCGGATGCCAATGCACATACCGGCTTTGAAGAAACGGTCTATGATCTGAATCTGCCCTCTGCAGATACCAAAAGCATCGCCGATGCCCTGATGGTTCTGAGTGATTTTGCCACCGGTGCGTTGCTGCTGCCATCTGAAGTGAATCGGGAACGAAACGTGATTCTGGCTGAAAAACGAACACGGGACTCTTCCGCATTTCGAACACTTCAGGCCACCCTTCATTTTGAATTTCCGAATGTGCTGATTTCAAAAAGGCTTCCGATTGGAGAGGAATCCGATCTGATCCGCATGTCGCATGAGGACCTGAAACGGTTTTATGAAACGTGGTACAGTCCGGACCATATGACGCTGATCATGGTCGGCGCATTTGAGCCCCGGACGGTGATACCACTGATTAACGAGCAATTCAGAGGGCTTGCACCCAGACGGCCTGCCCCGGCTTTGCCGGATATGGGAGTCCTTGATCATCAGGGATTGAAATCTTTTTATCATTATGAATCCGAATCCGGTAAGACGACGGTAAGCATTGGAATTATCGAACCGATTTTACCGATCAAAGACTCGTTTGATCAAATGAAAAGCAGGTTGCACGAAAAGTTGGCCAATCAGATTATACAGAATCGGCTGGACGCTAAGTTGGGTAAGACCGGAACGCCCTTTACCTCTGCAGGAATCGGGTCCGAAATTTTTCTCAACCGGTTTCGTTACGCAGAAATCAATGCCGCGACCGACCCGGAAAACTGGGAATCCAGTCTGACGTTAATTGAACAGAACCTGAGAGGCGCTCTGGAAAATGGATTCAGCGCAAGTGAAACCGATCGGGTGCGCAAAGATTTTCTGACCCTGCTCGACAACCAGGTTCAAAAAACATCTACCCGAAACAGCTCGGATATTGCAAAAACCATCATGGACCAGACAGGCGACAACCGGGTTATTCTGTCTCCGGAGCAACAGAAGAATCTGCTTGAACCGGTTCTGCTGGAACTGACACCGGACATCCTTCATCAGGCATTTCAGCGTGTCTGGGAATCCAGTCACCGCCTGATTCAGGTCACGGGCAATGCGGATCTTCGCGTCAGTGAATTTATGTCTCCGGAATCCCGGATTCTGTCTGCATTTCAGCGCAGCCAGAAAACCGAAGCAATCCGTCCGGTCGAAGAGACATTCAAGGCATTTCCCTATCTGGAAACGCCGGTTGATTCCGGTATCATTCAGGCCCATGATGAACTGGCCGACCTGGGTGTCATTCGGGTTCAATTTGAAAACGGCGTCACCCTGAATCTGAAAAAAACCGGTTTCAAAAAAAATCAGGTAAAGGCCAATCTGATTTTCGGATCCGGCAGTTCCATGGAGCCCGCGGACAAACCCGGCCTGTCCCTGCTGACCACGAATGTCATCAATGAAAGCGGTGTAGGTGGTCTGACGCGGGATGAGCTGGAACACAGCCTGGCAGGAAAATCAACACGGATGTCATTCATGGCTTCCGAAGACCGGTTTGCCTATCAGGCAGAAAGCGTCTCGTCCGAGCTATTGCTGATGTTTCAGTTGCTGAATACCGGTCTGGTAGATCCGGCGTTCCGGAATGAGGCATTTTCTCTGGCGACAGAGCGTTATCGGCAGCAGTATCAGCAGTATATCCGGTCTGTCGATGGCATGGCACGGATTCATGCCAAAAAATTCTTTTCCGGCGGCGACCCCCGGTTTGGTTTGCCAAACGACGATCAGTTCGCCTCGCTGACGTTGAACGATGTCAAATCGTGGATAACGCCCTATCTGAAGGAAGCCCCGCTGGAATTGTCCATTGTGGGGGATTTTGATGTGGATCAGGTGCTGAGGCTGGCGTCCCGCTATCTTGGCTCTCTTCCCAAACGGCATATGGAACAGACGTCCCATGCCTTCAGGCAGCCGATGTTTCCAGCCGGCCAGTCAGCCACTCTCTCCGTGGATACCGCAATACCCAAGAGTCTGATTATGGCCGCCTATAAAACCGATGATTTCTGGAACATCAAGCGGACACGCCGGTTATCCATTCTGGGAGATGTGTTTTCCGACCGGCTGCGGGAACAGGTTCGGGAAAAACTGGGAGCAGCGTATTCACCGGCGGCATTCAACCACCCCAGCCGGGCCTATGCCGGTTATGGGGTGTTTCAGGCCATGGTGCATGTCAATCCGTCCGATGCACAGAAGATTGTTGATGAAATCCATGCCATTGCAGAAAAGCTGTCCGCAGCCCCCATATCCGGCAACGAATTGAAGCGGGCCATCGATCCGGCCATCACCCGTATCAAGGACATGCTGCAAACCAATGAATACTGGCTGAATTCGGTACTGACCGGGTCGGTCAGCCATCCGGTTCAACTGGAATGGAGCCGCACCCTTCAATCCGATTATGCGGCCATCACCCGGTCAGAGCTGTTCCGGCTGGCAAAAACCTATTTCAAACCCGATAATTCGGCTTTCATGATCATTCAGCCAAACCCTTAGGTCATCGCGCGTAGCCCGGCTTTCCAAAGCCGGATTGGGCATTCACCAATTAAACCCGGAATTGGAATCCCGGGCTACGCGCTTTGTGCCTTTGCCCCTCTGCCACTGAATCACCATTTTCAAGGTTAACGCTCATGATCATGGGCTTGATTGCCCCCTATATGAAAATGAGGGCGAACACGGGGGTTCGCCCCTACTTTCTGTCATTTCATCCCGAGACTATCTCCCTTTAAAATTGGCTTTTCGCCTTTCCAGAAAAGACATGACGCCCTCCATGGCATCTTCGCTTTCCATCACCGGTTTCAGATCCGGAATCAGCCGGGCAAATGCCGCCTCTGATCCCTCATTCTCCGCGATCCGTGCGGATTTCAGCGCCGCCATGACACCCAGCGGCGCACAGTTTGATATATCGGTGGCAATTTCCATGGCGCGATCCAGCTCGTTTCCCGGTTCAGTCAGTTCCTGAACCAGTCCCATTCGAAGCGCCTCCGGACCGGTGATTTCATCGCCAGTCAACAGGTACCGCATGGCATTGCCCCAGCCGATCTCCCGAAACAGCCGCACCGTGCCGCCACCCACCGGATAGATGCCACGCCGGACTTCCAGCAGGGCAATTCGGGCATCGGTTGCGGCCACGCGGATATCCTGTGCCAGCAACAGTTCGAACCCGATGGTAAAACAGATGCCCTGAATGGCCATGACAACCGGTTTTCTGCATCGTGCACTGCTGTCAAGACCCAGTGGGTGAATGCAGCCATCCGGGATTGTCCATTTGCCGCTGGCCAGCATCGGCGCCCATTTGTCCAGTTCCAGCCCGGATGTGAAGTGTTTGCCGTGGGCAAAGAGAACGCCGCAGCGAAGCTCTGAATTCCGGTCCAGCTTGCCATAAGCATGGGCCAGCTCCTCGTACATTTCCAGGTCGAACGCATTTCGTTTTTTCGGGCGGTTGAGTCCCATCATCCAGACATGACCGCGGGTTTCAACCGTTATTCGGGTATAATCAGGCATATCATTCTTTCAGTCGCTTACACGATAATGTTTTGAGGAAGACAGATGGCTGAGGACAGGATTTTTTTCGACCCTCTCTGACTGATAATGCAGCCGCACTTTACGGCATCAAATCCGAAAAAGTCATGCCAAATCCAGCATGGAATGTCGTTCGGTACATGATTTTGCATCTTTCTCCTTGAAGGCAGGGCTGTCATCAATCAATTTGAGTCTCCAAAATATTGATTATTGTGTGATATCAAGAAATCATTCGCGAACCGAATGCCTTTTTTGAATTCAACAAAGCCACCCTGACGCTCGGCAGCGCTTTTGAATACCAGATAGTGACAGATCCGGGAGTTCAAAATACCCAACAGGTAAAGGCTGTCAATCGGGATGGAGACAGGGGCAATTCGATGACAAAGAAGAGATACGCTTCCATGACGGTCTGATCCACCCGGCGGGCGTCAAACAGGAAAATCTGGCTTTTCATTTCCGACAGGCTGAGCTGAAAGAGCAGATCCACGTACAGCCAGTCCGACACCCGTGCCCGTTCCTCGGAAAACCGGGTCGGGTCGCTGATGAAATATTCCCGGAATTCGGCATACTCCGGACGGTTCAGATGGTCACGCCGGTCGGTGTTGTAGCCCAGGGTTTGAAACAGATTGAGGGCGTTTTCGGTCAGGTTGCCGGTTTCAAAATTCTGAAGGGCCAACGGGATGGCATGTGGGGTGGAGTGACTTGCCATGGGATTATTCAATTTCCAATCTGTATTTTTTATGGATCAGATGACGATACCGGGTTGTTCGTAGGTATTCAGACTCCGGAATGACATGGCCTCTTTCCGGAAGATATTCCAGGGAGCATATCTTTTCTTCCAGTTGATTTAAAAATTTGCCTGCATTTCCGATACTATCCATCGCGATATAATCCCAAATGGCAACCATGTCCTTTTGAGCTGTTTCCGTTATCACGACTTCATATGACTTTATCACAACGAAATTTCCTGAAGAATTCTCGAACGGGAAGGACCCGGTTTTCAACAATATTGTGTTCTGCTTTCAATAATATTTTTGCCATTGCCAGAGCGTTCAGGACTTTTTGATATTCATGAGCATCCATGAGCACAGCTTCCGGCTTACCGGCAATCGTCAAAATGACTGGTTGATGCGTTTGTTGAACCTGTTGAATCATATCGATCGTTCCTGAATGACAATCGGCTGCCAGACAGTTTGCTTCAATCATGGTCGCAGGTAGAGTCATTTTTTTTCTCCAATAATTATTTTTTAAGGCATCATGAGTATCTTCTCAGTTTTTTGGGACTGAAAAGGATTGATCGATTGTGATTATTAACCCAACCCGTTATTACCGTCAAGCGTTACAGTCGTCAGAAGAATGATGCATCAATGAATCCGGAGGATATTTGATTATCAGCCAGGTCACCAGCTCGAAATGATTCATATGGTTAACCTGTTTTGCTGCAGGTATCAGGAGCGCCCCCCGTTCCGAAGTGAGTTCCAGATGTCATCAAGCCAGTCTTTCCGTTCCTGCCGGTCCCGGTCACTGTCGATAATCAGGTTCAGTTCGATATTCCGGGCTCCGGCCAGACCCAGTCCATTGACCGTAAAATTGGAACTGCCGCAATGGCCTTTTCGATGCCGCTTTCCTGATGGATATGAACCATCTTGCCATGCAGAAAATTGGGTTTGACCATGGACCGGATTTCGGCTTTGGCCTTCAGCCATTCGGCACACGCTTTGGCAACGGCCCTCTGGGACAATCGGCTGGTCAGCGGAATGATCAGTGTGTCATCTTCAATCTGGAAACTGCGCAGATCGATCTTGTCCGGGTCCATGGACCGGATGAAGGTCGGTTCTCCGAACAGAAACCGCAGGCGGGTAATGGAATCCAGGCTGGATTTCAGATGATGGTAGGCGTAAATGGTGAAATAGGCGGAGACGATGGCCATGTCGGCATTCGGGGTGATGGCTTGTCTGAGAAAATCACCGACCGAACCGTGTGAATGATTGTCCCGAATGACCGATGTGCTCACGGATGGTCATCTCCATGTAGATATAGGGGGCAGGAATCAGGGTGCAGGGGTCAGGGGTCAGGTGCAAGATTCAGAATTTTCCATACCTTGCACCTCAAAGCGCGGTCCCCTGACCTTTCAGCCTTCATCCTTCAGACTTAAAAACCTTCCCTACCACCCCCAGGTCAGATAATCATGAATGGAGTTGGCGGCTTTTCGGCCTGCGCCCATGGCCAGAATGACCGTGGCAGACCCGGTGACGATGTCGCCTCCGGCCCACACCCCTTTTTTACTGGTTTTTCCGGTTTCCAGGTCTGTCACAATATAGCCCCATTTATTCAGACTCAGCCCCTGGGTGGACTGCGTCAAAAGGGGATTGGCACCGGCACCGACCGCCACGACCGCGAGATCGCAGTCCATGATAAACTCCGATCCCTTGATTGGAATCGGACGTCGTCTTCCGGATGCATCCGGTTCACCCAGCTCCATCTTCAGACATTCCATTCCCGTCAGCCGGCCCTTGTCATTTCCGATAAATTTGGTTGGATTGGTCAGCAGATGGAATTCAATGCCCTCTTCCTCGGCATGATGAATCTCGGCTTTTCTGGCCGGCATTTCCTCCCGTGATCGGCGATAGACAATCCTGACCCGGTCAGCACCCAGACGCATGGCGGTTCGGGCCGAATCCATGGCCACGTTTCCGGCGCCCAGAACCACGACATCCTTTGCCTTCGGAATCGGGGTATCATATTCGGGATAGCGGTAGGCTTTCATCAGATTCGTCCGGGTCAGATACTCATTGGCAGACAGAATGCCAATCAGATTTTCGCCAGGAACATTCAAAAACTTGGGCAGACCGGCGCCAACCCCGAGATAAATGGCTTCAAAACCCTGTTCAAACAGCTCATCCAGGGAAACGGTTCGGCCCACAACCGCGTTGCATTCCAGTTTGACACCCTGTTTTTCCAGAAATGCCACTTCGGAAAACACGATTTCCTTGGGCAGCCGGAATTCCGGAATGCCGTAAACCAGTACGCCGCCAGGTTTATGAAAGGCTTCCAGAACCGTGACCTCATGCCCTTTTCGAATCAGATCTCCAGCAACCGTCAACCCGGATGGTCCGGAGCCGACAACCGCCACTTTCTTTCCAGTCGCAGGCTCGCGGGGAGGGAGTACGCCCGTTCCATGTTGACGTTCATAATCCGCGGCAAACCGCTCCAGGTTTCCAATGGCAACAGGATCGCCTTTTTTGCCAACAATACACAGGCCTTCACACTGGACTTCCTGGGGACATACCCTGCCACAAACTGCCGGAAGAGCATTTTTCGCCCACAGATTGCGGATGGCGCCCGTCAGATCGCCTTTGGTGATCAGATTGATAAAGCCGGGGATGTCGACATTGACCGGACATCCCTCCACACAACCGGGCTTTTTGCACTGAAGGCATCGGCTGGCCTCCTCCATTGCCATTTGAACGGTATAACCCGTTGGCACTTCTTCAAAATTGCGTCTTCGAATATCCGGTTTCTGCTCTGGCATTTTTTGCCGGGAAACCGTTTTTTTTGATTCTTTCTCTGCCATGTGTTCCTCCAAAGCTTGTATATGCAGCAGGCATCTGCTTGCTCGCACGATTGGGTTGATTTTAAATCACATTATGCCTGCTGAAGCGTACAGAAATCGTTATAGCATTTTCTTTCATCCTCGCAGTAGGCCTGAAGTCTGCGCATCAGTTCATCATAGTCCACCAGATGGCCATCGAATTCCGGCCCATCCACGCAGGCAAATTTTGTTTCACCGCCCACACTGACCCGGCATCCGCCGCACATGCCGGTTCCATCCACCATGATGGGATTCAGGCTGACCATGGTCGGCACATTGAATTCCTTGGTGATTTTGGATACAAATTTCATCATGGGAACCGGTCCGATGGCAACAACCAGTTTCACATCCCCTGCTTCCAGAACGGTTTTCAGCACCTCGGTCACAAATCCATGATGTCCGTAAGAGCCATCATCCGTGCAAAGATGGAGCTCATCTGTTATGGCCTTCATCTCGTCTTCAAGAATTATAATGTCCTTGCTGCGTGCGCCGACAATACCGATAACGTAATTGCCGATATTTTTCAGACCTCGCGTAATGGGATACAAAACCGCGGTTCCGGTTCCGCCGCCGACACAGACGACCTTGCCCAGCTTTTCCAGATGGGTGGGTTTGCCCAGGGGGCCAATGATATCCTGATAGCCCTCGCCAACTTTGAGTGTCTTGAACAGGGCCGTACTTTTACCCACCACCATATAAATGATGGTGATGGTACCTTTGTCCGGGTTGGTGTCTGCCATGGTCAGCGGAATCCGTTCTCCGGTCTCGGTGGCCTTGAGTATGACAAACTGTCCGGGTTTGGCTTTTTTTGCAATCAGCGGCGCTTCGATTTCATTCATGACGATTGTACCGCCAGCCATTTCTTTACGATCAACAATTTTAAACATTACAAACCTCCAGAAAAAAGTTATTCTATATTTATCTGCAAGTGCATGCAGATCGGGGCCATTATGGAATACGTTTACAAAAAAGCGGATGCCATTACAAAAAACTGTTCATTGCTTCACCACATTTACCGATTGAAATCAATATAAAAATGAATGAAAAATATCAATTTTTAACTGTATGGGATTTAACATCAGAAAAGCTCCTGAATAGACGACTGTTCAGTCGTCGGGAATGAAAATGATACCTATAGATTTTCGGTCATGGGGAAAATGCAAGAAGGATACATAATGAAATTGTTCGACAGCCATTGTCATCTGGATGATACGGTTTATGATCCCGATATCGATTCTGTTCTTCAAAGAGCCAAACAATCTGACGTTCATGCCATGATGATTGCCGGAATCAACCTTGCGACATCTGTTAAAGCGGTTTCCTTGGCCAATGCCCATCATGAAATTTTTGCGTCTGTCGGGTTTCACCCGCATGATGCATCAACCTGTCGTGAATCTGCCCTCCGTGAACTGATCGATCTGACAAAAAACCCGCGGGTTCGGGCCTGGGGTGAAATCGGGCTTGATTTCAACCGAATGTATTCCCCGCAGTCCGATCAGGAAAAATGGCTCATTCGTCAAATCGAAATTGCGGATGAACTTGCGCTTCCTGTCATTTTTCATGAAAGGGAAACCCATGGCCGGTTAATTGAAATTCTGAAAACCGATCACCGACTGGCCGGAAATGGTGTCATTCACTGTTTCAGCGGAAATCAGTCAGAGCTATTGCTATATCTTGAAATGGGATACTGTATTGGTATCACAGGCATTGTTACCATACACAGCCGGGGGGAGGAATTGCGAAAGCTGACCCGGTTGATTCCAGTGGATCGGCTGCTGATAGAAACCGATGCCCCCTATCTGACCCCGTCCCCGGAAAAAAATCATCATCGCCGAAATGAACCGGCATTTGTCCGATCCGTGCTGTTCAAGCTGGCTGAAATTCGGAATGAGGACCCCGATGTGCTGGCAAAAACAATATGGGACAATACGTGCAGACTGTACCGGATAAAGGTATAAGGCTGAAGGATGAAGGATGAAGGGAGTTTATGACATTTGCTTTTGCAACGATATCTGAAAAAGGTGGAAGAAACATAAATCAGGATTATACGGGATCTCTGATATTGAATGATATGGGATGCTGGGCCATTGCTGACGGACTGGGAGGACATCAAGGTGGAGAAGTCGCGTCGCGTATCGCCATTGAGCAGGTCATTTCTTCATTTTCTGTATTGCCTCAGGCAACACCGCTGGCGTTGATGACGCATTTACAGGCAGCTCAAAGTGCCATTATTGATCGACAGGAAGCAGACCCATCCGTTCATTCAATGTGTACAACCATTTTGCTGCTGATTGCCGGTCAGAGGAAAGCCGTATGGGCTCATATCGGTGATTCCCGGCTGTATCATTTCAGAAACGGAAAGATCCGGTTTCAAACAAAAGATCACAGCATTCCCCAGATTCTGGTTGAAACCGGCCATATTCATATTGAGAATATCCGGTTTCATGAGGACAGAAACCGGCTGGTTCGCGTGCTTGGCAAGGCCGAATGTTTTCGACCGGTCATTGAGCAGTGCCCGCATGACATTCAATCTGACGATACATTTCTACTATGCACAGATGGTTTCTGGGAACATGTGACGGAGCCGGAAATGTCTAAGGACCGAATAGAATCATCATCTCCGGAAGAATGGCTGTTTAGTATGGAAAAAAGAATTCTGAACCGCGTGAGCAGATCTCTTGACAACTATTCCGCCATGGCGGTTTTTGTAAAATAATCCCTGTAAAACGGCCTCTCGCTGTGCCTTCCATCGAAACAGCGAAGTGCCTTTAAAACCAATTAACTATTGGAGGTCTGTATGAAAAAAATCAGCTTTTCAATGCCCGTCTTTTTGTTTTTCATGATGTTGAGTTTTTTTTCGGCCACGCCATCCCATGCCGATCTGTACTGGGAAAGTATCCAGGAGACGACAGGCATGCCCGGAAAGCCGGATGAGTCCCAGGAGATTAAAAATTATCTGACATCTTATGCATCCCGGTCCGATCACAAAAATCGTATTGTCATCATGAATTTTGAAGCCAAAACCATGATTCAGATTGATCCATCAAAAAAAACATATCATCAGACCAACCTGACTGAAATGGTTGGCCCCCCCATGATAAAAGGTGAAAAAGGTGAAGCTCAACGTCAGATGATGAAGCAGAAGATGGGAAATATCAAGGTGACACCAACCGATGAAACACGCAAAATCGGGGATTATACCTGCAAAAAATATCTGGTTTCAGGTATGATGATGAACAGTGAGTACTGGCTTTCAAAAGACGTGACCGGTTATGAGGAAATGAAAAAGACAGCGGAAAAGCTGAAAGACATGTTTGATCAGAATCCCATGATGAAGCAGATGAACATCGCCGGAATGATAAGCCAGTTGGATGGATTTCCGGTTCAGATGATCATGACTATCATGAACGGGAAAACCATCACCACCCTGAAAAAAATAGAACAGAAAACCCTGGATAAATCCCTGTTTTCTGTTCCGGACGGCTATACACGGATAGAGGGCCCGATGATGCCCATGATGAGAAAGCCAGCCAACAAAGGTCCTGCAGCAATGCCTTAAGGATAACTCTGCTGGTTCCCATACTATCGTTCGGGAACCAGCGGAGTCGTGGGTAATAAACCTATTTCCAGTCTGTGATCATTTCAAACAAAGCCGCAGCGCCCATGCCACCGCCGATGCACATGGATTCGACGCCATATTTTCCACCGGTTTTTTTCAGATTGGCCAGTAGCGTGGCGCAGAGTTTGGCGCCCGTACAGCCCAGCGGATGGCCCAGTGCAATGGCACCACCATGAATGTTGACTTTGGCAAAGTCGATGCCACATTCCCGAACGCTGTAAATGGCCTGAGATGCAAAGGCTTCATTAATTTCAAACAGATCGATATCCCTGACGTCCATACCTGCCAGTTTCAGCAGTTTGGGAATGGCATACCGGGGGCCAACCCCCATTTCATCCGGCTCGCATCCCACAGTGGTATAGTATTTCAGTTTGGCGACCGGGGTCAGTCCCAGTTCCCGAACCTTGTTTTCACTCATGATGATGGTGGCCGCAGCCCCGTCAGTCGTTTGTGAGGAATTGCCGGCGGTGACCGATCCATTTGCCGCAAACACCGGACGCAGCTTGTTCAGTCCTTCCAGCGTTGTGCTCTCCCGAATGCCGTCATCAAACGACTGAATAAAGGTCTCTCGTTGATAGGTGCCATCAGCCTGTTGTACAAATTTTGTTGCAGGCGTGGGAACCAGTTCCGTATACAGTCCTTTGGCCTTGGCTTCGGATGCCTTCATCTGGCTTTGATAAGCAAATTCATCCTGATCCTGCCGGTTGATCTTGTACCGGTTGGCCACGTTTTCCGCCGTGATCCCCATGGATGTATACATGTCGGCATGAAGCTTGGTGTATTCCGGATGAGGGCGCGGCAGGTTTCCGCCCATGGGCACATAGGTCATGGATTCGATACCGCCGCCGATGACCACATCTGACCAGCCGCTCATGACCCGCAGGGATGCGAGAGCAATGGCCTCAAGCCCGGATGAGCAGAAGCGGTTAACGGTTGCGCCGGATGTTTCCACCGGAAAACCGGCAATCTGAGTGACAATCCGGCCAATGTTCAGTCCCTGCTCAGCCTCTGGAAACGAACAGCCGATCATGACATCGTCAACCAGCTTTTTTTCCAGATTCGGGGTTCTTTCCACTGCGGCATTCAGGATGAATGCCAGCAGATCTTCGGGACGGGTATCGGCAAACGCGCCTTTGCTTCTTCTGCATCCCGGGGTTCTGACGGATGTAACAATATATGCATCTCTCATGATCCAATTCTCCTATTATCGATAACAGCGGTATGAGTATTGAGTATTGAGATATCTGATTTTTCAGGTGAATTTGAACACTGGACACTCATTTCTCACATCTCATCTCTCACCACTGTCTCTCCATTTGACTAATTTCTGAGGGGTTTTCCGGTTTTCAGAATATGCTCGACCCGGGCCACGGTTTTTTCCTGTTTCCAGAAATCCACAAACGCATCCCGCTCCAGTTTCAGAATGACGTCTTCATCAATTTCGCTGTTGGTCCGGACATCCCCGCCGCTGATGACACAGGCGATCCGTTTGGCCAGGAATACATCGTACTCACTGACAAATCCGGCACTCTTCATGTTGAAGAGCTCACCGTTGATCATGCCCTGGGCCGCTTCTCCAAACACTTTGAGTTTGCACTTGGCCGGCGGTGCATACCCCTCGTCCACCATTTTCAGAACCTCTTTTTTGGCTTCGCCGATCAGGTAATCCCGATTGAACACGATTCGGTCCTTGGGCCCCAGATAGCCATTGGCCCGGGCTTCCGCGGCAGAAGTGGACACCTTGGCCATGGCAATGGCCATGAATGTCGGTACAAAGAATTTGGCCAGATCCACATCGGTCACGGCCTCGGGAATGCCGGCGATCATTTTTTTCCAGAGATTGAGACATCCGCCGCCGCCGGGCAGGAGCCCCACACCAATTTCCACAAGCCCCATGTACAGCTCGGCATGGGCCACAATCCGGTCCGCCGTGCCGATGCAAACCTCGCATCCACCACCCAGGGTCATGCCATAGGGGGCGGCCACGATCGGAAAACTGGCATACCGGGCTTTCTGCATGCCGGCCTGGGCCTTGGCCAGAAATGCATCGATCTCCGCATATTTTCCTTCTTTGGCAAGCCCGGCCATAAATGCCAGATCACCGCCTGCTGAAAACGCACCCGGCATCCCGCCAGCCTGATTGCCGATGACCAGCCCCACACCGTTGGCATCCACATAATCGATGCACGTGCCCATAAAATCAACAATCTCGCCGTTGATGGCATTCATCTTGGTATGGAATTCACAACAGAAAACGCCGTCGCCCAGATCGATCAGGGATGCGGATTTGCAGGTCTTGACGGTTTTGTTGTCGGCCTTGAGTGCGGCCAGAGAAATGATGTTTTTGCTGATCACCACATCTTTGTAGCTCTCTGTGGCAAAATCATAGAATTGTGTTCTGCCGGCGTCACTCCGGTAAAAGGAAGTGGATCCCGCGGCAATCATTTTCTTGACCTTGGCCGGGACGCTCAATCCGTCTTTCTCCATTTTTTCAACAGATTTGACCAGACCGATGGCATCCCAGGTCTCAAACGGCCCCATGGTGAAATTGAAGCCCCATTTCATGGCATTGTCAATTTCCACGATGGTATCGGAAATTTCCGGAACCCGGTTGGCCGCATAGATCAGGTTGTTGGCAACCGCTCTCCAGGCAAACCGGGCGCCCTTGTCATCGCCATACAGTACGGCCTGAATTTTTTCCGGCAGGGTTTTCGCCTTTTTGGCCTCGGCGATACAGGGGAATTCGACTGCGCCATATTCGGCATATTCCAGGGTGGCGGGATTGATGACCTTTCGAATCTTTTTCCATTCCGGTGTCAGATCGGTTTTATAGAAACCGGCCTGGGTTTTGTTCCCCAGCAGTTTTTTCTCGATCATGGTTTTGACAAACGATGGCATAACAAAGGTTCCCCTGGCTTCATCATCGGTCACCAGATCATAGGTATTGGCAGCCACATGGCAGAGGGTATCCAGGCCAACCAGATCGGATGTCTTGAACATGGCGGTTTTGGGTCTGCCCATGATTGGTCCAAAAAGCGCATCCACTTCCGGTATGGTCATGCCGTCTTCGACCATCAACTGCATGGCCTTGACCATTCCCTGCACGCCAATCCGGTTTCCGACAAAATTGGGTGTGTCCTTTGCCCAGACAATGCCCTTGCCCAGAATGCGTTCACCAAAATCCGCCATAAAGGAAAGCACTTCCGGCAGGGTTTCTTCTCCGGGAATAATTTCCAGCAGCTTCATGTAGCGGACCGGATTGAAAAAATGGGTTCCCAGAAAATGCTGACGAAATTCGGAATTCAGCCCTTCGGACATGGCCTTGAGTGGGATGCCGGAGGTATTGGAAGACACGATGCTTCCGGGTTTTCGAACCGCTTCGATGCGTTTGAAGAGCTGCTGTTTGATTTTAAGATTTTCCACCACGACTTCAACAATCCAGTCACATCCGGCCAGTTTGTCAAAGTCATCCTCAAGGTTGCCGATGGTGATCAGCGATGCATCTTTCGGGTGCATGATCAAGGACGGACGTGACGTCAATACGACATCCAGACCTTTTTGAACCAGACTGTTCCTGGCTTTTTTGTTCTGTTTATCCTGTTCTTTCAAATCAAACGGAACAATGTCAAGCAAAAGCGTTTTAATGCCTGCACTGGCCAGAAGCGCGGCAATGCCGCCGCCCATGACGCCAGAGCCGATGACGGCGGCTGTTCTGATTTTTCTGCTCATAGTGACCTCCTGAAAATTTGGTGACGAACCGATTCAACGCGCCATTCAAAATAGATTTATGAATGAATATTCATTCATTTATCAAAAACCGAAATGCTCTGTCAAGAAAAATCCCTGAAAATGCCGGGAATCCATGGCTTTCAATCTGACTGAAGTTGTAGACGGGTATAAAAAAAGAGACGTAAGGGATGTTTAAAATACTGAAATACCATTGTAGAGAATCTGCATAAAAATGCAAGGTTCCGTCATTCCGGCGAACGCCGGAATCCATAGCGGTTGGCATGAATGCAGCATGGCAGCGTGTATGCTCATTGTTTGACCGCTTTTGGATTTCGGGTCAAGCCCGGAATGACGGTTATCCGCGATTTCTTAAACGACTACAACGGGTTTGATTTACACCCCGGGAAAAAGTATTTTAACAAATTCGACGTCCCTAACTATTCAGGCACATAGGCACAAAGTGGCATATTGTCCATCAGCCGTTGGCTGCAAGCGGCCGACTCTGTCACCTGACTGTTGATCAACCGGCTCACCAAAGAAATAAATCCGTTTCCCTTTGTGCCTCTGTTCCTTTGCCACTTTGAAAATGAATTTTCATTCATTGGTCAACACATCCCGAATCTTTCGGGTAAGTTCCTCAAGTGAAAATGGTTTCTGGATGAATCCGCTACAGCCTCTTTTCATAATTTCAGACGCATGACCATCCAATGAATACCCGCTCGCCAAAAGGACGCGGACATTCGGGTCAATATCTTTTAACTGATTAAAAACCTCGCCACCACCCATTCCCGGCATGATCATATCCAGAACAATCAAGTCGATCTGTTCTTTCTGTCTTCGATAAATATCGATGGCATCCCGCCCGTTCGATGCGGAAATCACGTGAAATCCAAGCCTCTCCAGCATGAGTTTAGCCACGTCCAGTATCAGGCTTTCATCATCAACCAGCAAAATGGTTCCGGAAGCTGTCAGTCGGGCATTATCCGGCTTTTTTTCCGGCATCGCCATTTTTTTGGATGCGGGCAGATAAATGGTAAATGTCGTTCCATGACCTTTTTCGCTGTAAACATGGATGAACCCGTTATGGTTTTTAACGATGCCATAAACAGAAGCCAGTCCCAGTCCAGTTCCTCTACCCTTTTCCCGTGTGGTAAAAAATGGGTCGAATACCCGTTCACGGGTATGGGCATCCATTCCGACGCCGGTATCCGTGACAGATATTTTGACATAGTCGCCTGTATTCATATGATTAATTTTTGAATTACTGGAATCTATCGTCATATTGGCAGTCTGAACAAACAATTTGCCACCGTTTGGCATGGCCTGCCAGGCATTGACATACAGGTTCAGCATGGCCTGATTAATCTGTCCCCGATCCACATCCACGGCTCGGAGATCCGGCTGAAATGCGCTGGAAATGGACAATTCCTTTTTGGTCCTTCCGAATATCTCCAGGCCATTTTGAAGCAGTTCATTCAGATTGGTGGTTTTGACCTCGATTTTTACACCTCTGGCAAAACCCAAAAGCTGACGGGTCAGATCTGCGCCACTCTGAACGTGGTTTTCAATATTTTTCAATCGTTCAAACAGCGGATGCCTGTCATCGATTGACATGAGTGACAGCGTCACGTTTCCCAGAATTCCCATCAACAGATTATTGAAATCGTGGGCAATACCGCCTGCCAGCGTGCCGATGGCCTCCATCTTGTTGGCCTGTTGAAGTTGCAGTTCAAGCTGTTGCCGTTCTGTTTCACTCTGTTTTTTATCTGTGATGTCCGTGATATAGCCCTCACGGGCCAGCAACGCGTCATCGTCTGAATAAACGCCCACGCCCTGTTCCCATACCCATTTCACCCGATTATCTTTATCAATGATCCGATACTCAACCTGATACGGCTTTTTTTCACAGATAGCTGCCTGAACACTGTCCCAGGCCATCTGGCGGTCTTCGGGATGTATCAAATCAGCAAAAGGAATGATAGCGTCATTTTTCAGTTCAGACGGATCATAACTGGTCAGATTTTTGCACCCATCACTTACAACCAGCATGGTCCATTCAGCGTTATTCTTACATCGATACACCATGCCTGGCAGATTGTTCATCAGACAGGATTTCTGGCATTCATTTGACTGGCAATGGAAATATTCCCGACAGGTGATTAGCTTTTCCACAGTTGAAATCCTTCCATAGACTTGGACTCAGGGGTCATGATGAAGCTCCGGCAGCGGACGGTAAGCCCGAACGGATATGCACATCCTGCTGTGGAAAGGGGATCTCGATTCCTTTTTCCGCAAACGTCTGGTTGATCCGGTAACGAATATCGTTTTCTGCCGCTATCATATGATCCAGAATGGTCCAGATCCGAAGCTTGAATATCAGTGCGCTGTCCCCGAAATCCGAGAACAGCACGTCGGGTTTGGGATTGGCCAGGACCCATGGACAGGACTGGGCGATTCCCAGAAGCGTATCCGCTGTCATGCGTGCATCTGTCCCGTATGCAACGCCGATAGAAATGATTCGACGCAGGCGCTGATCTTTGAAACTCCAGTTGGTGACGCTGTTGCTGATGAATTCGGAATTGGGAATGATCAGGGATGCATTGTCATAGGTCTGAACCAGGGTTGACCGGAAATTGATCTTTTTGACAATTCCCCAGATTCCATTGATTTCAACAGCATCCCCGATTTGAATGGGCCGTTCAAACAGAAGGATGATTCCGCTTATAAAATTATTGAAAATATTCTGCAATCCAAAACCCAGACCGATGCTTAATGCACCAAACACAACGGTTAAAGACGTGGCGCTGACGCCGATCACCCGAAGCGAGACAAACAGTCCCATGGCCCATATCAGGTACACGGTCAGGGTCATGATGGAATCCTGAAGCCCGGCATCCAGCCCGCCGTGATTGAAAATTTTCTCTCTCAGGGCCTGGCGCCACAAACGCGTAGCCAGAACAGTCAGAACGATGGACAGCAGGGCATAGAATACATTCAGCAGGCTGAACCGGATGTCGCCGACCGGAATCGAATAGTTTATCACTTTAAACACATTCACAATGACCGCATGCTTGGCACCCCAGCACAGCAGCAGAATCACGACAGATGCAAAAAACCAGAGCACCCGGATCAGTTGAATCCCCAGCCATCGAAACGAATGCTGGGCGGGTATAAGATGGATATCAGATGTTTCTGACCGGAATCCCTTTTCCCATTCCCGTATAATAAAAAATACAAGCGATATCCACATCAGTGACATCAGCATCTTGACAACCGAAATCTGCCAGAAGGCTGCCATGTGGTTATAACCGGTCACCTCAAGTATCAGTGAAACCATCACGACACCGTATCCGATGACGGATGCGGATGATTTGATGATACGGAATTTCTTGGGTAATGGTGAATAGGCCAGATCAATTTCCGATTTGACCGTCCGGATAAAAATCACCATCCAGATGACCAGACCAATTTCCATGATCATGCGGAAAAAAATCTGAATAATGTTTCCGAGAGCCATCAGCCAGCCCAGAATGATCAGAATACCGCTCAGCAGGCTGACACCGATAATCAGAAATTTCAACAGACGGCCCACGGCTTTGGAAATGCGCGGCACCATCAGACGGTTCCACTCCAGAAGTGTATCCAGAGCCCACCTGGTGAAAAGGCCCAACAACAGCATATTGAACATCATTCTAAGCAGGGGAGAGCTCACCCATAAGCCCCGAATCTGAATGTATGCATACCAAAAGACGGTCAGCCCGATCCAGATGATGGAACGATGAAGAATTGTGATACCCAGATTCCGCCACGGAAACTGTCCCGATTCCAGGGGGGCAACCGTTCGAATGAAATACCCCCTCATTCTGAAAAGAAAAAATACGGACACCGCCAGTATCAGGATTGAAACGATCTGAAAATAGGCGCCAGTTGCCCAAATGTTTTGTGAATGATCCATCCAGAATTGAAGCGACAGCAGGGACTGCACCCGAATGACAAATTCCTGAACATCATTCTGAATCTGCTCAACGCTCAACGTCTTCATCGGAGATTCCGCCCGTTGAAACAGTTCCTGTTTTTTTCGGGTCTGAATCTGTTCATCAAACCGTTTTGACAGATCCACCATGGTCTGATGAACATCCTGAAGCTGAGTCTCCTGATTCGCATATATCGCCTTGATCTTGGTCAGCCGGTTTTGTCTGGCCATCAGCAGATTGATCAGATTCTGAATGTTTTTTTTGATTCCATTGGTCTGTACGTCCTGCGTGGCACCGGTTTGGAAATCCTGAAGCTGCTGATTGTTCAGGTCTATCTGTTCGGTGACGTCTGTCAGTTGTTTGTCGATATCCGCTATTTTTTCAGCCAGGTCTTTTATTTTCTGATCCGCGGCATACATGGCGTTGACATTTTGGGTCCAGGCATTTTCCAAATCCCGGGTCGGTGTCTGGGGCAGCAGAAGAATATTGCTGTATGCCGAGGCCTGAATCCGGTATGCATTCATCTCGGTCAGAAGCGCCCGTTTATCATCCTCGGCCAGCTTGTGACATGCCTTCAGTTCTTCAAGCGTCTGTTTTTCATTCAGAATAGTTGTTTCAACCGTCTGCTGATATCCGGAAGATGCATCCGGTTGTGTTTTTGCGGCATTCCCCTCCTCTGCATAACCCGTTCGAATATCGCCCTTCCACAGGCATAGAAAAAACATGACCCCAACAACAAACCAAAATTTATATTCAAAAATGGATTTTATAACCAACGTGATGTCCTTTATCTGCGTGAATCGCAAACCGTGAAAAGAGGGATGGGATTTACGATCGTGTGTTTATATTTTTAAAAATGTTACCATGAATCATCGGGTGGCACAACAGAACACCGCCATTTTTTCGTTTTGACTCCGCAATGGAAAAGGTCAGAATTCCTTATGTTCGTGACGATTTATGCTGATGCGGAAAATAATCATTCGGGTGATATTGACAGAAATGCCGATGCAATGGTAGGTATGAGATTGAGTTTATTATTCCGTATTTCTGCTGATAAGAAAGGAGGTGATTCAATCCGGTAGAAGATGGTGACACCTGCATTTTTCCGTTTGAGCATCAATTCATTAACCTGATAAGGAGGTCGTTCATGAAAAAATTCTGGGTAATCGGTCTGGTGATTTTTCTTTCTGTCGCGCTGATTCCGGTTCAGCCGCAGATTGCGCATTCTGCCAAAAAATTCGTATCCATCGCATCCGGGTGGGTTGTGGGCGTTTATTTTCCATTGGCCGGCGCCATTTCCAGTATCGCACACAAAAAACTTACAGATATCAAAATCACAGTTGAATCCTCGGGCGCATCGGTGGCCAATGCCAAACTGATTGCTTCGGGTGATGCCGATATGGCCATTCTTCAAAATGACATCGCATTTTATGCTTACAAGGGTGTAAAGCCCATGTTTGAAGCGGCTGTTCCCAATATTCGTACCATTTCCATGCTGTATCCGGAACACTGCCAGATTCAGTCCAGAAAAGACTCGAACATCAAAACCGTCGCCGACCTGAAAGGCAAACGCGTATGCGTCGGCCCTTTGGGCAGCGGGACAGAGCAGAACGCGATTCAGATTCTGGAAGCCTATGGGCTGAAGTTTGAAGATTTGAGCAAGGTCGAACGGCTGACTGCTGCCGAATCATCGGATTATCTGAAAGATGGCCGGCTGGATGCGGCATTCTACACGGTTGGTGCAGGAGCATCTGCCCTTGTGGACGCAGCCATGATGAATGACATGGTGATCGTTCCCATCGAAAGCGCAAAAGCCGACGCGCTGATCCAGAAATACCCGTTTTATGCCAAAGCCGTGGTGCCAAAAGGCATTTACAAAGGCGTGGAAGACGATATTCCGACAGTGGCCGTCATGTCCATGCTGGTTGCCAAAGCCGAACTGGAAGAAGATGTGGCCTACAAAATTACCAAGGCCATGTTTGAAAACATCGCTGACATAGAAAGAGCCCATGCAAAAGGCAAAGAAGTCACCCTTAAAACGGCTATAGTCGGGAATCCGATTCCGCTTCACCCCGGCGCAGAAAAATATTACAAGGAAGTCGGCATTCTGAAATAGATTTCAAACTACGGCGGTCAGCATTCAGGCATTAGCGGTTAGTTTCTGGATAAATCTGTTCGATATCGCCTTTCTTTTAAAAAACACCGCATCCGTCATTCCTGCGAAAGCAGGAATCCAGAAGCAGCAAGGCTGGATGCCGGATCAAGTCCGGCATGACGGAACTTGGAGTATTGTTGAATCAAAAAAGTCGCCTGCGGTATTTTCTGTGGATTGGTTTTGTTGTCTTTGCGGTCAGCCTCTTTATTCCGTTTGACGCGCTTGAGTTAACCAACAAACGCACCGGTCAAGTCATCTTGCGATGGATTGTATCAACAGACGATCAGGTCGTTTACCGCTACATTCATTCCGTTGAAAAAACGCCGGTCGAAGCACAGTTTTCAATTGAAGGCGATCAATTTATGCGGCTGACTGAAACCCGTTTTCCCTCTTATGGCGCAGGACTACCCAATGCCGTAGGTGAAAAAACACACACCTCCGGATGGATAACCCTGAGCAGTTCTCAAAAAATGGAATCTTTTTCGACTTATTTTTCTTCCATCAATCATCCATCAATTGTGATTCACAATCGGAAATGGGAAATCGAATCATTCTTTATAGATGGTGACATACTGGCACTGACAGTCAAAACACGTCCCTTGTGGATGATCATTCCATCCGTTCTATCCAACCGGACCGTCCCCAATCAATAACCAGATGGTGAATAGGGTCATTTTATGCAAGACAAACTGGTTGAAGACCAACTAATTATAGAAGCCGACGAGGAACTTAAAAAAAAGGCAATAGAGCTGGCTGACGAAGCTGAATTCGGTAAGCGAAAGCTGTCTGGAACTTCTCATACCATCACATATATCATTGCCCTTGGTATGGCTTTTTTTCAGCTTTATACCGCCTTTTTCGGAACACTGACAGCCACACTGCAGCGCTCGGTACATCTAACGTTCGCCATTGTGCTGTGTTTTTTGTTTTATCCCTATTCCAAAAAAGCCAGACGGGCCGATCTGAACCTGATCGATGTTTTTCTTGCCATTGTGGCAGGAACAACCGCCATTTATGTTGCGTATAACTATCAGGACCTGGTGACCCGCATCGGAAATCCCACCCAGATCGATCTGGTCATGGGTATTCTGGCCGTGGTTCTGATACTGGAGGCAACGCGCCGGGCGGTCGGACTTCCCCTTGTCATCATCGCCAGTCTGTTTGTGATTTATGGATTTGTGGGTCCGTACATGCCGGATCTTGTGGCCCATCGGGGATACAGCTTTCGAAGAGTGGTGGACCATCTGTATCTGACATCCGAGGGTATTTTCGGCATTCCACTCTGGGTATCATCCACATTTGTGTATGCATTTGTTCTGTTTGGCGCCATCTTTGAACGAACAGGCGCCGGTGAATTTTTAATGAAAGTGGCATTGTCCCTGTTTGGCCATACACGGGGTGGGCCTGCCAAGGTCTCTGTTATTGCCAGCGCCTTTATGGGAACCATTTCCGGCAGCGGCGTCGCCAATACCGCCACCATCGGAACCCTGACCATCCCGCTGATGAAAAAGGTGGGTTTCAGTCCCGAGCTGGCCGGCGGGATCGACACGGCAGCCGGTGGAAACGGCCAGATCATGCCGCCGGTCATGGGCGCAGCCGCGTTTGTCATGGCAGAATTCCTCGGGCTTCCCTACCTGGAAGTCTGTATTGCCGCGGCGCTTCCGGCCATCATCGATCAACTGGCGCTTCTTGGGGCTGTTCACCTTCTGGCCATCAAATACGATCTTAAAGGCATTCCCAGAAAGCTTTTGCCCAAATTCTGGTCCACATTTATCAGTGGCAGCTATTTTCTGGTCCCGATTCTTGTTTTGTTTTATTCCCTGATTATTGAACGCTACACCGCCCTGAAATCGGCATCATCCGCCATTGCCGTGGCCGCAATCATTTATTTTGTGCAGGGGGCAATGGCGTCTCTGGGAATGACCGGAACAAAAAAAACAGATTCGGAGCCCAAACCACCCAATTCATGGAAGCCCATGAACGATAAAATCATCGGCATGGGGGATGCGTTTTTCAATGCCAGCCGAATCATGGCAGGCATCGGTGTGACCTGTGCCTGTGCCGGAATGGTTGTCGGAATGGTGACATTGACCGGAGCAGGCCTGAACATGACCAATGTGATCATGGGGCTTTCCGGAGGGAATCTCTATCTGGGTCTCTTTTTGACCATGCTCGCCTGCCTGATTCTGGGCATGGGGGTCCCCACGACACCCAATTATGTCATCATGGCCACCATCATGGCACCGGCCCTTCTGGCCATGAGTCCGGGAACACCCATCATTGCCATTCATCTGTTTGTATTTTATTTTGGCATTCTGGCGGATGGAACCCCGCCGGTCTGTCTGGCCGCATATGCGGCAGCCGGAATCGCCGGAGCCGATCCCTTCAAAACCGGTGTGGAAGCATTCAAGCTGGACATGCGGACGTTTCTGTTGCCCTACATGTTCATCACGGCCCCCCAGATGCTGCTTCTGAATACCAATGTCTGGGAAGCCGGCTGGATTTTTATCACCGCCTCCGTCGGCATGTATGCACTGGCCGGTGCCATGCAGGGATTTTTTATGGCCAAGGACACCTGGTACGAACGTCTGATACTCTTTGTGGCGGCTGTCGGGCTGGTCAAACCCGGTTTTTACACCGACATTGTGGGGCTGGCAGGAGTTGGATTGATATACTGGATTCAAAAACGACGGGTTAAACTGATGACGGTGACGGCTTAATAAAGGATGAAGGATGAAGGATAAAGGATGAAGGATGAAGGGTAATAGGGTGGTTAACCGACATCCTTGCAAACAGTCACAAAGAAGCAAAGGCACAAAGTTCCGATCGCACCGGAATACTTTGTGCCTCTGTGCCTCTGTGCCTCTGTGCCTCTGTGCCTCTGTGCCTCTGTGCCTCTGTGCCTCTGTGCCTCTGTGCCTCTGTCCCTCTGTCCCTCTGTGCCTCTGTCCCTCTGTAATCAATAGATCCCGTCTTCGTTCAGCGGGCGATTCTCCAGTATCCGTTCAGGGCCAAAAATGGAAAGATCCAGGGCATGCGGCTGGCGGGTAATCAGCTCGGAAATATAACGCCCCACCGCCGGGGCCTGCTGAAGTCCATGACCGGAAAATCCATTGGCCAGATACAGGCCTTTCAATTCCGGCCATTCTCCCAGAATGGCATTTTCATCCAATGTATTCATGGCATAAAGACCGGCCCACCCCCGAATCAGTTTGAGATATTCAAAATCTGGTACGAATTCAACCAGCTCCGGCCATAAAATTTCTGAAAACCGCTTGTCATCCCATGAAAAATCAATGCCTACCGGATCTTCCGGCATGGATTTTCCCAATAGAATCATCCCGCCTGTTTCTGTACGGAAATACAGACCGGATGGCAGCAGCGTCAGGGGCAAAGGCCCGTCTGGTTTGACTTTTGTATCCAAAGCAAACACCTGGCGTTTGACCGGCTGAACCGGCAGTTCGACACCCGCTGTCCGGGCGATTCCGGTACACCAGGCGCCGGCACAGTTGACAACCCGGCTGGTTGTAATGATGTCTTCGGATTTCAGACGGATGCCCGTGACCTGCCTGCCGGACCGGATGATTTCCACCACCTCGCCATGAATGAATTCTGCACCCATGGAAATGGCCTTTGCGCGGTATCCCATCAATACGCCATATGCATCAAAATGACCATCCTTGGGCCCGAATGTCGCGCCCTCGTATCCTTCCGGATTATAGAGAGGATATCGCTCACGAATCTTGTCAAGCGTCCACCAATCCACATCGCAGCCCAGATCCTGCTGCATTTTCAAAGCCTTTTCAGCAGAACTCCGTCCGTCTGAATCCACCAGAAACAGATTGCCTTCCCGTCGATACAGGATGGATGGTTTGTTGTCGCCCACCATCATGTCGTTCTCAAAATTTTCGAACGCTTCAAACGCATACAGGGATATCTGAACATTGGGCCGGAAACTGAACTGAATTCTGGCATTTGACATGGACAGGGTCGTGGATGCCCGACTGTAGGAGGGATCCATTTCAACCACTGCCAGTTTGATATCGGGCGCTGTTTTTGTCAGATAATAGGCGGTGGCGCTGCCCATAATGCCGCCACCCACAATCACCACATCATAGGTTGCTTGACTCATTAAACCTCCAGAAATATTTCAGGAGCGTGAATCCGAAAAGCGGATCCAGGCTCCTGAATGGGTAAAAATTGAAATGATTATATATCGGGTATGTAAGCGGTCCAAAGCATCAGGCTGTTCCCGGCACTGCTGCCCAAACCGTTTAGAGCTGCACCTATTTCTGATCCCGGACTTCGGCGGCAGGCGAGGTCACCAGCAACGGGCGTTTGCCTTCACCGGTCTTGTCAAACTCATACATGGGATTGCCCACACCTTCGACCTTGACATCTTTTAGGTGCTGAATGAACGACTTCCGGTCCACACCACCCATCTCGATGACCTTGACAGCCACCTTGACGGCATCATATCCATAAATGGCTGCCAGTGGTGGAATACCACCATATTTGGGAGTCCAGCGATCCACCAGGACCTTGGCAGCGGGACGTTTGATATCGACAGCGGGTGACCGGATGATATAGACATCCTTCATTTCTCCGGCCAGCTCGAAAAATTTGGACTCGATCAGTCCATCCGGGCCGTAAATCGGAATATCCCAGCCCATCTGCCGGGTCTGTTTGACCAGAAGTCCACCCTCGTTGTAGGTGACAAATATCAGCAAGACGCCAGGATTGTTCGCTTTGGCCTTCATCAGGACGGACTTGAAATCGATATCCTGTCCAGGGGTAATGACACTTTCACTCAGAACTTTGACGCCGATTTCGGCAGCCTTTTCCTTGAAGCCTTTCAGAAGTTGCTGCCCATAGTCCTGGTTTTCGCTGATAATGGCGACACTGTCTTTTTTGAATTGTTCCTTCACGGTGTTGGCCATTTCATAGGCGATGCTCCGGGTGGTGAAAGTCAGGCGAACCACGTTGTCAAAACCCTGCTCGGTAAGCGTGTTGGCATTGGCATAGGTCACGATGTTCGGAACGCCGTTTCGGGAATACACCGGAGTCGCCGCCAGGGCGCAGGAACTCATGGTCGGCCCCAGTGCGACCAAAAAATCGCTGGATGACACATTTTTGGCCACATTAGCGGATTCTTTCGGATCACCACGATCATCAAAGAAGGTCAATTTAAGCTTATAACCTTTCAGGGGCCCGGCCTGAATGCCGCCCATCTCATTGATTTCTTCAACAGCCAATTCCTGACCTTTTTTGTTGCCCTGACCATAATCACCGTATTTCCCGGTGGCGGCGTCGTATCCGGCAAGGTTGATCAGTTTCTTTTCGGCATCGATACCATCCTTTGCCCATCCCGCGGTGCCGATTGCCAGGAACGCCAGTGAAACAATAATGATTGCCATTTTTTTAAGCATGTTCATTCTCCTTTTCATTCAGACAGGTTGATTTGTGTTACAGATTTTTTTCTCTTCCCAGACGTTTTAAAAAAAGGACATAAGAGGCGTGCCCGGTCTATCACATCTCAAATGTCAAATCTCAAAATTCAGGTTTCTCCCAGATAACTTTTCCTGACCCGGTCATCCTCGATCAGATCCGAAGACTTGCCATGATAAAGGATTTGTCCCAGTTCCATAACATAGGCCCGCTGCGTGATTTTGAGGGCCTTTTTCACATTCTGTTCCACCAGTACAATCGCGATTCCCTGCTCATGCAATTGGCCCACGATTCGAAAAATTTCATTGACCAGAAATGGCGCCAGCCCCATGGACGGCTCATCCAGAAGCAGCAGCCGGGGCCTTGCCATCAATCCCCGTGCAATAGCCAGCATCTGCTGTTCTCCGCCGCTCAATGTCCCGGCAGGCTGATTCCGTCTTTCACCCAGGATCGGAAAAATATCAAAATACCGCTCCATATCCTTTTTAATTTCAGCGGTATCGGTTCGGATAAACGCCCCCATTTCCAGGTTGGTCTGAACCGTCTGCCGGGCGAATACATGCCTGCCTTCCGGAACATGAGCAATGCCGGCGCGAACAATTTTTTCCGGCGCCATTCCGTGAATATCCTTATCCAGCAAGGTGACCCGACCCCGGGTGGGGCGAATCAGACCGGAAACGGTTTTAAGAAACGTGCTTTTCCCGGCTCCGTTGGTGCCGATCAGAGCAACAATTTCTCCGGCATTGATTTCAAAAGACACATTATTCAGAACCTTGATCTTGCCATACTGGGTATAAATACCGTCAACTTTCAGCATTGGTTCTCGTCCTCTTCACCCAGGTAGATCCGCTGAACACCGCTGTCGGCCTGAATTTCCTTCGGATTGCCTTCCATGAATTTTTTCCCCATGTTCAACACCACAATCCGCTCGGCCACGGACATGATAAACCGCATGTTGTGCTCGATGATAAAAACCGTTGTTCCGGTGGCTTTGATCTTTTGGACAAATTCGCCCAGAGTATCCATTTCCACCGGATTCATTCCGGCGCAGGGTTCATCCAATAGCAGTAGGGCCGGTTCGGATGCCAGGGCACGGCAGATTTCCAAAAGACGCTGCTCACCGTAAGGAAGATTTTTGGCCATCTCATCCATACGATCCGCCAGATTGGCCAGCCTCAAAAAATCGATGGCCTTTTCACGTCCTTCTTTCTCGGTTCGCCGCGCAGCAAAAGGTCGAAAAAAAATTTTCCAGAGCGGATTGTCAATCTGACAGTGTCTCCCAATCAGAATATTGGTCAGGACCGAAACATTTTGAAACACGCGGAGGTTTTGAAAGGTTCGGGCGATACCGATGTCAGTGATCCGGTGTGTCTGCATTCCGGTGATATCCTGGCCACGAAACAGAGTCTGACCCTTATCCGGCGCGTATAATCCGGTCAGGAGATTGATGAACGTGGATTTGCCCGACCCGTTTGGCCCGATCATGCCCACAATTTCACCCTCTCCGATGGTCAGGCTGATATCGTTGACCGCCATGATGCCGCCAAAATGTTTCATCAACTGACGGGTTTCAAGCAATGCCATGGACGAGCTCTCTCCCTTCTGTGTTTAGATGGACTGAAGACTGAAGGATGAAGGATGAAGGATGAAGGATGAAAATACCTTTTGGAGTATACAACAAGCCTTTTTCCCCTCTGATCTCCGACTTCCGCCCCCTGCTTTTTCAGTCCTTGAATGCCGCGGTACCAAACAGTCCCTGCGGTCTGAACAGCAAAACCACCACCATGATGACCCCAATAATCAGCATGCGGTACTCTGCCAGGGATCGGAATGCCTCGGTCGCCAGGGTCATGATGATCACCCCGGATATCGGCGCCAGCATGCTGCCCATTCCACCGACAATGACCATGATGATCATCAGGCAGGACTCTTCCAGTCGAAAACTGGACGGGGTGATCGTGGTCTGATAAACCGCCAGATAACTGCCGGCCAGACCGGCATAAAACGAGCCAATGCTGAAGGCCAGAATTTTATACAGGGGGGTATTGATGCCCATGACCGAAGCGGCCAGCTCATCTTCCCGAATGGCCACAAACGCCCGCCCGAACCGTGATCCGACCAAAAGCGTCAGACTGAGCCAGGTGAATCCGACCAGAATGAGCCCCAGATAATAAAAATCTGTTTCACTGCGTATGACCCAGTTGAAAATTTTGGGAATGGGAATCGCCACAATCCCCATGGCCCCGCCGGTGAATGGAATCCAGGCCTGTGCAACCAGACGGAAAATTTCTCCGAATGCAATGGTCAGAAGGCAGAAATAATCACCACGGACTTTACGGGTTGGAATGCCAAGAATCATTCCAAAAACCAGGGCCAGCATTCCGGAAACCAGCAGTGCAGGCAAAAATGAAAACCCATGGCGGGTCATCAGGATGGCTGTGGCATAGCCGCCGATTCCATAAAACGCCGCATGCCCCAGGGACAAAAGTCCGGTATATCCCAGAATCAGGTTCAATCCCATGCACAGGATGGTATAAATGATCATGAAATTGGCAATGCCTATATAATAGGTGTTCTCCACCACCAGCGGCAGGCCGATGACACAGGCAATACAGACTCCGGTTATCCCGATGCGCCGGATCATGGCGGGTTTTGATGCATTCGTTCGAATCGTTGACACCGCTTCTCCTTCCACCATAATCATACCTTTCCCGATTCTGTTCGCCCCAGAATACCGGTTGGCCGAATCAGCAGAATGCCGATCAGGATCAGAAACGTAATCGGATCCTTGTATGAACTGGACACATAGACGCTGATCAGATTTTCCGAAAGCCCCAGAATCATTCCGCCGATCAATGCACCGCCCATGCTGCCGATACCGCCAATCACTGCCGCGGTAAAGGCAATGATGGTTCCCCGAAACCCCATGCTGATGGAAATGGCGTTATAGGAAGCCGAGTACAGAACGCCGCCCAGTACGCCAAAGACACCGCCAATAAAATAGACGATCGAAACCGTTTTATTGATGGGTATGCCCATCAGAGAGGATGTCGGGATATCCTCGGACACACACAGGATGGCCTTGCCGGCTTTATGGTGCTTCAAAAAGAGATTGAAGGCCACAATCACCAGAACCGCAATGAACAGGGTGAATATGTGGGTGACAGAGACCTGCGACCCCATGATGACGATATGATCGGCTGGAAAAAGGGAGGGGAAGGACTGTACCTGATTGCCCCATTTCAGTTCGGATGAATTCTGAATGACATAGGCTGCACCCAAAGCCGTGATCATGGAAATCATCCGGTGCTGTGCGGCCCGAAGCCTGCGGTAGGCAATGAATTCGACCAGGGCGGCCAGCAGCCCGCCGGCAACCGCGGCAAGCACAATTGCCAGAAAGGCATTCAGTTGGTATTGGGCCAGAAGCGTATAACACAGCAGCGCCCCGAAAATATACACATCGCCGTGGGCAAAATTCATCAGCTTCAGGATACCATAGACCATACTGTAGCCAATGGTGACCAGGGAGTAAATGGCGCCCACCATGACGCCGATAATCAGCACTTCGATAAGCATGGTGCCCTCTCTTTAAGCAGTTTCTACATGAATCCCTGAAAAGGCGATCGAACCAGTGCCGTATGAACATATTGAATCATGGTGATGAAATCAAAGACCGGCCGTCCGACAGCGGCCTGAATTGCAGCCGCATAGGGAGGCAGATCGCTGCATTCCAGGACAATGGCGCCGATATCGGAGCTGGCTTCAACCATTTGCTGAGCGACGGCAACCACTTCCTGTTCAATCTGATCCGAATCCAGAGTCCCCTTTTCCAGAAGGACGGCTTCGCGGAATTCGGCCTGATTTTCCATACCGGCCAGGACAACCGGAATGTCGGGCGTTATGCCCACATTGGAAAAATGCTCGGATGTCAGGGCGCTGGAATCCGCCGAAATAATGCCGATTTTCTGATTTTTTGAAAGAATCCGGTGGATGAATGGAACCTGCAACAGGCTGGACAGAAAAACCGGAATATCGAGTGCATCTGCAACCTGTTTCTGAAACAGGGCCATGAATCCGCATGCGCCGGTAATGGCCCGGACGCCTTCGTCTTGGAGTTCTTTGGCTGCATCCATAAAGGGAGTCAGTAACGCCGGATCACGCTGATTGAGAAGCCGGTCGATGGAGGCATTCTTGACCACCTTGTATCGGACCGGAAAATCAAATGTGCTGGCGTTCCCCACATTTCCGGGAACACAGGGGTAGGCTGCATCCAGGATCAGAATGCCGATGGATTCACCATACCAGGATTGAGACCGCTTTTGAACTCGGTAAACACCCATAGCCTACCTCTATTTTTTGAAATCCATAATATGAAAATCAATCAATCAATTACGATTGAATTCATTGAATACGATTTGTTTTATTTGTGATATACCAATGACATTTTAATTGTCAAGCAATAAAATACAATGAAAATTTGGATTCGGCGGTAACGATCATGAATAAAGGCTGAAAGTGTCCGCTCCGTGCATCCTGTCTACATAAAGTCCGCGCCACCGAACGACAAGATACGCTTCACGCGTCACGAGATACGCTTCACGCTTCAAGAACATTGAAAATTATTGACAAAGACTCTGACTGTGTTATCACCAAAATAAAAATTCTGGCTGGTTTTCATTCTCATCAATATTAATTACAGGAGAAAAAAATGGATAAGAAAGTCACTGTTGTCGGCGCAGGAAATGTTGGTGCAACCGCAGCCCAGCGGCTGTCGGAAAAAGAGCTGTGTGATGTGGTGCTGATTGATATCGTGGAAGGGGTTCCACAGGGAAAAGCGCTTGATCTGGCCGAAGCCGCTCCGATTGAAAAACATGACAGCCATCTGACCGGTGCCAACAGTTATGAGGCATCGGCAAACTCGGATATCGTTATTATCACGGCGGGCATTCCCCGAAAGCCGGGCATGAGCCGGGATGACCTCATCGGAACCAATGCGGGCATCGTAAAAGCCGTCACCCAGCAGATCGTCAAATATTCTCCCAATGCCATTCTGATTATTGTCAGCAATCCATTGGATGCCATGTGCCATGTGGCCTATGAGGCCAGCGGATTTCCCAAAAACCGGGTCATCGGCATGGCCGGTGTTCTGGATTCCGCGCGGTTTCGGGCATTCATTGCCATGGAACTGAATGTATCCGTGGAAAGCACCCATGCCTTTGTGCTGGGTGGACATGGCGATACGATGGTGCCGCTTCCCCGGTATTCCACTGTGGCTGGAATTCCCATCACGGAGTTGATGACCAAAGAGCGCATTGATGCGCTGGTCAAACGGACCGCTTCCGGCGGTGCCGAAATTGTCAGCCTGTTAAAAACCGGCAGCGCCTATTATGCCCCGGCATCGGCTGCGGTTGAAATGGCGGAATCCATTTTAAAGGACAAGAAAAAAATTCTGCCCTGCGCCGCACTGCTGCAGGGAGAGTACGGCTTTCAGGATCTCTTTATCGGCGTTCCGGTCAAACTGGGAGCATCAGGCGTGGAGCAGATCATTGAAATCAAGCTGCTGGACGAGGAAATGGCGGCTTTGAAAAAATCCGCCGCAGCAGTCGAGGAACTGAAGGGCGTTCTGAAAAAACTGGGATGAGGAAATGGAAAAGCGGTAGTGATCGATGTCAGGCAGGCCAATAAGCCGGCCAGCCTGACCTACCGTTTTTCTTCTAAATTCTGACTTCTGAATTCTGCTTTTCTCCCCCATCCAACACCTTTCGGACCGTGTTGGCCAGATCACTTTTTGTCAGCGGTTTCATCAGCAACGACCGGATTCCTATTTTGGCTGCATGGGTTTCAGAAAGATTTTTGCTGTATCCGGTGTACAAAATGATGGGAATATCCGGTCTGATGGTCATCAACTCGATAGCCAGTCTGTCGCCGGCCATGTTGGGCATGCCCATGTCGGTGATTACCAGGTCAAAATCATTTGGATGGCATTTGAACAGCTCCAGAGCTTCAATGCTCTGGGACCGGATGGTCACCCGGTAGCCCAGGTGAATCAAAATTTCTTCGCACATTCTGGCAATTTCAGGCTCATCATCGACCAGCAGAATCCGTTCATTGCCAACCGGCAAAACCTCTCGGGATTCCGATTCATGCCGGATCCGACTTTTAACGGCCGGCAGATCAATGGTAAACGTCGTTCCACAATCAACCTCACTCTGAACCGTGATTTCCCCGCCATAGCTTTTCACAATGCCATGAACAATCGAAAGCCCCAGACCGGTTCCCGATCCAACATCCTTGGTTGTAAAATAGGGTTCAAAAATCAGATCCAGATGCGCTTTGGGGATTCCTTTTCCCGTGTCCGATACGGTGATGCGGATATAATCCCCGGGCGGCAGACCATCCGGCTTTCCCGGAATATTCTGATCCCCCTTTACGTCGGACAAACAGACGGTCAGCAGACCGCTGCCGCCTTCCATGGCATGGGCCGCATTGGTACACAGATTCATGAAAATCTGATGAATATGGGAAGGGTCACCCAGGATGATGGCATCACTTTTCCAAACTGTCTGAATTTCCAGGGTTGTGGGAATGGAGGATCGAATCAGCTTGATGGCCTCTTTGGCAATCAGGCTGACCTGAACGGGTACCCGTTCGGTTTTGGACTGCCTGGCCACGGTCAATATCTGTCTGACCAGTTCCTTGGCGCGATTGCCCGCTATATGGATCTCATGGATATAGCGGTCAACTGTTGATCCTTTTTCAACAAACTCCATGGCCAACTCGGTGTAACCCAGCACAGATGTCAGAATATTGTTGAAATCATGGGCGATGCCACCCGCCAGGCTGCCAATGGCTTCCATTTTCTGGGCCTGCCGCAGTCTGGATTCCAATATTTTCTCTTTTTCCTGGAGATTCCGGTATTCGGTGATATCCCGGGATACACCCAACAGATACCAGGGATTTCCATTGCTGTCCCGGATGGGAATTTTTTTGGTGTGAAGCCATCGTTTGCCCAGGCACCGGGTCTGAATCGCTTCTTCGGGAATATCCACCAACGTGCCGCTTTCCAGCACCTCCCGATCATTTCGGGTAAAAAAATCCGCCTCCTCCACAGGAAAAAAATCATAATCGGTCTTTCCGATCATTTCTTCAGTCGCGTATCCCAGAAGTGCCTCACCCGCCCGGTTCAACCGGACAAAGCTCAAATCTTTTGCATCCTTTACAAAAATCATATCGGGGATATTCTCGAAAATGGCATTCAGAAAAATCTCGTTTTTTTGAATTTCTTCCAGTAACGATTTGTTTTCCAGTTCCAGGTAATGGCGTTTCAGCCCATCTTCGATCCGGGACATGATGAATTCATGATCGATTGGCTTGGAAAAATATCCCTGTAATCGGCCTTTGTTGATGGCATCCACCAGCGGATCGAAATCGCTGAATCCGGTCAGCATGTATCGCAGCATATCGGGATACTGGTCCGCGGCCATCTCCAGCAGATCGGTCCCGGTCATGCCGGGCATCCGCTGATCTGTTATCAACACATGGATGTCGTTTTCCTTTAAAATTTCCAGTGCGTTCTGAACGGAATCTGCCAGATATACCTGATACATGCGACGAAAAAGAGCCTTGAAACTGTTCAGATTTTCAAGGTCGTCATCCACATACAATATGCGGATTTTCGGGATGGATGCTTTGATGGTCATGATGACTCCTTTTCAAGCGGTAAAAGAACGGAAACCGTTGTCCCATTGCCCGTGGTGCTGTTGATTTCAATCAGGCCGTTATGGTCCTGAATGATACCCAGGCTGATGGACAGGCCAAGTCCCGTTCCTTTTCCCACATCCTTGGTTGTAAAAAACGGATCAAACAGTTTTCCCTGAATCGCTTCGGGTATTCCCGGGCCGGTATCACAAAATTCAATGACCCCATATGAACCGGCTTCCCGTTTTTGGCAGAATGTTTTGATGGTGATCGTTTCTTCGTGACGA
>Ga0351893_10019_pt1 | contig 75495 bp, 69 predicted proteins | sample TotcelFGM3001K15_FD_206765 | JGI IMG/M metagenome (GOLD analysis project Ga0351893, IMG submission 206765) | Enriched cells from coal bed in the Powder River Basin, Montana, United States - Total cells FGM rep3 HSBNCT.FGM.300.1.K15 ...
CTCTTGGGGCACAAAGAAGCGCGCCCGGATATTTTCAGGAGGCAGAAGACTGATCACAGGTTTCCCGGCGGCGATCCACTCTCCGGGTCGATAGAGGGTGTCAAAGACGAGCCCGCTTCGGGGGGCAAATTGCTTCTTCTGCGAGAGCTTCCACTGGGCCTGATCGAGGATGGCCTTGCGGGACGCCACCTGTCCTCGTGCGGCGGCGATCTGGTCTTGGCGGGAGCCGAGGTTGGCCGTCTCGATGTCGGCTTCCAACTGCGTGATCTTCTTCAGATTCTGGGCATGGGTGGACCGGGCGAGATCAAATTGCTCCTTGGCCACCACATCCTTGCTGGAGAGGGAATCGGCGCGTCGGAGCTCGCTGCTGGAGTATTCGGCAGCGGACTTGGCTTGCTCAAGCTGTGCCTGCAATGCCGCGATTTCACTGGGCCGCTTTCCTTTCTCGAGGTCCTGCAACAAGGACTCTGCGGAGGCCAGGGTGGATGCCGCTTCGGTCACGGCGGCCTGCTCAGGCTCGGGGTCGAGGGTGAAGAGCAGGGCCCCCTTCTCCACGATATTGCCGCGTTCGACGGCGAGATCCTGCAATTGCCCGGCCACGCTGGAGGCCACCAGCACGTATTCCCCTTCGATGTAGCCTTGAAAGTAGGCCTCCTCCTGCCGTTGGCAGCCGGAAAAGATGCTGACCCCTCCACAGGTCGTGACCAGTAGCAGGATTTGCAGGGAGCGACTCCAGAAGAGTGTTTTTTTCATGTCAGGGAATCAGGGCGGATGAGGATGCCTTCAAAGACGATTTTGAGGATGGTCTCGATCCCTTCCCGGGGCGTCGACTTCAGCCGTAGCAGGCTGTCGGGATTGAGGATGCCTTCGATGCTACTCATGAGAAGCGTAAGGATGAGCGCAGGCTTAAGATCCTTGCGCACACGTCCGGCGCGTTGTCCCTCCTCCATGATTCGCGAGAAGTACCCCGGAATCGTTGCCGCTCGGAAGGTTCGGAAATGCTCAAAGACCTCTGGCGCATAGCGCCGCAGATCGTGCAAAAAGGGCGCTTTGACTTCCGCCGTTTCCTCTTGGATGGCTTCCAGAACGGTAGCCATTTTTTCCTCCACAGGCGTGGACTCGGCTAAAATCTTATCCAGGCAGGCACGCACTCTTCCCGCCTTGGCCATCAGCACCGCCTCCACAAGCTCGTTCTTGGTGGCAAAATGGACGTACAGGGTCTTCTTGCTCAACCCAAGCGAGGTCGCGATTTCTTCCATCGTGATCGATCGAAATCCCACGGCAAAAAACCTCTCGCGGGCGTAACCCAGAATCCGGCCTTTTACCGGATCTTCGACCTCGGGTGATACCTGAGAAGGTTTCATTTCAGATGGAAACTGTAATAGTTTCCTTGGTTTCCTGCAATGAAAAGTTAGTCCCCCGTATCGAATAACGCGGTTGAGTGCAAACTTGGCATCTGAGAGGTTCCTTTCATGACTGCGCACTCGCTTGGCAAAGGGATATGGCTTTTGGCCTGTCTGATGATCTGTGGCTGTGCCACGCACAGAGAAGCCCCCTTCATTCCGACATCTTCCACCCTCGCCCTCGTCCAATGGCGCCTGGAAGGCTCCCCTCTGGTCTTTGATGCCGTTGTCGCTACCTCGGAGGACGCACTGAAAATCACTCTCTTCAAACAGGCCGCCTCACCGCTCTTGGAAATGCAATTCGGCCCCGGCGATCAGGGGTTTGCCAATGGCCGTCTGGTCGGTCGCGGATGGCGCGGCAGCTTGGGCAATCCTCCGCTGACTCTTGCTCCATGGGTCGCTGCCTCCAATGTCTTGCGCAACCAGAAGGCCTTACCGGATGGCGAGCGGGAAATCCATACGGGCACCTATCGGGCGGCTGTCTTGAAGTCGGGTGGCAAGCTGCGTGCTCTCAGTATCGTGAGCGAGGACACGGGAGACGTGCTGACATTGCGTTTTCGTAACTAAAACTGTCGCACTCGGGAAAAACGCGGGCTAAAAATACCAGCGTCTCATGGCCAAAGCTGTCTTTCTCGCGCACAAACCTCACCTTCTCACTGCTTATCCGCCCGATTCGAGGCAGGAAATCGCTTCTCTTTGGGAGATTGCTGGAGAGGACATCGAGGGGGAAAAGTGGCGAGACAGTGTTGCATCGTTGCAGGATGCGGAGGCGATTTTTTCGACTTGGGGCATGCCCCGGCTGGATGCCGATTTTCTGGCCGCCGCTCCACGGTTAAAGGCCGTCTTTTATGGCGCGGGAAGCGTGAAAGGCTTTGTGACGGAGGAGGCGCAAAAGAGAGACCTCATCGTTTGCAGTTCCTGGCAGGCCAATGCCATCCCGGTCGCCGAATATTCCTTGGCGACCATCCTTCTCAGCATGAAGCGCTTCTGGCATCACATGCGCAAATCTCCGGCAGAGAAGCACTCGGACCATAATATGCCTTGCCCGGGGAATTTCCGCTCCAAGGTGGGCTTGGTTTCTCTCGGTGCTATCGGTCGGGATGTGGCTCGGCGGCTCAAGTCTTTCGAGCTTAAGGTGCTGGCCCATGATCCTTTTTTCCCGGCTGAGAAGGCCGCCGATCTGGGCGTCGAGCTGGTGTCTTTGGAGACGATCTTCTCAGATTGCGATGTCGTAAGTCTCCATCTCCCCTGGTTGCCGAGCACGGAGGGAATGATCAATCGCAACCTCATTAGTAGCATGAAGGAGGGGGCCACTCTCATCAATACAGCTCGTGGAGCGGTCATCTCCGAGCCGGATCTCTGTGAGGTGCTACAGGAGCGACCGGATCTCACCGCCATACTGGATGTGACTCATCCCGAGCCTCCCTTGGCGGATTCACCATTGCGCGTGCTTCCCAATGTCCTCATCACCCCGCATATCGCCGGCAGTCGGAGCGGGGAGATTGCCCGCATGGGCCAGTGGATGATCGATGAGTCCCGGCGGTATTTGAAAAACGAACCCCTGCACTATCAAGTCCCCCTGGATAAACTGGAGTCTCTGGCGTGACTATGAAGATCGGTCTTGTTTCTGTGACATTTCGTCCGCTCAGCGTTGAGCAAGTGGTGGCGGCATCGGCGGCGGCTCGTATCGAGTGCATCGAGTGGGGAGGGGATGTGCATGTTCCGCATGGAGATTTTGAAGCGGCCAAGAAGGCCTCGCGAGTGACTCACGACGCAGGTCTCAAAGTTTCCAGCTACGGCTCCTATTTGCGCCTGGGCGTGGAACAGGATTTCACCGCACGGGAAGTCATTGAGACGGCGGCGTCTCTGGGGGCTCCCATGGTTCGTGTTTGGGCGGGAAATCGAGGTTCCGGCGAGGCCACCGAGGAGGATTGGAAAAAAGTCGTCGAGGCGGCCTTTGAAGCGGCGGAGTTGGCTGCTCGCGAGGGCATCGGCGTGGGATATGAATTTCACGGCGGCACACTCACGGATACCGGAGAGTCGGCGCGTCGCCTGCTGGACCTGACCCGGCATCCCTCGATTTACAGTTTCTGGCAGCCTCCCGTGGGTGCCAGTGAGGATGAGGCGGTCGCTTCCCTGCATGATGTCCTCCCTCGCCTTTGCAATATCCACGCCTTTCATTGGTGGCCGGACTCCCGGCATCGTCATTCTCTCACTGAGGGCGCGGATCGGTGGACTCGCTATCTCTCCATCATTCGCGATACGGGCAAGCCTCGCGACGTCCTGCTGGAGTTCATGCCAGGGGATAAGGTGGATTTCCTCCCTGTGGAAGCGGCGATCTTGCGGGACCTCGTGGATCGGGCCTGATGAAGGTCCTCTTTGCTCCCTTTGGCAGCGAAGGGGATGTGAATCCTCTGGTCGCCATGGCGGCCAGCCTGGCTCTCAGGGGTCACGAAATTCATTTTCTGGCGAGTCCCTACTTTGAGGAGCGGATTCGTGCGGCGGGATTTTCGTTCACGCCGGTTGGCACCCGGGAGGACTATCTCCGCATGGCGGGGAATCCCGTCCTTTGGAAACCCTTCCGAGGCTCGGCTCTTGTGGCGCGCACCATGTTGGAGACGCTTGCGGAATACGAGCCGATCTTTGCGTCAGCTCTGCCGGCGGATTTGGTGGTGACCTCCAGCTTCGGTCTGGCTGCGTCCTTTGGCGCGGAGGCGCGGGCGATTCCGCGCATTATCGTGCACATGCAGCCAGCCTGCCTGCGTAGTGTGTACGATTTTCCCCTCGGATTGCAGGGGATGGAGTGGATCAGTGCCACTCCGCCTTTTTTTCGCCGCGCTCTCTTTGCTCTCTTGGACGGGACGCTGAATGTGATGCTCCTGCCCCGGCTCAATCGGCATCGCGCCCGAATGGGGCTGAAACCTCTCCGGAATTTTTATCACGACGCCCTGTTTTCCGCTGACGGCATTTGTATGCCCGTTCCGGAGTGGTTCGCCCCGCCTCAGCCGGATTGGCCTGCGGCTATCAAACAAACTCCCTTTCCCAGATTGCCCACGGATCAGACCGCTGGCTTGCCTGTTTCTCTGGCATCCTTCCTGAACCACGGGGAAGCTCCGATTGTCTGGACCCACGGATCGGCGAATTTCGGCACGGATCGTTTTGAGGCTTGTGCGGTGGAGGCTACCCAGAGGTTGGGCCTGCGCGGAATCATTGTGAGCCCGCAACCCTCCTCGATCGCTCTGCCGGAAACCATGCTGGCTGCCGGCCACGTCCGATTCGATGTCCTCTTTCCGCGATGCCGGGCCGTGGTCCATCACGGAGGCATCGGCACCACAGCGCAGGCTTTCGCTGCCGGGATTCCTCAGCTCATCATTCCATTGGCCCACGACCAGCCGGACAATGCCTGGCGCGTCGAGCGCTTGGGCGTCGGTTCGCGGCTTCCCCTGTCAGGCCTGAAGCCCGCAAGAGTGGCCGCCAAACTTAAGGACTTGATCTCTTCTCCCTTGGTGGCCTCGAAATGCACTCACTACGCGGATTTCATGGCAGACACCTCCCGGCACGACGACTGTGCGCAGTGGATGGAAGAGGTCGTCCGTGGTTATAATCCGGCAGCGATTTCTTCCAGAGCTTGACGGGGCGAAGTCGCTCCGGTGATGGGTCGGCCAATCACCAGCCAGTTGGCGCCCCGGCTGATCGCCTCGGCCGGAGTCAGGACGCGCTTTTGATCGCCCAGATCGGCTCCGGCAGGACGCACTCCCGGAATGACCAGCTTCAGTCGGTCGCCAAAGTTTTCCCGTAGCGCAGAGATTTCCAGCGGACTCGCCACGACGCCATGAAGGCCGTTCTCGACGCCAAGTCCCGCGAGATGGATGACTTGATCGGCGGCTACCCGACTCACGCCGGTCTGTTGCAAGGCCTGGTCATCCATGCTGGTCAGCACGCTGACTCCCAGCACGAGCATCTCTCCGGCCTCGGACACCGCCGCGCGGATCATTTCAGCTCCCCCGCAGAGATGAATGGTCGTCATATCCACCCCGAGCTTGCGGGCGGAAGCGACCGCATGTTTGGCGGTATTCGGGATGTCATGAAACTTCAGATCGAGGAAGACGCGGAAACCATGGTCCTTTGCTTTGGCCACGATGGACGGTCCCTCCGCAGTGAACAATTGCAGCCCGATTTTCACCCAGGTGGCCGTTCCTTGCAGTTCACGGAAAAGCTGGAGGGCGGAATCGGTGGTGGGAACATCGACGGCGACGATGATTTTTTCTTTAGCTGAAGAACTCATGGGTAGAGGATTCCGCGCACGAATGAAGCTTCTCTCCAAGGCCAAAATTAATCTGGGATTGAAAATCCTCGGTCGTCGTCCGGATGGTTTTCACGAAATCGAGACCCTCATGGTTCCCATCTCGCTGGCGGATGAGGTGGAGGTGGACATTGGAGAAGGGCAGGGGATCACCCTGACCTGCGACGATCCTTCTCTCCCCGTGGATGACAGCAATCTCGCCGTCCGCGCAGCCCTTCTCTTTGCGAGGGAAACCGAACGAGAGTTTTCCGTTCGGATTCATCTCACCAAAAAAATCCCGACCGGCGCCGGCTTGGGCGGAGGCAGCAGCAACGCGGCTTGCGTCCTCAATGCTCTCGATAAACTTCTCGGGACCCATCTGGAAAAGGACTACCTGGAACAACTGGCCGCCCAACTCGGTTCGGACACCGCCTTTTTCGTCCGCTCCCGCCCGGCCATGTGCCGCGGCCGCGGCGAGGTCCTCGAGCCCTTCGAGGGCGCAGGCTATCTCCGGCTCCTCCTGCTGAAACCCCCCTTCGGTGTGGAAACTCCCTGGGCCTACCGCCAATGGGCCGGCATGCACGACAAGCTCCCTGCGCCCGAGGGCGGCAGTGTGGGCTGGGCCGACGTGGCGAATGACTTCGAGCCCGTCGTCTTTCACAAATTCCTCCTTTTAGGAACGATCAAGTCCTGGCTCCAAAAACAGGACGGCGTCACCTGCGCCGCCATGTCCGGCTCGGGAGCAACCATCTTCGCCGTCCTAAATGATCGCGCGGATGCAAAGGCCCTCGCTGCCAGCGCCAAGGTGGAGTTTGGCCACACCCTTTGGACTTGCGAGTGCCGGACGGCTTAGTGTGTGGAACTGCTGGTGAAGTAGGAGCATACCTTCAGTAGAGACACAGACCCGAATGTATTAAAAGCAACTTACCTTAGTGCCTTTCCGGGTTGATCTCCGCAGTAAGATTCTGCCATTGAGAACTTTACTTCTGTGCGATGATAGATGTTGTTCGAGGCGCAGGCGAGTTCGAAAACATGAGCGCGAAAAGTTCGCCTCTGGCTAATGGCTCCTTGATGTCTGCGGCAACTAAACAGATATTGCTTGGAGTGCTGAAGTGAGTGTCATTTCAGACTTACTCGCTTGCTTCTCGCTGAGTTAATAGATGAATTTTATTTCGACCTTCTGGATTTTGGCAATACCGATTGTTGTCCTGGCGACCTTTGTGGCGTTAGGAAATATCCATGGCTGCTTCCGAGCGGCCCAGAACAAGAAGAATGGAGTCGACAAAGGGTATTCAAGTGTTCCGTTTGTGTCAGCCGTGCTTTGTGGTTGTGCTTATATGCTGGCGAAGGATGTCTTGGGACTATGGGTGTTCTTCCCTGCGCTCATTGATCCGGGCACACTGATGATGCTGTATTTTCCTTGGGTAGTGTGGACTGAGTTCATCAAGCCGATTTTTCATAAATGAAAATCCGATGAGAAATAGCGGAAATAGGTAGGAAATTCGTTCCTGCAAAAGCAAGTCGCACAACTCGAGGTACTCATGGCGCAAAAGATCGATCAATCGCCCGAACTCGCGGTCAAGGTGCAGCGTCTGCAGGAGGTTCGGGGCATCAGCGTATTGACAGCCACCGCCATCGTGGCTCTGATGCCGGAATTCGGTTCTCTCTGATCCCCAGGAGGCTGCTCTCGCCGGTGTGGCTCCTTTTAATCGCGACAGCGGCCAGCATCGCGGTCGGCGCCAGATCGCTGGTGGCCGTAGCAATGTGCGGACATCCCTCTACATGGCCGCGCTCGTAGCCTCACGCTACAACCCCATCCTCAAAGCCCTATACCAACGTCTGCTCGCTCGCGGCAAAGCCAAAAAACTCGCCCTCACCGTCCTCATGCGAAAACTCGTCATCCTCGCAAACCGCCTCTTAAAAAATCCCCATTTTACCCTTGCGACTTAAGACAGTTGCTGACCCCGATTGCTATTCCGGCACTACGGGCAAGCCGTGAGGACGACCTTGCCAATGTTCCCGTCGTTCTGAAGAATCGCGTGGGCCTCTTCGGCGTGTGTGTGCATGGGTAATGTTTTGTGGAGAACCGGGCGGAGTTGGCCGCTGGAAAATCTGTCCCAGAGCAGGGATTCCACCCCGGAAAGAATTTGAGCTTTCATCTCCGGACTCCGGCTCCGCAAGGTACTGCCGATCAGCCTGAGGCCGCGCCGGAAAAAGAGGCCCATGTCGATCTCGGTTTTCGGGCCGCCGAGTGTGGCGATGACGATCCAGCGTCCGCCCGGAGCCATCTTGACCAGGTTTGTACCAAGGCTGACCCCTGCCACGCAATCCATCGCGATGTTCACCGGATGTTTATCCATGATCGCGCCGAGGTCGCCGCTGCGGCGATTGACCACAATGTCCGCGCCTATGCCCCGGACGAAGCGCGCTTTTTCCTCAGTGCCGACGGTGGTCACGACAGTGGCTCCGAGCGTCTTGGCGAGTTGGATGGCGGCGATGCCGAGGCCGCTGGCGCCGGCCTGGATCAGGACCAAGTCTCCGGCCTTCATGCCGCCTTCGAGGCAGAGGTTGAGGTAGGAGGTGGCGAACGCTTCGGGGAGTGCCGCGGCCTCGGCCATCGACAGGCCGGCCGGGATGGGGAGCGCCATGTTCGCGGGCACTGCGACGCGCTCCGCATATCCGCCGCCACCGAGGAGCGCGCAGACGTGGTCGCCGGTTCGGAAGCGGCTCTGCGCTGGCGCTGTGAGCACAACGCCGGCGACTTCGAGCCCCATCCATTCTGGCCAGCCTGGAGGAGGGGGATAGTCACCGGCGCGCTGCATGAGATCCGCGCGGTTCAGGGCCGCGGCGCGGACCTCGACGAGGAGTTCGTTTTCTTTGGCAACCGGATCGGGAACCTCGGACCAGACCAGGCGTTGTTGTTTATCGACGAGAATGGCGCGCATGGCGTTTGGGATTCAGGGATTGACTGAGGTGTCGTTTCCAAGCCAGTCCGAGCAGGCGTTGAGGACACAGCGTTGGACAAGGAGCTCGTGGTCGTAGGGGTAGGGGTTGGCGATCTCGCCGCGGACGATGCGGGCGAATTCCAGCAATTGGCCGTCGTAGCGATCTTCGAGCGGAGGCTGGGGGATTTCGTGGGTGCCTTTTTTGAACTCGCCGACATCGTCCAGCAGAGTGAGGAAGACGCGTCCGCCAGCCCGGTCGCCCTCCAGCTCCAGCGGGCGGACCTCGATGGATCCCTTGTCGCCGCAGATCACAAGGTTGCGCCGTTGGAAGCCGCCTGCTTCGACAATGGAAGCGCGCAGAGTCGCGGTGAGGCCGCCGGCGAATTCTATCACGGCGAGTCCGTTATCCACCACGCCATCGTTGCGTGTGCAAGTGGACAGGGGGATGATGCGTTCCGGTTTGCCGAAGAGGATCACGGCGAGATCGACGAGGTGACAGAGAAAAATGTAGGAGGCACCGGCCCTGAATGTCTTTAGAACTTGGCGAAACGCCTCCCCATCGTGGCGGCTCATGACCGCGTCGAATGTCGAGATACGCCCGAGCAGGCCGCCCCGGACTGCTTCGATGCAGAACCGAATGGCGGGGCTGTTGCGATACATGTAGCCCATCTGGACCGTGAGGCTGCGGCGCTCGGCCTCGGCGAGCAGATCTTGAAACGCAGGCAGGGACTCGCCTCCGGGTTTGTCGAGGTGGATGTGTTTGCCGGCGCGGATGCAGCGCAGGGCAGCGGGGATCAGGTGCCGCTCCTCGGTTTCGACCAGCACGGCATCCAGGCCGGGGGTGGACAGCAACTCGTCGGAGTCCAGCCAGCGGGCGTTCTGATACACGGCGTGCCTACCGCTGATGGAGCGCTGGTGCGGGTCGTCCTCAGCCACGCCGACGAGATCGAAGATGTCCGGATATCGTATGAGAGTGCCGAACTTGTAGGCGTGCATGTGGCCAACGCCGAGTTGGCCGATCTTGATGCGATTCATCGTTGTCAACCGATCCAGTTGAACCGGGGGTTTTGATTTTTCACGATCTCGGTGAGGCGGACGACTTCCAATGCGTCGGCGTTTTTGACCGGGAACGGGATGCCGTTGCGGATAGCCTCGAAAAGATGCCTGGCGAGTTCGATTTCCACCTGGTTCCAAAGGTTCGTCGCGGGAACGACGGGCCGAACCTCCTCAATCCATGGTAGTGCACCGTCTGTGGTCCAGTGGGTGCCGGGGGCGGGAAACGTGGTGCTGGTCGTGGCTGCGGACCAGCGAAAGTCGGGAGCAAGGTATTTGAGCCGCAGTTCCTTTTGCGCTTGATCACAGACCAGTGTCCCCCGGTCGCCGAAGATCGTGCCATATGGCCCCGGTAGCGCCACGGCGTTGCTGATTTCCAGTTCCGCGATCACGTCGTTTTCGCCGGTGAGAAGGATCCGTACATGGTCGTCAGCATCGCCCGGCGTCAGGATGCGCCGGAGATAACTCGACACCTCGCGCACTGGAGCGCCGAGCAGTTGCAGCCCCTGGTCGAGCAGGTGCGGTCCCCAGACACTGAGTTGGCCGCCGCCATGATCGAGGCGCATCTGCCAGTCGTTGCGCCGCCCGAAGGTGTGGTGCCGCGCGAGCTTCACCACTTGTACGTTGCCGAGTAGCCCGGTGGCGATGATCGCCCGCATATTTTCAAAAGCAGGCTCGAAGCGGTGATTATGGCAGAAGTAGAGTTTTCCTGGATACTTGTGGTCGAGCCGTTGCAGGAGCCGGTAATCGTCCGCAGTCACCCCGATGGGCTTTTCCACAAGCACGATTTTCCCTGCGGCGAGCGCCTGTTCGGCGTTCCGGGCGTGGTCCAGCGACGGGGTGGCGATGATGACCAATTCGAGCGCGGGGTCAGCGAGAAACGCCGTAAAGTCCGCATGGGCTTTGCCTCCGTATTGGTTCACCACAGTTTCCGTGCGCACCGCGTCCAGATCGCAAAAGGCGACCGGCAGATAGTGTTCGCAGTTTTCGGCGAAGAAGCGGCAATGCTGCATGCCGATGCGGCCGAGGCCAACGACGCCGAAGGGGATGGGGTGTGAATTCATGTGTCTTTGTCGATGTTCCAGTGGAGGTTATCCTGGACCGCCTTCAGTCCCGGCGCTGATGGTGGAGACTTCGTTTCTGACGAGGATTCCGTCGTCACCGAGGTTGGCGTGGCCGATGTCGGCCAGTTCCGCGATACTTGGAGACGTGAACAAAACGGCCTTTCGTTTGGGGAGGGACATGGTGTGGGTGGCTCGCCTTTCTTTTGGGATAGGTGGGTGTCAAGGATGCTCATCCTACCAGAAAACCTTTCAAGACCGGCGTTGAAAATAGGCTTTCTTTTCCGAAAGATTGGGAAAATTTTCAAAGAACGGATAGATTTTTCAAAAAGCATGAAAACGGTTCGATTACCTCGGGAGGACAGTGGGCAAAGGGGCGGCGTAGGAAGGCGTTTGCCGGAGACGGACGCGGTACCCGCGATGAAAATAGAGGAAGTGGCGCGGATCGCAGGGGTCTCGATGGCGACGGTGTCTAGGGTGTTCAATCATCATCCCAACATCCGGCCCGAACTGCGGCGCCATGTCCTGATGGTGGCGCGCGAGCACGGCTACCTGCCCCGGCTTTCGCTCAAACAGAAGAACGTCGTCATCATCACACCCTACCATCCGGTGTGGCCTGCCCATAGTTGCGTGGACATGATTCTGATGGCGCTCACGCAGGAGATGCCAAGGCGGGGGTTCCGGTTGGAAATCCTGCCGTCGGACAATCGCGACCGGCTTGACGACATCCAGTTTTGCGCGGCGGTGGCCATCGGTGCCGAGCCGTCCGAGTTCACCGGATGGTCGGACCGCTTTCCTGTGCCGCTGGTGATCTTGGATCGCGACGGGGAAGCCAATCCACCCCACGTATATCATATTCGTTCGAACGAGGCGCAGGGCATGGAACTCGCGATCGGACATCTTCGCGAGCGAGGATGCCGCAAAATCGGATGCATCATCCATGGCGATCCTGGAACGGGCAACGCCGACCGACGCCGCGAGGCGATTGTCTCGGCGTTGAAGGCTGCGAAGCTGCCTTCCGACGAATCACTGATCTTTTTTTCGGGAGCGGGCTCTGAGAAATACGTGGAGTTGATCGGAAAGTTGCTGAAGCAGGGCGTGGATGCACTGTTTTGCCCCGGTGGCAACGCCGGGATAATCGCGCTCTATTCCTTCTCGCTTTACGGTCGTCGAGTGCCGGAGGACATCTCGCTGATCGCTTCGGAACAGACCGCCTTTTCCTCCTACACGGTGCCGCCGTTGACGACGATTTCACCGAATTATCGAGCTATGGCGGCGGCGACCGCTGATGTGCTCGAAGCGCATTTGCTTGGCCGTGCCGCGCCAGAGCGCACAGTGCTTCCCTATGAGTTGATCAAGCGCGAAAGCGTCGCTGCTCAACGGAAGGGCTGAGCGAGCGGGCCTGCAAAACGCCCACACGAAACGAATAAAACGCGCGGCATAAATTATGGGGCCACCTATTCGGTATGGCTCTAGAACTTCCAGTTCAGGCCGCAGGAGATCATCTGGCCGACGTAGTCCTGACGGCCAAAGTTGGCGTTGTAGTAGAAGTAGGCGTTCCAGTTGGGGCCGAAGTTGGCGCTCACGCCTGCTCCGGCAAAGACGCTGTCGCGCCCGGGGGCGGCGGTTTCGTAGTTGAAGCTCGGGCCGGCTCCTCCGTCCAGAGCGCTGGAGATATTGCGCGGGCCGTTGAGGTACTCGTGCTGCCAGAACATGCGCACTTCCGGGATGATGGTCACGTTGGACGCGGCCTGCCATGTATAGGCGATGCGTCCACCGAGATTTGTGCGGATGCTGTTGGCATTTTGCTGCGCCACGGCGAGATCAAGGCTGTCGGCTCCGGTTTCGGTGAAGCCACCCAGGCCGGTGTATGTGTATTGGCCGCTGAGGATGGGGCCAAAGGTGAAATTCCCCACTTCCCAGTCGTAGCCGGCCTCGAGGTAGGCGGTGAGTTGCCCGCCGTTCGCATCGCTCCGGGCGGTGCGCTCGATGGTGCTGAAATCGATGGCGCGGCGGTTGCCGTAGTTGTTGTACGCTCCGCCCACGATGCCGTTCATGTAGAAGCCCTCGTGGTCAAACGTGCCGTACAACCCGAAGAGCGTGCTCTGGATCGTCGTGCTGCTGCCGTTGGCAAACTTGGAAAACGTGCCCTGATAGCCTGCGTACAGACCCGTGGCGAATCTATCGCTCCAGCGATAATCGGCCCCGCCGAGGAAGCCCCCGCTGTTGAAGCGGTTGCTGGGCAGGTTTGCCAGGCTCATCTTGGCAAAGATGCCGTTGCCCTGCACCCAGAGGTTCCAGTGCGTGGGCTGGAGAGTTTCCACCAGCGACTTCGCACTCTTGGCTTCGAAGACGCTCTTGCCGTCGCGGTCGTGCTGCAGAGGCTGCTCGATGCCCTGCGCGCTGAAGCCACGTGCACCGAGGCGCACGGCGCTCAGGCGTTGCGCGACGAATTGATTCTGCGCGGTGACTTGCTCGAGGGAGATATTTGCCAGGCTCTCGTAGTAGGTCGGCGCGATGGCGTCGAAGGCGGCGGGATATTGGTCCTCTGTCTGGATGTCCAGAGCGGCACTCACCATGTCGCGGTCTCCTTCCCCGCCGATGAAGCTATTGAGCGCACGGGCCACATTCGTTTGATTCGGCGTCTCGGCCGCGATTTCGTAATTCGCCCAGGCGATGTAGAGCGTCCCGGTGCCATCGTTTTCGATGAAGCGCCCCCGGAATTTTGAGGAATTCGGCACGATGATGCTGTCGAAGGCGCCGTTGATGTCGTCAGCGAAGAGGAAGGTGAATTGGTCGCCGTATGCGAAGCCATACCCGTCGAAGCTCTGCACGGTGAGCGTGCCGCCGAGGTTGGCCTGGCCATTGACGATGAGGCGGTCAAAGACAGTGCCGCTGGCGACTTCGATCGCCAAGGTGCCGCTGCTCGTCTGTGTGAAGTTGCCATTCACCGTCAGCGTGCCCGGGGAGTTGCCGGGGCTCACGGTGCCATTGTTGACGACGAGCGGACTGTTTAATATGCCGCCACCACCGAGGGTGGCACCTGTATTCACATTGGTGGTATCGGCGACCGCCGTGGTGCCATTGATAAGGTAGGTACCGGCATTGACATTGAGATCGCCCCCCACGATGACATCGTTCGTCGTATTCAGGGTGCCGGCATTGACATTGAGATCGCCCGCCACGCTGACGTCGTTCGTCGTGTTCAGGGTGCCGACGCCGTTTTTATTCATATCGTCGATGAAGAGGAGCGAGCCGCCCGAGACGGTGGCGAAGCCCTGCTCCACGTTGATGTCGCCGGACTGAACCTCCACGGAGCCGTTGATCAGAAGCTGGGCAAGGTCGCCGGTAGTGTTGAAGGTGAGGTCGTCGACCAAGTGTGCACCCGGCACGGAGTCCATCGTACCGTTGATCTCGACGTCTTTGATGATTGTGCCTGAGGGATATTTATAGATGGAGATCATCCCTCCGACCCAAAGGTCTTCCGCATTGAATGCCAAGCCCAGCGGAAGAACGTTGTTGGTTGTGAGAAAGTGGAAGTAACTTTCAGGAAAACTCGAGCCCCATGTATTACCGGAGAATAGTTGGAAGGTGTCTCCGTCTTGCGGTTTGTAGGTACTGGCGAGAGTAAGAGTCACGTTTAAGGAAGGAGTAGTGTCCCGCAAACCATCGAACCCTTCAGTTCGTAATTGGCTGTACTCACCCTCCCCGGTGCCGGCGATCTTAAAATCGAGCCAAGGGCGGCCGATCACGGTCACTCCGTCTGTGATCATCTCCCCCAAGCCCGTGGCGGAATTGCCCGGCTTGAGCGTGGCTATACCTTGTATAGTGACGATACCAAGTTTGCCATCACCACCGAGTATCCCAGTTTCCGCGATGATATTTCCGCCGAGCGAGCCATCAATGTACGTGTCGCCCTCTCTGAGGCGCGTCGTACCAGTAAAGGCTCCACTGTTGCCGGTCATGATAAGCTTTCCTGTACCGACCTTGTTGATGCTTATTGGAGAATTATATGTATTTGAAGGAATCAGTGAGCCGGAGTAGGTCAAGTCGTTCGCTTGACGGAAATATACCTCTGCCTGTCCCGCTCCGAAATGGATATCCTGAGAGAGGAGGGATTGCCCGAGAGCTTGACCATGTTCGCCTATATATAACTTGGCCGATGACTTATATTGCTGTGCCATATAGATTTCCCTGACATTGAGGGCAGCGCCATTTTTTACCGTGACACTCCCACTGCCGTACACACCAATATAAAGATTGCCATTGTGAGTGCTCAAGGACGATCCACGGTCTGAAACAATGATTGTCCCAGAGGAAGTGATGCTCTCACCGACGACGATATTTCCGTCCACCTGGACCACGCCCTGATTAGAGATCAAAAGCTGACCGAAAGAATTCCGGCCGACGATAAGGTTATTTCGCCTTTGATCTCCCCGGATGTAGAGGGACCCTTGGGCGACATCTCCCCATCCGGACCCTCCGGAGTCTGTGCCGAAGGCTAACAAACCCTGGAAGTCCAGTTGACTCTCATAGATGGAAAGGTCTCCCCGACCCTTATGGCCAACCAATAGGTCGCCATGAATCTCTGCCAGGCCTCCAAAGTGTAAGTTGAGCCGCCCAGAGGAGTCGCTTTCCTTGCCTAGGATAAGTCCGTTATCTGCTTGAAGGCGACCGCTATTGGATATCTCCACTACTCCAGTGCCATACTCGCCGATGGTCATTTCATTCGTCGCGTGGATGCGGCCAGAGTTTTTAACATCCACCTGACCGGTGGATGTGGTGTCAGAGCCTATGAGGAATTTTGAGGCTTTGATCGAGCCGCCCCAGTCGATGGAGAGGAGCGCCTTGCCTGTGTCGTAGATTGATGCCGGGTAGGATGCCCCGATCGTCACGAGGTCTGCCTCCACGACAGATCCTTGTTCGGAGACCTCAAATCTATTGAGCTTTCCGCGACCCGTATTCATCACCTTGATCGTCCGCGCGGTAAGTTTACCTCCATTGGCGACTTGGAGGATGCCCGAGTCGACGAGAATCGTATCGCGGACAGTCAGGACACCATCCGTCTCGACAGCCAAACTTCCCCCTCCGGACGACAAGCCACCCAGTTGAATGTTTCCTGCTGTCGCGTTCATCCTCGCTGCGACAACCACCTCTCGATTCTCTCCGATCAATACGTTGGTGAAGGAGTCCGGTATACCGGCGGGCCCGGATGTGGTACTTTTGATCCAATTAGAGGCATCGCCCCACCATAAGCTAGAGCCTTTCCAGTAGGTAAGCGGCCCCGCATTTTTTATCGCAATTGCGTCTTTCAACGTGAAAAAGTCATAGCCATAGACATAGGAGATGGTAGCCCGTGCGGGGACGTCGCCTGAGGGTTGCCATCCCTCCTCGTGAAATTCAAATTGAGCCCAAACGTATTGCCAAGGATCGCTGCTGGAGGAGCGGTAGCGGTAATTTAACCAATTTTCGGAGCCTTCCTGGGCGCCGCCTATGAAGGTGTCGGAACCTAAGTATACTTGGGCGTAGGGAATTTCGAAGTTATTTACCCACTGGATGGAATGCGCATATAAACTTGAGCGCTGAAAGGCGCTTTCATCGTAGCTCGCCCACTCAGCCATACCCGGTGTGTTCAGCGCGATGGTGGGGTAGCTGGTCAAACTGAGGGGTTTCGGGATGCCGATGTATCTGAGATTAGGTGGATTGGTGGGCTGAGTGTATATCCACTGGACACCGTGTCCCATGATGTGACGCTCGTCGACAGAGTTTGAAACGGGGTAGATATAGCTCGCTTCCGATGCTCTCGGCAGGGTGAGGAGGACCAAGAATGCTCCAGTGAAGAGGAGCGCTTTTGTCCGTAATGTGGCTTGCCAGAGATTTGCGATGCAGACACCGTATTCCATAGTGTGGACACTAGGAACTCCGTCGAAAAATGTCTGTCGTGCGGGAAATGATATTTTTGTAGCTTGCGAAGCGACAGGTCGGACGGCTATCGGAGGTGCACGCAGATGTCCCGTTTCACCGATCACCTTTTCTCAGGATGAAAAACTCATACGATACGGACGGTTTCTCACGGAGGAAGGTCCTCACGGTGGATGATCATTTCATCGTCAATGTGGGGCTGAAGATGTTGATCGAACGCATGCCGGGCTTCACGATCTGTGGTCAGGTGACGAGTGCGTCGGAGGCTCTGTCACTCGCCGGGAAGCATCGCCCCGACGTGGTGGTGCTCGACATCGTGCTGGGGTCCACTGATGGGCTGGAGCTGATGCACGACATCCGGCAGGTCTCGGGGCGGTCACAGTTTCTCATCTACACGAGTCATGACGAGGGCTCGCATGGCTGGCGGGCGCTACGGGCGGGGGCGACAGGCTACGTGATGAAGTCGGCACGCGCTGAGGACATCGGGGAGGCTTTGCTCAAGGTCTCGCGCGGACAGACCTACGCGAGTGCGGATCTGCAACGCCTGATGGTGGACCGAATGGTCGGACGGAAGCAGGTCGAGCGGAGCCTGGCGGTTTTGTCGGATCGGGAGTTGCATGTCTTCCGCCTGCTCGGGCAGGGAAAGAGCTCGGCGGCGATCGCGGCGGCGATCCACCTCAGCCCGACTACGGTCGGCACGTATCGTGAGCGCATCAAGCAGAAGCTCGTCTTCAAGGATGGGCGGGAGCTGGAATTCGCCGCGCGGCATTTTCAGCAGACGGGGGCTTTGCCGAGTCTGGCGCTATGATTCGCCGTTGGGGAGACGCTTCGCTGAGCCGGGCGGAGCGCCGGGATTTTGTCGAGTCCGCGCTCGGGCCGGACAATCTGCATCGCATGTTTTGGCTGATCATCGCGTTCCTGCCGATCAGCATCGCGGGGACGGCACTGAATGTGATGCTCGTGCACAGCGCAGGCATCACGTTGTGGGGATTTTTTGATCTGGGGCTGGCGGTATTGTTCCTCATTCTTACCATCGTCGCACGGCGCAAGGGGCCCGCCATCCGGTGGAAGCATGCCCTGGTGCTCATCTACGCGTGCTACGTCCTGATCTCGATGGACGGGTATTACTTTAGCGTGCGGGCCGATCATGGGGAGAATACTTACTATATCCTCGGAGTGCTGATGGTGGCGGTGGTCTTTCGGTTGCCGCCGCAGCAGTTTATCCCCCTGCTGGTGGGCAATCACATCATCGTCACGAGCTATCTCCTCTGGACCAGGCCGGAGCGGAACGACCTGCTCTTTGCCCTTTTCGGGGGATTCAACGGAGTCGTGATCGCGCTCGTGACCGCGTGGTTTCTCTTCAATAATCAATGGCAGACCTTTGAGCGGAAGCGGGAGCTGACGCAGGCGAATTCCCTCCTGACGCGCCGCAATGCGGAGTTGAATGAAGTGATGGCCATCGCGGCTCACGACCTGCGCAGTCCGCTGCACTCGGTGAAGATGATTTTTGACCTCTTGCTGGATAAGAAACACGCCGGGGAGTTTGATCAGGCCGAGATCCTCCGCGATGGCAGCCGGGCCTGTTCCGATATGTTGAGCCTGATCGGGCGCCTCCTCAATGCCCATGCGGTGGAGCATCGCCTGAGCCGCCTGCACGTGCAGAAAGTCGATCTCCACCCTGTCATCCACGATGCCGTGAAGCGATCTCAGCGCGTGGCGGAACTTCGGGGCATATCCTGCACCACGGACCTCGGGGCAAATGGTGAGGCTACCACCGATCCGGAAATTCTCACCCAGGTGCTCGACAACCTTCTGTCCAACGCCATCAAATACTCCCCGCCGAATACGGAGATCACCATCGCGCTGCTGGATGTGGAGGGAGACTGCGTGATCGAGGTCCGGGATGCCGGGCCGGGCATCTCCGAGTCCGATCAGGCGCGGATCTTTGAGAAGTACTATCGCGGAGGCAATAAGCCCGCCGAGGAGGGCATGAGCTCCGGGCTTGGCCTCTCCATTGTCAAGCAACTCACGGAGACGCTGGGCGGGAGTGTTTCCTATCGTCCCAACGTGCCACGCGGAGGAGTATTCACCATCACCTTTCCGCGCGTTCCGAGATAATGGCGATACTCATGGCGTCGAGAGTGGTGCCCCCCTTTCTCTTCCCAGGTCGAGTGGTCCCTCACTCCCGAGCCTCCGGCCAGCAGGCTTCCGCTTCAAGGGAACGCTGCGGAGGTCATTCTCGCGGCAATTTTTCCAGGAAGGCGTCGCCATTTGGCATGTTTAGCCGCCGCAAATATCATTTTTTGGCGGAGGCTTTATAAATAATCTTGCAACCGGTTTAGAAACTGGCAGAGAAGCAAAATCCGTTATGAAACGTCTTCTTTTTTCCGTTGTTGTTACTGCGGTGGCAGTGATCATGCAGACCGCTTCCGCCCGTGCGGCTGACCAGGACTTTACGCTTCACAATAAGACCGGTGTGGAGATTCATGAACTCTACGTTTCTCCGCACTCCACCAATGAGTGGGAGGAGGATGTTCTCGGCCAGGACAAGCTGGCGGATGGTGAGGAACTCGACATTAGCTTCAGTCCGAAGGAAGATTCGGAAGATTGGGATATCAAGGTCGTGGACGGCCAGGGCAATAGCATCACTTGGGAGAGCCTCAAGCTGACCGAGATCACGGATGTCATTTTGTATTTCAAGGATGGCGAAGCTACTGCGGTGACCAAGAACGGAAGCAACTAAGCGCGCTCCGCATCTTTCTTGTCCGCTCCCCCCCCCCCGCCGGGCCTTCGTGGCTCCTGGGGGCGGAGGGCTGCCATCCGGCAAGTCCTTGCTGACTATGCATCGGGCATCGTCTCGTTTTGTTTCTTATTGCCTGCCCAGTATGGAGTAGCGAGCGGATGCAATGGCTTCCGCTACTTCCTGCCGGTGGAATTTGTACTCCCCTTTAGGCCGGAGAGGGGTGCCCCGTCTCAGGAATGGCCCTCGTCTTCCCTTTTCGTCTCGAACTGGATCGTGGGGTGGGCGATGCCGAATTTGTGTTCGAGGTCTTCGTGGATTTGATGGAGGAGGTTGTCGTCAAGGGAGGGATTGGTTTTGACGAGGTGGGCGGTGAGGGCAGTCTCGGTGGTGCTGAGGGGCCAGATGTGGATGTGGTGGACGCCGGAGATGCCTGGTAGGGATTCCAGATAGGTGCGGACGGCGACGGGGTCGATAGACTCGGGGACGGCGTCGAGGCTGAGGTCGAGGGAGTCGCGCAAGAGTTCCCATGTGCTGAGAAGGATGAGAACGCCGACCACGATGCTGACGATGGGATCGAGGAGGTGCCAGCCGGTGGCCAGAATGACGAGGCCGGAAATCATGACGCCCGCGGAGACGGCGGCGTCTGCGGCCATGTGGAGGAAGGCTCCTCGGACATTGAGGTCGCCCTTCCGGCCGGACATGAACATCAGGGCTGTGACGCCATTGATGAGGATGCCCAGAGCGGCAACCCATGCCATGGTTCCACCCGCCACCTCGGCGGGGGCGCGGAATCTCTGGATGGCTTCCCAGAGGATGCCTCCCACTCCGACCAGAAGCAGCAGGGCGTTAAAAAGTGCGGCGAGAACGGTGGCACGTTTCCATCCATAGGTGCGGCGATCGGTGGCAGCCTTGCGGGCGAGGGAATTTGCCACCCACGCGAGGATGAGCCCCATCACGTCGGCCACATTGTGCCCCGCATCCGCCAGCAGCGACAAGGACCCGGCCATCAACCCCGCAACCACCTCCAGCACGATAAACCCCGAGTTCAGCGCAATCCCGACGAGAAATGCCCTGCCAAAATCAGCCGGTGCATGGTGGTGGCCCGCATGGGAATGATCGTGCTCGTGGTTCGACATGACGGGGCATTTGCTTCCACCATATCCGCATCTTGTCAATCCCGCGCTTGAGCCTGACCGTTTTGCACGATAGCAAGGAGGGATACTTTCATGAGAATGCCATTGCCCTCCCCCGTGGATCAGATGCGGAGTCGCCCCAACATCGCGAATTTCCGTGGAGAGGACCCCGCCCGGTGAGCACGGCCCGTAGCGTTTTCATCCGCCGCCTCATCAGTACCCTCGGTCTCTGGGGTCTCATCGTGGCCTCCGTCTTCCTCGGTAACGACTGGGGCTTCTTCGTCATCATCGCCCTGCCGGCCCTCGTTGCCCTCAACGAATACTTCCGCATGGCGAAGGACCTCGGCGCCCCTGTCTTCACCCTCACCGGTACCATCTGCGCCTTCGTTTACCTCCTCACCAGCTTCCTCTACCTCCAGAGCTACGGCCCCGAACCCTCCAGCGACCTGGAAATGGGCGTCCTCGTCGCCTTCCTCGTCGTCGTCTTTGCCCGCCAAATGTTCCGCGCCGTCGCCGACCGCGAACCCCTCGAAGCCGTCGCCTACACCGTCTTCGGCCTCCTCTACATCCCCTGGATGTTCAACTTCGTCACGAAGATCATCTTCCTCTCCCCCCGTGCCGAGGATGGCATCGTCACAGGCCAGTACTACGTCATCTTCCTTCTCATCGTGACGAAGTTCAGTGACATGGGCGCCTACGTCTTCGGCAGCCTCTTCGGTCGCCACCCCTTCGCCCCCCACATCAGCCCGAAGAAGACCTGGGAAGGCTTCGCCGGCGCCCTTTTCTCCGCCCTCCTCGGCAGCTACTGGATCTACGCCCTCATGCCGGAGAAACTCTCCGCCCTCCGCTTCGAGGACGTCACCATCCTCGGCCTCCTCCTCGGCTTCGTGGCCGTCATCGGCGACCTCGCCGAGTCCATCATCAAGCGCAGCACCCAGACCAAGGACTCCAGCTCCGTCCTCCCCGGCATCGGCGGCACCCTCGATCTCATCGACAGCATCCTTTTCACCGCACCCCTGATGTATTTTTACCTGAGACTCGTCGTAGGACTGGGATGAGAACTCGAAACGTCGTCATCCTCGGAGCCACCGGCTCGATCGGTCGCAGCGCCCGCAAGGTCGCCCAAGACATCCCCGACCGCATGCGCATCGTCGGCATGTCCGCCCATGCAAATCGTGACGAACTTGCCGCCGCCTCCCGCGACTTCCCCCACGCCCGCACCGCCATCTCCTCCGATCCCGATGGCGAAGCCCGCCTCGTGGAGCTCGCCACCCTCCCCGAGGCCGACATGGTCCTCATCGCCATCGTCGGCACCGCTGGCCTGAAGCCCGCCCTTGCCGCCATCGAGGCCGGTAAAGACCTCGCCATCGCCAGCAAGGAGATCCTCGTCATGGCCGGCGCCATCGTCATGGAGGCCGCCGCCCGGAAAGGCGTGCAAATCCTCCCCGTGGACAGCGAGCACAACGCCATCTTCCAGTGCCTCGAAGGCCGCGCCCCCTCCGGCGTCCGCCGCCTCATTCTCACCTGCTCCGGCGGCCCCTTCCGCACCCTTCCCGAGGAAGCCTTCGGCGACATCACTCCCGCCCGCGCCCTGCGCCACCCCACCTGGTCCATGGGCCGGAAGATCTCCATCGACTCCGCCACCCTCTTTAATAAAGGCCTTGAGATGATCGAAGCCCACTGGCTCTTCGGTCTGCCCATGTCCCAAGTGGATGTCATCATCCATCCCCAGAGCATCGTCCATTCCATGGTGGAGTTTATCGACGGCTCCGTGCTCGCCCAGTTGAGCCGCTCGGACATGTGCTTTCCCATCCACTACGCCGTCACCTGGCCGGAGCGCATCCCCAACTCTCTCACCCCCCTCGATTTCACCACTCTCGGAAAACTCGACTTCGAAGCCCCCCGCGAGCATTGCTTTCCCGCCCTCCGCCTTGCCCGCGAGGCCGGCACCCGTGGCGGCACCCTTCCCGCCGTCCTGAATGCCGCCAACGAAGTCGCCGTCGCCGCCTTCCTCGATGAGCGCATCTCCTTCCCCGAGATCTGGGGCCTCGTCGAGCGCGTCATGCAGACCCACGAGTTTTCCTCCGACCCCAGCCTCGATGATCTCATCGCCGCCGATCAGTCCGCCCGATCCGCCGTGGAAGATCTCGTGTCGGGCCGGAAGCCGGCGCTGCCCACCCTATGAAAAGACCCGTCCGTATCGGATTGATTCAAGCCACTTGCACTCACTCGGGAGACGCACCCCCCGACGAGATCAAGCAGGCCATGATTGCCAAGCACATCGCCCTTCTGGAGGACGCCGCTGCAAAAGGCTGCCAGATTGCCTGCCTTCAGGAGCTATTCTACGGCCCCTACTTCCCCGCCGAGCAAAAGTTGCACTGGTACCGCCTCTCGGAGCACATTCCCGACGGACCCACCACCCAGCTCATGATGGAGACCGCCCGGCGACTCGGCATGGTCCTCATCGTCCCCATCTACGAAGTCGAGCAGACCGGCGTCTATTATAATACCGCCTCCGTCATCGACTCCGACGGCACCTGGCTCGGCAAGTACCGCAAGCACCACATCCCCCATTGCCTCCCCGGCTTCTGGGAGAAATTCTACTTCCGTCCGGGAAATCTCGGCTACCCCGTCTTCCAGACCTCTGTGGGCAAGGTCGGCGTCTATATCTGTTACGACCGCCACTACCCCGAAGGCGCCCGCTGTCTCGGCCTCAATGGCGCCGAGATCGTCTTCAATCCCTCCGCCACCGTCGCCGGCCTCAGCGAGTACCTCTGGAAGCTGGAGCAACCCGCCCACGCCGTCGCCAATCAATACTTCCTCTGTGCCATCAATCGCGTCGGCACGGAAAAACCCTGGGAGATCGGTGAGTTCTACGGCCAGTCCTACATTTGCGACCCCCGGGGCCAATTTGTCGCCACCGCCTCCAGGGACAAGGACGAGGTCCTCGTCGCCGACGTCGATCTGGGGATGATTCAGGAGGTCCGCGACGTCTGGCAGTTCTACCGCGACCGCCGCCCCGAGACCTATTCCGAGGTCCTCGATGAGTGACTTTTCCCTGTGAAAAGCCGCCTTTCACCCTGAAATCCGGAAGGCAATATCGAACTGCCCAGTTGACAAGTGGGGGGTCTCACCCCACCTTGCAGCCTCTTAAATGATTATACCCAATGCCCTTTTCTAAGTTAGGCCTCATACCAACTCTCCTCAAAGGAGTAGAGGCCATGGGCTACGGTGACCCCACCCCGATTCAACTACGAGCCATTCCCCCGGGTTTGGAAGGACGCGACGTCATCGCTTCCGCGCAGACCGGCACGGGCAAGACCGCAGCTTTCGCTCTCCCCGTCCTTCAGCGCCTTGGAGCCAAGGGCCGCTCCAGCCGCTGTCTCATTCTGGAGCCCACCCGCGAGCTCGCCATGCAGGTGGAGACATCCATTCGGGATCTCTCACGATTTACAGACATCAGAGTCGCCTCCTTTTTCGGCGGCGTCGGCTACGGTGCCCAGCGCGCCGCTCTCAAGCAGGGCGTAGATATCATTGTCGCCACCCCCGGTCGCTTGGAAGATTACCTCAAACAGGGCGAAATCCGCCTCAATGACGTGGAAATCGTCGTCCTCGATGAGGTGGACCGCATGCTGGACGTCGGCTTCCTGCCAGCCGTGAAACGCATCCTGGCCAAGTGCCCGAAGGTGCGCCAGACCCTCTTTTTCTCCGCCACCCTCCCTCCCGAGATCGCCGATCTCGCCGGTTGGGCTCTCCACGATCCGGTTCGCATCGAGGTCGGAGCTTCCCGCTCCGTGGCTTCGATGATTTCCCATGGCGTTTACGAAGTGCAGGCCGAGCGGAAGTTCGACCTCCTCGCCGTCCTCTTGGAGAAAATCGACTTCCAGAGCGTCATCATCTTCAGCCGTACCAAGCACGGTGCCGACAAAATCGCCAAAAAGCTCCGTCTGGCGAATCACTCCGTCGCCGTCCTGCATGCAAATCGCACGCAGAATCAGCGCATTGAGGCCCTCGCCGGGTTCAAATCCGGTAAATACGAGGTCATGGTGGCCACCGATATCGCCGCTCGCGGTATCGATATTACCGGCGTCAGCCATGTCATCAACTACGACATCCCTCAGCATCCGGAGGATTACGTCCACCGCATCGGTCGTACCGGCCGGGCTCAGAATACCGGCGATGCCTTCTCCCTGGTCGCCTACGACGAGGGGAAAAAAGTCGCCGCCATTGAGCGCTTCATTGGGCAGAAAATCACCCGTTTGAAGCTGGACGGATTTGATTACTCTCACGTAGTCTCGCGCCAGGCCGTGGCGCCTCGTCCCTCCTCTCCGGGCGACGGCCAGTCCCGCAGAAAGCAATTTTCCAATTCCAACTCAAATTCCAGAAATAACCGCCGCCCAAGGCGATAAATCACCTCATACGACATATGCGTATCAACTTACAGAAAGTCCGGTGGGTCAATAGCGCCTTCCTGATCACCACCTTCGTCACCACGATCACCGTGGTGCCTTGGTATATTTGGACCCATGGAGTGGACCTCTTTCAGGCACTCATGTTCCTTTTCTTCATGATCGCGACAGGCCTGAGCATCACGCTCGGCTATCATCGCCTCTTTTCCCATCTCACCTTTCAGGCGAAGTGGCCGGTGAAGCTTTTCACCCTGCTCTTTGGCGCCGCCGCCTTTGAAGGCTCGGCCCTCTGCTGGTGCGCTGACCATCGTCGCCACCACAAGCACGTGGACGAGGACGAAGACCCCTACGATATCAACAAGGGCTTCTTCCATGCTCACATCGGATGGCTCCTTTTCCGTACCGGTCCGGATACGCCTCTGACCTGGGTGCGCGATCTTCAGAAGGACAAGCTCACCATGTGGCAGCACAATCACTACGTCCCCATCGCCTTTGCCATGAGCTTCGGCCTGCCGGCTCTCATCGGCTATATCTGGGGTGGCCCGACTGCGGCTCTGGGAAGCTTCCTCATCGCCGGTGTGGCTCGTATCGTTTTCGTCCACCACATGACCTTTTGCATCAATTCCCTCTGCCATTGGATCGGTGACCGTCCTTATTCCAGTGATATCAGTGCTCGGGATAGCATGCTCATGGCCCTTTTCACCTTTGGCGAAGGCTATCACAACTACCATCACGAGTTTCAGCACGATTATCGCAATGGTGTGAAACCCTGGCAGTTTGATCCCACCAAGTGGACTATCTGGCTCCTGAATAAGGTGGGCTTGGTTCGCAACCTGCGCACCGTGCCGGAGGAGAAGATCATCAAGGCCCAGATCGCCGAGCAGCAGCGTCGCCTCGCCGAGAAGCTTCAAAACAAACCCATGTCCCAGTCTCTCAATGAGGCTATCCAGCATGCCCAGGAGCGTATGCAGGTGGCTCTCGCGGAATGGGAAGCCAAGTTGGCGGAATATCGTCTCGTCATGGAGCGCCGCAGCGAGGTCTCTCGCCGTCAGCAGCAGCAGCTCAAACGTGATCTCCAACAAGCGACCGGTGACCTCCGAAATGCGATTTCGCATTGGGTCGAGACACATAGCCAGGCCTTCGGATCACCCCAGGTGGCCTAAGTGCAAATCCGTGCTTTACAGCCCGGATATTTTGGTGAAGGTTTCGGCCTGAAAAGCTAAAGCGAAGGTTATTGAACTCCCTGCCGGTCTGGATTTTTGCGGCTTACTCCGTAAGCTCAGGTCTCCCCAAGCCAGCTGCCGTGTTCTGATAGTCGAAAGCGAACGGCAACAAATCCAGACAACACAACTCTATGAAACTCTATGTAGGCAACCTCTCCTTCCAGACCACGGAAGGACAACTCGAAGATCTCTTCGCCGAAATCGGCACCGTTACGGACACGCACCTCGTCCTCGATCGCGTCACACAGCGCTCCCGTGGATTTGGCTTTGTGACCATGAGCACGGCCGAGGAAGGTCAGCGCGCTATTGAGTCCCTGCACGGCAAGTCCTTCGACGGCCGTTCGATCTCTGTTACGGAAGCCCGCCCGCCGGAAGCCCGTCCTCGCCGTGATTTCGGCGGTGGTGGTGGCGGTGGCGGCAAAGGTGGTGGCTACGGCGGCGGAGGAGGCGGCGGCTATCAGGGCGGCGGCGGTGGTGGCGGCGGACGTCGCGACTCCCGTGGTGGCGGCGAAGGCCGCGGTGGCGACGGATATCGTTCCCGTCACTAAGTCCGATTTTTATTTTTCCTGTCAGCAGTGACAGGGACCTTTATTACCCCGGTGTCGGTAAGACCGCACCGGGGTATTTTTTACCACTCGTATTTCTCACCGTCTCGTCCCAGGAAGCTTCCGGTCTTTTCCAGACTCAGGGATGTGATGGTGCGGAAGAGGGATTCAGCAGACTGCTGAGGAGAGAGGGGGGCATTCTCGCCTCCCATTTCTGTTTTTACCCATCCTGGGCTGAGTGCGGCCACGGTGATTCCCTGCGGCTTCAGTTCGGCTGCCAGTGCCCTCGTCAACATGTTCAGGGCTGCCTTGGATGTGGAGTACGGGTAGTAGGCAAAGTCGTCTTTCGTGGAGATGGACCCGGCCCCGGAGGAGATGTTGATGATTTTCGCCCCGTCCCCTTTGCGCAACAGGGGCAGGAAGGCCTTGACCGTGCGCACCACCCCCGAGACGTTGCTGTCAAAGGCTTGGTTAAACCACTCGGGGTCAAGTGTCTCGATGCTCTCGTTGCCATCTCCGGGAAAGAGGGCGGCATTGTTGATGAGGATATCCACGCCTCCCCATTCCTGCTCGATCTCAGCGGCGGCGATCGCGATGGATGTCTCATCCAGCACGTCGAGTTTCTTCACGCTCACATCAGGGAAGTGACGGGTCAGGCCCGTCAGCAACGGCGATTGAGGGCGGCGGGCCGTGGCACACACCAGCCAGCCGTTCTTGGCAAATTCCTCGCTCAGGGCATGGCCGATGCCGCGACTGCATCCGGTGATCAGGACTCGTGTCTTCATAGGTCTTTTCGTTTTACAGGAAGGCAGGGATTCTTTCCGAGGGTAGCAATCCATGTTTGTGAGCGAGGCGGGCAAAGAGCCTCATGGCTTGCTTCTCCTGCTCCCCCAGATCATAGCGGATTTTATGACGCAGGTAGTCCTCGGAGGCGGCAGGATCAGAGGTTGTCGCCGCGATCTCGGGTATAGCCGCGATTCCGGTCTGTTTGATCTCGCGGAGGAGTCGTGCCGTGTCCACCCCACAGCGTTCCCCCAGTGCCCATGCTGCGAAGACAAAGGGCAGCCCCGTATGCTTCAGCCAGAACTCGCCCAAGTCATGGAACTGCCAGCCGTCCGCCTTGTGTTCACGTCGGAAGGCCAGTGCCGGGTCTCCGATGATCAGCCTCGGGGCATCGCCTTCGGGAGGAGCCTCCACCACATGGGGCCCGCGATAGTACTCTGCACACAGAACACGCAAGAGGGCCGCAGAGCTCCGGGAGGACGGATCGGCATGGATCGCTTCACATTCCGCAAAGGAGCACTTCGCTGCCACAAAGACACTGAAAACTTCACCCACACAGGATATGGAGATTCCGTCAGCCATCGCCGCCGCAGCCAGTCGGAAGATTTCAAAGACGGGCAGCAAAGCGGCATCCAGCTTCCCTTCGGCAAAGGAGCGCGAGAGGACGGCAGGCACCTCCAGATATATGTCCGCCGGATCGAGTCCGTGGATGAGGGGACGCGAGTTCAGATAGGAAACACATCCCACGCGCAGCCCCGAGAGTGCTCCGGGCAGCATCAGGCGGCGACGAGTTCCGAGGCGGTTGCGGCGGTGGCCGCGATGCGCTCGTAAAAGCTGTTGCGCTGCATCGGAATGCGGCCGGCCTCACGGATCGCCTTTTCCAGGGATTCCATCGTCTGCTGCTGCGGGGTCTTGGCTCCCGCCATGTGAAAGATCTTCTCCTCGATGATCGTCCCGTGCAGGTCGTCCACCCCATAGTTCAGGGACAGCTGCGCCAGCGGCAGCCCGAGGCTGATCCAGTAGGCGGTGATGTGATCGATATTATCCAGATAGATGCGACTCACCGCGAGGTTCCGCAGTTCTTCAAACGCCGTCGCATGCAGGATGCCCTTCAGCACTGGCCGCGCACCATCAGGCTCGAAGGCAAAGGGGATGAACCCCGTGAACCCTCCCGTATCATCCTGCAATTCACGCAGGCGACGCAGGTGATCCACACGGTGGGCATCGGTCTCGATGTGACCGTAGAGCATCGTGCAGGTGCTGTGCTCGCCCATCTCGTGCCAGGTACGATGCACCTCGGCCCATTCCTCAGCCGTCTCCTTGCCTTTGCAGATTTTGGCGCGGATTTCGGGGTCGAAGATCTCGGCCCCGCCACCCGTGATGGCTCCCAGCCCGTTGTCCCGCAGCAGTGCCAGCGTCTCACGCAGGGGAAGCTTGAAGACGCGATCCGCCAAGTGCCGGGCCTCCACAGCCGTGAAGGCCTTGATGATCAGATTCTTGTCGAGCGCCCGCAGACCTTGCAGCAATTCCAGATACCACGACGCCGGCAAGGTCGGATGCAGTCCTCCGACCATATGGATCTCCGTGATGCCCAGCTTGAGGGCATCCTTGACCGTCGCGATGATCTCAGGTGCCGCAAGTTCGAAGGCATGTTCATCACGCTTTTTCGCCCCGAAGGCGCAGAATTGGCAGGAAAGCAGGCAGACGTTGGAGTAGTTGACGTAACGGTTGTGGATGTACGTGGCTACTTTGCCGTTGATGCGTTCGCGCACGATATTGGCGATCATGCCCACGCCATTGATGTCCCTCGTTGCATACAGGGTCATGGCATCGGCATCCGATATACGTGTCCCAGCCGCGACCTTGTCAAAAATCGGGCGCAGCTCGGGAGCGAGAAGACGCGGGTTCGATATCATATCTACTCTTATACACTCGGATTTACGTGCCGACAGGGCAAGTCGGATTCATAGAGAAGTTTTTTACACGGTCGGATTAATGATTTTGTCTCCATTTCTCTGTGGACAAACCATCACGACTCAGACATAGAGCAGGCATGAAGCTTCCTCTGCGGAAATCCGTCGTAGGTCTGGCAAGCGGTGTTTTTATCGGGCTACAGGGTTTGGCTCCCGCCCTTCAGGCACAAGCCTCTCCAGGTCCGAGTAATCAGGCCCCTCCCGTCGAGGCGGCAGCAGCGCAACAGAAAGACAACGAGGAGTATCTTGCCAAGCTCGATGGGGTCCCCGGATTCGGCGGCATCGCCTTCGGCGCAGACATCGATCCTCTCAAAAAGACCCTCAAGGTCGAGCAGGATCGCGGCCCACTCGTTATCTACAAGAAGGACGGTGCCGATCTCTCCTTCGGGTCCGCCCTTCTCGATGAGGTGCTCTACTATTTTTACGAGGGTAAGTTCTACGGTGTGGCTTTGCACACCGATGACGGACAGGACACGCTGGCTTTGAAGGAAGTCTTTCAGTTTGCCTTCGGCCCGGGTCAGTCGCCGGGGGATTCTGCTCCCACCACCGCGTGGATCGGGAAGAAAAACGGTGCCATCTTCGACATCAATCTCTCTTCCGGTGAAGGCAGTGCCTTCCTTTTCGATCAGAAAATCCACGATCAATATCTGACTTACCAATCGCAGTCGGCTGAGAAAGCCGCAGCCGCTCTTTTGAAAGGAGAACAACCATGAAAAACCATCCGTCCTCATCCGGCGCTCTGACCGATCATCTCAAGGCTCTCCTTCTCGGGGGGGCTCTGACCGTGGCCGCCGCTCAGTCCGCTTCAGCCGCCGCAGTTCCTGCGGAGTCCAAGGAGTCTCTCGATGCCCGCATCCAGAGCGTGCGCGACAAGATCAAGGAAGCGAATGACTCTCAACCCGCTATCCGCGAGGGTTCGGGTCCGACTTCGGACGGTGCCGACATCATGTGGTGGCGCAATGTCTGGGGCAACGGAGGTTGGCATAACTGGCACAATGGCTGGCACAACTGGGGCAACCATTGGGGCAATTGGCATAACATCTGATCCTTTTCCGGGGTGACTTCCTGGCCACGGGAGGTCACCCCTTTTTTTATCCTCATGCCGTCCGTGGAATCCTCTGCTCCGATGGGGGCACGCTCGCCCTCGTGGCTCCGGCTGGTGGTGCTTCAGCCATCGCCGTTCTGCAATATCAACTGTGACTATTGCTACCTCCCGGGACGGACCCTCACCCACCGGATGTCACCGGAGACTCTCCGCCTGGCGGTCGAGAGGATCTTTGCGACGGACCTGGTGTCGGATGAGGTCACTTTCGTCTGGCATGCCGGCGAGCCTCTGGCGGTGCCGATCTCCTGGTATGAGATGGCCTTCGATCTGATTGCGGAGTTGACCCCTCCTCAGACAAAAGTGGTTCACTCGTTTCAGAGCAATGGCACCCTCATCAATGATCGCTGGTGCGAGTTTATCAAGCGCCGGGGAGTTTGCATGGGATTGAGCATTGATGGTCCGGATTTCATTCATGATGCGCATCGGAAGACACGTGCCGGTGTCGGCACTCATCTTTCTGCCATGCGCGGAGCCCGCCTGCTTCAGAAGCACGAGATTCCTTTCCATGTCATCGCCGTCGTCACACGGGAGTCTCTGTCCCATGCGGATGAGATCTTCGATTTCTTCCTGGGCAACGGCATGATGCACTTCGGATTTAATATCGAGGAACTGGAGGGAGCTCACACGCACTCTTCCCTGGATGGGGAGGGGGATGATGCCATCGAGAGCTTTTTCCGACGCATCTTTGCGTTGCAAAAATCGTGGAAGGGAGAGGTGCGGGTCCGGGAATTTGACGCGGCCCTGCATCGTGTTCTGATGGGCCGGGACGAGGCGGTTAGCCATTTTGTTTATGAGAATGAGCAGGTGCGCCCGTTTGGAATTCTCAGCGTGGATTGGGAGGGAAATTTCTCGAGCTTCTCTCCCGAGCTTCTTGGCTTGAACCATGATCTCTACGGCGATTTCTCGTTTGGAAATATGCACCGCGATGCTCTGCTGGATATGCCGGGCAACCCGAAGTTCATCCGTGTTCTCAGCGACATCCAGAGCGGGGTCGAACTCTGCCGCCAGTCCTGTGAGTATTTCAAGGTCTGCGGCGGTGGTGCCCCGGCAAATAAGCTTTTCGAAAATCAATCTTTCGCCACCACGGAAACACGCTACTGCCGTTACGCAGTCAAGGTTCCCACGCAGATTGTCTTGGAGGATCTGGAGCAAGGTTTGCATCTGGCTCCTGAGTTGACCCGATAAGGTGACAAGGGAAGTCGGTGTTTGCGCCGACTTCTTCTGTGGTGCATGATGAAGGTTTATGGCTTTCGAACTCGCGTCCAAGTACCAGCCCTGTGGCGACCAGGGGCAGGCAATTGAGAAGTTGACGCGCTCCCTGCAGGCGGGCAACCGTCACCAGACCCTCCTGGGGGTGACGGGCTCAGGGAAGACCTTTACCATGGCAAACGTGATCCAGAAGTTGGATCGCCCGACACTCGTCATGTCGCACAACAAGACGCTCGCCGCCCAGCTCTACAGCGAGTTTAAGCAGTTCTTCCCGAATAACGCGGTCGAGTACTTCGTCAGCTACTTCGATTATTACCAGCCGGAGGCCTACATCCCCCGCACGGATACCTACATCGAGAAGGACAGTTCCATCAATGAGGAGATCGAGCGTTTGCGCCTCTCCGCTGTCAGTTCGCTTCTCTCGCGCCGGGATACCCTGGTCGTGGCCAGTGTCTCGTGCATCTATGGCTTGGCTTCCCCGGAGGACTTCCTTCAGATGCTGGTCACCATCAAGACGGGCCAGCAAATGAGCCGCGAGGCATTCTTGGCGAAGCTGGTGGATATGCTCTATGAGCGCAATGACATCGCCTTCAGCCGGGGCAAATTCCGTGTGCGGGGCGACGTTGTGGAAGTCCATCAGGCGCAGGAAGAGGAGGAGGCCATCCGGGTGGAGTTTTTTGGGGATGAGATTGATCGCATCACCCGCTTCGATCCCCTTACCGGACACTCGACCTCGACGCTCACTCACATCACGCTCTTTCCGGCCAAGCAGTTCGTTACCCCGCACGATAAGCTGCAGAGGGCGGCTCGCGCCATCCGGCAGGAGCTTGACCAGCGGGTGATTGATTTCGAGAGGGATGGCAAACTGCTTGAGGCCCAGCGCATCAAGCAACGCACGGAGTTTGATCTCGAGATGATGATGGAGATGGGGTTCTGCAATGGCATTGAGAACTACAGCCGCCATCTCACCGGACGGCCTCCGAATTCCCGGCCCTACACCCTCATGGACTTCATGCCGGAGGATTTCCTGCTGATGATGGATGAGTCGCACGCGACAGTCCCCCAGGTGGGAGGCATGTATGCCGGTGACCGCTCGCGTAAGATGGTGCTGGTGGACTACGGATTCCGTCTTCCCAGCGCTCTGGACAATCGTCCTCTGAATTTCCAGGAGTTCATGGAGGTGACCCGCCAGATCGTTTATGTGAGCGCGACGCCGGGCGACTTCGAACTGCGCAACAGTACGGTCGGTAATACGGATTACATCGCCAATCCCGATAAGAAATTTAAGGAGCAGAAAAAGCCTCTCATTCGGAATTCCAAGACCGAACCTCCAGAGTTCGATCCTCTCTCGCCGGGCAGTCCTCTCATCGTGGAGCAGATCATCCGCCCCACAGGGCTGCTTGATCCTCACATTACGATCCTGCCACTCAAGGGACAGATCGATAAGACCATCGAGCTCTGCCGCCTCCGCATCGAGAAGCAGCAGCGCGTGCTCGTTACCACGCTGACGAAACGCACGGCGGAGGATCTCACCGATTACCTCCGCGATATCGGGCTGAAGGTGCGTTACCTCCACAGTGACATCGACACCATCGAGCGTGTGGAGATCCTGCGGGGCCTGCGGGCCGGGGACTGTGATATCCTTGTCGGGATCAACCTTCTCCGGGAAGGTCTGGATCTCCCGGAGGTCAGCCTCGTCTGCATCCTCGATGCCGACAAGGAGGGCTATCTCCGCAGCCAGACCAGCCTCATCCAGACGGCTGGTCGCGCCGCCCGTCACGTGAATGGTGAGGTGATCCTGTTTGCCGACAATGTGACAGCCAGCATGCAGGCCCTGCTGGACGTTTCGGATTATCGCCGCGAACGCCAGATGGCCTACAACAAGAAGCATGGCATCACCCCGCAGAGCGTGGTCCGCGCCGTTCAGGAAAGCCTTCACGTCATCATCAAGGGCAAGGAGGTCGAGACGGGCATCTTGCAGGAATCGCCGGAAGGCTTCGACGCCTCGGAGTTGATCCGTCAGTTGGAAAAGGAAATGTCCGAGGCCGCGACCAATCTGGAATACGAAAAAGCCGCCCTCCTCCGCGATCAGATCACCGAACTCAAAAACGGATTCTCTTCGACCTCTTCATCGGCCTCTTCTTCCAAATATCCGCTTCCAACCCGGAAAAAGCGCAAATCCAAGTAATTACGCAAGCAGCGAACCTCTCCATGAACTTTTCTCAGCGTGGGAAAATGATTTTTTCCTTGCTTTTGAATTAAGACGTGAGAGCCTGAGCGGTTCTCAGCAACCCACTTTAAGAGGTAGACATTATGGCATACGCAGTAATTCAAACAGGCGGCAAGCAATACCGCGTCGCAGAAGGTGACGTCATCGAGGTCGAAAAACTCGACGTCGCGGAAGGCGCCGAAGCAAAATTTGACGAAGTTCTTCTCGTCTCCGGAGCAGCCGGTCTCTCCGTTGGCACTCCTTTGGTCTCGGGAGCTTCTGTCTCCGCCGAAGTGGTCGCTCAGGACAAGGCAGACAAGGTCATCGCTTTCAAATACAAGCGCCGCAAAGGCTACCACCGCACCGTCGGTCATCGCCGTCAGATCACTCGTCTGAAAATCACCTCCATCGCAGCTTAATTTTTTCTCAGGCTTATGGCTCATAAAAAAGGACAGGGCAGCGTCAAGAACGGACGCGACAGTCGCAGCAAACGCCTCGGCGTTAAGAAATTTGGCGGACAAGTCGTCATCGCCGGTAACATCCTCATCCGCCAGCGCGGATCGAAGTTCCTCGCCGGACGCAACGTCGGCCTCGGACGGGACTACACGCTCTTCGCTTTGGTCGATGGGTACGTCATGTTCGACCGCGAAGGTCGTCGCATCAACGTCGTCCCCGCTGAAGTCGCGGTTGCCGGTCAGAACTAAGATTCATTTATAATCGAGAGTTGCGCAGACCTATCTCTGCGCAACTTCGCTTAATGTAGGGCAGTCAATGCATGTGCTTGGCATATGCGATCAGACTGCCCTGCTGCATTTTTAGGGTTATTGGATTTCAGGAGTGCATGAGAAGCTGTTTCCATCGATTCGCCTCTTTGCTCACAGCAGCTTCAAAAAGGCATTGAAGCTGCATTTCACAGCGCTTCAGAAGGGCAATTAGCTTGCCGTGACAGAGGCTGGATTTAACACGAGAGGGTGGTCTGGCCAGCCTAGCTCGCGTTTTGTTTGCCGCTGTGCCCAGCGGAAATGATCCATGCCTGAGACGGAGCCGTTGAGCCAGGAAATGGCTGAAGACTCCACACCGGAGCATTCAAATTTTGGGGTCGGATACTCCCGGCCATTCAATGTCCGGTACATGATATTGTCTCCCCACACGTCCCAACGTAGGCCGAGATCAAGGCCTTCCCTATGATAATGGACCTCGCGCATGAAAAACTCCTGGTGATCGACAACTTCGCCGCGGCGGAACCAAGTCTGAAACTCCTCAAGAGAAGCGAAGTCCTCCCGTGTGGCTACCTCGCAGATAAAACCTCCTCCCATACGGCAGAGATCCTTTTCCTCCTGCGCAAGAGTTTCTCCCTGATAGTTGTAGAAATTGATAACACCCCAGAACTCTTGTCGAATGGCTTTTACACGAACCCCGGCAGGCAGGTTATTCGGCAAAATGGGGCGTATACCGATATAGAGCGGTCCGTCCTGAATGAAGACGTCACAGAGGTCTTTTGATTCCCCGGCGAAGTCGTGAATTTCCTGATTTCCCAACTTAACCTTCTCGACACTATTGCCGAAGCAAAGAGGGAAAATGAGCGACGTCGCCAGCGACTTAAGTTGCATCCGGTCATGCGGGCGGGGGCGATAGAGCATGATGGATGTCCGCTCGTGCTGCACTGCGGCATACCGGCCATTGTCAAACCAATGGACCGTATCCTCCGCGTTTTGCGGGCGGGAATCCTCAGGATCGAGTTGAAAAGTGTGCCTCCCGTCCGTGCAGAGTTTGTCGTTAATAGTGTAGGAGCAGAAGATCAGCCCCTGGTCCTTCTTCTGAGTCAGCGGAGCAGCCTTACGATAGGCAATCTGCCAGTTGTTGTTGGGGCAACTGCCGATCATACGCTGGCTGGCTGTCCCCATCACCCAATCTGTCTCCTGATACTGGTAGGTGTAGATCTCGCGGGCTGCAAAAGGTACAACGCTCTTAAGCGGTGACGGATATTTATTATCGGAGCCTACAACATTGGCCGTTTCCACAAAATTTCCGACCTCATGCGTGCCGCGAATCAGATGAGGATAGTGCCGGTCATAGGCCAGTGACGCAATTTCCTCAGGAATGTGATATCCGTGGGCACAGATGCGGGCCAGGAAGCCTTGCATCCAGGAATTGTCATCGCGACGCGCATTGTAGCCGAAACTTCTTTCCTCAGGCACCTCGTCGTTAAACACATCTTCGATAGGAGAAACTGGAAGGCCGAAGCGGTCTCCAAGAATGCACCAGAGGGCGGCATTGAAGCCGATCGGGTCCAGCCTTCCTCCGGTGTAGTCTCGTGCACTTGGTCCCGCCTTGCGGGCGAGATTGACGTGCCAATGTCCCAGCCAGTCCACCCACATGCGTGCCTCGCAGCCGATGGCTAGTTCACGGATCTCTTCATCTTCAGCCCATTCCGCGATGGCCGCTATGGGGTAGATTGAGTGAGGCATGTAGCAATCATTCGTCTCATGCATGAAGCCTCGCCGTAGGAATGTGTCGCGGAAATTCAGGAGATTTGCCCTTCCTTCTTCGATGGCCTCGGAATTGCCGGTGAATTGTCCACCCAGAATGAGCGTGGAAGTGGCGAGGGTGACGTGATTATCATTGTAGCCGTGGTGGCGAAGATCCCGGCTCGCGTACCGCAGGAGATTAGGTGCCATGGCCGCACGAAGTTGCTCGCGCAGATCAGTGGGAAAGGCATCTCCGGCTGCAAAAATAACGGTGAGCAGATACTCCGTGGTGAAGGCGCAGGCATTCAGACGCTTTTGGACATCAGGGTGCTGGATACACTTGATACCGAGGAGTCTCTCATCGGTGGAGCCCAAGAGGAAGGGCAGGGAAACCTCTGCCAGAACTCGGGGATCTGGATTGGACGAACTTGCAGGAGGGCTCTGCCATGCCGCATTTTCATCGAGATACTTTGGAAAATTCTGCCGAATCTTTTCAAAGACCCACTCCCGGCGCTTGGCCATTCCCGTGTAGCTCCACTCGGGGGCGTGTAGGCAATTGATGTGGGCAGGGTCGACCGCAGCCGCGGACGGTGAAGGAGTGCTCATAAAAACACGGATTTCTCCGCAGGTGGTGAATGTTTTCCTATTGGGGAAGTGGGCGGAATTTATTCGACGGCTTCCAACTGGAAATCGTCGTACCACGCCGTGCCCAAGGTGTGGGAAAAACAAGCCTGTACAGAAACATAGTGAACACCGTCAGGAACCGTAAATGTCGCTTCGAGCTTGTTAAATCCTTCAGGATTTTCCGCGTCCCGCACTGGAAGATCCAGACGGTTGCCAGCGACCACTCCGCCGAAGGTGGTAGTCGTGAAGTCGGTGAGTTCTGTACCATCTTTAATAATCTCCTTGGGGTTATTGCCACGAGGCCAGATGTAAATCTGGACACGTCCTTCTGTGGCCTTGGCCATGCAGGAGAAGCGGTATTTTTGACCCGGTTGCACTTCAAGAGTGATAATGGAGACACGCATATTGCCCTTCTTCTCGATACGTTCGATTTTCAGGCTATTGTTACCGGAAGATTTTTCGTCCTGCGCGATTGTTACGGTTGCGGTTTGCCGATCCTGGACGTCGGTCCACGTGTCCATCCCTTTGGGGAGGCCGTTCTGAACGAATTGGGTGTCATCCTCAAAATCTCCAAAGGAGATAAGATTGTTCGCGGAAGGCTCTTGTGCTGTCAGCAAGCCAGTGGAACACAGCGCAACGAAGGGGAGGGAACAAGCTAGGACTCGGAGGGAGCTCATCTGTAAATAATGGCAATAAATAATGACGTAAGTCAACCTCCTGCGTAGCTTTTGTTCAGAGTCTAGGTAGAAGAAATCGATCTCGATGCCTTACAGTCGCGTAGGAATTTGACGATTTCGGCATGGATACCGCCTGAAATGATCGGCCACGCGTGAGCGGGGATATCGCTACGGATAACTTTTTGGGCTCTTGGCCACGCAGCGGAACTTCCTGGGCACACCATCAGATCATAGGGACACCATGTTGCCAAAACCGGCGCCGTCCATGGGGATTCCTGTAATCGCCTAAGAAAAGGACTGCCTGGCCGCAATTGGCGACAGGCGGGCAGGGGCAAGGCCCATGAGGCTATGGAGCCCTTGTGCGGGCTGTGCAGAAACGCTGCTGCGGAGAGAGGCAGGTCCGGTGCCTGCCGCACGGCCTCTCTAATGACTATGCCGCCGAGGCTGTACCCGATAAGTGCGATTGGCTCCGAGAATTTCCGCGTTTTCTCGATCAAGTCCCCCGCGAGAGCTTCGATATCCCGCAGCCCGCTGTTTCGGTAATGCCAGATTTCGCAAGGGCCGATGGCATCGCTGACTCTCTTCCTCAGACCTTCCCAGCGGAGATGATTTCCCCAGATCCCATCCAGAATCAGCGTTTGCATGACGGCTCCTAAAGGAGATGTCCCATCTTCTGTTTCTTTACCTCAAGATAACGTTCGTTGTGAGGGTTGGAGACGGTCTTGATAGGAACCTGCTCGACTATCTCGAGATCGTATCCTTCGAGCCCGACCACCTTGCGGGGATTGTTCGTCAGAAGGCGGATTTTTTTCACACCGAGATCAGACAGGATTTGGGCTCCCAAGCCGTAATCCCGGAGATCCATCGGGAATCCGAGTTTTTCGTTCGCTTCAACCGTGTCCAGCCCTTCCTCCTGCAGCTTGTAGGCATGGATTTTGGGGCCCAGACCGATACCGCGACCTTCCTGACGCATGTACACCAGCACTCCAGCGCCGGCCTTCTCAATTTGCTGCATGGCCTGGTGCAACTGTGGGCCGCAGTCGCAACGCTTCGATCCGAATACATCTCCCGTGAGGCATTCGCTATGCACACGTACCAGAGTGGGTTTCTTGCTGCTGATCTCTCCCTTCACGAGGGCGAGATGATGGAGATTATCCACCGTTGAGCGATAGAGGTGCAACTGAAACTCGCCGTAGTCGGTGGGCATCTTGATGGTCTGCTCCCGCGTGATGAGCATTTCACTGCGGCGACGGAAGGCGATGAGATCCTCAATCGAGCACATCTTCAGTTTGTGCTTGCGGGCAAATTTTACGAGGTCAGGCAGACGGGCCATGGTGCCGTCTTCCTTGAGGATCTCGCAGATCACACCGGATGGGTCCAATCCCGCGAGGCGGGCAAGATCAACTGCCGCCTCCGTATGGCCTGCGCGGCGCAGGACGCCGCCGGATTTGGCCTGGAGAGGAAAGATATGTCCCGGTTGCACGAGATCATCTGGGCCGGAGTCGGGACTGCAAAGGACCTGGACAGTTGCGGCGCGGTCACTCGTGCTGATGCCGGTAGTGATGCCCTTGGTGGCATCTACGGAGACGGTGAAATCCGTCTGATGGATCTCCCGATTGTGAGCGACCATCCGCTGGAGGCCGAGCTGGCTGGCCCGCTCTTCCGTGATCGGGGCGCATACGAGGCCGCGGCCATATTTGGCCATGAAATTGATGTTGGCCGGTTTGACCTTGCTTGCCGCTATAACCAGATCGCCCTCATTTTCCCGGTCCGCATCATCGGTGACCACGATCATCTTCCCCCGGCGGATTTCGGCAATAATCTCGGGAATCGATGCAAACGGAGACTTACTCATAGGAACTCCATGATGAATGGAGTTGCCTTCTCCTGCAACGGGCGAGTGAGGTCTCAAGGGGGGATTTTTACCAAAACCTCCGCCCGTTGCCGGTGAGAAGATGGGATTATTTCTTCGGAGCTGCTCCAGCGATGCTCAAGGAGATGTCGATTTCGTCCGACACCTTGTCGAGGTTTTCCCCTTTCTTGATGTCGAAGTCTCCACGATTGATCTTGAAATTGGTACGCACCACCAGAAGGTCACCTTGGAGCTTGCCATTCGAGCGATCAGCGAGCTTTCCGGGGAGGTATGTGACTTTGACGGGAACAGTGATTTCCTTGGAAACGCCCTTGAGGGTGAAGGTGCCCTTTACGTCGGCAGTGCCGGTGTTGTCGGTCTTCTGTTTATTCATCACTTCCTTTATCTCGAATGTGATCTCCGGGTGGGTTTTGACGTCGAGCCAGTCTGCTCCCTGCATGTGCTCGAGCATCATGGGGTTTGGCACAGTGAGGGTCTTGGCATCGACGATGATCTTGCCTTTGATATCCTCTGGATTGTTGGGATCTGTGGTGATGGTCCCAGAGATGCCGTTAGCGGTTCCATTGATGGACTCCAGAGGGGCGTCCAGTTTGAATACAGCATTGTTCACGCCCTTCGGATCTGTGAAGTCAAAGGTGACTTCCTCAGCATGGGCAAGGATCGAGGTGGCAAAAAGGGCGGTGGCGAGGGTGAGCAATTTCATGGTTTATTCAGAGTTCCGTGGATAGGTAGCCTAGGAGGAGGCCGTGCGCAACGGGAGAGTCATACATCCGAATTCCGAGCGAAAACCCGCTTTACAGCGTAAATTTCCATTTCTGCGCGATAAATGGGGTAAATTCCCATAGCCGAGAGCTCGCTAAGCATTTAAAGCATGTTTTCGACATGTTCGAAGCGCATCCCCCGTTGCAGGAAAAGCCGCCCTTTCCCATTCGTATCCTCATTCTTGATGATCATACCATGGTACGAGACGCGCTGATCTCCCGCTTAGGACAGGAAAGCGACATGCAGATCGTCGGGGCAGCGGGAGAGCTTAGCGAAGGCGAGCCATTGCTAAGGCGGTTGCTTCCCCATGTCATGATTCTGGATCTTATGCTCGGCGCTGCGGATGGATTGTCCGTGCTGCAATCTTGGAAGCAGAAATTCCCTGCCACGGCTTTTCTTGCGCTATCAGCCACAAAATCAGACTCCATCGTATTGCGCGCTCTGGGAGCTGGGGCATCGGGGTTTATTTGCAAAAGCGATCCAGTGGATCATTTGTTGACGGCCATTAGAGCAGTGGCGAGTGGGCGGAAGCTTCCGTCCCCACATTTTGCCGACGATTTGTGTACGGTCCGCAAAGAGGGAAAGTTTGCTCTCACGACTCGAGAACTTGAGATTATGAGGCAGATCGCTTCCGGGCGAAGCTCGCGAGACATAGCCAAGATTTTGGGCATCAGCGTCAAGACGGTGGATAGACATCGCGAGAACCTTCGTGCCAAACTCAATCTGCCGAATTCCTCAGCCTTGGTGCGGGAAGCGATCGTACTTTTTCCACCGGAGGCTGTGGGTCGGGGTTAGTATGGCCGGGTCGGGGACCCCATGAAGGACGGTGTGATGGGCTTTTTGCCGGAGCCGCTGTTTCATTTTAACTACCTTTTTTACACCGCTACGGTTTTTTGGATTTTTGCATTTGTAGCACTCTGGAGCACCTCAGGGATGCCATTGCGGGTAGGTGGAGAGTGGAGAGAATATCCGCGGGATTTATGGCAAAGACCGGCCAGCATTTTTTTCTTCGCTGCGGTTTTTTGTGGGGCAGTCGTGTTGGTGGTTCCGGTGACGGGGTTGTGTTGGTTGCTCACTCCTCTCGCTGTTTGTGGAGTGGTGGTTTTTGTATTAGCGGCCTGCCAGGTATCTCGTATCTTGCCGCCGGGTTTTCCCGAACATTTGCAAAGCTGGCTCCGCTGGGCCTTACTCGCGCAGGCGGGGTCAGCGCTCCTGACGGCATGGGGTGCGGTTTTTGCCGCGCGGTCCGTGGCCGATCTGCTGGATACCTCTGGCTATGAGTGGCTAGCTATGGCGGGATTTCTGGCCTTGGCCGCAGCGGCTTGTACCGTGGTAACCCTACTACGCTGGGCTCGCCAAGCCTTCGATCATCCTGGACTGAACCGCGATCTGAAAGGCTGTGTGATGTTACTGCTTCTCGTGGTCATGGGGGGATGGCTCCTATGCACTATCGCCGGGGCACAGGCGCGAAAAGAAATTGAAGAGCGTTATCTCTCCCGTGTGCGCATCGCTGCCCTGTCCCTCCCCAGCAAGCTTGTCGGAGAACTGGCGAATCCTTCCTCGCCGGATCTTAGCGGGGCTCATGAGCGAGTTGTCGCTTTGCTGCACAAGATCATCCGTGCTGATGGCCAGGCAGAGTATGCCTACCTATGGACCATTAAAAACGGCTGGATGACCTTCCTGGCAGATGCTGATCGGCTGGGCACGGAAAACAACACTCCTCCTTGGCTTCCCTATCGACAGGCTGACAGCGAGGATGTGGAGGCTTTTCAGAGTCTTTTTCCCTATTTTAATGAACCCTTCGTGGATGATTGGGGGGTACTTGTCTCTTCAAACGAGCCCGTGTGGGGCGAAGATGGAGCCAAGCTCTGCTGGCTGGGAATTGATTATCCCGCTCAGGTTTGGTTCAGCCATGTGTTTAATGCCATGTCTTTGGTCTTTCTTGGGAGTGCTCTTGCCGTGCTCGCCATACTTTTCGGCCTTGGACTCAGGATGCGAGGGATCCGAGCCCTCACGCTTTCTCTGGAGGCAGATCGAGCTGCCGCAGCTGATCGCGCAAAAACCGAGTTCATCGCCTGCCTCAGTCATGATCTTCGTACCCCTCTCCAAGCCATCGCCGGATGTGTCGATCTGCTTTCGCAGGATGCTCCGGATAAAAGCGCTCTCCTGGTGGCACTGAAGGACAACACTTCCACTTTGCTTCGATTTCATGAAGACATTTTGGATTTCAGCGCCCTCCGGGAGGAAATGTTGCATATTCGTCGCGAGCCTTTTGATTTGGCCTCTCTGTGTCGTGCCGTGGCTCTGAACGGACGTCGTCTCTGCCAAGCCAAAGGATTGTTCTTCCAATGGTCGCTCTCAAAAGATTTCCCTGCGAGTGCCATTGGTGATCCTCTCCGGTTGCGGCAGATTTTGACCAATCTTCTCGATAACGCCGCGAAGTTTACAGCGAAGGGGTCCGTGGAGATGCATTGTAGCTTGGAAGGCAAATCCCGGTTGCTTTTTGTGGTGGAGGATACGGGGCCGGGGATTCCTCAGGAGCGTCAGGCCGTAATCTTCGAGCCTTTTGAAAGGGCGGGAGCGAGGGAGCCTGGGACCGGATTGGGCTTGGCCATCGTCAAACGGTTGAGCGCGCTTCTGGGCGGTAGTATCGAGTTGGAGAAGAGGGACGGAGGAGGAAGTCGATTTGTGGTCGATCTGCCCTATTTTCCTGCGGAAAAGGCCGTCATCATGGAAGCGGGATCTCCGAGCCTTTTATTACCCAAGGCCGGAAAGGCGCTGATTCTTGATGATCACTCTGAAGTCCGCATGGTCTTCGAAGGATATCTTCGGGCCTTGGGATGGGAGGTCAAGGGATGCGCGGATATCGAGAGGGCACGGGGCGAAATGTCCTGGAATAATCCTCAGCTCTTTCTGGTGGATGTCTCTTTGCCGGACGGCTCTGTGCTCGATTTTATCCGGGAAATCCGGCGTTTGCGTCCGAAGGCGAGAATTCTCTGCGTATCCGCGGCGACCGACGATGAGACGGTATCGGCGACTCTGGATGCAGGAGCCGATGACTTTCTCCATAAGCCGATTACGTTTGAGGCTTTTTCCGAGGCCTTGAGGGGCATCTCCCTATCCGACGCGCTGCCACCGGCGTTGTCCGAGGTCGTGGAACTTGGGAGCAAGGCCGTCGATGCGGAGAACTGGAGCGAAGTCGCGCTTATCGCTCATCGCCTAGTTAATGTGACCTTTGCCCTCAGTGTCTCGGGAAGTTTCGGCGACTTCACCACCTTCACCCAGCAGTGCGGCATTGTGGAGAAGATGGCGCGATCCTCAGATGAGGAGGCAACAAAGGAGGCGTGGATTGGCTTGTTAAAAATCTACGCTGACATGGGGCCGATCTCCCAATCTTAGCGAGATAGCTCGATCAGGATTTTCTTTTGCGCAGGAAGAAACTGCCTGCCAGACAGACCAAGCCCGTACCGCAGAGGGGAATGAGTAAGTCCACGCCAGGGACAAATTTGTTTGTTTTTTCCACAAACTCGATCCCGGTGACTTCGTCAGTGCGGGCGACTGAGACGTAGGTTTTCGTCCATCCGGTATTTGCTCCCAAGGCAAACCATACAATGACGGCTCCGGCAATCAGGAGGAGACCGAGGGCTCGGAGGGCTTGCGCCAAGGGAGGCATAGTCCGGGTCAGCCCTCGATGGTGTTGATTTCGACGGGCTCGACCTTCACGCCGAGTTCTTCCAGCCAAGTGATGGCTTTCTTGATCTCTTCCCGCGAGCCTTCGAGTTCCAGGGATACGATACCGATTTCTTCGGTGACGCTGGCCTGGCGGATATTCGTGATCACACTGAATTCCCGTGAGAGTTCATAGATGACAGGCCTGGTGATGAAACGGGGGGGGTACATCAGCCAGAGACGGGTGATTTGTTGAGCCATGCCCTCAAGCTAGGGCGAAGGCGCAGCGGACTCAAGCGCGGGATTTTCATGGATTGCCCGGCGAGCGGGAGTATTCTGCATGTGGACTCGCGCGGAATGCGCGCCTCTCCGCTATGACCAACGAACAAATCGCTGATATCCTTTCAAACATCGCCCGCCTCCTCCAACTCAAGGGCGAGAATCCTTTCAAGCTCCGCGCATATGAAAATGCAGCCCGCGTCATAGAGTCCTATCCCGGCAGTATTGCTTCCGTCGCAGCGGCGGGAGGTCTGGAGGAAATCGAGGGTATCGGGAAGGCGATCGCCGAGAAAATCACAACGCTGAGCGCCACGGGTCATCTGGAATATTACGACCATCTCAAGGAAGAGTTTCCGGCCGATATTCTGACCCTCTTTGAAATTCCGGGGCTGGGAGCCAAGAAGATCAAGGCTCTCTATGAGGCACTCGGAGTACACTCCATCACCAAACTGGAGCGTTGCTGTCAGGATGGCTCCGTGGCGGGTCTGGCGGGCTTTGGGGAAAAGTCGGCGCAAAATATCCTTGAGTCCATAGCCCAGATGCGGCGGCACTCGGGGCGCTTCCTGCTCGGCGACGCGGCTCCCCTGGCCGAAAGCATCCTTGATGATCTCCGCTCGCATCCCCGGGTGAATCAAGCGCAGGTGGCCGGAAGTTTTCGTCGGAAAAAGGAAATCGTCCGTGATCTGGATTTCATCGTATCCACCAAGTACCCTCGTGAAGTCCTGGAGGATTTTACTACCCATACGCTGGTCGAGTCCGTTCTGGCCCTTGGCGATACCAAGGCCAGCGTCATCTTAAAGAATGGCATGCAGTGCGATCTGCGCGCGGTCTCTGGTGCAGAATATCCTTTTGCGCTGAACTACTTCACCGGTAGCAAGGAGCATAATGTCCGCATCCGCTCTCGGGCGCTTGAACGCGGGTGGTCGCTCAATGAGTATCGCTTCAGCCTCGCAGAGGGGAAAAAAGCCCCGCAACCTCTACCCGAGGTCTATTCCGAGGATGATATCTACCGGGCTCTGGACTTGTCTCCGATCGAACCCGAGCTCCGCGAGGATCGCGGAGAAATTGATGCAGCAGAGAAAGGGGAGTTGCCCACGTTGATCGAGTGGCAAAACCTGCGCGGTACTTTTCACAATCACACGACCGAGAGTGATGGACGATCCACTCTGGAGCAGATGGTGGAAGGGGCGATGGAATTGGGCCTGCAATATCTGGGTATTGCCGATCACAGCAAGAGTTCCGTACAGGCCAAAGGCCTCGACGAGACTCGCCTGCTGGCCCAAGTCGCGAAAATCAGGACCCTCAATGAAGGGTATGGTAAAGACTTTCGCATTTTTGCCGGCACCGAATGTGATATTCGCAAAGATGGCAGTCTCGATTTTGCGGACGAAATCCTCGGTCAACTCGACTACGTGGTCGTCTCCGTGCATGGCTCCTTTTCCCTCAGTGAGACCGAGATGACGGATCGCATCATCAAGGCTATATCCAATCCGCATGTCACCATGCTGGGCCATCTGACGGGTCGTCTGCTCCTCACCCGGGAACCCTATCGTGTCAACATCCCTGCGGTCATCGATGCCGCTGCGGAGACGGGTACCATCATCGAACTCAACGCAAATCCCCGCCGCCTCGAAATGGACTGGCGTTGGTGGCGTCTGGCCAAGGAAAAGGGCGTCAAGTGCGCCATCAACCCTGATGCGCATTCCGTAAATGGCTTACAACACCTCGTCTTTGGCGTCGATATGGCACGGAAGGGCTGGCTGACGCGGCAGGATGTGGTTAACACCCTGCCTCTCGGCAAGATCGAGGGCGCCCTGCAGGCGAAGAAAAACCGCAATCGATAAGGCTGACCTAGCGCGCCGTCCAGGCTCCGTCTCCCGGCAGGCAGATGATCGGAGTGCCCGTGTGGCCGGTCTCCTCGGCGTATCGTTTCACGATTTCCCGGGCAGCTTCCTCGATGGCTGATTTCGCGACCAGCGCGACGATGGCTCCGCCAAAACCACCGCCTGTCAGGCGCGCGCCGAAGACGCCCGGCGTCGAGCAGGCAATGCGGACCAGGCTGTCTAGCTCGGGCGTGCTGTTCTCAAAATTCTCCATCGAGCTTTTGTGGGATGCGCTCATCAGTGCGCCAAAACCTGCCGAGTCCCCGGCTTTCAGATAATTCAATGCCTCGCCGACGCGCTCATTCTCTCCCACGACATGGGCGGCTCGGCGACGTACGATGTCAGGCATGCTGCCGGAGGCCAGGGAGGCACTAGTCGCGTCGCGGAGGGCTTTCACGCCGAGGGCCTCGGCTGCTGCGAAACACATGGTGCGGCGTTCGTTGTATTCGCCTCCAGTCAGGGCATGTTTGACTCCCGAGTTGACGATCAGGAGGCCGGCGTTTGCCGGGAAGGGAAACGTCTCCACACTCTCCGCTCGGCAGTCGAGGTAGATGGCCTCGCCCTTCTTGCCAAAGATGGAAGACACCTGATCGAGCAGTCCGCAGTTCACGCCGACAAATTCATTCTCGGCCTTGCGGCAGAGTTTTGCCATTTCCAGAGCACCTACCGTCAGCCCGAAAAGGCGCATGAGAAAAACTCCCGTCGCGACTTCCAAGGCGGCGGAGCTGGAAAGTCCCGCTCCCTGAGGGAGGGAGGCTTCGTAGTGAGCCTCAAAGCCACCGAGAGACTCTCCCGCTTCCTGGAGCTTTTTGACAACACCGAGCGGGTAGTCACTCCATTCTCCATTGGCTTGGAAAGAGGCGAGATCCACCGTCACATTACCCTCGATGCCTTCGCTGCTGAGGACGATCTTATCATCATCCCTCTTTTTTCCCGTTACGGAAATTCCAAGATCGAGCGCTGCCGAGAGGACGACGCCATCATTATAGTCAGTGTGGTTGCCGAGAAGTTCCACTCGGCCGGGAGCAAATGCGGAGACGGAGGACATGAGAAGGATCCTTCTATCAGTTCCTCGATACCTTGGGAATCCTCAGCATGGAGGAGATGAATCTTTTTGGAGTACGGCAAGCTCTGCTTGCAATCGGCAGCACGGGATTGATTCTGTCCCTGACTCGCCTCAAGCTTCGCCCGCCCATGTCTTCCTCAAAACCAGCCGGTTGCGTCACTATGATCGCCTCGATGTCCGTCAAGCCGGAGCGGGCGGCTGAGCAGGCGGCGTGGCAGAAGCGTATCACTGCGGCGGTGGCTGCCTTTCCCGGCTATATGGGTGGGGAGACATTCGAGCCCGTTCCCGGCCTGCAAAACGAATGGATCACCATTCATCGTTTTGAAACGGGGGAGCATCTGCGCGAGTGGTTGGAATCTGAAGATCGCCGACGTCTGATCGAAGAGGGGGCGGAGTTCCACATCTCTCCCCCGGAACTGCAATCCATCGTGGGAGGTGGTCCATCGCGTCAAAAGGTGGCGGTGGTCTTCACTCACTACGTCAAGGAGGGACAGGAAAGCGCCTTCCAAGAGAGTCATGCCGATCTGCAAACGGCCATGCGTCGCTTTCCTGGAATGGAGGCGGTGGAGACATTTCCCCCTGTGGCCGGAGTGCAAAAGGAATGGGTGGATATTGCCCGCTTCCGCGATGTGCAGAGCTTGGAGGCATGGCTGGACTCGGATATCCGCAAGGAGAAGATCGGCGCAATTTCCAAGTATCTGAGCAAACTCGATGTGCGGAAAATCCGATCAGGCTTTGGGGAATGGTTTGAAATGTCGGCCAAAGACCATGGTCCGAGTCGCTGGAAGCAGGGCTTTGTGGTGCTCTTTGCCCTCTACCCGACCGTCATGCTGGTCTCACAGGTGGCGCTACGGAGCGGACATCATCTCCCCGGAGGTCCGGCGCTGGTGACTCTGGTCTCCAATGCTATTTCCGTGGCCTTGCTGAACTGGCTGGTCATGCCCCTGGCCATCCGGGTGCTGGGATTCTTCCTGCGTCCTGCCAAGCCTAGCCTAGGAGTCAATATCCTCGGCGTAAGCGCCGTGTTGGCCTGGCTGCTGACGTGGTACTTTGTGTGGAGGGCGATATTGCCCTACTTGAGCCAGCCGTAATCGATCGTCTGGAGACGTTTCTTGCCGCCACCGAGTCTCGGGACACAGGCGATGAGGGCACGAGTGTAGGGATGCTGGGGATCTTTCAGTACGCTCTCAGTGTCGCCGTATTCCACGATCTCTCCGCGGAACATCACGGCCACGCGGTCGCAGAGGCCCCGGATGATTGCGAAGTTGTGCGTGATCAGGATCAGGGCCATGCCAAATTCCGCCCGCAGGCGTTTCAGCTCCGTCAAGATCTGTGCCTGGATGGTCACGTCCAAGGCGGTGGTGGGTTCGTCGGCGACGAGGAGCTTGGGTTTGCAGGCCAGGGCCATGGCGATCATGACGCGCTGCTGCATGCCTCCGCTGAATTGGTGGGGGTAATCCCGCAGGCGCTTGGCGGGGTCCACGATGCCGACGGCATCCAGGCATTTGATGATCTCCGCATCGATGTCCTTGATTTCCGGCCGGTGAAGTCGGATGGCCTCGGCGATCTGACTGCGTATGGTGTACACGGGATTCAGTGATGTCGAGGGTTCCTGGAAGACGTAGGCGATGCCGCCTCCGCGAATGGAGCGCAGGCGGGCGGAGTTCATTTTCAGCACGCTCTCGCCTTCGAAAAGGATATCTCCTCCGGCGTACTCTGCAGGAGGAGAGGGGAGGAGGCGGGTGAGCGAGAGAGCCGTCACGCTTTTTCCGCTACCGCTCTCTCCGACGATGGCGAGCGAGCCACCCTGCGGAAGGGAGAAGGAGACATTGCGAACCGCATCGACGGAGCCCGAGTCGGTCTTAAATCGAATGGAGAGTTTGTGGAGTTCCAGAAGCGAGCGTTGCATGGCTATGGTCTATTTACGTTCTCCTCGTGAGTCAGCGGCTTGGCGCAAGGCATCTCCGGCCAGATAGAAGGCAAGTGCGGCGATGAAGATGGCCATGCCGGGGAAAACGATCAGCCACCAAGCGTCGAGCAGGTAGCTTTTGCCGTCGGTGATGATATTTCCCCAACTCGCCTGCGGTGGCTGAACTCCCAAGCTTAGGAAGCTCAATCCGGCCTCAATCAAAATGGCGTCGGGGATGCCCACGACAGCGGTGACAAAAATAGGGGCGAAGGCATTGGGGAGGATGTGACGGAAGATCACCGGGAGTGTGCGTTGGCCGAGGGCGCGAGCTGCGCGGACGTATTCCGTTTCCCGGAGAGTAAGGAACTCCGCACGGACCAGACGTGCCGTACCTGTCCAACTCAGAAGTCCGATCACAACGATAATAATCCGAATATCCGGGCCCAAGAGTGCCACTGCAGTGAGGATGAGGAAAAAGGACGGGAAGCACAGCAGGGCATCGACGATGCGCATGAGGATATTATCCAGCCATCCGCCGAAGTAGCCCGAGATCGCTCCCACGGTGACACCGATGAAGAGTGACACGGCCATGGCGATGAAGCCGACCGTGAGTGAGATGTACGAGCCGGCAATCATTCGCGAGAGCACGTCGCGACCGAGATTGTCCGTGCCGAGCCAATTTTTTGCAGAGGGAGGCTGGAGCTTCGAGGCTAGGTCCGTCGCATTCGGGTCTTGCGGGAAATAAACGCCTGCCAGGGCGCAGCCTCCACTGACTACGGCCAGGAGGAAAAGCAGGATGATGACCGTCAGGGAGACGATGGCGATGGGGTTGCGAAAGAAGCGGCGCAGAGCCCGGCGAGTTGGCGTGTCGGTCAACTCGAGAGCGGGAACAGATTGAGGTGGAGAAGCGATGGTTTCCATGGGCTTCATTCCAAACGCACGCGGGGATCGACGACGGCATAGAGCACGTCGGCCAGGAGATTTCCCAGCAGGATGAGAGCGGCGACGATAAAGTTGAGGGCGACGAGGGTCGGATAGTCTCGCTCCATGACGGCTTCATATCCGAGGCGTCCCATGCCGGGATAGGCAAAGATGGTCTCAATAATGAGAGCACCTCCGACCAGGGCGGGCAGCAAGCTTCCGATGCCGGTGATGAGGGGGCGGACGGAGTTGCGAAGGGCGTGCTTGTAGAAGACTTCATCCTCAGGGAGGCCTTTGGCTCTGGCAGTGCGGATGTAGTCTTCACGCATTGTTTCCAGAACCGTGGCGCGGATGTAGCGGGACTGCACGGCGATGCCTCCCAGTGCCAGAATGGTGCCGGGGAGGACGACGTGCCAGAGGCGGTCCAGCCACATATTCAGCATGGTGGGAAATTCGATGCCGTAGGACTGCGTGCCGAGCACGGGGACATGGGTGAATTTCACCAAGCCGATCAAAATGAGGTACGCTATCCAGAAGCCGGGAAGCGCAATGAGGGCCAGGGAAAGAATGGAGGTGGCCATATCGGCCAGAGATCCGGCATGTCGCGCTGCGAAGACACCGAGCAGCAGGCCGAATACGAGGGAGAGGGTGAGAGAGTAAATATTCAGCAGGAAGGTGGCCGGGAGTCTCTCCATGATGCGCTCGATCACGGGGCGGTCGTCCTTGATGCTGCGGAGCTTACCCGTGAAGAGGTCACGCATGTTCATCCAGTATTGCTCGTGAATCGGGCGGTCGAGGTGGAACTTCTTGCGGAAGGCTTCCTTCACCTGGGGGGTGATTTTCGGATTCAGCTCGCCCCATGGGTACGGACTTCCGGGAGCCAGAGTGATCATGAAGAAGGAAATCAGGCTGATGACAAACATCAGGATGATGCTGATGCCGAGACGGCGCAGGATAAACGTCATCATGGCTTGGGAGCCGCCTCCTTCGGCAGGAGGTCAGAATATTCGGGGCGATAGAACCAGTCCATGTAGTAGCTCCAGCCAGCCTTGGTCATCTCCACCGGAGTGTCGACCCATGTGCCGTCCGGGCCGGGGCGGCGAATGCGATAGCTGTCGTTCCACATGATCGAAGTGGACTCCGGTACATAAAGGAAGAGGTAGGGCTGGTCCTGATAGATGATGGACTGCATCTCTCCGGCCATTCTGATGATGGTGTCGCGGTTGTACTCCTGGCGGACCTCGTGCAGGAGTTGGTCCACCTTGGGATTGTTGTAAGAGACCACATTGAGCTGCTCGGGATTATTCTGAGAGGAGTGCCAGATCTGGTATTGGTCAAAATCAAGGCCGAGGGACCAGCCGAGAACCATGGCGTCGAAATCGCCTTTGTTCACGAAGTTCTTAAGGAAGACGGCCCACTCGTAGAGCTCGATCTTGACCTCGATGCCGATGCTCTTGAGGTCGTCCTGCACCAGCGTGGCAATGTCGCGGCGGATCTCGTTGCCGTTGTTGCTGATGAGTTTGAAGCTGAAGCGCTTCCCATCCTTTTGCAGGATGCCGTCCGGCCCTGGCACCCAGCCCGCCTCAGCCAGCAAGGCTTTCGCTTTCTCGGGGTCGTAATCGAGCGGCTTGATGTTGGGGTTAAAGAACCACATCTGGGGAGCAAAGATGCCGGTGGACTGTTCCCCGTGACCATAGATGATGTATTTCACCATCTCCGGGACATTCACGGCATGAGCCAGGGCGCGACGTACACGCTCGTCTTGGAAGAGCGGGCGGCGGAGATTCCATCCCACGTAGGTGTACATATTGCCGGGCTGCGAGAAGAGCATGAACCGGCGATCGCCCTCGAAGCCCTTCACCGCCCACGGGTCAACGCTCCAAAAGTCCACCTGCTTTGTCTCGAAGGCCAGCCGCATGGCGAGTTGATCGCCCAAGGCTCGATAGACCACGGCGTCCAGCCAGGGGCTGGGTTTGTGGAAGTAATCCGGATTGCGCACGACGCGGATGAATTCATTCGTACGCCACTGGTCAAACATGAAGGGACCTGTGCCGATGGGTTTGCGGTCAAAGTTTTCCGTCCACCAATCCACGGATTTGCCTTCCAGGATGTGGGCGGGGAGCAGGCTCATCATCCAGCTATTCAGCGCCGGAGAGTAGGGCTTGCGATAGGTCACTCTGAACTGCGACGGAGAAGGAGCCTCGACATGCAGGATGGTGTCAAAGTCGGGCTTGCGAGGCGAGGCGACGGCCTCGTTCATGATCGCATTGTAGGTAAAGACGGCGTCCTTTGAGGTAAAGGGGGCTCCGTCGTGCCAGCGCACATCGGTGCGGAGTTTGAAAAGCACCTCCGGCTCGGCGAGGAAGTGGATTTCATCAAGCAGGGAGGCTTCGCTTTTGATGTCCTTCCTCTCGGCGAGAAATGCTTTCAAGGAGTCGAGAAATGCGGTCGAGTCTCCCGTCACTGTGAGCTCAAAGGCTCCGCTCGATTCCACCCAGGAGCGGATGATCTGGTCTTTCAGCGGGCTGGTCTTGAGTTCGCTTAAAATAGCGGGCGCTTCCTTCTCCAAGTTGACGCGAATGTTCCGCAGGGGCAGCACGGACTTCTGGTCGAGGGTGGTCAGGATGGTCCGTGAGGTATCCATCCCCGGCTCGCTGAGTTTTAGGAGGAGGCTGTTTCCCGAGATGCGTACGGAGGTGAGATTCCAGCTCTTCCACTTATCCCGGCTGGCCTCCAGCGCCAGCAACGCGCTCAGAGCGGCATTTTCGTCCGTAAAGAAGATGGTGGTCGTCTGGGAAAGGGTGAAGGATTCCGCCAGGTCCGGGGCAATTTCCAGATTCTCGTCGTATTTTAGCAGGCCATTAAAAATCCCGGAGTTGACCTGAGAAGCCGAGGCGTCGGCCTGGCGGATCGGGTTCAGAGTGGACGGCTCGCCGAGCATGCCGATGGACATCTCGTTCTTCTTCGAAGCCGAAAGGAGCGCGACGTTGACGTACGACGCGACAATGGCAGCCAGAATCAGGGCCGGAAGCCCATAAACGAAGAAGCGGATCACTGGGCGGAAGCATAGCCAGGACCGCGCAAGACGCAACATTTGCCTCCTCGGAATTCTACACCTCATGAGGCCATTTCCTTCAGGCGGAGTCGCTTTCGTTGGCGGTCCGGGAAAGTTGGCCTCCCTTCAGAGGTTACGCCCGCTTGCCGGTGGTAGTCGGCTGAGCTTTGCGCCGGTATTCCGCAGCCCCGTTTCCGGTGTGTTGACGGAATACTCTAGCGAAGTGCTGGCTGGTGGCAAAACCGCATTCCAGAGCAATCGTGCTGATCCGATCATCGGAATCGACCAGCATACGACAGGCACGACGTACGCGCAGTTCATTGAGATGGCGATGGATGGTCGTGCCTGTATCTTTTTTGAAAAGCCCCGCCAGATACGTTGGTGAAACGCCGGACATGCGAGCCAGATCTCCCAGCCTCCAGGGTTCCGTTGGTCGTTCCTCCATCAGAAGACAGGCCCGGCTTACTGCCGGATGGCGCCCCAGTGCTCCGGCTTCCTTCCCGGTTCTTTCCACCAGGCGTGTGATTTCCAGTATCAGGCTATCCACGGCCATCCGCAGCCCGTCATCCCGATAAGCGGTGGCATGCACCGTCTCCCGTACGATCTTCTCGAATGGTTCCCGCAGCGCTACTGCGTTACGCAGGATCAGCCATGGTTCATGAGACCACCTTTGAGCCAGTCGAGCAGAGGGGCGTCGGAGGGCATCCAGAGCCAGACCGCAGAAGAAAAATCGGCAGCTTCGCATCATCCGGGCATCCAAGCCGTGTTTAACGCCGGGACTGATCACGTAGGCGTCGCCCGGCTCCAGACGGACTTTCTCCTTACCGACGAACCATCGCGTTGCACCAGACCCCTGCAGATAAACCTCCCAGTACGCATGCTCGTGGCTACCGAGACTCCATTCGGTGGATTGCCACTGTTCGCCCACATCGGTCAATTCCTTCACCTCCAGACTTGGTTTCAGTGCCCAGAATCCTGCAAGTAAGGTCCTGGGACGGAGAAATTTCATTAAGTATCCATATCTTCTGTCATCATAATTTTAGATACATTTTTCGGAAGAAGCGGGACGACACCCGGAAGGCGGCAACGCTACTCTGCCCTCAATGAACTCCACCCCCCTGCGCATCGCGCTCCTTGGCGCCGGGAGTATCGTTCGCGCCCACACCGAGGGAATGCTTCGACACCCGGATCTCTTCCGAATCACTGCTGTCTGCGATACCAATGTCCTCGCGGCGGAACGCCTTGCCGCAGAACTTGGCGGCGGGCCTGTCGTCCATACGGACTACGTGACGATGCTGGATCGGCAAGCCGGGGAGCTGGATGCCGTGCTTATTACGCTTCCTCACTGGTTGCATTTCCCGGTCGCTAGTGCCGCGCTGGAACGAGGGCTTTCGGTCCTCTTGGAAAAACCCGCTGTCTGCTCCGTATCTGAATTCCGAGAATTACAGCGCTTGGAGGAAAAGCACGGTGGCATTGTGCAGGTCGGCCAGAATCAACGATTTGGCACCGAGGAAAATCTCATCAAGACATGGCTGGCCTCCCCCGCCTTCGGCGATCCGCGTCTCTTCAACGTCGATATTTACCAGAATATCGAGGGCTACTCGGCCAATCAGCCGGAGGGTTGGATTTTGGACGGCAAGAAGGCGGGAGGCGGCATCGTTATTTCCGTGGCCATCCATATCCTCGATTTGCTCCGCTATTGGTTCGACGATGACTTTACGGAAGTCCACGCCTTGGGCCGTTTTGACGAGCCCCTTATTAACGGAGCGGAATCAACCGTAGCCGCCACCTTGCGCATGGGGAGGGGGATGCTTGGGACATTGAACTGTTCCTACGCCGTCAAGCGTTGTCCCTATTCCCAGCGCAGCCTCATTTTCGGTACCCACGGCACTCTCTACCAGCATGTGGAGAAGCCGGGCGGTGGATATGCAGGCGTCTATCACACGTCCACGGACGGTGGGAAACCCTCTCCCCAATGGGGCATGATGTATGAGGGCTTTGAGCCTGTGATCGTACCGGATGGAACGGAAGAAAATCCCCTGCCTCCCTGGAAGCGTCCCTTTGAAGCCCAATGGCTGCACTTCCGTGAAGCTGTGCTTGCACGGAAAGCTCGGGAAAACAGTCTCGTTCGCAACTTTAATACAATCGCTGTTATTGATGCCCTCGGCAGGAGTCTGCGTAGCGGTCGATCCGAAACGGTGGAGCAGTCATGAATCTTTCCCCTGTCATCACTGGAGGACGTGCCGTCTTCTCTTTTGGGGAGCAAATCGCAGGTGTCTGTGTTCTCGATGATCCCTTCAAACCCTACATCTGTCCGCTTCGTACGCCGGAAGGCTATGATACCGCTCTCTCTGTGCCAGCCGATCACCGGCACCACAAGGGACTCATGTATGCCTTGAAATGTCATGATGTGAACTTCTGGGAGGAGCACGAACAGGAAAGTGGTGTGGAGGAAGTTCTCTCCGCTCGGGTGGATGACGGGACGTTAGTAATCGACCTACTATGGCGTCATCTCGATGGCAGTCGGCAGACCTATCGCGAGCAGCGACGCATTTCCTGCCTTCATGATTCGGAGCGGAAAGCCTTTGTCTGGACATGGGAAACCCGGCGGGGATCCCTCCGCTGCCATCGCTTGGTCAAGAGTCCCGCCAGCATGAAGTTGAGCGATGGGCGGCGGGTCAACTATCATGGTTTGGGCATTCGGCTCCCATGGGCTTGGGCCTTTCCCTCGCCATCCGTCTGTGGGATTGAGATGGATGGCAAAAGTGTGACCGTCGAAGAGTCCTGCGGTACCCATGGTCCAGCAATCAGCTTCCACGGGAAGTTTGACGGGGCATGGCCCCATCCCGAAGGAGCGCTCACCATCTCCCAGGATATGGGGTACACGTGGTTTGTCATGAAGGGGCCCTTCCCTTATCTGGCCGCCGGTCCCTCCAACGCGGAGGAACTGGACGTGCCGGAAGGCCGGATTTTCACGGAAATTTATCACATTACGGTGGAGGATCGTCCTCCGGGAAAGGAATTGGTCTGATGGCTGCCTTTGAAATCACTCTCAATATGGAATTCTGTCGGAGTGCTGACAAAGGCTTCGCAGAGGGAGTCCGCATCGCTTCGGAACTCGGCTACCAATATATCGAGCCCATGGTGCACACGGGCTGGGAACTGCTCAGCGAAGTTCACTATTTCCACTCATTTTCCATGGAGGAGGACCCCCTTCTCATGAAGGAAATCTGCGACAAGCATGGAATCCGGGTGAGCAGTTTCAGCGGTCACTCGCCCTTGATGAAACCGGAGGCCGCAGTTCCCCGGCTTACCCGAGCCATCCTCTTCGCAGATGCCTTAGGAGCGCCTTTCGTTAATACCGACGAGATGGTGAAACCAGAATGGATGGACGATGGCTGCGCCCATGAGGTCATGAAATACAGCCTCACCAAGGCGGAGCAGGTCGCCCGCCGCCATAGGGTCCATCTTGGCATCGAGCCGCACGGCATTTATACGAAAACCGCCGCCGGTCTGCTGCGGATTGTGAATCTGGTTCCTTCCCCATGGATCGGGGTCAACTGGGACACGGGAAATAGTTACCTGGCTGGCGTCGAGGATCCCTACGAGGGGCTGGAAAAGGTGCGAGACCACGTTTTCCATGTCCATGCCAAGGACATCTCGCTCGACCATGGGTTCAAGGAGCGAGGCAAAGTCACGGGAACCCCTGTAGGTTGCGCTTGCGGGGAGGGGGTGGTGGATTGGGAGAGAGTCCTACACATTCTGCGTCCTCTTGATCGACAACTCTTTATGAGTGTGGAGTGTGGAACCATCGACCAAGCCGCCCGTAGCCTCGAATTTTTACGACGACTGCTGAAATCTTAATTTCAGAAATCTTGGTTGATTGAGTGTGCCTCAGCCTTTTCGGAATTTAGCGCACTACCTGCGGTTTCCTGTCCATACCGTTCACTAAGTCTTAAAATTTATGCTGGTTCGGCAGGGGGGGATTCTCGAACGACCAAGTCGATTTTTCTGGTCATAAACGGCTTTGAATGAGCATATTTCACGACATGTCATGGGATGGGAGTGTCCGGCTCAATTTGGCTCTTGTAGGCAAGATCTCTCAATTTATCTCGCGTGGTCTTAACTGGAATTTTGCTAAGGTAAACCGAATGACGAGGGGTTGTCCCCCGTATGCTTTGCGGTTCAATGACCTCAGGATGATTCCTGCGCCTCAGGTCTTTAGGTGAATTTACATTTTCTTTTTAATTTTTTAGACCACCCCATGTACCTGCTTGGATGAGTGACCCCCGCTCCAAAATATCTCTTTATGGGATTCGCCGCCTGCTCTTTATCGTCGGGAGCGTGGCGGCATTGCTGTCGATAATTGGGAGTCTTTGGATGTCCTATCAGACGGTTGAGAAAAGCTGTCAGGCCGCTGTGGAAAGTGCCGTGACGACTTGGAGTCGCGCTGTGAAATTCCTGCTCCAGAGGGCAGATGAATCATTAGATGAGGTGGCGACGAAAGGCCGCGACAAACCTCTGCCCGAGGTACAGTCGCTCCTCAAGCAATTGGTGTTTGACCGTCCGATGTTTCGTGAAGCCGGATGGATCGTGGATGGCCACCTCGTTTCCACAAGTTTCAGTATAGTCAATCCTCCCAAAAAGATTGAAGACGCCGAAGCGCTTCAGGTTCCCCCCGATTCCGAAGGGATATGGTTTACGCCTCCTTTGATGACTTTTCTCGGGGGTCCATCAATCATCATAAATAAGAAAGTCGATGATCGCACGATCGTGGACGTACTTATAGCTCCCAGCTCCCTGTTAAGCCCTCTGCGGCAGGCTACTATCGAGGATGATATAGCTGTCTTTCTGGTACGCAATGATGGGGTGATCATTCTGAAATCGGAATCCAGTGAGGATATGGATGTTCCTGCCAAGCTTCCGACGTCAGCCTATTTTGACCACTATGGTGACATGGCTGTCACTCAGCCCGTGGGCGATTTCGATGCCTATGTGGTAGGGATGCTTCCGAAGCCAGTCTTCTTTTCACGCTGGATCATGCAACTGCCGGTCTATGGCCTGCTGGGAGTGGTCTCGGCGTGTTTGTTTTTGCTGGGAACATGGCAGTTGCGCGAAAAAGTCTTCGGTCTGCGTGCCGAGATCCGCGAGGCGATCAAATTACGGCAATTCGAGCCCTATTTTCAGCCGGTGATCAGTCTTGTCACCGGGGCCTGCGAGGGGGCGGAGATCCTGGTCCGCTGGCAACATCCCATGCGAGGAACGGTACCGCCCAATCTTTTCATTCCGGAAGCTGAGGCCGGAGGGTTGCTGGGTGACCTGACTCTCGCGATGCTCGCCAGGGATGTCGGTGGGGTGAAGGAACTCCTCCGCCGCTATCCTCAACTCCATCTGAATCTCAACCTATCCGCCAGCATGCTTCTGGATGATAAGTTTTTGGCGCGCATGCACACGCTTCTGGAAGAGCGCGAGCAGGTGAAGCGCTTTCACTTCGAGATTACGGAGAGCGTTTCGGCGGGGTCTGAAGTACGCAAGCGGCTGCAAGAGTTCAAAGATCGAGGGATCAAGCTCGCGGTGGATGATTTTGGCACAGGATACTCAAACCTCCGCTACCTGAAGGATTATCCCTTCGACTACCTGAAGATCGACAAGGCTTTCGTAGATGGCATTTCCTCGGCGACGGAGAGTTCCGGCCTGATCGATTCCATTGTGGGCATCGGTCAGAATTGCGGACTTCATCTTGTTGCCGAAGGGGTCGAGCGCATCGAACAAATGCAATATCTCAAGAAGGCGGGAGTGCAGAGTGGACAGGGATACTTTTTTGCGCGCCCTATGCCCTTGAGTAAATTTATGGAGTGGATGGACGAGGAGGGGGCAAAGACCTCTTGAGTCTCTTTCATGACATGGGTGCTTGAAAGACACTGCCTCCTGCAGGATGACTTGCTTCCTCGATCCATCAATGCCATCTCGTAATTTATGAAATCCGTAATCCTCTCGATTGCCCTGGTCTTGACGTCATTTCCCTTGCTTGCCCAAGAGCGCATGAGTGCCATGGCGACCCTACAGGCTCTACCTGTGAAATATCAGAACGGAGTTTTTAAGGTCAGTGCTGACAACGCAAAGCCGAATCCGGACACATGGTACATCGTGGCCCGTGGCAACGCAGATGACTCCCCCTTTCACAACATTACGATGTCAGGAGGCCAGGTGGTGTCCGACAAGATCACCCTCGGTTTGAGGGAAATCTTTACCGCTCCCAGCCCAATCAGTCTGGGAAGGGTCCAAATCGACTCACCTGCCGCCTACGCCATCGCGGAACGCTATGCGCAGGCGAATGGGAAATCTCTCGGTGGCGTTAGCTTTGCCTTGGAGCAGAAAGGCTCGGATGCCGCTCCTATCTGGTCGATCTGGTGCTACGGAGTCGAGGGCAGCTATTACGGACTGATGCAGTTGCTGGCCACGGATGGGACCGTCGTTTCCAACGATGCCTTTGCCAATCGCCCTTAAGGGATTGCCGGGGATGGCGTGATTCCCAATCTCCGAGGGGCAGTTATGACCCAGCTACGGAAAAAACGAGAATCCTAGAAAAGATGTAGGCCACCGCAACGAGTGTTACGATGGCCTACTGTTCCCCCCAGAACAGTTTTGACTCTGCCAGAAATTCCTCGGGGCGCAAGAGGAAATTTCATTTTTTTCTAAAATAAGTGATGTCTGGGTAGAATAGCGTTAAGTTAAGGGGGATTTGGGATGAATTCCGAAAGGAAAATAGCGGAGATTCGACAAAAAGTGGCGTGTCCGACTCGGGTGCTCCGCGCTCCAGAAGTCGGACCGCAGCGGAGTGCGATCCCTACCATCAAAAGGGCGCTGGCGCTCAGTTTGAGGGCGCTATGGGATACGTAAACCTGCTTTATCTTAATGCCATTCATGTCTGGGTAAAAAAAGATCCCCTGCCATCTTTCAACGGCAGGGGATCGAAGTTTGTTAAGCTTTTGTAGAGAGGACGTTATTCCTTTTTTTCCTCTACAAGTGCCAGCTTGGCTTCAGGCGGCTTGGGAGGCGCTGCGATCGGAGCGACTTTCCAGAACTTGGGCGCGTAGGTATTCCAATCAGCGAGGATTTCCTTCGCCGTCGCACTTTCCGTCTTTTCCAGATGGTTGTAGGTGAGTTCCTTCAGCTTGTTGACGTCGTCCGGATCTTCCAAGCGGGAAGGAACGACGAGCTGTGGGTTGTAGCGGGTGGTAAATTCGTCCTGCAGATCAAGTACGTAGGCAACGCCGCCTGTCATACCCGCACCGAAGTTTTTGCCGGTGGGGCCGAGGATGACCACGGTGCCATTCGTCATGTATTCACAAGCGTGATCGCCCACACCCTCGACTACGGCGGTGCCGCCGGAGTTACGGACGCAGAAGCGCTCTCCTGCGCGACCGTTGGCGTAGAGTGAGCCGCCAGTGGAACCGTACATCACTGTATTGCCGATGATGATGCACTCACCAGGGATGAACTTCCGCTCAGCGGGAGCCTTGACGATGATCTCGCCACCGCTCATGCCCTTGCCGACGTAGTCATTCGCTTCACCTGTGAGGATGAGGCGCACGCCTGGAGCCAGGAAGGCTGCAAAGCTCTGGCCGGCACTGCCTTCCAGTTTCAGTTCAACCGTGCCCTCAGGAAGGCCGGGCTCACCGTGCTGATAGCCTATTTCACCGGATACCTGAGTGCCTACGGCGCGGTCGGTATTCTTGACCTTGTAGGAAAGAGAAATGGGCTTCGCATCATTGATGGCGTCCTTCGCATCTTGGAGGACGATTTCATCCAGAGTGCGATCTTCCGGGCCATCGTTACGGTCACGAGTGGCGTGACGAATGACGGCGGGGTCGTCCTTGGCCACATCGACCAGCAGACGGCTGAGGTCGAGGGTGTTGGCCTTCGGGTGATCCGGCACATGGCGTTGCTTGAGGCAATCCACGCGGCCGATCATTTCATTGATGGTGCGGAAGCCGAGGTTCGCCATGATTTCGCGGACCTCGTGAGCCACAGCGTTGAAGAAGGCGACGACGTGGTCCGCCTTGCCCTTGAACTTGCCACGCAGCCGGTCGTCCAGAGTGGCGACGCCCACAGGGCAGGTATTCAGGTGACACTGACGCACGTACACGCAGCCCATCGCAATGAGGGCGGCGGTGCCGAAGTTGTATTCCTCAGCGCCCAGCAGAGTCGCGTAAACGATGTCTTCACCCGTACGCATGCCACCGTCGGTACGGAGAGTGACTCGATTGCGCAAGCCGTTGAGCAGCAGGACTTGGTGAGTCTCGGCGACGCCGAGTTCCCATGCACCACCGGCATGCTTTACCGAGCTGAGCGGAGAGGCGCCGGTACCACCTTCGTGGCCGCTGACCAGAATGATATCCGCATGGGCCTTGGCGACACCAGCGGCGATCGTGCCGACACCAGCTTCCGAGACGAGCTTGACGCAGACGCGGGCGCGAGGGTTCACCTGCTTGAGGTCATAAATGAGCTCAGCCAGATCCTCGATGGAGTAAATGTCGTGATGGGGCGGGGGAGAGATCAGTGTGACTCCCTCGACCGAGTGACGCAGCTTGGCGATGTAGGCGCTGACTTTATGTCCGGGCAACTGACCTCCCTCACCGGGCTTGGCACCCTGGGCCATCTTGATTTCGATCTCTTTGGCGCTGGCCAGATAGGCCGCATTGACGCCGAAGCGACCACTCGCGATCTGCTTGATGGCGCTGTTTGCCCAGTCACCGTTTTCACGGCGGCTGACGCGGTTCGGATCCTCGCCACCTTCACCGCTATTCGATTTGCCGCCGATGCGGTTCATGGCGATGGCCAGCGTCTCGTGGGCCTCGGGGCTGAGGGCCCCCAGAGACATGCCAGCCGTGGTGAAACGGCGACGGATTTCCTCGATCGACTCGACTTCCTCAATGGGAATCGGGCCTCCCGAGCCAGGAATCATATCCAGCAGATTACGCAGGGAGTGCGGACGATTTGTCAGCACGGCATCCACATATTTCTTATAGTCCTCGGCCTTGCCTGCCTTGTCGGCTCCCTTGATGCCCACATAGGTGTGGAAGTTCTGGATGACGGGAGGAGTCACCGCGTGAAGTTCTCCACCACGGCGGAAGCGGTAGTAGCCTGGATCATCCAGCTTGCCTCCCTCAAGGGCAGTTTCTGAGCTGTAGGCCATGGCATGGCGGGTGAGGCTCTCTGTGGCAATTTCCGGATAACCAATGCCCTCGATCTGCGAGCAGGTGCCGGTGAAACAATCCTCGATGAGCTTGCTGCCCACGCCGATAGCTTCAAAGATCTGCGCTCCGCGGTAGCTGCTGACAACGGAGATACCCATCTTGGACATGATCTTGAGCAGACCGGCCTCAAGCGCCTTCTTGTAGTTGAAGGCAGCATTGGGATAGTCCACTTGGACCTGACCCTTCTCGATGATCTCCCGGATGGTCTCGAAGGCAAGGTAGGGATTGACGCAACTAGCGCCATATCCGATCAGACAGGCAATCTGATGGACATCGCGGGCCTCGGCTGTCTCGCAGACCATGCTGGCTTTCATCCGCTTGCCGACGCGGCGCAGATGGTGATGCACGGCACCCATGACGAGCATCATCGGAGCCGGCACATTCGCGTGATCTGTGGCGCGGTCGGACAGAACGATGATGCGGACTTCCTGATCAACGGCGGCTTCCACTTCCTGACAGATCCGGCGGATGGCTGGCTCCAAGCCGTCCGTTCCTTCCGAGACCGGCCAGGTACAGTCGATGGAAATATGAGTGTGATCTCCGCTGATATGCTTCAGCTTCTCGAGTTCGCCGTCCAGCAGGATCGGGGACTCGACCATCACCTGATGGCAATGCTCGGGAGTCTCGGAGAGCAGGTTGCGGCGCCATCCCAGGACGGTGTGGAGCGACATGACGAGCTTCTCACGGATCGGATCGATCGGTGGATTCGTGACCTGCGCGAAGAGCTGCTTGAAGTAGGTGTAAAGCAGGCGAGGCTTGAGTGAGAGTACGGCCAGCGGGGTGTCGTCACCCATCGAGCCAATCGCCTCGGCTCCATCCTTGAGCATCGGCTTGAAGATGATGTCGAGTTCCTCCGAGCTGTAGCCAAAGGTCACCTGCTTCTGAGTCAGAGTCAGGATATCGAGTTCCCCGGTTGGAACTGTGACGTCTTCCGTCGTTGCGTGTGGGAAGCGGATCAGATGCTGGGCCAGCCATTCTCCATAGGGCTTGCGGGTGGCCAGGGCCTTCTTGATGTCCTTGTCGCGCATCAGCACGCCTGCCACCGTATCAATGGCGATCATCTCGCCGGGGGCGAGGCGGCCTTTCTCCACAATGGTCTTCGGATCCAGGCCAGCAATGCCGACCTCGGAGCCGAGGGTAAAGATGCCGTCTTCCGTGAGCTTGTAGCGGGCGGGACGCAGACCGTTCCGATCCAGGCAGGCGCCCACGGTCAGGCCGTCTGTAAAGCAGAGGGCGGCAGGACCATCCCAAGGCTCGCAGATGCAGCGGTGATACTCGTAGAAATCCGCGATTTCCTGAGGAAGACCCCGCTCGGAACGCCAGGCTGGCGGCACCAGCATGGTCATGGCGTGCAGGATGCTGCGGCCACTCATGGCCAGCACCTCAAGAGCGTTGTCGAGGCTGGCGGAGTCCGATCCGCCGGGCTGGATGATCGGCTTGAGCAGATCGATGTCCTGTCCCCAGAAGTCGGCACGGAGTTCCGCCTCACGGGCGGACATCCAGTTCCGGTTGCCTCGGATGGTGTTGATCTCACCATTGTGGGCCATCATCCGGAACGGCTGCGCGAGCGGCCAGGTCGGGAAGGTATTCGTGCTGTAGCGCTGATGGTAGATACAGAGAGAGGTCTCGTAATCCGGGCAAGTCAGGTCGGGGTAGAATTTGTCCAGTGCAGCGGAGACGAGCAGTCCTTTGTAAACGATCGTGCGATGCGAGAAGGATGGGATGTAGAAGTTCTTGATGTTGTCAGCAGCGGCACGGTCCTCGATCTCGTTGCGAGCGAGGAATAGACGGCGCTCGTAGTCTTCATCAGGCATGCCCCATGGACGGCCGATCAGCACGTGCTCGATACGGGGCATCGTGCTCTGGGCTTTTTCACCCAGGACGCGGAGATTGATGGGCACCTCACGCCAGCCAAAGAGGAAGAGGTCGCGCTTCTCGAGCACTTCCTGCGTGATCGCCTTGGCCCGGGCTTGAGCATAGGCATTGTCATGCGGCAGGAAGAGGACGCCGACTCCGAGGTCATCCTCTTTATAGAGCGTATGGCCGAGACGAGTGATCTCCGGTGCGAAGAGCTTGTAAGGGATCTGCGTCATGACGCCTGCGCCGTCACCAGTCTTGGCATCGGCATCAAGGGCTCCGCGATGCATGAGGCTGGAGATAGCCCGTAAACCGATCTTCAAGATCCGGTTCGAGCGCCGTCCGCTGACCTGTGCCACGAAACCTACACCACATGAATCATGTTCATGCTCCGGGTTATATAGTCCTCGAGTGGCGGCAGGGGTGCTGGGAAAGGCTTGATTCATGTTCTGTCGGTGTAGCGTTTCTCTGTGTGGTTTCGGGTGTTGGCCCGGTTAAGCAATCTGAGCAATTTTCGTTCCACAAGCCCAAAGTGTCATCCTAAAAGTTGCGGGAGTTGCCTAATCAAGCCAGAGAAATTCCTCAAGTCCCATAAATAAATGGTTTGGAGGCCAATGAATGTCCCTGAAGAGCCTTGGCGAAACACGTATTTTTTTTCCCTGCGTGGGCAGAGGCGCGTGGAAAATTCCCTGCTTTTCTCGCGAGAACATCGCCCACGACTTTTCATGAGTTTTGAAAATTATCGGCTGAGGGGGCGGTAGATAGTCACAAACGGGAACAAGGTGGCTTTGCGATCGTCTCTCCACATTGAGGCGTAAGAAACGAGATTCGCCCTGAGTGTTCTATCAGGGGAAAAGCTATTTAAATATCGTAAATAATTTTCAATTAACTGTTTAACTTAGTTTTTATCACAAAATCGTCAAATGACTCTCTTGCAAAGACCTGTGGGGAATGCATGGAAAAATATTGACGAAAATGGTGGAAAGTGGTGGAAAGTGGGGCGTTGTGGTTCTCAATGTCGACTAACTCCTAGAAAACTCCTGTCCTTAAATCGCAGCAATGGGCCAAGAAACACAGACGCTCTATTCGGGAACCTTCGAGCGTTCGATGGATGCAAAGAAGCGTGTCGCCGTGCCCGCGACTTGGCTGAATAAGAAAGAGGGAGAAGTTTTCTACGTAGTCCCACATCCGAGCAGGGAATTCCTGATGGTGATGCCGCCCGCACACTTTGAAGAGTGGGAGCAGCGCATTCAGGAAAGCAATTTGAGTCCCGAGAAGAAGCGGAAGGCGATCAGGCAGTTCTATGGAGCGGCTCGATCGGTGTCCTCGGATTCTCAGGGGCGCATCTTGTTGCCCGAGGAACATTGTTCACAGGTCGGCCTTACGGGGTCGGCCACCTTCGTTGGAAGCCGGAGCCGCTTCGAGATCTGGAATAACGAACGTTATGCCCGGACAGCGGCTGAGGACGAAGAGATCTACAAGGAAGTCGCCGAGGAGATCGGGCTTTGAGTTTTACGATGAGAGACATGCAACCATGAAAATAAACTTCTGATGACCAAGCAGGGCCGAGTGTTTTGTTTCGGATTTTCTCCCGCGAAGGGAGCCGACGGCAAATCGCAGGGTCAGGCAGCCATCAGAATTAACCGCCGAAACGCTTATGAATACCTGGGTTTGCGCCGACCAACGCCTGTCCGTTTTGGAAAGGCCTGATACCGATTCGCGCGGCTACCACCTACCGGTGATGGCCGAGGAAGTCGTGGCGTTTCTGCGCCCTGCTCCCGGGATGATTCTACTCGACGGGACAGCGGGGGGAGGGGGACATACTTCTCAGTTCCTCGCTCATGGAGCCGAGGTGGTGGCGATCGATCAGGATATCGAGGCCATCGAGCATTGTGCGCAAGATTTGTCAAATTATGCCCATCGTCTGCACTTGGCGCATGCAAACTACGCTGAGACAGATGAGGTGCTGAATAGCCTCGGCTTCCAAGAAATCGGAGGAGCTCTTCTCGATATCGGAGTTTCCTCGCATCAATTGGATACGCCGGAACGGGGCTTCTCTTTCAACAAGGACGGCCCACTGGACATGCGTATGAATCCGCATGGCTCGTTGTCCGCGGCAGTGCTCGTCAATACCGCCTCGGTGGAGGAGTTGACCCGCATCTTCCGCGAGTATGGCGAGGAGTCCCGCGCCTTCCATGTGGCCTCCCGTCTGGTGGCGATGAGGACAAGCAAGCCGTTTCGTACGACGCTGGAACTGGCCGAGGCTGTGGCGACGGTGATCCCGCGCACGAGCGGACGGCATCCGGCGACGAAGGTTTTCCAGGCTCTCCGCATCGCGGTGAATGATGAACTCGGCGTCCTTGAGCGGGGACTGGAGGTCATCACATCCCGGCTGGCCCGAGGAGCCCGCTTTGCTGTCATCACCTTCCACTCCCTGGAGGACCGGATCGTGAAGCACTACTTTAAGGATCGCAGCACGGAGTGGATCGACCGCCCGGAGTGGCCCGAGCCGCGACGCAACCCCCTGCGCGCTTTTCGCCTCCTGACTCCGCATCCCATGGATGCGTCTGCCAGCGAGACTGACATCAACCCCCGCGCTCGCAGCGCCAAGCTGCGTGTCGTGGAACGCATTTAAGTACCGACCATGAATCTTCAAAACACACCCCGTACGGAAGCAAACCCCATCCTGATCGCGCCCCTGTTCCGCTGGCTGATGCTGGCTGTGATCGTAGGTGCGACGGGCCTCATGTACGTTTACATCAAGAATCAGCAGCACATGCTGGGTGAAAAGACCCGTGGCGTGGAGCGGCAGATCCGTGAGGAGCAGTCGCTCAATGAAGTGCTGTATGCCCGTATCTCCAATCTGACATCCCGGAGCGAGCTCCTGCGCAAGCTTCAGGCTGGCCGTATCTCCCTGCAGCCCATCGCGGATCATTGCATCGCGCGCCTCATCCCGCCGACCTCGGCGGAGGCAGACGGCGTATTGCGGACCGCGGCCAATGAGAGGTTCCGCCAATGAGATTGAAGTCCGGACAACGAGCCGTATTTGCCTGCTGGCTACTCGGCATCGTCTTCACGGGCTTCTCTGTGCGCTTGATTCATCTGCAGGTGGCCAAGCATGCCGAGTATTCGGCATTGGCCGCCCGGAAGAATTCGATTACCCAGACGATACCGGCCCGACGTGGAGCCATCCTTGACCGCAATGGTGAGGTGCTGGCTGCCAACGTGCCTGTGCGTCGCGTTATCATCGACGGGTCTCACGTCAACAATGCCGCGAAACTTGCGGAACTGGCTGCACCGTACCTGGATATCCCAGTCCTGGATCTCCAAAAGGAACTGACCAATGCGGGCAAGTACAAGGTTCTAAAACATGATCTGGCCGAGGAGAAGGCGCTGGCTCTGCAGAAGCAGATGCAAGCGTCTTCGCTCCGTGGCCTCTATTTTCCCCCGAATAACACGCGTCTCTATCCGAATGGACCGATGCTCTCTCATGTTATCGGTTTTATGAGTCGCAAGGATCCGAATGATGAGTTTCTCTCGGGGGTTGAGGGGATCGAGCGGATCTTCGATGATGAGCTCCATGGGCAGGACGGATTTCGCCACATTGAGAAGGACCGCACGGGCCGCGAGATTGTCATCTATCGCGGACAGGAACAGATGCCTCATCATGGCAGTCAGATCGCCCTGACGATCGACATGGGGCTTCAAACGATCCTGGAGAATGAACTTGAGGCAGCGTATTCCGAGCTGAAGCCGGAAACGGCTGTGGGCATCATGGTGAATCCGAAGACCGGAGAGATCCTGGCCTTGGCAAACAGGCCGTCATTCGATCCGAATGTCATGTCTTCCATCCGGCCGGAACAGATGAAAAACCGAGCGATCCTCGATATGGTCGAGCCGGGCTCGACTTTCAAAATCGTGGTGGCGGCTGGCGCGCTGAATGAGCGGGTGGTCAACGACAAGAGCAAGATTTTCTGCGAGAATGGGAGCTTCCTTTATGGGGGTCGCATCCTGCGGGATCACCATGGATATGGGAATATGTCCGTTTTCGACATCCTCGTGAAGTCCTCGAATATCGGCTCGGCGAAGATGGCTCTCATGATGGGCGGCGATAAGTATTACGAGTATGTGCGTCGTTTTGGTTTTGGTGAGAGGAGCGGTGTGGAGTTGCCGGGAGAGATCCCAGGCCTGGTCCATCCTCCTCATCGTTGGGACAAACTGACGATCACGCGTATGCCGATGGGGCACTCCGTGGCGGTGACACCGCTGCAGATGGTGATGGCGATGTCGGTGATTGCGAACGGCGGCAAGCTGATGAGGCCGCAGATCGTGCACTCGATCAAGGACGAGCACGGTAATGTCGTGCGGGATTTCCAGCCGGAAGTCGTGCGTGAAGTGGTGCCGGAGAATGTGGCACATTTTGTTGGCAGTGCTCTGAAGGGAGTGACTGTGCGTGGAGGCACGGCCACGCTGGCACAGGTGGCAGGTTTTGAAGTGGCAGGTAAGACGGGCACCGCTCAAAAGGTGGACCCTAAAGGAGGCTACGCCTCAGGCAAATACGTCGTCTCCTTCCTCGGCTATATGCCAGCGGATGACCCGGAATTTGTCTGCCTGATCATGGTGGACGATGCAAAGATTTCCAGCGGGATGAACTACGGAGGTCTGGTGGCTGCACCGATCTTCTCACGCGTGGCGGAAAAAGCCGCACGCTATATGAACCTGATCCCCGCCCAGCCGGCTCTGCCCGTGCTACCTGTCGCCATGAGTCCCAACGCCAACGGAGGAAGCCAACAGTGAGTGTTCCTCTTTCCGATCTTCTTAAATCCACCAGCATTCTCTACAGCGGTGCCAAGGACACGCTGGAGGTGAGCAGCCTCGAGTGCGACTCCCGCAAGGTGAAACCGGGGACGCTTTTCTTTGGTATCCAGGGAACCAAGACGAATGGATTGCAATTTGCCGCGCAGGCTGTCGCCGAGGGGGCGGTTGCGATCGTCTCTGATGCTGCTCAGGCAGCCTGCGCGCTTCCTCTCATCCAGGTGCCGAATGCCCAGGCGGCGATGGGTGAAATGGCGGCTGCATTTCATGGCCGTCCTTCCGACTCCATGAAGACCATGGGAGTGACTGGGACCAATGGCAAGACCACCACCGCATTCCTCGTGAAGCACATCATGGATGCCGATCACAAGCGCTGCGGTCTCATCGGCACCATCAAGTACTCTCTCGGAGATCGCGACATCGAGGCCTCTCGCACCACGCCGGATTCTCTCGAAGTCCATGCCCTCCTGGCACAAATGCGCGATGCAGGCTGCAAGGCCGTCGCGATGGAGGTCTCCAGCCATGCTCTGATGCAACATCGCTGTGCTGGCGTGGAGTTTGACGCCGCCGCCTTTACGAATCTCACACAGGACCACCTCGACTACCATGGTTCCATGGAGAACTACTTCGAGGCGAAGGCTCTTTTCTTTGAGCGCCTGGCCAAGCAGACGCGGAAGAAGGGGAAGGCGATCATCAATATCGAAGATCGCTACGGTCGCATGCTCTATGATCGTTTTTCCAAGCAGTTGCGTGTGATCACCTACGGACGGGGCGTGAGTTCCGATTTCCGCGCGACGGAAGTACGGTTTGACGCGACGGGTTCGACCTATCACCTCGCGGCCAAGGGGAGGAGCTATCTCGTGCGGTTGCCCTTCATTGGCTCATTTAATATTCACAACTCCCTGACTGCCTTGGCTTGCGTATCGGCCATGGGCATGGATATGCGCACGGCCGTCTCCGCTCTCGCGGCTGCTCCCCAAGTCCCCGGGCGCCTGGAGCGCGTGCCTGCCAAGCGGCATTTCCAGGTCTTCGTCGATTATGCGCACACGGATGATGCCTTGCGCAATGTGCTGCGCACCTTGAAGGAACTGAACCCGAATCGCTTGATCTCGGTCTTTGGTTGTGGCGGTGACCGGGACAAAGCCAAGCGTCCTTTGATGGCTGCGGCGAGTGAAGAGCTTGCGGATTGGTCTATCCTGACCTCAGACAATCCGCGAAGCGAAGATCCTGAGCGGATTCTGGCAGAGATGAAAAAGGGGCTGCGGACAAACCGGCATGAAATCGTCGTGGATCGCGACGCTGCGATTCGCCGTGCGGTTGACTTGGCCGGGCAGGGAGATATCATCCTCATTGCTGGCAAGGGACACGAGAAGTATCAGGAATTTGCCGGTGAAAAACGACCCTTCGACGATGTCGCGAGGGCTCGTCGTGCGATTGACTCGAAACCCATTGGTTTGGAGGACTAAAGGCATAATGGATACCCTATCCCTATACGAGATTTCTGAAATGTGTGGAGGGGCCGCTCCGACCTGCGGCGCCAACCGCACGACGCGCCGTCTTTCGAAGGACACGCGGACGCTCGTTCCTGGGGATATCTATCTCGCTCTCAAGGGCGGGAATTTTGATGGCAATCTGTATGTGAAAGACGCTGCGGCCAAGGGAGCTGTGTGCGCTATCATGGACGATAGGGAATTGGCGGCGCAGGCTCCCGAAGATTTCCCCGTCATCCTGGTGGAGGATACGCTGGCTGCGCTGCACCTCTTTGCCGCGAACTGGCGGGATCGTCTGGCCCTGAAAGTCGTCTGTATCACTGGAAGCAGCGGCAAGACGAGCACGAAGGAATTCACCTCGGCGGTCTTGGGCGTTCGCTATCGCACGATCCGGACCGAGGGTAACCTGAACAATCACATCGGACTGCCGCTTTCGATCTTATCCGCATCGACTTCGGATGATGCCGCGGTGTGGGAGATCGGCATGAATCACCCCGGCGAGATTGCTCCCTTGGCCGCTTTGGCCCGCCCGGACTTGGCTATCGTTACCAATATCGGCGTTGCCCACATTGAGTACATGGGCTCCCGTGAGGCGATTGCCGCTGAGAAGGCCGCTCTGGCCGCCGCGGTGCGACCGGAGGGTGCGGTGATTGTTCCGGCAACAGATGATTTTGCCGATGTGATCGCGTCTTACACGAAAGGCCGCATGGTTTACACGGGCGGACGTACGGGTGAGGTGGCGGCTTCCGATGTCACGATGCAGGCGAGTGGTTCGACTTTCATTCTACATGCGCGAGGCGAGTCTGTGCTGGCTTCTCTTCCGGCTCCCGGACTTCATATGGTTTCCAACGCCCTCCTTGCCGTGGCGGCGGGACTGGAGTTTGGTCTCAGCTTGCGCGAGTGCGCCGAGGGCCTGGCCTCGACCCGCATGGCGGGAGGACGTCTTTCGCGCCGTGATGTAAAAGGCATTCATTTCCTCGATGACACGTACAATGCGAATCCTGATTCCATGGAGGCCGCCCTGGCAACGATGCGGGCGCTTCCGTGTCAGGGACGCCGTATTGCCGTGCTGGGACGTATGGGGGAATTGGGCAACTATGCACAGGAAGGCTACGCCCGCGTAGGCCGTGCCGCTGCCAGTGCAGCCGACTTGCTGATTGCTGTGGGTCCGGAAACGGCACCCTTGAGCGCAACGGCCCGCCAGCACGGTCTTGCCGAGATCCGTGAAACGGCCTCGCCGCTTGAAGCTGCTGAGCTTTTGCGTTCTCTGGTGAGTGCCGGAGATACTGTTTTGGTCAAGGGGAGTCGTGCCGCTCGTATGGAGGCCGTAATTCAGAATTTCTAATGCTTTACTATTTTTACGACCTCAGTGAATGGGCTCTGAAGCAGGGCTGGGACAACGACTTCTTCAAGGGGTTGAATGTCTTCTCCTACATCACGTTCCGCGCCATCTGTGCTGCGGCAACGGCCTTCCTGATTTCCATCATTTTTGGCAACTGGGTCATCCGCAAGCTGATCTCCCTGAAGTTTGGCCAACCGATTCGCAGCAAGGAGGAAGTCCACAAGTTGTTCGAACTCCACGGTGCCAAGAAGGGAACTCCCACCATGGGCGGCCTGCTGATCATTGGCTCGATCCTGATCTCGACCCTGCTCTGGGCGCGTCCGACGAATCCCTTTGTTTGGCTGGTGCTTTTCAGCACACTCTTTCTCGGAGGAATCGGTTTTTATGACGATTGGCTGAAGGTTACGAAGAAAAGCTCCGCTGGTATCAGCAGCCGAATGAAATTCGGGCTGCAATGCTTGCTGGCGTTGATCTTTACGGTGTTCTTCCTGGCGAATCCCACCCTCTCCGAAGTGGCGAAGCTTCTTTACGTGCCCTTTTTCAAGGAGCCCATCAATCTTGGCTGGTTCGTACCTATCTTTTATCTGCTGGTGATCGTCGGTACTTCCAATGCCGTGAATCTTACCGATGGTTTGGACGGTCTGGCTATCGGATGTACCGCGACTGTGGCGAGCGCCTATGCTGCGCTGGCTTATCTGGCGGGGAATATTCTCACTGCGGGATATCTGCAGATTCCGTTCATCGCCTTCTCCGGGGAACTGGCTGTTGTTTGTGCAGCGTTGCTGGGAGCCTGTCTCGGCTTTCTCTGGTTTAATGCCCACCCGGCCCGTGTCTTCATGGGGGATACGGGTTCCCTGGCCATTGGCGGCATGCTCGGAGCGGTGGCGATCTGCTGCAAACAGGAGCTTCTCCTCGTGATCGTGGGGGGTGTTTTTGTTATGGAGGCCACGTCAGTCATCCTCCAAGTCATCAGCTTCAAGACCACTGGCAAACGCATCTTCAAGATGTCTCCGATCCATCACCACTTCGAGCTGAGTGGCTGGAAGGAAAATACCGTGATCGTGCGCTTCTGGATCATGTCCATCATATTTGCCCTGCTGGGGCTGGCGACTTTGAAACTCCGATGATCTATTCTGGAAAATCCGCAGTTGTACTTGGACTTGGCCACAGCGGCGAGGCTGCCGCCACGCTGTTGTCGGAGGAGGGCGCTCGTGTCACCGTGCTTGAGAGCAATGACACGCCCTCGATTCGCGACAAGGCGAGGGCTCTCACGGATAAGGGCATCGGCGTGATCCTGGGTTCTGCGGCGGAAATGGATGCCACGGACTACGACGTTTGCATCCTGAGTCCTGGCATCGATCCCATCGTGCCGCTCGTGCAGAATGTGATTCGCAAGGATATTCCCATCATCGGGGAGTTGGAACTCGCCTATGAGGAATGCCTCTGCCCGGTCGTGGCCATCACCGGCACGAATGGCAAGACGACCACTACGGAACTGACGACGGCCATGCTGCAAGGTGCCGGGGTCCGTACCATCGCCAGTGGCAATATCGGTCTGCCCTTTGCCACGGCCGTCCGGCAAAGCTCTTCGTACGACGTGATGGTGCTGGAGGTGAGCTCCTTTCAACTCGAGACTATCCGCAATTTCCGCCCGCAAGTGGCTGCTTGGCTTAATCTCAGCCCGAATCACCTCGACCGCTATCCCGGGATGGAGGAATACCGGGCGGCCAAGCTCCGTATTTTTGAGAACCAGACAGCCGACGACTATGCCGTGGTCAATGCGGTGAATGACCTGCCCCCGCTGGAAGCCCGTCTGCTTACTTTCAGCGCTACCGTGGATGCAGATTTCACGCTCCGCGAGGGAATTATTCATTTCCGTGGCGAGGCGATTCTGGACCAGTCACAGACGCGGCTCCCCGGTGTTCACAATGCGGAGAATCTCATGGCGGCTCTCGCGATGGGCTACGCGTTGGGTGTCGATTTCGAGCGCATGGCGCAGGCCGTCCGGGAATACACCGCTCCGCCTCATCGCTGCGAGTTCGTGCGAGATCGCCGTGGCGTCCGGTGGCTGAATGATTCCAAGGCGACCAATCTCGATTCCGTCGAGAAAGCCATCCTTTCCCAAAATCAGCCCATTGTTCTCATCGCCGGGGGCAAGGACAAAGGTTTTGAATTTGATCCCATCGCGCCCCTCATCCATCAGCGGGTTCGCAAAGCCATCCTTATCGGAGAGATGAAGGAGCGCATCGCCAAATCATGGCATCCGGTTCCCTGCGAACTGGCAGGCACGCTTCAGGAAGCTGTTGCTCTGGCTGCCCAGGAAGCTCGTGAAGGAGAGGTCGTTCTTTTCTCTCCCGGCACCTCGTCCTTCGACATGTTTCGTAACTACGGTGAACGCGGCAACGTGTTCAAAGACGCCGTGAATACACTCGACTCTTAAAAACAAACCACACGCACGCACGCCAATGAAACCACAACGCCGAATCAAAATGCCGCTTCGCCGTCCTCCGCAGCGGCCCCGCCCGCCTGCTGCGTCGAAGATGCGCGCGAAGGCCGCCACCGTCGAAGAAGATTACGACGAGGAAGAAGACTACGAAGGTGATGACGAGCCGAACATGAAGTTCTCGCACGCCCTTCTGGTGGTCCTGATCCTTCACGTGATCGCTGTCGGCGGTGTCTTTGCCTTCAATTCCATCAAGTCAAAGCAGACGAATGAAAAGTCTGTTGCCCAGACTTCTGAAGTTGCCACACCTGCCACGACCGCGACCGCTGCTCCCGTTACCAAACCAGCGGTGACAGAGAAGGCGACTGCTGCCACCACTGCACCTGCTGTTGAAAAGGAAACCGCGAAGACCTCAGTCGCAACCGGCTTGGAAAAGAGTCACACCGTTGTGGCAGGGGATACTCTGTCGAAGATCGCCACTCAATATGGTACCTCGGTTGAGTCCCTGGAGAAAGCCAATGGCCTGACCACCTACTCGATGATCCGGGTCGGGCAGGTCCTCCAGATTCCCAGCAAAGCAGGAAGCCCGGCTCCCGTCGCTGCTGTGAAGGAAAAAGCCGACATTACGACCGTCAAGTCCACGGCGACTACTGCTACGAGTTCCGTCATTACCTCGGTAGCCAAGCCGGCTCCCGCGACAACCGCTACACAACCCGCCGCTGCCAAGCCTGCCTCCCAGGCTCCCGCTCCGGCTGTTGAAAAAGCACCTGCCGGCGAAGCTGGCGCTGGTGGCGAGATGACCGGCGAAGTTTACGTCGTAGCCAAGGGCGACAACCCTTACTCCATCGCGAAGCGTTTCGGCATTAGCTACACGGAACTGCTGAAGGTCAACGACATCCAGGACCCCACCAAAATCCAAATCGGTCAAAAGCTGAAAGTACCCGCAAAAACGAATTAATTGGTCGCTCGGCCGGTGCCTTTTCCGGCCCGGATACGAAATCGGATCACGAAACTTAATCCATGCAACGCAACTCCATATACGTGCTACTGCTCTCCGTCGCGGGTCTCGTGATCCTCGGCATGGTGATGCTTTTCAGCACGAGC
>Ga0351893_10020_pt1 | contig 75221 bp, 58 predicted proteins | sample TotcelFGM3001K15_FD_206765 | JGI IMG/M metagenome (GOLD analysis project Ga0351893, IMG submission 206765) | Enriched cells from coal bed in the Powder River Basin, Montana, United States - Total cells FGM rep3 HSBNCT.FGM.300.1.K15 ...
GGGTCCCCCCCGGAAGGAGCCCAAGAGACTGAAAGCGATTTTGACGAAATACTCTCCCCCTCCGGCCTTGTCCATAATTGATCCGAAAAGCACGAACATGAACACAATGGTTGAAGACACATCCAGCGGAATGCCGTAGATACCCTCGGTGGACATGGTCTCCTGGCCGATGAACCGGCTGAGGGACACGCCTTTGAACGCAATCACATCGGGCATGTAAGGCCCGTAAAATGAATACAGGATGAAGATGGTTGCCAGGCAGGCCAAGGCCGGGCCCAGCGAGCGCCGGGCCGCTTCCAGCAGCAGCACGATGAGTATGATGCCAAAAACAATATCCCGGGTCAGGGGGGACCCCTGCCTGTCGGCCAGACCCTGATAGTCCAGAACAATGTAAAGCGCGGAAACGGCGGCAGCCCCGGCCAGCAGGAAGTCAAACCAGACGATCCTGCGGCGGCGGGTGAGAAACCGAAGCGGTCCTTTGAGCTGACGTCTGCCAAGCAGCGGATAGCTCAGGTACACCAGCGAAATGGCAAAGGCCAGGTGGATGGCTCGCACCGAGACGGTTTCCAGAAGAATCACCTTGGGCAGAAGAAACTGGAAGCAGGACCAGGTGAAGGCCACCACCGGTATGACCCAGCGCTGCCAGCCTTCGGGATTGCGCCCCCCGACTTCAACTTCTTCAACGATCCGCTGCGCCCGGGAGATGCCATTCCCTTGGTTCGGTGTTGGGGCTGTGCTTGACGTGCTGTTCTGCTTGCTGCTCATGGATTCCTCGCACAGGGTTTTCAAACAGGCTCTTGGCGTCTACTTCATCAAACCGGCCTCTTTGAAGTACTTCATGGCACCGGGATGAATGGGTGCGCTTAACCCAAGTATCATTTCCTGTTTATTCAGACCGGAAAAGGCCTCGTGCAGTTTCTTGAAATCCTCCAGGTTATCAAACACCTCTTTGGTAATGGCGTATACCACATCATCAGGCATGTCTGCCCGTGTCACAAAGGTCGCATTCACCGCAAATGTGGGCACATCCTCCTTGTTGACTGCCTGCTCATAAAACGCCACGGGAATCTTTGCCTTTACATAGTACGGGTATTTTTTGACCAGGGTTGTGAGCTGGGCATCGTCGATCGGGATCAGACGTACTTTTTCCCGACCGGCAGTGGCTTCCTTGATCATGCCGGCGGGATTTCCCACCGTATAGATGAACGCGTCAATTCGGCCGTCCTGGAGCATTTTGGGAGACTCGGCCGGCTTCAGATCCTCGGCTTTGGCAAAATCAGCATGGCTCATGCCGTATTCAGTAAGGATGTCGATAAAATTCTGGCGCTGCCCGGATCCCGGATTTCCGACAGCCACCCGCTTGCCTTTCAGATCGGTGAACGTCTTGATACCGCTCGATTCGGAGGCCACGATAAAAAACGTCTCCGGATGGATGGAAAACACAGCCCGAAGATCCTTCTGTGGTCCGCTGTCCTTCCACTCCGCCAGGCCATTGACCGCCTGATACTGACGGTCGGACTGAACAACCCCGAAGTCCAGATCACTCTTCAGGATGGCGTTGACGTTGAAAACCGAACCGCCGGTGGCCTCCACGGTGCAGCGAATGTTGTACTCATCCTTCTTGGTGTTCACAATCTTGGCAATGGCTCCGCCAGTTGGGTAGTACACACCGGTGATACCGCCGGTGCCGATGGTGACAAACTTCATGGCGGCCGATGCCTGATTTCCATCAATCCCCAGCAGACCGACAGCCGCAAATACAGCGATTACGGTGAAAATGCCAAAGCTCTTGAAGTACCGTTTCATGTTCTGTCCCTCCTTTGTTGTGTGGGTTTCGGTTGTCAAAAGGTCATTCTGTTTTTACCTTGCGGGTCTGAAAGTCTTCTAATGCCTTCTGGCGCTCGGGTGATGACACAGTGGCCAGACAGGCCTCGATTTCATAATTCATCAGGGCATCCAGGCTGACCTCCGGTGCCATGTCGATGCCTTTTTTGATCAGCCGGATCGAAAATGCCGAGTTGGGAACAATCTTTCTGGCCATGTCCATGGCAGCTTCCATAAGACAGTCGTCAGCCACGACCTGATTTACCAGCCCGATACGCAGGGCCTCTCGTCCGTCGATCATGCCACTGGTAAAGAAAAGCTCCTTGGCTTTTCCGGGCCCGACCAGTAGCGGAAGCAGGCGTAAGGCCCCACCCGTAACGGATGAAGACACCTTCGCTTCAGGAGAGCCAAACCGTGTTCCTTCACCAGCAATGCGCAAATCGCAAGCCAGTGCCAGCTCGTATCCTGACCCCAGCGCGTAACCGTTTACGGCAGCGATGGTCGGTTTTTCGAAACGGATGATCAGTCGTGAAGTCTCCTGCAGGTGATTCAGATAATCACGATATTGATGGATGGTACGGTCCCGGGAATCTTTCAGATCGGCCCCGGTGGAGAAGGCCCGTCCTTGGCCGGTGAGAACCACAGCCCGTACGTCATCGTCCATAGCTGCTTCATGTAAGGCATTTCGAAGGTCCAACCAAAGCTGTTTGTTCATGGCATTCAGGACGCTGGGCCGGTTCAGCGTGATAACAGCTACCTGATCTTTTTTGTGATAAATCACGGTTTCAAATTCCATGGTGCCATGCCTCCATTAATGGGTCAGTATGATGCGGGCATCCACCACACTGATGCCATCAGCGTGAACAATAACCGGGTTGAGATCCACTTCTGCCAGGTCCGGGTTTTCAACAGCGATCCGTGACAGACATTCGATCAAATGATGGATGGCCCCGATATCCGTTTCACTTTGTCCGCGAAAGCCCTTGAGCAGGGGATAGCCTCGAATGGCGTGAATCATGCGCTCGACATCGCCTGAACTCAGGGGGGCCACGCCAAAGGTCACATCCTTGAGTACTTCGACAAAAATGCCACCGAGCCCGAACATGACCACCGGCCCGAATCCCGGGTCCTGAAAAATGCCAAAAATACACTCCTGACCCGGTGGCGCCATGGGTGTTACCAAAAATCCCTCAATCCGGGCCATCGGGGATGCCACGCCTACCAGCCTGAGAATATCCCGGGCAGCATCTTTTACCGCGGTGGCGCTGGTCAGATTCAGTTTGACGCCCCCTACATCCGATTTATGAAGAATGTCCGGGGATACCACTTTGATTGCGACTGGAAAGCCCAGTCTTCGCGCCTCCAGGACAACCTCGGCTGGAGAATCCGCGAAAGCGGTCGAAGGCAGATGCAACCCATAAAGCCGGAGGATTTCAAGGGACTCGGTTTCGAGCAGGTTTCTGCGCCCCTGTTTACGTGCCACCTCGGCAATCTTTAGCACCTTGCGTCGTCGATGTTTATCTGACTTGACCGGTTTGACCGCTTCGGACCTGATGGTGTTGGTATACTGACACGCCAGTGATGACAGAGACTGAGCGGCACGTTCCGAACTGACATGAACCGGAATTCCGCCCTGTCTTAACACGTTTATCGCTTCGTAGTCCTCCATCGCAAAGCTGGTGTGGACCACCAGCGGTTTTTTAAACCGGCTGACCAGCTCCACCAGCTTTCGGGAAGTCTCGGTCTCCAGCGGACCGACATGTGGCGCAATGATGTCCCTGAATCCACCAAAAAACCCGGTAAGATAGACCATGTCCACGTCATCAGCATCCATGACTGCCTCCACACAGGCAGCAATCACAGAAGGCTTTTCCTCGGCCGTACCGCCATAATCAACCGGATTGTGGGCGGGCATTCCGGCCAGCAGATAGGGTCGGATGCGCTTCTGCGTATCCGCCGTCAATACCGGCACATCAAGCCCATGTCTTTCGGCATTGTCTGCGGCCACTGCGTTATCCCCACCGCCCTCTGAAAGTATGGCCACGCGGTTGCCTTTTGGTATTGGACAATCCAGAAAGGCTTCGGCCAGATCGAACATTTCGTCAATATTTGTAACACGGATGATCCCCGCCTGTTCAAAAGCGGCATCCACGATTCGATCGTCAGCGGCAAGCGCACCCGTATGAGATGCGCTGGCTCTTCGGCCGGCGTTTGTATTGCCCACCTTGAGGGCGATGATCGGCTTGATATGCGTCGCTTTTCGACAGACCTGGATCAGCGCATCTCCCTGTTTAATGCTTTCCAGATACAGCAGGATGACCCGGGTCTGGTGATCTTCCATCAGAAAATCGACATATTGATGAAACGGTACCCCGATGGCGTTTCCGGAAGATATGATTCGTGAAAATCCCCTTCCCCGTCTCCGTGCATAATGGGTCAGTGAGTCAATGATGTTTCCGCTTTGTGCCAGGACAGATAGATGTCCGGGTTGAATCATTGGAATGCCCAGCAAATTTATCGGTCCGGAAGCCGAATACATGCCTGAACAATTGGGTCCGATGACTTGAATCCCGTAACGGTTGGCGATGGCCATGATCTGATCTTCGATCTGTTTACCCTCTGCACCGGTTTCCCCAAAACCGGCTGTAATGATGACAACGCCTTTGGCCCCTTTTTCGGCAGCATCCTGGACCGCCCTGGGTATCAGTTTGCCTGGAATGACAATCATAACCAGGTCCAATGGGCCTTCCACATCTGTCAGAGACGAATATGCATCCAATCCGAAAAGCCTGTCGCGTTTGGGATTGATGAGATAAATCCGACCCGGGTAGCTGCCTTCAATCAGGCTGCGGGTTCTGCGTTCCGCAGCTTTTCCAGGGACTTCGGAGGCCCCAACGATCGCCACGGCAGCCGGGTTGAAGATGGGATACAAATCATGCCGGGTATCCATATGATTCATTCCTTATTAACGGGTTTCATGTCAGGTTTGTTTCTGGATGAAATCGCATTTCCGGATCGGGCATCGACTGCCCAGGTCGGCATATGCCGTTTTTCCATCTGGTAGTAGATGTTCTTTTCATCCCACAACTGCTCCATCCGCCTGAGCTGTTTCAGGGCTTTTTCTCCTTCCATAAATGCAATGGCGGTTACCAGCGCATTCATCAGGCTGAGAATCGATACATAGGACTCGATAAAGGAGTCGATACGGCATCGCACGGCCAGCAGGTGATCCGAAAAACGAGCGAGCGGTGAAAACGGCGAGTCGGTCAGACTCACAACCACAATGCCCGCAGCATGAGCGGCCTCGGCCACCTCAATTGTCAGACGGGTATAACGCGGAAAGGAAATGGCAACCAGAACCGAGCCGCGAGATATGCTGCTGACCTCCCGCCACAACTCACCGGTTCCCGGCACGATCAGTCTCACCCGCTTACCCAGAAACCCGAGGGTGCTCGAAAGAAAAACAGCCAGTGAGTGTGCCGAGCGCAGTCCGACAATGCTGATATCCTCGACATCTTTCAGAATACGGGCAACACCGGCGATGCTGTCAACATCCAAATGCTCCGAAATTTCCATCAGGTTTTTGGCATCCTGTTGAACCACCGAGGAGATCAGCTCATCCACGCTTTCAATATGGCTGGAGGTTCGCTTCAACCGTGAAATTGTGTCAAGTCGGGTTACCAGGAAAGTGCGGAGATGTTGTTTCATTTCCGGGAACCCCGCAAAACCCAGTGCCTGAGCAAGGCGTATGACGGTGGCATCCGATACACCGGACGCTTTTGCCAACTGGGCCGCGGTCATGAACACCGCGTCATCGGTATGTTGCAGGATATATTCGGCCAGCTTGATTTGTCGCCGCGTCAGTGGTGTTTGGGGAGCGGGAAGAAGGGCGACGGTATCGTTCATTACACCTGCTTTCTGTAATTATTATTACATTTAAGATAATAATTGAAATAATTCATTCATTTTGATATAAATGTCAATAAAAAAATCTCGGATTTTCCTCGCAACGATTAACAGCCATGAGTTGTCGGATATGGCGGAATCTCAATAATCATTACTCAAATCCCGATACGGCATCGAAACCCAGAATCGAAATACCGTTTCCCCATCGCACCGTTTATTTCGCAACGGACACTGGCGGAAACGCCACGCCGACTCAACTGATTATGAATTGCGACCAAAACTGAATCTGGAGGAAAAACATGTCGGAAAACAAATGGATGCAACGGGTGATCATCGACCGGGTCCAGCCGCAAATCGACGGTGGACAGTTTCCCATCAAACGGACACCCGGTGAAAAGGTCAAGGTGCGCGCCGATATCCTGACAGACGGCCATGATGCCATTTCAGGTCTGTTGCTGTTCCGCCATGAACGTGACTCCCGATGGCGGGCTGTTTTCCTGGAAAGTTTTCCCAATGACAGATGGAAGGCCTCATTCAAGGTCACGGAACTCGGCCGGTATCGCTACACGGTCTGCGCCTGGCTGGATATATTTAAAAGCTGGCAACGGGATTTGGCCAAGCGCATTGAAGCCGGCCAGGACATTACCCTGAATCTGCTCATTGGGGCCGAGATTATCGAAAAAAATCTGACTTGGGCTCCGGAAACACAGCAGGCCCTGCTCACTGCCTGTGCATCCGCCCTGCGTTCCGACAGAAGCCAGACTGCCAGAGCAAAACTGGCGATTAACCCGAAGCTTTTAACCCATATGTCGCAGTGTGTGCCGGATCGCACCCGGATGACATTTTATTCCAGATCCCTTGAGGTGGTTGTCGAGCCGGTGAAGGCCCGTTTCAGTGCGTGGTATGAAATGTTTCCCCGCTCCTGCAGCCCGACGCCGGGAACGCACGGCACGTTTGCCGACTGCGAAGCCAGGCTGCCGTATGTGGCCGAGATGGGCTTTGATGTGCTGTATCTGCCACCGATCCATCCCATCGGGATCACCCACCGCAAGGGCCAGAACAATGCTCCGGTTTGTGAGCCGGGAGACCCCGGCAGCCCCTGGGCCATCGGTGCTGCCGGGGGAGGGCACATGGCGATCCATCCGGAATTGGGCACGTTTGAAGATTTTCAAAAATTTCTCAGTCGGGCCGAATCACTGGGTCTTGATGTTGCAATGGACCTGGCGTTTCAGTGCAGCCCCGACCATCCCTATGTTCGGGAGCACCCGGAATGGTTTCGGATGCGCCCGGACGGATCGATTCAGTATGCCGAAAACCCACCGAAAAAATATCAGGATATCTATCCGCTTGATTTCGAATGTGCAGAACGCCGTACGCTCATGGAGGAACTCCATCGGGTCGTCCTGTTCTGGATCGAACAGGGCATCCGCATTTTCCGGGTGGACAATCCTCACACCAAACCGTTCATTTTCTGGGAATGGCTCATTGGTGAAGTGAAACGATCTCACCCCGAGGTGATTTTTCTGGCAGAAGCATTTACCCGGCCCAAGGCCATGTACCGTCTGGCCAAACTGGGATTCAGCCAGTCCTATACGTATTTTGCCTGGCGGAATACCGCATGGGAAATCCGAAAATATTTCACCGAACTCACCCAAACGGAAGTGGTTGAATTCTTTCGTCCCAACTTGTGGCCGAACACGCCGGACATTCTGACCACGTATCTTCAAACCGGCGGACCGCCGGCATTCATTGCACGATTGATTCTGGCGGCAACCCTGGGTGCGAATTACGGCATTTATGGTCCAGCCTTTGAGCTGTATGAAAACCGGTCACGTCAACCCGACAGTGAGGAATATCTGAAATCAGAAAAATACGAAATCCGGAACTGGGATATTGATTCTCCCGACAGCATCAAAGATATAATCGCACGCGTCAACCGGATCCGTCGGGAAAACCCGGCGCTTCATACAGATCGCAGCCTGCGTTTTCATCCGGTCGACAACGAGCAGTTGATTTGCTACAGTAAACATACGGCAGATTTGTCCAATATCATTCTGACCGTGGTGAACCTGGATCCGCATCACACCCATGCTGGCTGGGTCACCCTGCCGTTAGCTGAACTGGGACTTGACCTCGACAAGTCCTTTCAGGTTCACGATCTGCTGAGCGATGCTCGCTACATCTGGCAACCCCAGCGCAATTTCGTGGCGCTCAACCCACAGATCATGCCGGCCCATATCTTCAGAGTCCGGAAAAAGATTCGAACCGAACACGATTTCGACTACTTCATGTAGCCGGTATTTGGGTAGCTGAAGACTCAAGACTATAGGTATCTGCTTCCGGCAACCTGCTCCCAGAAGCCAACAAGCCACGAGTTGCGTTTCCCGAAAAAGGAAAAACAATGACCAAAATCGTCGAAGAAATCACTGGCATGGGCAACGATCCCCTCTGGTTCAAAGATGCCGTCATCTATCAGTTGCATGTCAAAAGTTTTTTCGACAGTGATGATGACGGTGTTGGAGATTTCAAGGGACTGACCCAAAAACTCGACTACCTTCAGGACCTGGGCATTTCCGCTATCTGGCTGATGCCCTTTTGCCCAAGCCCCCTTCGAGACGACGGTTACGATATCTCCGACTTTCGCAGCATTCATCCTGCGTACGGCACCCTGCGGGATTTCAAAAAATTTCTGGGAGAAGCGCACCGCCGTGGGTTGCGGGTGATCACCGAACTGGTGGTCAACCACACGTCCGATCAGCATGCCTGGTTCCAGCGCGCCCGCCGTGCCAAACCCGGCAGTTCCTGGCGCGACTGGTATGTCTGGAGCGACTCAACGCAACGCTACGCGGACGCACGGATCATTTTTCAGGACTTCGAAACGTCCAACTGGACATGGGATCCCGTGGCCGGAGCGTACTACTGGCACCGCTTTTACTCCCATCAGCCAGACCTCAACTTTGACAATCCCCACGTGCGGGAGGCGGTCATGGCTACCCTGGATTTCTGGTATGAAATGGGCGTTGACGGGCTGCGGCTGGATGCCATCCCCTACCTTTTTGAACGAGAAAATACCAACTGCGAGAACCTTCCGGAAACACATCATTTCCTGAAAGACATGCGGGCGCATATGGATGCCCGATTCAAAGACCGCATGCTCCTTGGCGAGGCGAACCAGTGGCCCGAGGATGCCGTGGTCTATTTCGGTGACGGGGATGAATGCCATATGGCGTTCCACTTTCCGCTTATGCCCAGACTGTTCATGGCCATGCACATGGAGGACCGTTTTCCGGTCTTGGACATCCTGGATCAGACCCCGGCCATTCCGGAAAACTGCCAGTGGGCGATCTTTCTTCGCAATCACGATGAATTGACCCTGGAAATGGTTACGGACGAAGAACGGGATTACATGTACCGGGTGTATGCAAAAGATCCCCGAATGCGGATCAATCTCGGAATCCGGCGCCGTCTTTTTCCCCTGCTGGGCAATCACCGTCGCCGCACCGAACTGGCCAACGCCCTGCTGTTCTCCCTGCCGGGTTCACCGGTGATTTACTACGGTGATGAAATCGGCATGGGTGACAATGTCTATCTTGGCGACCGGGACGGTGTGCGTGCACCGATGCAATGGAGTGCAGACCGCAACGCCGGCTTTTCACATGCCAACCCCCAGAAGCTGTTTCTGCCGGTGATCATCTCTCCGGAATACCACTATGAGGTGATTAACATCGAGGTACAGCAGGCCAACCCGCATTCCGCGCTGTGGTGGATGAAACGCCTGATCGCGCTGAGAAAACGGTTCAAGGCCTTTTCCCGCGGCTCGATCGAATTTCTGACACCCGACAACCACCGCATCCTGGCATTCATCCGCCGCTACCGGAACGAAAGGCTTTTGATCGTCTGCAACTTGTCCCGGTTTGTTCAGCATGTGCAACTGGATCTGTCCGCATACCTGGGAATGGTCCCGGTGGAACTTTTTGGCAGAACCCCGTTTCCGCCTGTTCAGTCAGCCCCTTACTTCCTCTCGCTCGGACCCCACAGTTTTTACTGGTTTTACCTGACACCACCGCAGACGATTGACGATGGAACATTACCGCAAACCGGGGACACAGAAATCCCAATGGTGGTGGCGGATTGTGAAGAAGACGATTTTTATGCCGGCAAGGCCAATTCGCGGCTGGAGGAGATTCTCCCCGGCTTTCTCACCAGAAGCCGTTGGTTCGCTGGCAAAGCGCGGCCACTCAAGCAGGCCATCATCGTGGACCAGTTTCCCCTGACCAAAAATTCCTGTCGCTGGACCATTGTTCTGGTGCGGGTGGACTACCTTTCCGGTGATACCGAACTGTATTGCATTCCCATGACACTGGTTCAGCCAGATCAATCCGACCGGCTGATTCAGGAACATCCCGGTGCCGTTATTGCCAGACTCAGGCTCAGAAATAAATTCCCGGTCCTTCTGCTGGTCGATGCACTGGCAGATGCCACATTCGGAGAAGTCCTGCTGGAAATCCTGATCCGCAAACGGGTCATCCACGGGCACCACGGCCAGATACGAAGTTTCACCACGCGTGCCTTCGGCTCATTGTTCAAAAAAGGACAAGTCCTTCCGTCTCCCACGATCATGCAGGCCGAGCAGAGCAACACGTCGATTCAATTCGGTGACAGACTGATCCTCAAACTCATCCGCAAGCTCGCGCCAGGGATCAATCCTGACCTTGAAATCGGCCGGTTGCTGACCGACAATCGATTTCCGTACTGCGCACCCACCGCCGGTGCGATCGAACTTCGATTGAACCAGGATGAACCGATGACCATCGCGATACTTCAGGGATTTGTAGCCAACCAGGGTGATGCCTGGCATTATACCCTGAACCATTTGGAGCATTACTTCGAAGCGGCCATGGGGCGACCCCTTCCGGTTCTGCCCGATGCTTTTCCCGTTGACCTGCTCGACACGGCGCCAAACGACGTGGCCGTCGGGCTAATCGGATTTTATTTGGAATCCGCCCGACTTTTGGGACGACGCACCGCCGAAATGCATCGATGCCTGGCATCGGTGCAAAACCAGCCGGAATTCCGGCCGGAAGCGTTTTCCAAGCTTTATCAGCGTGCACTTTACCAGTCATTGCGCACGCAGATCGGGAAAACCCTGCCGCTGTTGCGACGGCAGTTCAACCGGTTGCCCGAAGGTCTCCGCCCGCTGGCGGTGTATGTCCTGGAGCATGAAAAGGAACTGATGAACCGTTTCCGGGATTTGCTCAAAACCAGGATATGCGCCCTGCGCATCCGCTGTCACGGTGACTATCACCTGGGCCAGGTACTCTTTACCGGAAATGATTTCGTCATCATCGATTTCGAGGGTGAACCGGCCCGCCCCATCACAGAACGGCGCATCAAGCGATCCGCCCTGCGGGATGTGGCCGGGATGCTTCGCTCCTTCCATTACGCCGGCCACGCCGCCCTGCTGCGTCGGCAGATAAACGGAATTCCGCCTGAATTCATCCCGGAACTGACGCACTGGACGGTTTTCTGGCAACGCTGGGTCAGTGCCGAATTTCTGAAAAGTTACCTGAAGGAAGCCGGCCAGGACCTGTTCATTCCCTGCAGCCGCAATGAACTTTCTGTCCTTTTGAGGGTGCTCCTTCTGGAAAAGGTGGTTTACGAACTGTCCTACGAATTGAACAACCGTCCGGACTGGGTGGAAATTCCGCTGTACGGAATCCGGCAACTGCTGGGCGATTCCGGCAATTGACGTTCTGGAAAGGAGATCACGCATGCCATCCCATGAAAACCAAATTACCGATACTCGTGCTCCGAACACAGGCCACGGCCTTTTCATGCTGTCTGCCGATGACATCTACCTCTTCAATCAGGGTAGTCACTTTCAGCTCTACGACAAAATGGGCGCGCATATCGTGTCCGAAGGCGAATTCCCGGGTGTGCATTTTGCCGTATGGGCGCCCAATGCCCGTCAGGTATCTGTCATCGGAAATTTCAACAACTGGGATAAATTCAGCCATCCGTTGCAGCCTGCAGAATCCTCCGGCATCTGGACAGGATGGGTTCCGGACCTTGAACACGGAACGGTTTACAAATACCATATCGAATCCATGCATAACGGGTATCAGGTCGAAAAAACCGATCCGTTCGGGCGATATTTTGAGCTGGCGCCCCAAACCGCTTCCATCGTCTGGGATTTGGATTATACCTGGGCGGACGACACCTGGATGGCCGAGCGCAGAAAAAGACCGGCCGACCGGTCTCCCGTATCGGTCTATGAAGTTCATATCGGCTCCTGGCGCCGGATACCCGAAGACGGCGACCGGTTTCTCACCTATGTGGAGATGGCGAAGCCGTTGACCGATTATGTGATGGCCATGGGGTTCACCCATGTGGAATTTTTGCCGGTCATGGAGCATCCTTTCTACGGCTCCTGGGGATATCAGACCCTGGGGCTTTTTGCCCCGACCAGCCGCTACGGTACCCCGCAGGATTTGATGATTCTCATCGACCATCTGCACCAAAATGGCATCGGCGTCATCCTCGACTGGGTGCCGTCTCATTTTCCCAGCGACGAACACGGCCTGGTGTTTTTCGATGGAACCCATCTTTTTGAACATGAAGACCCCCGGCAGGGCGTGCATCCGGACTGGAAAAGTATCCTCTATAATTATGGCCGCAACGAGGTGCGCAGCTTTTTGATCAGTTCCGCACACTTCTGGTTGGACAAGTTCCATGCAGACGGATTGCGCGTGGACGCCGTCGCATCCATGCTCTACCTGGATTATTCCCGCGAGCCCGGAGAGTGGGTGCCCAATGCTTTCGGGGGCCGCGAAAACCTGCAGGCCATTTCTTTCCTGCGCCGGTTGAACGAATCGGTCAAGCAACACCATCCGGACGTGCTGATGATCGCAGAGGAATCCACGGCATGGCCCATGGTTTCGCGTCCATCCCATCTCGGCGGCCTGGGCTTTGACATGAAATGGGATATGGGGTGGATGCACGACACCCTGGAATACATGGGCAAGGACCCGGTTCATCGCAGTTATCACCATGGCAAGCTTAACTTTCGCATGATGTATGCCTTCACCGAAAATTTCATGTTGCCGCTGTCCCATGACGAAGTGGTTCATGGAAAGGGTTCGCTCATCAGAAAGATGTCGGGGGATGACTGGCAACGGTTCGCCAATTTGAGACTGCTGCTGGCCTGTATGTTTGCACAACCGGGTAAAAAACTGCTTTTCATGGGATGCGAGTTTGGTCAGTGGCGCGAATGGAACCATGACACAAGCCTGGACTGGCATCTGCTTGATGGTCCGATACATGCCGGACTGAAGCGATGGGTGGCCGATCTCAACCGGCTTTATCGGGATGAGCCTGCCCTGCACCGGCATGATTTTTCACCGGAGGGTTTTCGTTGGATCGACTGCAACGATCACATTCACAGCACACTGAGCCTGATCCGCTTCGGAGAAGAACCCGGTCAGGAAATCATCGGGGTGTTCAACTTCACCCCACTGCCCCGCCATAACTATCGCGTCGGCGTGCCTGCAGCCGGCTTCTGGAAGGAGCTTTTGAACAGTGATGCAGAAAACTACGGCGGCAGCGGCCAGGGAAGTCTGGGCGGCGTCGAGGCGAATCCCGTTCCCTCGCACGGTTTTCGCAATTCACTGAATCTGGTGTTGCCCCCGCTGGGCGCGGTTTTTTTCAAGCAAGAGGGGGTTCCATGAAAACCGGAGAACCCGAACTTGGTGCCACACCGCTCGGCAATGGCCGCTGCCGGTTTCGCGTCTGGGCCCCCTATATGGATGGTGTGGACGTTCACATCCTGTCTCCGAAAAATCGGCTGGAATCGTTGACACGCGACCGGCATGGCTATCATGAAGGAATATATGATGATGTCGAACCGGGGGTCAACTATCTCTTCCGTCTCAACAGCGGCCAGGAGCGACCGGACCCGGCCTCCCGCTTCCAGCCGCAGGGCGTTCACGGCCCGTCACAGGTCGTGGATCCGGCCTTCCCATGGACAGACGACCACTGGCGTGGCATTGCGCGTCACCGCACCATCATCTATGAGCTGCACGTGGGAACCTTTACGGATTCCGGCACCTTCGATGCGGCCATCGACCGCCTGGATGATCTGGCGTCGCTTGGCATCACGGCCATCGAACTCATGCCCGTGGCTCAGTTTCCCGGCGAGCGTAACTGGGGTTATGACGGGGTTTATCCCTTTGCCGCCCAGAATTCATACGGCGGACCCCGGGGGCTTAAACGCCTGGTCAATGCCTGTCATCATCTCGGCCTGGCGGTGATTCTGGATGTCGTCTACAACCACCTGGGTCCGGAGGGAAACTATCTTCGGGATTTTGGCCCCTATTTTTCAAATCGTTATCATACTCCGTGGGGTCAACCCATCAATTTTGACGGCAATTACAGCGACCATGTCCGCCGATTCTTTATCGAAAATGCACGGTACTGGATCACGGAATGCCATATCGATGCCTTGCGGCTGGATGCGGTCCACGCCATTCTGGACTTTTCCGCCCGGACCTTTCTGCAGGAGCTGGCCGAAACCGTCAGTATCCTTGCCGAAGACATGGGGCGACACATCCATCTGATTGCCGAAAGCGCCCTGAACGATACCCGCCTGATCCGGTCGCCGGATCTGGGTGGCTTTGGCCTGGATGCCCAGTGGAATGACGATCTTCACCATGCCCTGCACGCCGTCATCACCGGTGAACGCCGGGGATACTACTGCGACTTCGGCCGCTTCGACCAACTGCTTAAAGCGCTTCGGGACGGATTCGTTTATGACGGACAATATTCCGAATACCGCAACAGGCGTCATGGCAACTCCAGCCGATCCATCCCGCCCCACCGTTTTGTCGGATTTGCACAAAACCATGACCAGATCGGCAATCGCCTGCAGGGAGACCGGTTGAGTACGATCGTCTCCTTCGAGGCCCTTAAAATGGTCGCTGGGATCATTTTATTGTCTCCCAGCCTGCCTTTGCTCTTTATGGGTGAGGAATATGGTGAGACAGCGCCCTTTCCCTATTTTGTAAGCCACGCCGACCCCGGCCTGATTGAGGCCGTGCGCCGGGGCAGGCGTGAGGAATTCGCATCGTTTGGTTGGGATGGCGATCCGCCAGACCCTCAGAATCCGGAGACATTTCACCGCGCCAAACTGAAACCGGACAAACGGCTCATTGCCGGTCCTCACAGCCACCTGTGGGAGTTCTACCGCAGTCTCATCGCATATCGTCACCGTCTCGGTGTTCTCGCTTCACCGGATCAGTCCTGTATGGCGGTCTTTCGGGTCGGCCGCCTGCGTATCGGGTGTATCCGTCGCTGGAACGATATTAAAGAGGTCTGCGTTCTTTTTCACGCTGGCGACTCACCGGTTTCAACGCCGGTTCCACTTCCGGAAGGACTCTGGAAAAAAGAGATGGACAGCACCGAATTTTGTTGGGGAGGCCCTGGATCAACACTGGCAGACGTTATTCACTCGGACGGCGAAATTACGATAAAACTGAAACCCTATGCATTTCTGGTATGGTGCAAACAAATTACCGAAAGATAATGGACATGGAAAAGTTTATCTGTATCCACGGGCATTTTTATCAGCCGCCACGCGAAAATGCCTGGCTGGAGTCTGTCGAACTCCAGGACTCCGCCTACCCGTACCACGATTGGAACGAACGGATCACAGCGGAGTGTTACAACCCCATGTCCACTTCCCGCCTGCTGGACGAACAGGGGTTCATACGGGAAATCGTCAACAATTATGAAAGAATCAGTTTCAATTTCGGGCCGACCCTGCTCGCCTGGCTGGAGCGGCATGCATGGGATGTATATCAAGGGATTCTTCACGCCGACAAGGAGAGCCAAAAACGTTTTTCCGGCCACGGCGCAGCCATCGCCCAGGCCTATAGCCACATGATCATGCCCCTGGCCAACCGGAGAGACAAGGAAACACAGGTCATATGGGGTATCCGCGATTTCGAACACCGCTTTCAGCGTCTTCCCGAAGGCATGTGGTTGCCGGAAACGGCTGTTGATCTGGAAACCCTGGAAATCCTGGCAGAGCACGGAATCAGTTTCACCATTCTGTCGCCCCGCCAGGCCAGACGAGTCCGGCATCTGAACGGCGGCGAATGGCAGGATGTCAGTGGGGAACAGATCGATCCCTCGCACGCCTACCTGGCCCGGCTACCATCGGGTCGGTCCATTGCGCTGTTCTTCTATGATGACCCGATCTCGCGGGCCGTGGCCTTCGAAGGCCTGCTCTCCAATGGAGAACGGTTTGCCCACCGGCTGATGGATGGTTTTGATGACGCTCGCCAGGAGTCCCAATTGGTGCATATCGCCACCGATGGTGAAAGCTATGGACATCATCATCCGAAAGGGAACATGGCCCTGGCATTTGCGCTGAATGAGATCGAATCCCGGCAACTGGCCCGTCTGACCATTTACGGCGAGTATCTGGAGATGCATCCACCGCAGTGGGAGGTTGAGATCATCGAAAATACATCCTGGAGCTGCGCACACGGGATCGATCGCTGGCATAAAGACTGCGGATGCAACTCCGGCGCTCGTCCCGGCTGGCATCAGACATGGCGCACCCCGTTGCGTGAGGCGTTTGACTGGCTCAGGGATTCCCTGGCGCCCGCATTTGAAGAAAAAATGAGAATCATCGGCTTCGATCCCTGGATAACCCGAAACACATATATCCGCGTGATTCTGAACCGGAAATCGGCGGACGTGGATACGTTTCTGGAGGAACGCGCCCGGCGAACCCTTTCATCAGAAGAAAAAACACATGTGATCAAACTGCTCGAACTTCAACGCCATGCCCTGTTGATGTACACCAGTTGCGGGTGGTTTTTTGATGAAATCTCCGGACTGGAAACGATCCAGGTAATTCAGTTCGCCGGCCGGACATTGCATCTGGCAAAAGATCTTTTCGGTGAAGGCCTCGAATACCGGTTCATGCAATTGCTGGAAAAAGCGCCGAGCAACATCCGGGCCCTTCAGAACGGTCGAATAATTTACGAGAAATTTGTCAGGCCTGCCATGGTGGACCTGAACACGGTTGGAGCGCATTACGCCATGCGCTCGCTTTTCGAAGAATATCCCAATCAGGCCCATGTGCACTGCTACACGGTTGAACAGCATTTTTTCAGATCCCTGTCGATCGGACGATCCAGACTGGCGATGGGCCGGGTGTCCATCACCTCCACCATCACCCGGGAATCGGCATTCCAGTGCTTTGGCGCCATTCACTGGGGCGATCACAACATCACCTGTTTGATCAGTCCGTGTGACGATGCATCAGCACTTCCGGAGACATTGGTTGACGAAGTTTTCGAGATCTTCTGTCGGGCCGAATTTCCATCCGTACTTCTCCTGCTGGAAAAAAATCTGGGGACTTTCACCTATTCGCTTCGGCATCTGTTCCGGGATGAACAGCGACGGATACTTCAGATTGTTCTGGAGACGAATCTGTCCAATACCGAGGCGGTTTACCGGCAGATTTACGATACCAATGCACCCATGCTGCTTTTTCTGAAAGACATCAATGTTCCGGCACCCCGCGCCCTGGCTGCTGCCTCCGAATATCTGCTCAATGCCGCCATCCGCCGGGCTTTCGAAAATCCGGTGTTTGATCTGAATCCGATTCGGGAACTCCTGTACGCAGCGGCCATGCATGGGGTGACCCTGGACCCCACTTTTCTGGAAATAGCGATTCGAAGACGCATCGAGCAAATCGCAACGGATTTTCAACAAAATCCCACCGAAAGGGAAACAATTCTTCTACTGGACAACATCATCGGTCTGTTGCCGGATTTCCCCTTTGAGATCAACCTGCGGACCGTTCAGAATATCTATTACCATGTTTACAGGACGATCTTCACCCGATTGAAAAACAAACCGCGCCGCAAAGATAAACAGGCAGAGGAATGGATCACCATGTTCCGAATCCTGGGGGAAAAAATCGGCTTGAGAATTGAATAGAAAGGAACCAGCATGTTTTCACGCGCCAACGGTGTTTTGCTGCCTGTTTTCAGTCTGCCGTCACGTTTCGGTATCGGAGATTTAGGGCCGGAAGCATTCCGGTTTGTGGATTTCCTGCATGCAGCCGGGCAGCGGGTATGGCAAGTCCTTCCCCTGAATCCAACCGATGGCGCCTTTGGCCATTCACCCTATCACAGTGTGTCGTGTTTTGCATTCAATCCGCTGTTGATCAGTCCGGAAAACCTGGTTGCAGACGGGTTCCTCGATCCAGCGGATTTGGTTCCATTGAACGGTTTTCAAGCGGACCGGATCGATTATGCGGCTGCGGTGCAATTGAAACGTCGCCTGCTGGAAAAAGCCTGCCAACGATTCCGGCAGCGCTTGCCCGACAGCGGTTTTGATCGATTCTGTGATGAAAACATCTTCTGGCTCGATGAATATGCCCTGTTTCAGGCTCTGTCCATGCATCACCAGAGAATCTCATGGGATGAGTGGCCCACGAAAATCCGAGTGCGACGACCCGATGAAATCACCCGTCTTCGGGAATCGCTTCGTGATTCCATCGAGAAACTGAAAATCGAACAATATCTGTTTTACCGTCAATGGATAGACCTGAGACGCACCTGCCGGGAAAAAAACATTCATCTCTTGGGTGACATCCCCATCTATGTTCCGTTCCACAGCGCGGATGTCTGGGCCAATCGACACCTTTTCAAACTGGATCGCTTTCACCGCCCCACTGGCGTATCCGGAGTACCTCCGGACTATTTCAGCGCCGATGGTCAGCTCTGGGGGCACCCACTATACAACTGGGAAACCCTTCAACAAACGCGGTATGATTGGTGGATGCGCCGCATCACGCACCAGATGGCTCTTTTCGACACAGTGCGCATCGATCACTTTCGGGGGCTGGTGGCGTATTGGGAGGTGCCTGTCGGAGAAATTGCCGCAAAAACCGGCCGATGGGTGGAGGCGCCGTCAGAAGATTTTTTTTCCGAGCTTCGGCGCAGATTTGTTTCACTGCCGCTGGTTGCCGAAGACCTGGGGCACATCACCGCCGATGTCCGCGAAACCATGCAGAGAAACGGGTTTCCGGGAATGCGGGTATTGATGTTTGGTTTTTCCGGCGATCCGGCCCACAACCCCAACGCCATTCACAACATACCGGAGAACTGTGTCGTCTATACCGGAACGCATGACAACAACACGGCAAGGGGCTGGTTTGCAACAGAAGCGTCCCGCAGCGAAAAGCATCGCCTGTCAGTCCTGTCGGGACGAAAGGCCACGGCGCGGGAAGTATCCTGGGAGTTGATTCGCCTCGCCATGATGTCGCCTGCCAGGTGGTCCATCATTCCCGCCCAGGACCTGCTCGGATTAAGCGCAGACGCACGCATGAACACGCCGGGACAAGCCGGCGGCAACTGGGCCTGGCGCCTGACGCCTGCGAAGCTCGATGCCCTTCCGGTGAAGCGCCTGCTGGAAATGACCACTGTTTTTGGCCGCACCTGATCTGCTCTCGTCACTCCGGACCTGCAGTCGCAGACCACAGGCTGACGTGCCCAGAACCGGAACCCGCTTCCACATCGCCTCGGTTGCCGTCAGGCCGAACCCCTCCTGCAGCGAGTTCTGTCCAGTTCACTGAAACCGGGGGTCCCGAAATCGTGGATCAGATTGTGGATGCGCTTGGTCAGCTCAAAAAATGCCGGATCTTTCGATCCCATCACCACCCATTCGGTTTTGACACCCACATCCCGCAACATGCCGACCAGGCGCGGCATCATCTCCGCCACCCCGCCGCCGTGGGCCGTGGAATTGACCATCCATACCGTGCGCCCCTTCAGCCTGGGAACCAGGAGCCGGGCAGACATTTTCAAATCATGAACCGCAGCGGACAGATACGCCCGATCGGCGTAGTGGGCCAAATGTAAATGATCCTTGATAGAAACCTTCTGCATCATGGGATGACTCCTTCCCTTACGAGCAGCGCCACCGGAAATGGCGCCAGCATCTGCGACAGTTTCCGCTTTCCACCGCCAAAGTAATCGCCACTGAGCACATTCTTCCAATGCCCTGCCGGCAGTTCAATGGTGGTATTTTTCCAATCGCTGTTCAAGCTCACGACCAGCCTCGGTGCCAAAGTCACCACCTGTCCGCCGCGCATAAATGCCACCAGGTGATCCGCACACATCCCTTGAGCATATAGTGGCCGGTACGCGCCTTCCGTTCCGAAAGCTTTGGAATAATGCCTGCGTGTCGACAGTACGTTCTTCATCAAAAAGAGTTTCGGCAGTCCTTCCGCATGTCGTTTCAGGATCTCGGCAACCGAAAGTTCGTCTAATTCCGCGAGCAATTGGCGCCGCCGGTCAAAATCGACTGGCCGGCGATTGTCCGGATCGACCAGATTGCGATCCCAAAGCTCAGTCCCCTGGTAAATATCCGGTACACCCGGCGCAGTGCACTTGATCAGGGTCTGAGACAGGGATGTGACAACTGCAGGCCAGGCCAGTGGTTCCAGAAACGCTGACAGATCCACTGTAAATGCGGCATGCCCCATTACCTTTTTCACAAACGTCTTCAGTGCCGATTCATAAATTGGGCTTGGATCTGTCCATGAGGTATTCATTTTGGCTTCTTTGGCGGATTTCAGCATCACCGGCACCAGACGATCGCTTTCAATCGGCCAGGCACCCACCAGAGTCTGATACATCAAGTACTCCAAGTTGGTATCGGGAAAGCCGTTGCTACGAAAGTGCGCGTTCATCCGGGACCAGTGGCGGACGGCATCGATCCACTGTTTTGGAATTTCCGAAAGCAAATCAATTTTGAGCCGTGTGTCCTCACCCCGTTTGGTATCATGAGTGGCTGTGGTCAGCATGGTTTGTGGCCATTGAGACTGAATATCGCGGCAAAACGCATGAAAGGTATCCGGGGATGTGCCGAATTCTCCCGGATTTCCGCCGACTTCATTCAGGGAAATCAGCCGGTTAAAACAGTAAAATGTGGTATCCTCAACCCCTTTGGCCATTACGGGCCCTGTCAACTGCTGAAATCGAAAAATGAATTCGCTCTCGATCCGGCCGAATTGTCGTAACCGCAGCAGGTCCATGATCAATCGCCACGCGCTGGTTGGGATATCTGGCTGCCGGCGCATGGCTGACGCGATGCTCCTGCGGATAACCGCCCGATCTTCTGAACCGACCGTGCCGGTGCCAGGTCGAATGTAGGTCCGGTAGACCGGAAAGCAGGCGATGACTTCCGACAAAATACGCCGACAATCACCTGGCCGGAAGGTGCCGAAACCGGGCCACTGGCGCAGAATGTTCTCCAGAAGCGCCTCCAGATAAGTCAACTCACTGCTGAAAAGGCGTTCCAGTACCCGTTGTTTTTTGGCATGCACGACTTCCTGGTAGTCGGTTTCCTGTCCGGTGAATTCGCCATAAAAGTCTGTCAGGCACCTTTCGCCTTCAGCATTCACAAACAGCCCATTCACCCGATTGAGAAAATCATAACCCGTTGTTCCATCAACCGGCCAATCAGGCACAAGGGTTTCTCCGGGCTCCAGAATTTTTTCAACGACAATCCAGGCATGCGGAGCCGATTTCCGGAGTTGCTCCAAATACAATGCGGGATCACGCAACCCATCCGGATGGTCGATGCGCAACCCCTCAATCAGTCCCTCATTGACCCATTTCAGAACCAGTTCATGAGTCGCCGTAAAAACATCTTCCTTTTCGACACACATACCGGCCAACTGATGGATATCGAAAAATCGGCGATAATTCAGGTTCTGATTGGCCTGCCGCCAGTAGGCAAGCCGGTAATGCTGACCATCCAGAAACCGGTTCAAGCGTTCGGGGTCTGCGTTGATCGAGGCGATTGATGCATCCGATGCCGAAACCCCGCCGTCAGCTTGCAGGAAATCGGCACGGGATTGGGTTGAGATTGGAAATTCGTGTTCGAAATACGCCAGGTAAAGCTCCTGTCCGTTTCTGCGAATCTGAATCTGCCGGGACTCCAGGCAGTGTTTGAACGTATCCCCAAGTACAGGCAGTAGAATCTTGCCGTTTACAGACAGGTCCGGATGATCCCAGAGAATATCAAAAAAACCCGAATAACGGCTTTCAATACCTTTTGTCAGGACGTCCCACCACCACGGGTTCTGCCTGCCCGCGACAGCCATATGGTTGGGCACAATATCCAATACCAGCCCAATTCCAAACGCAGCCGATACCTGGCACAGCCGATCAAATCCCTCCTGGCCGCCCAATTTGGGATCCACTTCCGAAGGGTCCACCACATCGTATCCATGCATGCTGCCCGCAGCCGCCTTGAGACAGGGTGAAAGATACATATGGCTGATCCCCAGGCGCCGAAAATATGGGAGCAGTTCGCATACCCGATCAAACGTTAAGTCCGGACCCAGTTGAAGACGATATGTGGCCAGTATTTCCTTTGAACGGTCGCAGTCCATGATTACATACTCTGTGAATGATTCCGTTTGGATCGGGCCTGACGCAATTCTTCATAGTAATCCAGTGTCTGCCGGGCAATCGCTTTCCAGTCAAAATGCGCTTCAACCCGCTGGCGGGCTTCGGCGCCCATAACCTTCCGTTTCTCCGGAGCATCCAGCAAACCATTGATGGCAGCAGCAAGGTCGCGGGCATACTGATCTGGACTTGATGGCTCTGGCTCGGTGTCGCTGACCGGCTTGAATGGAACCAGGATTCCGGTGCGGCCGTGAACCACCACTTCGGGGATTCCGCCCACAGCCGCGGCAACCACCGGCGTATGGCAGGCCATGGCTTCCAGGTTGATAATTCCAAACGGCTCGTAAATGGATGGGCAGACAAACAGGGCGGCATGGCTGTACAGCACAACAATTCGTTCAACGGGTATCATCTCGGGAATCCAGATAATGTCGTTTGTGGTGTCGGCACGGGCACGTTCGACTGCGGTGCGCATCTCTTGAGCAATCGCTTCCGTATCCGGTGCACCGGCACACAGAACAATCTGAACTCCGGTATTGATATATGGCAACGCATGGATCAAGTGAATGATTCCTTTTTGCCGGGTGATGCGTCCCACAAAAAGTATGTATGGCTTGAGTGGATTGATCCCGTATGAGGCCAGGATATCAGGGTTCAACGTCCTCCGATATTCCGCCGTATCAATCCCGTTATAAATCACGTGAACCTTTTCAGAATCCGGCTGATAGGATTTCAGAATGTCGTTTTTCATTCCCTCGGAAACGGCGATGATTCCATCGGCATTTTCCATGGCGGTTTTTTCCAGCCAACTGCTGACATTATAACCGGTTCCGATCTGCTCCCGCTTCCATGGGCGCTTCGGCTCCAGAGAATGGACGGTAATGACCATGGGAATTTCAATGAACTGTTTGATCAAACAGCCTGCCAGAAACGTGTACCAGGTGTGGCAATGTACAATGTCGGCATCTCTTGCCATATCGGTAATGGCGATATTGCGTCCCAGAACATCAATAACCTTTTTGTTGAAACCATCCGGGCTGAAAAGTTCCGGCATGCCGGCAACTCCTCTGACAACAAAATTTGCGCCGGTCTCACGCTGGTTTCCGAAACACATGACCTGAAGCCGATTCCGGTTACCATCCAGGCGAACCAATTCGCGGCAGAGATAGTCCACATGGACACCCGCACCACCATAAACGTGAGGTGGATATTCGTTGGTGATCATCAGAATTTTCATTGATTTCATAATTAACTCGCATGATCAGGGGCTTGTCGCCCCCAGGAATGAAAATGACTTTACCGTTTTTCTGCTGAATTCTGAATCCTGACTACTGAATCCTGTTTTTCATTTTCACGGTAAACACGCCGGTTTCAGGAACCCAATTCACACCGGTAAAAAATGGTTACACGAATATCCCCCACCGGTCAAGCATCGAAAAGACGACATCGTCATTGCTGAAGCGGAGAAAGGAGCCAGCCTGGCCTTCGGGATATTGTGGGCGAGAATGGAATTTGTGAAATTTATAGGGAAATGTTATCTTACGGTATGCGACATGAAAACAACACATCCGTCACATACAGACAAAATGATGTTTCAGACCCGGCAGTTCAAAGTTCGGGAGAAGAAATAGCAAACAGTATTTCACATGGCATCGGCGCGGCATTGAGCATCGCAGCGCTTGTTACCCTGGTTGTTTTTGCATCCCGGCGCGGGGATATTCTGAGAGTTGTCAGTTTGAGTATTTACGGTACCACTCTGATAGTAATGTATTTGTCATCCACCTTGTATCACAGCTTTTCCAACCCGCGAACAAAACATTTTTTCAGAATCCTGGATCATTCGTCGATTTATTTGCTCATCGCAGGATCCTATACCCCGATCGTTTTGGTGGCCATGCGTGGGGCATGGGGGTGGACCATTTTCGGAATCGTTTGGACAATGGCTGTCTGTGGTATTGTTGCAAAGATTTTTCTGACAGGCAGATATGGCATTGTTTCCGTCATACTTTATATTGCCATGGGATGGATCATTGTCCTTGCCATAAAACCGATGATTCAGTCAGTTCCGTGGAAATTATTCATCTGGCTGCTGATCGGCGGATTGTCCTATACGTTCGGAATCATTTTTTATGCATGGGAAAAGATGCCATATAACCATACGGTCTGGCATCTTTTTGTTTTGGGAGGGAGTATCGCGCATTTTATCGGAATTCTTCTATATATATGACGTTCCGGTCGGCATGTATCAGGAATTGAGTGTGCATGTCACAACCTCAGTAGGACGAAAATCCAAAAACATTATCTTGAAAGCTATAGAAACCACTGCCACCCAAGGAAAATCCCCATGCCTGCCACAATAGTTGTCAGAAGGTTTTTTGTCCACCATCCGACAGCAAAGGCGCCGATACCGCCGATAAGGTAGGGATTTTCAAGAGAGGCCATGGGTGTTTGGCCTGAAGGAAAGATAATGGCCGGCAGGATTATGGCCGTAAGAACGGCTGGCGGCACATAGACGAGCATCCGTTCAAGCAGGTTCGGAAACTTCATGCGTCCGGATGCCGGGTGCATCATATAGCGTATGAAAAAAGTGACGCCTGCCATTCCGGCGACAAGATAGACTTCATTCATCGGTTCCATTTCCTTTCGCGTATGAGTTCCCAGACAATGCCGGCGGAAACCCCTGCAAGCGCTGCGATCATCAGGCCGAGTTTGTGGGGAAGACTGTTGGTCATCAGTGCAACGCTGCCTGCTGTGATGACCGATGCCCACATGGGGCTGTTTATCAGGTAGGGGATCACCATGCCGATAAATGTGGCCGGCATGGCAAAATCGAGTCCCATGGTTGCGATTCCCGGGAATGTTTTTCCCACGGTCAGTCCGATCAACGTACACATATTCCAGTTGGTATACATAAAGACCATGGAGCCCAGATTATAAAAATGTTTGTGATCCGAATGATCTTTTTTGCGGTATCTTCCGATGGCTACCGCAAACGTTTCATCCGTAAGGCCGAAACTCAACACAATTTTCCAGTAATGGGAAAGCTTTTTATAATAGGGAACCATTGAAGCACCGTATAAGAGGTGCCGTAGATTGACGACAAAGGTTGTTATGACAATTATCGGCCATGCAGTACCTGTAGCAATCAGTCCTGCGCCGATAAATTGGGAGGCGCCGGCAAAAACGAACAGGGACATTCCCATGGCTGCCCAGAAGCTCAGTCCTGCAGTCCCGGCCACGGTTCCGAAAATGATGCCAAAGGGAGCTGCGCCCACCACCAGGGGGAAGGTGTCCCTGATGCCAGCAAAAAACTCGGTTGCAGGTGAACTCTTGGCTTCAGCAGCAGATGTTTGTAAATGTATTGGTTGTGAGGTTTCCACAGTGAAATCTCCTTTGAGCCAAATTATAGCAGGCAAGATATTGCTGCCCATCACAATTTTCACTTGTAATCCGGTGGAGGCCATTGTACTCTTTAACGCACTTTTGTTTGTTATACTATTATTTTAACGTTATAGTGTCAATATATTCGTTATATGGAACAGTCAACAGAAGCCATTTCATCGAATCTCAAGGGGTATAGAGAAAACCGGAACCTGAGCCTGGACCAGCTTTCAGACCTCACCGGTGTCAGTAAAAGTATGCTCAGGCAGATAGAAACCGGGCAATCAAATCCCACCATTACAACCATCTGGAAAATTGCAAATGGACTTCGCGTATCGTTTACGTCACTTCTCAAAAAACCGACAATCAAAGCAAACGTAAAGTCCTTTTGTGAAGAAAAGCCGTTGACCGCAGAATCCGAGCATTATCGCGTCTTCCCGTTGATTCCGTTCGACCCCCAGCGACCCCATGAAACGTATTACCTTGAAGTTGATCCTGGGACGGTTTTCCATGGGGAACCCCATAAAGGTAATGTTTATGAGTATGTGTTTGTTACCCAGGGATCGCTTGAGGTCGTTGTGGATGGAAAAGCCTTCAGGGTGAATGAAAAAGAATTCCTTCAGTTTCAGGCGGATTGTCCCCATGAGTACCGGTGTCTGGGAAACGCCATGACAACGGCCATCATGCAAATCAGCTATACGACCTGATACCCGGATAAAATCCGGTGATGTTGACTATTCTTACGCTTTTTACCGGAGAATTCTCAAATGTCCCCTAAAATGACTCAAACAGAGCAGGATCGTATCATTGCCGAAGCCCGTCGTAATCGGGAGATTCGGGAAAAAACCTATCGGGAACGGGCTCTGAAACTTTTTCCGTGGATTTGCGGACGATGCGGACGCGAATTTTCCGGAAAAAGGCTTCGCGAACTCACGGTCCATCATAAGGATCACAACCACGACAACAATCCGCCGGATGGCAGTAACTGGGAACTGTTATGTCTTTATTGCCACGATAACGAGCATTCCCGGTATGACGTCGCCCAGTGGTATGACAAGGAAACACCGGGCGGCAGTCAGAAAAACGCTTCCGACTTCAAACCATTTGCCGATCTTGAACGTCTTCTGAAAGGCGTCAAAGGAACGAACAATTCATGATATTTTGTAACTACTCAGGTATACAGGAGCCAGAATTCAGAAGTCAGAATGAGGGACCAGAGCATCTGTATCCATTGCAGCCAATATCGCAGAAGGATTTAAAAAGCTTCTGAGCCAACCCAGTTGATTGAAGAAGTCAGTAAATTACTGGAAGCTTACACGCGGGCCATTCTGAATTCTGACTTCTGGATTCTGACTCCTGAATAGTTACGTTATTTTTTCACATCCGGATAAGGCCCCAGAAGACGTCATAGCCGTTCATATATGATAACGGTTCAGTTTATAACCCTAATAACGACAGGAATTTTCCATGAAAAAAGCATTGGTCACCGGGATCACCGGTCAGGACGGCGCATATCTGGCGTCATTTTTACTGGAAAAAGGATATGACGTTCACGGAATCAAACGCCGCTCATCCTCATTTAATACCAGGCGTGTGGATCATCTCTATCGGGATCCCCACGAAACCGATGTCCGGTTTTTCATGCATTATGGTGATCTGACGGATTCGACCAATCTCATTCGAATCATCCAGGAAGTCCAACCGGATGAAATCTACAATCTTGCGGCCCAGAGTCATGTTCAGGTTTCCTTTGAGACTCCGGAATACACTGCCAATTCCGACGCATTGGGAACACTCCGGATTCTGGAGGCCATTCGCATCCTGGGGCTGGAACAAAAAACCCGGTTTTATCAGGCCTCAACCAGCGAAATGTTTGGCAAGGTTCAGGAAATTCCCCAGAAGGAAAGCACGCCATTTTATCCCAGAAGCCCGTATGGTGCAGCCAAAGTCTATGCCTACTGGATCACCGTTAACTACCGGGAGGCCTATCAGATGTATGCCTGCAACGGCATATTGTTCAATCACGAGTCTCCAATCCGGGGAGAAACGTTTGTGACCCGGAAAATCACCCGTGCCGTGGCCCGAATCATGCTGGGTCTTCAGGACCGGCTCTATCTGGGAAATCTGAACTCCCGGAGGGACTGGGGCTATGCCGGTGACTATGTCAAGGCCATGTGGATGATGCTCCAGCAGGAAACGCCGCAGGATTTTGTCATTGCAACCGGGGAGGCCCATTCGGTCCGGGAGTTTATTGAAAAAGCCTTTCAACAGGTTGGAATCCGGATTGGCTGGCGCGGAAACGGCGTTGATGAAATTGGCGTGATCGAAGACATTCAAACCGACGGAATCGATATTCGTGTCACATCGGTCCCTTCTCCAAAACTTCCGGTCAAAGGACAAACGGTTGTCTGCATCGATCCACGGTATTTTCGACCCACCGAAGTGGATTTTCTGCTGGGAGACCCGACCCGTGCCAGGACGGTTCTGGGATGGACACCCCGCATCTCGTTTGACGAACTGGTTCGTATCATGGTTCTGGAAGATCTGAAAGAGGCCGAACGGGATTACGTCATTTGCAGGGAAGGATTCACCATATACAATCATTTTGAATAACCGGCAGGTGGTTTCATGAACTCCAATCAATTTTTGCCCAACCATCCGGACCAGGCCCACCTTCATTCGAAATCCCGTATTTTTGTTGCAGGGCACAGGGGAATGGTCGGATCAGCAATTGTACGACGGCTTGAAACCGATGGATTCACCAACATCGTGGTTCGAACCCATGCCGAGCTGGATCTGATGGATCAGCAGGCGGTGCGATCATTTTTTCAGCAGGAAGCCATCGACCATGTGGTGCTGGCCGCGGCCAAAGTGGGCGGCATCCAGGCCAATCATACCTATCCGGCGGACTTTATCTATCAGAATCTCATGATTGAGACGAATGTCATTCATGAGGCCTATCGGGCCGGTATCCGGCGTCTGCTTTTTCTGGGCAGCTCCTGTATTTATCCGCGGCTGGCCCCCCAGCCGATTCGGGAAGAATATCTTCTGTCAGACTTTCTGGAACCGACCAACAAACCCTATGCAATCGCCAAAATAGCCGGTATCGAACTGTGTGATGCCTATAACCGTCAATATGGCACTTGCTTTCGGTCGGTCATGCCCACCAATCTCTATGGTCCCAACGACAATTACAATCTCGAAAACTCCCATGTTCTTCCCGCAATGATTCGAAAATTTCATCTGGCCAAGCTGGTATTGCAGCATGACCGGGACGCGATTCAGCGGGACATGTCGGTGTATGGCCCTGTTCCGGAGGATATTCGGAAAAGTCTGGGAATCCAGTCAAATTCTGTTCCAGAAGATACCCCGAAAGTCATGCTGTGGGGAAGCGGATCTCCGCGGCGGGAGTTTCTTCATGTGGATGACCTGGCATCCGCCTGCGTGTTTATCATGGGACTGGATGATGCGTCATACAACCGCTCCACCAGCAGTCAGGGAATTGCCCATATCAACATCGGCTGTGGTCAGGATATCACCATTCGCGATCTGTCAAAACTGGTTCAGAAAGCAGTGGGATTTACGGGTCAGGTTTTATGGGATGAAAGCAAACCCGATGGAACACCTCAAAAACTGCTTGATATCAGCCGGTTAAACGATATGGGGTGGCAACCCGAAATTTCCCTTGAAACCGGCATCCGGCAAACCTATGCATCCTATAGAATCTGAGAGTGAGGCAACCGCTTAAGGGGAGCGCATCATGTTGAATCATCTGTTTTGTGTCATCTGTTCGGTGATACTGTTTGGAGCAACTGCGGACAGGTGCCCGGCTGTCGGAGTAAACCCTGGAATCACAACGGCTGGGAACAAATGGTTCGAGGTGCGGGAAGTTACGCATTTTGATCAGCCCTGGGCGATGACATTTCTGCCCGACGGACGCCTGCTGGTAACCGAAAAACCCGGCAAACTCAAGCTGTTTGACATTGAAAAACAGGAAAGCGGCACGGTCTCCGGCGTTCCGGAAGTCGCCTACGGCGGCCAGGGAGGGCTGGGGGATGTGGTGCTGCATCCGCGATTTGCCGAGAACAATCTCGTCTATCTCAGCTATGCAGAGTCCGGCAAGGGCGGGGCCGGAGCTGTCGTGGCGCGTGCGAAACTGGTGCTGGATCAGGCAGGCGCCGGCCTGCTTCAGGAACTGCGGGTCATCTGGCGCCAGGAGCCCAAGGTGTCCGGAGATGGACATTATGGTCATCGCCTGGCGTTTGACCGCAACGGGATGCTGTGGATCACCTCGGGTGACCGGCAGAAGTTCGATCCGGCTCAGGACATGCAGGCCAATCTCGGCAAAATCATCCGGCTCCAGGACGACGGTAGTGTACCCTTAGACAATCCGTTTGCGGACAAGGGCGGCATCACCGCGCAGATCTGGTCTCTGGGCCATCGCAACCCGCTGGGCATTTTGTTTGATGCCGATGGCCGCTTGTGGGTTCATGAAATGGGGCCTATGGGTGGCGACGAGCTGAACCTGATCGAAAAAGGCGCCAACTACGGATACCCGATTGTCTCCAACGGCGATCACTATGACGGTCGCCCGATTCCGGATCATCACACCCGACCGGAGTTCCGTGCGCCGGTGGTCTCCTGGACACCGGTGATCTCACCTGCCGGATTTATCATCTACACCGGAACCCTTTTTCCGGACTGGGTTGGAAATGGCTTTATGGGTGGCCTGTCCTCCAAGTCACTGGTACGGATTGAATTTGATGGCGACAATGCCCGCGAGGCCGAGCGGTTTGATATGGGGACCCGCATCCGTGAGGTGGAGCAGGGGCCTGACGGTGCCATCTGGTTGCTGGAAGACGGCCGTTTTGGGGCCCGGGGCCGATTGTTGCAACTGGTTCCGGTCAAACCAATGTAAAAATTAACTCACCCCAAACAAAAAGGGATACCGCCCACTGCAAGTATCATCCAACTTTTGACCATCTCTAAATTCTGTCATCAAGACACTTGAAAAATATTTTGGTCCTTCCGACATTTGGATTCGGAATTGATTTCGGATTTCGGATTTCGATATTCGAATTTTGCCTGAATAGGTGTTTTCATTCAGACACCAAATAGCGATGAATCCGTTTTGATGTGTGTTTCCGTACACCTGGACATGCCGTTCAGGTATCGAAAGAAGTCATCATTGACCCAGATGGGTGATATGGTGATATCCAGGTCATCGAAATTCTTCCGAAGCCAATCCTCCAATCCGGCGGATTCTTCTTCCCGAACATAGGTATGGGCGATACAGCCGGAAACTGCTGTCCCGATGTCCGATAAACGATGGTAGCCGTCTATGGGAACATTCGATCGGAACAGAGGGTTGTGCCATGACCCGAACAGGATATTCCGATCGGCGGTCTGTTCCTGTTTTGCGAATCGGTCGATAACCGGATGAAATCGGTTCCGGTGGTCGAGAGACATGAATTCCAGCAACAGGTCCAGTTCATGGATCATGGCCACTTTTTTGTCTGTATCGAAATTTGACAGATGCCGTTCTTCGATTGGGTCCCACGTGTCGGGATAGTAATACACCGACAGTTTCGGCTCCAGTTGCACCTTGGCCTGCAGGTTTTCGGTCATCAGCAAACCGATCAACTGGATGATGTGTCGGATATCCCGATGGCTGTAGGAAATGGTGGTGACAGGATCGAAATCCGCCAGACCCTCCAGCGCCTTCAATTGATAACCGGTTATCAAACCTTTTCCGATGGCGGCATTCATGACGCTTTCCAGCTTGTCATTTCGTGTTCTTACCATTCGCTCCCACCGGTTCAATATCCGGTTGACGATGTCCGGTTCGGTCAAAAAACCGATATAGTTCCGGCTGCTTTTTCGAAATGACTGGGCCCGTTCCAACAGATGAAATGACAGGTCCCGGTTTATCGGAGTATGCAGATCCAGCTTCAGCAGCCTTCCCTTGAACAGCAGCTTCATGTCGATGGCCAATGCAAGAGCCTGTTTTTCCTTTCGGGACATGGCCGAATTCTGACGGATTTCGTTCATTCCCTCCAGACTGGTTTCGATCTTGGCATCGGTATAGGTACCCGCCAGTTCCTCCAGTCCGCATGCGGATATCAGAAGGGCGATGGCAGACAGGTTGCTGAGTTGCCCGCCGGTTTTCTGCAGCCCATGAACAGTTGGTTGGTCCGAAATATCCTTTCCGAAAAGGGAGATCAGGGAAATCACCAGAATGTCGGTTCCGGAATCAGACGGGTCCAAAAATGGCATGTTCTTTTCCAGATCATCCCGAAACCGTTTTTGGCTTTCCCACAATTTTTCGCTTAACAACCGAATGGAATAACTCAAAACCCCGATTTCATCTTCGCGGCGGGAGAGGTCCAGCAAATGCTTTACGGAATCGGGATTGCCGTTCAAAACCATGAATACGGTTTCCTCCAGCCTGGTCAGGGGATGGAGGATTTGTTTGGACATCCACGAGGAAATCAGAAAGCTGCCCATCAGAAGAATGAGAAAAAGCAGTGACCAGTAGGTCAGTTTTTCAACGAAAGCGTTGCCCGCCGCCAGGTCCATGCCGTTTGTATCGGACAGGGCCAAAATGTCCGGGGAATCATGAAACAGGATCACCCAGGAAACAATCAACAAGGCCAGGGTCAGATAGTAGTTTGCCAGGGAAAGTTTGATCGGATAATTCGGTTTCATCCGTCCCAGCAGAAACAAAATGCCCGGAAACAGGACCAGGGCGGACATCACATTGGAAATCAGGGCGGGTAGAAAAAAGTATCGGATGTTGGTGAGCAGCGGGAAATCGCTTTCCAGAAGGTTCATCAGGCCTGCGGCATAGGAAAGGGAAATGACATTGACCAGAAGAAGGGTGACCACCAGCCATACCAGTTGCACCAGGCTATCGAGCCGTTCCTGTTTCCGGTAGGAAAAGAAACCGGTTAGCGCGCCGACCAGACCATTTCCAATGGTCCAGGTCGGCAGATAGGTCAGCCCGTTTCCCAGAAAGATGTCTGTCAGGAAATTTCCGGCAAATCCGGCCAGAAAGCCGTATCCGGGCCCCAGGAAATAACCTGCGGCAAACAGCAGAACAATCTGGGGACGGATATCCACGTTGGATACCCCGGGCAAATGAATGCGCAAAAAAAAGTTGAGAAGACAGTAGATGCCGGCAATGGCCGTTGTCGCAAGAATTTTTTGTAAAACGGTTCCGGTTGCCGGATCGATTCGCAACCCGGTTACCTGCCCGTTGAAAAAATTGACTTTGTTTCCTCTCCGGCCGGTGAGGCTCGGGATGAGTACCTGCAATCGCAGATGATGGCCGGTCTCAGTCCATATCAGGTCATCTTTACGGATGTTGCCCAAATTTGTTCCTTTCCATCCTCCTCATACATGCGAACATTTATAATTTGAACCATTTCCGAAGGGAAAAGAGCCAGCTTCCGGCTTATCAGTTGCCTTAAAGCATGCTCATATGCCTCTTTGTGTTCCGTATCCGAATTATTGATTCTGGTATAGACCATTATGGCATCTTGAATATATTTTTCACGCAACAATTCTTCATGACAGGCCATGTTCCATGCACTTGCAACGATTCTCAGATTATTTTCTCTTTGCTCGATAGTCGATCCGAACTGAATGAACTCGGAACCAACTTTGATCAACATTTCAGATACCTTGATGTGACTATCGATCTTTTTTCCTGTCTTTTTTCTTTTCTTCACAATCTGTGTCCTATGAATTTATCGATAATTCAAGAAGGAAGCATCCAACGTACTTTCAATTTCATCCATAAATCAAAGGCCAAGCCCTGTTGATCTTGATTCGTGCCATGCAAAAGCACCATAAAATTCCTGCCCGGCTTCTCTTTCAAACCTGACCTGGTGGATACCTGCCATAAATCGCCTTTTTCATACCTGTCCAGTCCATTGCGGAATTGGGGTTCGCCCGATAGTTGGCCAGTCTGTTCAGCAAAATTCTTTTATCATCTTCTGTTATGGCTTCCACTTTCTTGGTCTTCATGAAAAATTTCCGCAATATAGTCGAAAACAAATCCCAGGTGATCCGTAAAGTATGCGGGCTGCATCTACCGGGACAGGCAGGCATTATCTGCTCCAGAAGCCAGTTCCTGAAGGAATGTTCTTTCACAGGGATTCCTCCAATAGTGGCATGATTTCAATCTTCTGACCGAATCTGCGGAAATCGTCAACATTGTGGGTCAACAGCTTTTTGACCCCGTGCGTCAACATGACCGCAACGATATTGGCGTCATGAATATTTTTACCACCGACAGCATGGTTCCGAACAATCCATTTTAATTTGCTCACGGTATCGGCACTTTCATCAAGAAGTCTGAATGATTTGATGAATGCATCCACGTTGCCAAGCGCATCCATTTTTGCCGGATCATCTGGTGAACGCCCACGGGTGAAAACAACCAGGTATTCTCGAATGATTTGCGGACTGATCGCACATTCGACACCATGCGTCATCAACTGATGCAACTTTTCAGTCGATTTTGTCTGCAGATCTGATTTCTGATCGGTGGCATAGACAAGAATATTGGTATCGATGAAAACAGTCTCAGCGTCCATCGTCATTGTAAATCTCCTCCCTGCGGAATGTCGAATCTTTCGGCCATCCATCCAGTGCAATTGGTTTCAGGGAGAAATGTTTCTTCTTCTTTCCTGTTTTTCGTCCGGTTCTCTGAATCGTTGATTCATCGGTGATAATCAGAACCTGATGTTGTCCCGGTTTTAATGAATTTTCAGCCTGAACAATAAAAATGCCATCAGACGTTACATCGATAACCGCTTTGACAGCTTGCATATTGCACCAGCTTTCTTTTTAATGGGTCATCATTCCCGAATTTCATCAGCAGAATTACCTGGATCGGTCATGGTATCCTGCAAAAAACCAACATGCTGAAAATGGTGATTTTGCCCGTTGATTAACACTCAACAGCATCATAAAATTCCTGCCCGGCTTCTCTTTCAAACCTGACGCGGTTGATACCTATCATAAATCGCCTTTTTCATATCTGCCCAATCCATTGCGGAATTGGGGTTCGCCCGATAGTTGGCCAGTCTGTTCAGCAAAATTCTTTTATCATCTTCTGTTATGGCTTCCAGCTCCTTTGATTCCTTGATTTCATCCCAGATATCCGTGATGATATTCAATCTTTCAAAAATATTCAATTTTCTGATTTCATTGGCTATGTCATTTTTGTTCTTGATTTGGGGCATAATGTTCTCCTGTTTTTTCCGTACAGACAGTAACAAATATCAAATTTTCTCTGATCATCTATATAGATTTACAGAAAATTCATTTGGCAAGGCAGCAGAGAGCTCTTCAAACAACAATTATACGACCACGAAAATTACCTTCCCATACCGATTTGCCGGCCAGTCGATGCCACCGAATACATCTTTCGTTTCCTCAAACCGTTCCGGGGTCATCAGAAAAATATCCACGGGAATGTCCAATTCACCCAGCGCGGATCGAATTCGGCTGTTTTCGGCCCGCTGGCCGGTATATCCAGAATGGATGATCAAAAGATCGATGTCGCTGTCCGCGGTCATGGTGCCGGAAGCAGCGGAGCCGAACAGAATGATCTGTTCCGGATCAATGACGGCCCGGATGCGCTGGACAATGGTCTGGAGAATGCTGTCGTCGGGTTTCATGCCAATCATTTCATGTTTGACAGCAATTCTGATTCTGCTACCATACAGACAATCCAGTTATCTGGAGGTGGAAGGCGAATACCTTCGAGGCCCGAAAGGGCCTGTTTCAACTCATCATCACATTTCAAACCGTATTAGCAGGGGTTAAGGGTGCGGGCTGAGACTTGGTTCCTTGACCAAACACCCCTTTTTTCATGGGTTTTTCCGGCGCAATCAGAATTCATCTTTTGATGCCCACATTCTAATGAATTCCACCTTCCGATGATTGGTTACACCGCTTTGAATGATCAACAAAATGACGTTGTCATCCAGTTTGATTTTTACTTGTTTTGGTCAACACCGAATCCATCAGTCTGTTTTTTCATGCAAAACTATCCTGCGCCGCGGGACCCGCAGGCTGTTTGTTCAGGTCTCTTTCACATCGGATGCCTACCTGAGAATGTGTCTAACACCGTAAGTGGTAATAACCCTGATGGAAATTTTCAGGAAATAAGCTCTGTTTAAATGGACATGATCAACTGGTTATCCAAAAAGTGAGTGAACAAAACCATCCCATAAGAATACAGTATCATTAGCACAATGCATCAGCCTGACATTACCATCCTGAGATACAACAACAGCAATACTACCTGGGCATTTTTTACAAAAGGCTGCAGCCGATCTATGTCTTGTTCCGAATAAGTTAAGAGATTTATTTTGACATTTTATATAGCCAGAATCATAGCATTGGGAAACCATATCGATATATTCATGTTCGGATTCCAATTCGATTATTGCACCAAAACCTATGATTTGGAAATCACGTGAAATTACTACAGCCCCATCCACATTTGAAAGCTGAGACAACAACCCAATTGTTTTGTCACATTCCAATAATGAAGTATTATTTAATATTATCTGGTTATTATCGTGATTAAAAATATCTTTAAGCCAACAAGTCATCTTGTGAAGAATATCAACTTCCTCATTTTTTTTATAGCGGTATTGTACGTTTAGTCCTTTTCCCTTCAAATCCACCATATGGGGAACGATGAGAAAACATCCACCATGACCTGCTGCTCTAGTACGTTTAATAGTTTCAGTCCAAATACAATCAAAAATAAGACCAGCTTTACGCTTAAAATAGAAAATTCCCGCCTTTTCAAAATCTGGAGGAATAAATTGTCCAGAGCAGCGATTGCCGATGTTTTCAAACGATAATATTTCATCTTCACAACGTGTTAAAGCACTATCAATCACTTCCGTTTGCCATTCCAAATAAGGGGCAATGGATTTGATGATTTTTCGACAAGATACTTTACCATGAATAAACTCTATCACTGCGATATTACAAAAAAGGGAAAATCTTCCAGGACCTGATACGTTGAGATGCCAACCAGGCAACAAAGAACCTGAACCTTCAATTTGCCTCAACATACCATGATCTTCAAATATCGTATGCCCTATCCCAACAATGCGAAGTCCATTAGGATACTCAGAAGTGTCGCCATTTTGAACATAAATGACTATATCTGAATTAAGGGATGCAATGGGTGCAAGCTTAACAATATTTTCAACATGATATGGGATGGGATTCAATAGATTAAGAGGAAAATCATTTATATCAGGTAGATACCGTACATGAAACGATAATGAACGCGCTTCTTCAGTCGCCAATCCAGCATGATAAGCTTCTTCAATAAATGCTTGAATTCTCAATTGATCTGCTGGTCCAGAGAACGGAAACAATGAATTCTTTATTATTTCCGATAAAACAGTTGCAATATCAGTCGGATAACAAAAACTTTTTCTTGAAATATCAGCGATGAGGTTGAAAAGATATTCCTGAATTTGATCCATCGTTACTCCGGTATGTAACTCATAATCTCATGGTTGTGTATTAAAATTGGGTTCCAGAACGCAAAATATTCTTGCTGTTTTTTTTAGTGATAGATTGACCGCGTCATATCCACCAAAGCATATATCGAAGATATGTTCTTGATGCTTCAAATAAATTAAAATAGCAAATAGGTATAGAGTTTAATTTTTCTGCAACACTGATTCAACATCCAGGCCATCCTTTCCCCGTACTGCCTCCAGCCAAGCAATCAAAACCGGGTCACCCCATGTCAGCAATCTCACCCCTTCGCGTCCGCTCATCATCCGGCCGGATTCATCCAGAGCCGGTGCGGTTGGCGGGTGCCGGTCAGCCAGTATGCCGTTGAATGTCGCCAGAATTTCCTCGGTCGGACTGATGCCCAGATGGGCAGGTGCGCTGATCCAGTTGATGGAAAGACAGGCCTTTATTCCGTCGGTTTCCGGTTGGTCGCTGCCTGGTTCCGGTACTGCAATTATCCGCATGTCCGGCGCAGGGTGGGCCAGACAGAACGCGGCCAGCCGTTCCTGGGTGACCGGGCTGGCCGGAGGCATGTCTGAGATGGCCTCGGCACGGTTCTCCATGACGGATTCAATGGCCTCTGCGACTGCCGGGGGCTTTTCGGCAGCCAGTTGATCCAGCAGGTTTCTGGCCTCTTCCAGCTCCATTTCGCCGCGGGCGATTTGTCTGAAAATCCGGGGCATTTCCGCCAGAATTGGCTGGAGCGGGCCAACCACATCCGCAAAGGATCCGATCCGGGTTTTCAGGGTGATGTAGGCATCTTCCTCGATCGTGTCCTTCATGTACAGATTGACAATGCAAACCTCTGGGGCCTGCTGTCCGATTCGGTCGATCCGGCCGATACGTTGTTCAACCCGCATGGGGTTCCAGGGCAGATCATAATTGATCAGGGCGGAAAACGACTGCAGGTTCAGTCCTTCCGATGCCGCATCCGTGCCGAGCAAAATATGTATGGGGGACGCATGGCCGGTTCGGGACCGGGCCTTGATTTCAGGTTTTTCCACCACCACCCACCGATTTTGAACCGGATTCCAGATTTCTCCACCACGCCCGCTGTAGCAAGCCATCCGGTCCAGGTACCGGCTTTCCAGTCGATCCCGGATATCATCCAGCGTATCCAGGTACTGGGTAAATACGATCAGCCGGTGTCCGGAAGTCAGCAGATTTTTCAGAATACCCTGGAAAACCAGAAATTTGCTGTCAACATCAATCCGCGACAAATCCTGGATGTAATCCTTCAGATACATCCGTTCGGCCTTAATCTGCCTCATCCGCTCCGGATCCTGCCGAATCCGCATCAGACGGTCTATCTCCTGCCCAAATGCCGCTTCCGCCTCTTCCCGGTCATCTTCATCCTCGTCATCCGTATACAATTCCGTCCATTCCGTGGCACAATCCGCCTCCTGTAATGCCTGTTCCAGATCGTCTATCAGGCGCTTCCGGCGTTCCAGGCTTTTCCGGAATGCCGTAAAGCTGCTGGACAGCCGTTTCCGGAACACCGCCATCAAAAATCCAACTCCACTCCGTTCATCGGCTGGAATGTCTGCCAGCCGGTAAAACCGTCTGCACAGGTCATCTATCCGCAGGTACAACTCCCGCTCTTCTGGCGTTTGAAAATGAACCGGGGCATCTTCCGGCTTTCGGGAAGCCAGTCCTTTCATCAGCCCGCGTTCGGCATATGCACGCAGGGTGGAGCGGGTATGCCGGAACATCATGACAGCAAGCGGCGTCTGTTTGGCAAGGATCGGGGTCAAGCCTTCCGCCTGGTCCCCGATCATTTGCTGGAGTGTCAGCATCAACCCTTCACCAGTTTTGACTTTGTAAAGAAATGACTTCCATTGAAACGATCCCCACCCCTTCATGGGAATGGCGTTTTCATCCAGTTCAGGGGCACCGTTCTGCACGGCAATCCGGGCCAGATCCATGACCTCTTTCCGGACGACTGGGTCGATCCGGAATTTCCGCAGCCGGTCGAAAAAATCTTTGAAAACCAGTGCGTTGGACCATGATTTCCATGATGGCTCTTCCAGTCCGCAAAGTGTCAGCAGGTCGTGAACTTCATCCGGATCGATCTGCATCGGGGTGGCGGTAAGCAGCCAGAAACATCCGGCCAGACACCGTTTTTTCAAATCCGCCAGCAGCCCAAGCAACTGATTGGGATCTTTGCGCCCGAACCCCCTGCGTCTGGCGGCATGGGCCTCATCCACGATGACCAGATCCCAAGGGTGGCCGACCGACAGAATCTCCTGCCGCCGGTCGTTTCGGGCAATCAGGTGGCGGGACACCATGACAATGCCGTCTCCTTCGAGAGGATGTACACTCTGGCGGACACGTCCCCCCACATCGTGCATTTCCCGTCCATCGTAAAACCAACCGGTCATGGCCAGTTTTTCCCGCAATTCCTCCATCCACTGCCGGATCAGGCTACGCGGGGCAATCAGAAGGATTCGACGAATCCTGCCGGCAAGCATCAGTGTCCGAAGCGCGACACCGGCCTCGACAGTCTTTCCCAGACCGACCTCGTCACAGAACAGAAACGGGCGGGGATATTGGCGGACAGCCGTATCGATGACCTGCTTTTGATGGGGATACGGCGTAAACGGCTGACCATCCGCCCACAATGGCCCCAGAACCAGGGTATGCCCACCCGGCATTCGGGGTGCTTCCAGCAGACTTTGGGCCATCAGGCGATCTTCCAGCGGATACGGTTCCGCTGCAAACCTGGGGTCCATCGGGTCATACGGGGCAGGCTTTTGTCTGGGGGCAAAATCGATCAGACGTTCCCGGACTGCCTGGGGCAGTGGCAGAATCAGTACATGGGAATCTTTCCGGTTCCACAGTTTTTCAAATTCCTGAATTTCATCTTCAATGTCTTCCCGATCCTGATCGGAATACCAACTGCGCCGGACATCGAATTTTTCCCGGTTCCGGGTCCATGCGGCACCGGTTTCATTGACCGATCCCTGAAAGAAGATGATCCGGCCGGATGCATCGTAAAACAAACCGCTTTTAGGATGAAACAATGCGCCATTTCTTCCGGGCAGATAGGGGCGCCCATCCGGATCGAGGGGCAGGGCAATCCGGATGTCCATCAGTTGGCTGGCAACCATCCAGGCCAGTGCGCCCAAGCGATGTCTGGCAATCTGGTCGGCTTCCGGACGCCATCCCCGCGGAAGACCCAGGCGCAGACATTCTTCATCCGACGGCTCAAAATGCCCAAGCAGGGTCTGGTTCATCCGGGTCTCCAGTGCCATTCGGCCTTTGGCATAGGCTTCTGTGTCCGCCTCAGTCCAGGTGGCTCCGGCAATCAGGCGAACCGGAAAAGGTCGGCAGGAACCTGATGTTTGCAGATTTGCGATGAATGACGCCAGCCCGGCTGCAACCTGAACCAGGCTGGAAGAGTCGAAATATCCGGCCTGACGGTCATAGCGGATGGAACGGCTGAGCACCGGAATGTAGAACTCATTGACCAGTTGACCGGCCTGCCCCGCATATCGCCGTTTCAGTTGTGTCAGTTCGGAAAAATCCAATCCGTTATCCTCCAGGATTTCAGCACCAGATCCCATGCCCGTCTGGCCTGAAGTGCGGCCTGGTGCCAGGGTTCAGCCGGGCTGGTTTTGGCAAACGCCTTTTCCAGCAGATGCAGGGTGACCGCAAATGACCCCAAAAATTCCGGCCGGTGCCCATAGCCGCTGCCATTCAGCCACCGGGACAGGGCATCCGGTCCGACAGGGCCGTTATCCTGGCCGATCATCAGGCTGATGGCATTCCAGACCGCAGCCCCAAAAAAGCCGTCAAACGTCCGCTCTTCCCAGACGTCGGACTGCCTGCCCTGCCGGCCCCTGGATACCCCCACGCCTTTCAGTCTGAGGGAGAGCTTGAGCAGATCCATTTCCTGTGGTGCCTGAAGCAGAAAGATATCCTTCTGCTTGTCCAAAAGCCCCATTTGCTGAAAGGATTCTGGATCGACATTCAGGGCCTTGCCCAGTTTCTGCACATCGTCACTGCCTGCGGCTCGGCCCTGAAAGGTATCCAGCCACAGCCACAGGGTCTGGGTGTCCCGGTCCACACTTTGAATGGAAAATCCGGATGTCCTGGACTGAAAATCCGTCGAACCTGCCAACTTTTCAAAAATATGGTCCAGACGCCACTGGGCAACGGAGCGGTATGCCTCGTTCAGGGCATCGGCCAGATCGACCTCTTCTCCGGTGATGTCGGTCACAGGCCAGTTTCGGGCGACCTCACCCAAAGCCGGACCCAGCACCGAAAGATACAGGTCGGTTCCGGAAAGGCCCTGACCCTGAAAGTGACTGGCAACATTCCGGGCGGTTTGAAATACCTGATTCTTGACCGCAGCCCAGTTGCCAACCGGCTGCGGGGTTTGTTCCAGGGGCAGGCAAAGCAGAAGGATGGTGCTGCGGGCAGCGTCCAGTCCGCGGATATTCAAACCTTGTGGCGCTTCTGTCAGAATGGGGACCGAACTTCTGATTTCAAAACCGGACTTTATCAGTGCCATACCCAAAGATCGCCATGCCCAGGTCTGTTTGTGATTGAACATCACCACCATGCGGCCTGCAGGATGCAGCAGCAGACGACCCCGCCGGAATATGCCAGCCATCTTGTTCTCATAAAACCGGTCTGCCCGGTCTTTTGCGGTCAGGGGTTTGGGGCCTGCCGCCAGGGTCGCTTTTTCGCGGGATTCCTTCATGCTTGTTTTTTGGGATCGGAGCGATTCAAATACCTCATCATATTTCTTTTGCCAGGCTTCCTGATCCGCCTGTGCTTCCTTCTGCCAGCGAGCGGAATTGGCAACAGCCTCCCGGTTGGTTTCAGCCAGCGGCTCCCGAAACAGATGACCCAATCCCGGATAATCCTTCAAAGACCTTTTCAGCCAGACATAAAAGAAATTGGAAAGCTCGGCATACTGAACATTGTTGTAATACGGCGGATCGACACAGATCAGATGAACGGTGCCCGGATCCGGAACGGTGAGTGCCGCGGCATCTTCGCAGGTTATTGTCGGTGTAATAATGTCAGTCCTGTTTCCATAATCCGATTCTGTGAGATGAAGGCTGTCCTGTTCCCTTTGATCTGACTTGTACTCATCGTTTTCGTTTTCATCCTGATTTTCAAAATCACCATCTATTGATTCTTCAACCTGAGTCGGATTTACCGGATTGTTTGGCTCCGGGATGGTCGATTGGCCATGAATCAATGATGCAAGATCTTCATAAGCGCTGATTATCTGGGATGCACTCCACAAAACTGTTTCGCGTGAACCTTCAATTTCAGTGAATGCAGCATGATACCTGTAATCATGGCCTGGAAATGCATTTCTTATCTTACATCTTCCATCGTCCCATGAATTCTGTTTGGTATTGTACGAAACCACCTTGCTGAGAATGAACGCCAGATACACCCCGATCGCTTCGGCCTCATCAGCGGGAAAATCCTTTTTGGCCAGTTGTTGGGCCTTTAGAATTTCCTCCAGAATGACCATATTGGTTAAAAGCTGTCTGGGGGTGAACAGATGCCGCCAGCGGGTCATTCCATAATCGCGTGGCCGTTTGTCTTCCATATCTTCAGGAATTTCTTCATCGGGCACCAGCCCCTGGGCCTCCCATCTGGGCAGCATCCGGTCCAGTTCGGCCCGCGCATTTTCCACAGCGTCAAGGTCGTTCTGGTTTGGGGCCCGGAAGCGCCACATATACCGGATTTTTACATCCCCATTTTTGTAGGTCAGTTTTACCGGAACTTTTGACACAACCGCATACATCCGGGATGACAGTCCGCCGGGCAGTTTTCGGGCAATGGCCTTTACCTCGTCGCCAGTGATGGGTGTGCCGCCGCATCGGGGGCATATGGCATTGCCACCCTTGTAGGTCGGTGTGCTGGATGGATGCCACTTTTCAAATCCGGGCTTGGGCCAGATACAGTCTTTCCACTGATCCCGATTGACGATCCGGAATGTGCAGTCATTTTTTCCCGGCTGTGTCGGAACCTCCGGAAAAGCGGCAAGGTCATCATCGGGCCTGCCTTTTTTCTTGACCAGGTTGAAATTGGTGGAAATGGGGATGTTCAGGTTGCATTTGGGGCAGGGGACGATTCGGGTCCATAGACAGCAATTCATGGATGAATCCCTGTCGGCTGGTTCATAATGGATGACATTTCGTGACATGAATTTTTCTTTTGCACGATTGGATTCACTCAGCCACCACTGTTCAGGGGATTCGATATAGAAAAACGGCAGCAAACGATCGCGGACAGATTGATCAATCTTTTTGATGAAATGTAACAAAACGGATATCAAGCCTGAACCATACTTTGTCGGATATTCGATTGTCGCCTTGCTGACAAGGCTTGCTACCGGATTCAAATCATTGGCATAGACTTTTAGACCATATCGGACACCTTCCAGGGGGATTACACTTCCTCCAGCCATAAAATCCAGCATAACAACGGGATCAGTTGCGGATAACCCGAATGATCTTCGAATTTCATCGTGCAAAAATTCGATTAATGGGCCTTTTGGGGATACACAGAAAGCTGGAGGGTGTCGGTAAGTCCAATCCATAGGAAGTAATATCGGGGTATTGCCAATCAGATAAGTTTCCCGAAGAACCATTCTTCGAAAAGCCCGGTCCGGATCCCCCAAAATTCCCAAGACATTCAAAAATCCTTCATGCGTATCTGTCAGATTGGTAGGCTCGACATCCGTAATCAATTTTCTGAAAAACATTTCATGATCTTGGAATTTTTTTGGCAATTTTTCTAAATCAGCTTCTGATGGCTCATCAGTCTTCTCATAAACCAAATCTTTTTCAATCTCCAAATCGTACGGCAGCAGTGCCGCCAATATCGCCGCCCGGCAAATCGTCGGCGGACGTCTGGCCCACCAGATGTGCAGGCGGTTCTGGGGTGGACGTTGTCTGGCGTTGTTGTCCCGCTGACATTCGGCAGAAAGGGAAGCACACGGAAGCCCGGCTTCCAGAAAGGACGGTTTGGTCGGTACAAACGGTTTTTGTGTCACGCGGTTTTCTCCACAAACAGGCCAAGCTGAGGTTTCGGCGGTTTTTGGGGTGTCTTTTGGGCGGCTTCTTTTTGTGGAGTATCCGGTTTATCTGCGGCATCCCCATAGGTCAAAAGGGTTCGAAAGGCCGCCTTTCCTGCCGGCTGCCGGTAGCCGTAAAAACACAGGGTAAACCAGTACAGGACAACTTCGGATGGCAATTCGTGCAACCCATCGCGGAACATGCGCCGCTGTCGGATGGATTTCAGATACCGGGCATTGGCAAATGCCAGAGAAAGGCGCAGACCATCTTCCCACTGCAACCACCTGGGTTCGACCTTTGGCCCAAAGGAATCTGCATCAACCGGTTCCGGAGACTCGGCCCGCCGCAGATACACATCCGAAACCTGTCTCAGCCACAACACAACGGCCGGAATTGATGAAGATCCCATGATCCGGCCGTCTTTTTCCCGAAACACCCGGTCAGGTTTATCCGGAAAAAGTTTCAGCTCCCAGATCAACCCCCGTTTGGGCTGTTGGTACACCCGCAATCGAAACCGCTCCACTATTTCTGTCCTCCATCCGATGGCCGAAGCACCGGTACAATTGTAGCCTGTAGGGTTCCCTGATTGGCATTGATCATGGCAGTCTGGTAGGTGACCAGGCCCGAATCGGTTGTTTCGACAGGCGGATCGAATTTCAATGCGACCGTTATGGTCAGTGCAAGCCCGCTGTCTTTTTCAAAGGGCCAGACTGGGGCCAGAATTCCGTTGATTTCCTCGAAACGTCCCTCATATTCCAGATGGATTTTTTCGTTGCTCTGTTGGATTTGTCTTTCACCGTCAGCATGGGCAGTGGCTGTCACCACAGCGTAGGAGGGACGATCTGCCCAGGTGGCACGCAGTGTATTGTCAAACGCATCCCGGCTGGTTACGGTCAGGATCATTTCGGAGATCTGAACATTCGAAAATCCTTCTACCTTTTCACCCAGATGTTCGAAGGTTTCTTTAGGTGTCCCCCAGCCAGACACCTTATCCAATTTGTTACACGGACGAAATGATTCCAGTTCCTTTGCCTTGTCAGAAGCCGGATCGACCAGAATCCAATCCGGGCCGATGGATATGGAATCAAGCGAATCTTCTTTGGTATAGAAGACCGGAGCCTTACCATTCTGCCAGACACCCCACAATCCGTCTTTCAAACCTTTCTCAATGGCATCGATCAATTGGGACTGCGGGACGTTTTGCCAGATGTGGCGCGCTTTTTGTTCCATAACGTCTGTTTGCAGTTGGTCACCAGCAGGCCAGCAGTGCTTTTTCAGGTTTTCGGGAGTGAAAGGCGGCAACGTGTCTCTATCACCGCCTGTTTTCTTCCGGGGATATATCTTCTGGCCGATGGCAGCCATGTAAAGCCAGATTTTATCCCTGTCATTGGTAGCGGGTGTTGTTGGCCATTCATGGATTTCATCCGGCCCGATGGCAAGGCGGGTTCCCAGATATAAAATCCACCGGTTTTCCACCGCACCCTGCCTTAGTGAACTCCATAACACGGCATCGGAAGGCAGAACCGGAAAATGATTCGATGTCCCGGCATTTTCCAAAAGCTGGCCGAATGTCGTCTGTTCATCTGGAACATTATTCGGTCTGGGCCATAAATGATCCAGGATATCCTTTGGATTGATTTGTGTGACAGGCCAGATGTCGCCATTCACCGCTTTCTTGGGTTCATACAAAAAATGTTGGGACTGAATGACCGGCGTCAGGCTGGCAGCATTGTCCTGGGTAAACACCTTTTTTTCGGGTTTGTTGTAATAAATCCAAAGGGGGTCGGGATTTTTTTGAATTCCGGCCCGAATGGTCGGTAGCAGGTCGGTCTGTTTCAGCAGCATGGGTGCACCGGGTTCCCGTCGGAACCGGGACCAGATTTCTTCCGTGGAAAGGTAGGACTCATCCGATCCCCAAACGGGCTGGCTTTTGACCATTTCCGGTGCCAGCACAACCGGTTTTTCGGGTGAAGGTTCCGGCACCAGCTTGCTGTTGTCCCGGAGACATTGCAGGATCGGCGTTTCTTCCGTCACTTCCCGATGGTTTTTATGTTTTTTGGAATTGGCGGCCGGTGTCACTCCGAAATCGACCCGAAAACATTCCAGAATGGTTTTGGGCATAAAGGCAGGAAACAGTCCGGATCCCCTGGCCGTCTGAACTGGCGGAAATGCCAGTATCCGGTATGCCTCCAGAATCCGCGTACGGACATTCAGTTCCAGTGGTCCGATTTTTTCCTTGACCTGAAGCAGGTCGTTTTCCAGGTGCAGAAATTCTGGTGGTACGCCGCCGGCCCCATGCTGAATCCGTTTCTTTAGCGTTTCGTTGTCCGCCCCGGCATCATCGGCCAGACGTTTCTGCTCGGTCCCGATGTCCTTCAATACCCGCTCCCAGGCCGTCAGGATCCGGACAGCCTCTTTCATCGTATCCACCCGGGTTTTTTCGCACAAAAGAAATATCAGGTTGTTCCGGTAAATGCGGGGGGTCTGGTTGACACCGGCAATCTGGAAGAGGGTTTTGGGAAAGTTCAGCCTGCTTCCTTCACCGATCGTACCGCATTCCCTGTCATAGTGGACCAGGATCAGCCGGATTCTGTCCGCATGGTCCGGAACAGACGTATGATCAACCGGAAAGGAGATTACCTGAAAGCTGCTGAATCCCGAATAAATATCCAGTATCCACTGATCCAGGGTCGCCCTAATTTCCGGTGTCTGAATTTTTCCGTAATGCTCATGAAACCGTTTGTTGATGGAGGCGCGGGTCTGGAACCGGTAGCGTTCAACATCCCTCCGCATGTACCATGCAATCCGCTCGGTTTCTTCAAGCCCCTTGGCAACATAGGCCAGATCGACATCGGGCCTGCCGACGGCCAGGGCAACTTCCGGGGCTGTAATTCCTTTAGAGCTATCCGGAAGGGAATGAAGAAATGTGATCAGGGCGGACTGGCTGGCCGCTTTCCATGGCCACCCGGCTTCCACCTGATTGGCATGGGTTCCGCCATCGGGCCGGACCACATCTGCCTCCAGCCCACGCTGGAAAGCGGTTTTGTCCAGCCGCGCCAGTATTTCATCCCGGATGTCACTTTGGGAGAGATCGACATGATGCGGCTGTATCAGATAGGTCTCCGGTTCCTGGTTTTGCTGCTGCCATACAGATCGGATCGTGCGTGCCACCAACCGCAGCGCACCCCGGGTGGACTGGAAATCGGGAATGTCCGCCAGCCGCTCGGCAAACAGCCGGATCAGCTCAGGATGAAATGGGTACCCCGTTCGAATCTGATCTAAATAGCCAGGTTCAAACGCCCGTGAGTCGATCTGAACACCGGCCTGCCGCTGGGACTCCAGATATTGGACCCAGCTACGGGCAATGGCATCGGAAAAGGACAGGTCAACCGACTGAAAAAGCCGGCGGGCAAGCACCGCTGCCCGTTCATTGGACTGGGTCGGCGTCAGATATTGGGCATCCCGGTTGGCAACTTTCTGAGCATCTGTAACCGTTTGGAGAAGGGCCGGTATATAATGCTTCAGTTTTGCAGTTACACGGCTGTTGGCATCCTGGGCGGATGGCAGCGTTAAAACAACGACCGTATTGGGCCGATGTTCGGCAACGGCAAACAGTGTCTGAAAAAAAACAGACCACTGGGAATCAATAGCAGCACGCTGATGATCCGGGGGCAGGGCCAGGGTACGGGCCATGTACAGCACCAGTTCATCGATCAGGATCAGCACCGGACCACTACCCAGCGCTTTTTCCAGATCATCCCGGGATGGCGCAATCCCAAGAATGTCATTTTCCCGCATCAGGTCGTATCCCTGTATGCCGCCGGCCATCAGGGCAATCTGGCCCCACGGGGTAAATGTCCGGATCAGTTGGTCATCCACCTGGATTTCCTTTCCTTTGCTCGGATCGGAATTCTCCCCGACAAATGCGGCTACACGGGTGGCATTGGGATCGGGTACCTTCCGGATGCCATAACCGGACAGAACATCCGGCAGCAAATGGCCCTGTGTTGCAGCATGTACAGTGGCGATCAGGCAGTGTGTTTTTCCCCCGCCAAACCCGGTTTCAAGGACAAAAACCGGGTTGAGCCCCTGCATACCGGCCAGACGTTCGGTGACATCCTTTACCAGAAGTCTCAGCTTTTCGGTGGGATAAGTGCCGGAAAAAAATGTGCGGGGGTCCTGATAATCCGGATGGGCCTGGCCGGTTATCACGTCCCACAGGTCTGCTGCAAAAATGGAAGCCGGTAGATTGCCGGTTAAAATGACGGAACGGGGCTTGCACAAATCGAAAATAGTCGGAAGGGGCATGTTGTTTCTCCCGTCTGATGAGGTAGTAAGCTATTATTTCCTTTCCGGTTTTAGGTAGTCAGTGGTGAAAAGTCAATCTTTCATTGTGAAAGGATGGGGCTATACCCCCGATACGCAATCAATACCGGGTTCTGGGATGGCCGCGACGAATGGGTGTTTTCCATAAATAAATCTGGGTAGCTGATTGGCTCAAGCGACCCCAAGGTGTAGTGTTGGCTTTAATAACACGATCCACACCAGTCAAGACTCTATATGTATCGAAACCACAATATATGGTGGCTACTTGAGTAAGTCAGCTACCCAGATAAATAAATGGCATTGATGGCTGCCAGGAGCAAAGTGACTTCGATACCCCTTTCTGCTTTGTCCGTGAAATGATTGACAGACTGCAAAACATTTCTATTGTTTTCATCAATTCATCCCGCCGACGATAGCATCGCTGGCCCGACGCCCCGAAAGGGGCGTTTTTATTTTTTTCTGCATGATGCCCCTTTTGCCCCGCTGATATAATCTCTCCACGCGCCAATCGCAGCGCGTATAACGACCAATCTGAGTTGCTGCGGCCAAGAACCTCGCTGCGTAGGGCTACCGCTGTGCTCCCAGCCGTCAGCTCAAGCGCCCTGTTCGTCGATTTTGTGCCGTTGATTTTTCCTTTTCCTGTTTTGCCCGGTGGTTTTCATTCCACGCAGATCCACAATTTTCTGTCCGGGCGATAGCCCTTTCGCCTTGAGATGGGCGACAAGAGCGTCAACATTGTAAGCATTTTCGCGTGCGATGCCATCTTTAATTTTCCATAGATCTTTGATGATTTCGTCAACCATCTTCATTGACCCCCTTTGCTTTGAGGGCGGGGGGTTCACCACCAATCGCTTTTGCCCTCTTTTCAATGACCGCCAGGATCTTTTCGATGATAGGCAATGATCCATAGGCCTTCCAAAAGTCATCCGCCAGCTTTTGCGCCGTCGGCATGACCGATGCAGCCATGTCCTGCAAGGTCCTTATAACCAGTCCGGGCTTGATCGCAATCGCTTCACCGAACCGCTCCCAGTGCCTGCGTTGGATCCAGAATGGTCGATTTTCCCCACCGATCCTCATGGCCTGTTTTTCCGTTAAATCCGGATAGACCTGCGTGCAGATCAAATCATAAAAGGGGGCGAGGCAAGGTCCCCGGCTGGTAAAGAGTATGGCCAAATTTTTCGCGTGGGCATCCGCATTACCGATCAGGAAATTGAAGATCGTCCAGCGCAAAAGGGCCATACGATCGGCAGCCGGCCGGATGCTTTTTTCATGCAGGAGGTCAAAGCACTGGGCCAAGGCAGGACCGCCTTCACTTTCATATTTCTGTTCGGGGAGAAATCCGAGGGCCTGGCAGAAGTCCTCCTGATGGATGCGCATGAGCCGTCCGTCCCTGTCCGGTCTGCGGTCATAGCGGACAATGATGAAGAGCTGATCAAGGCCCTGGCGAATCGTCACCGGTGAAACCGGCACTCCCATCCTTTGCGCAAGCGTCATACAGAAGGCTTCATTTCCAACTGTATCCTCCAGGTCCTTGATGGGGGGTTTCAGTATGTGGCTGCTCGGCGCATTTCCCGAAGCGATGAAGATTCGGTTATTTTCCATAAATACCGGTAGTTTGTTTTGTGCTCCGGCCAGGGAGAGTCGCATGCCTTCCACTCCGGCCATCAGCGGCCTTCGAGGCAGGTCGGTGATGACCTTGTGCAATTCCTCTTCGTTCAGTTCACGATAACCGGGTACCACAGCGGGTGTTTCGCCTGAAGGGATCATGGATACCGCACCGGCACATTCTCCTCCGATGCTGTTTAACATGGCAAAGTCATTGTTTTCGGAAATCCGCAAGCGCTGCGCGATGATCCATTTGATGTTCGCCTCCGGCAGCAGGTTGGAAAAGAAAGGCCGGGAAAGATCGTCAGGATATGGCTCTTCCCGCAAAGGGAGGTGTAGCGACAACGGTACAGAGCCCTGCCGTTCGATCCATGCCGCATCGTATTGGAAGACAAAGCGTCTCTTTTCATCCAGCCAGAGCCGCCCGATCTTTTGCTCGTGAAGATACACGTCCAGCCCGGGAATGTCTTTGGCAAGATGGCTATCCATTCGGCCAGTTCCTTGCTTCGACGATCATATCGAGCCCCAGCGCCGTCAGCACCTTCAGGACTTTTCCAATCTGCATGGTCTGTTTGCCGTTTTCAAGGTCGGACATGAACCGGTATCCGACGCCGCACAAGGCGGCCGCTTCTGCCAGAGTCAGGCCGTCTTCCTTGCGTTTGTTCCGGATAGCCGTGCCGATTTCCGCTACCGTTGCCACCCTGTTTTTCAATGGATTCTCCTTTATTCCTTTTCGGGAATAATACGTGTCCCGATATATGCCGTCAAGAAAATTATTCCCGATAGGGTATAATATTGGGAACAGATCCTTTTTGGGTTCCAATGTTACCGATTGGGATTATTCGTGGCCTTGAGTCAAAGAATCAGGGCATCCATTCTGATTTTCAGTCCGTTTGCAGATCCGTACACTGAACCAGTGAAGATCAAAATCAAATTCGGGCATGGGATTTCCGTTATCCGTCAAGGCTTTTTGTGCCCGCAGTATTCCCAGACCGTACCGGTTGACATATCCCAGTGCGAACAATGCGCTGGCCACAACCGGATTACGGTAATCGCTGCGAAACGGGAAATGTTCCGGCGTGGCGTCACCATACAATCCGCCCGGATTTGAAATTTCGATATGGTCATCAAACCAGTAAAAACGGGTCGGTGTACTGGACTGATACGAACGGTGCATCATGGCATTCAGGATGAGTTCGCGCAAGGCGGTTCGGGGATATTCTGACCGCATTTCCTCACGAAGTGTGGAAACGAATTCCGGCCATTGGCGATTGTTGACATCGATCAGCATGTCCAGTGTCTGCATCATGGTGCCAAGATCACTTTCCACCTTGCGGTCGAAATGCACGGGGCAAGTCGGATCATTTCCTGAAAAACGAAGGAATTGAATATAGGCGCCCGGAAGAAAACGGGTCGGTCGATCACAAAACAGCAGCACACCGGCATGGGTAGGGCACTGATGAGTCAGGTCGAAAAAGCTCAAGCCTGCAAGCTGCTGTTCCAGGCTGCGACTGTTTTCTGCGATCACGTCCGGCGCAATGACTTTTTTTCGATATCCCACCAGGAAACGATCGGCATCCAGATCATCCAATGTGGCCTGGCGACAAGGCTGCGCGTCAAAACTGCGGGCAAAAGAGATGCGCCGCTCTGTAAGAATCCGCTCTTCCTGCTCTGTGGCGGTACCGCGACGGGGTCCGATACGAATCCATACCTTCCCTTTGTAGCGAACCGGCGGCAGGTCGGCAGGCTGAACCTCGACAACCGCCACATCGCCCCCATCCAGTGTGAACTTACCCACCGTCAAAGCTGGCACGGGCTGGATATTTCCATCCGAGCGAATCGCTGCCAGATTTTTGAGAATATCGTCCGTTACCATAAGCCCGCTTGGCATGCCGTTGTCATCCACCCCTACCAGCAGATACCCTGGAAGTCTGTTGTTGGGGAAATCATTGGCAAAAGCACAGACAGCTTCGGCAAATTTGTCTGTTTTTGAGGTGGAGACCGTGCGTTCCACGCGATCAGATTCCAGGTCTGACAACAATTGTTTCAGTTGATTTTCATTTATCACAGTACCCCCAGGTAATACGTAGTGCCTGAACGGAAATCTTTTCAAAACCAACTGCTGACTGCCCGAAACCAGTTGATGCCCTGTTCCGGATTACATTTTAAAGCCTTTCAGCAGGCCAGATCCGGCGACAACCTGTTTGACCTCTGCCCGGAACGAACTGTGTCTGGGAAATCTGGTGCGCACGAATTCATTCAGAAGGGATATGGCAGTATCTTTTTGATTCAGGTGCATATAACACTCCGCCATCGCCCCCAGGGCTCTGGCAGCCCGGCCGTAAGCATTCCGGTGCTGGTTGGATACAATCTGCTGAACGCGTTCACGGCAGATCGTGTCGGCCCACTTGACATACTGCTTCTGTTTTGATTCCGTCAGTGACGCCGAGGCCAGCCCCTTGACAATCTGGTCACAGGCATTTTGTGCATATTCCTTCAACAATGCCTGAATCATGACAGCTTTTGGATTATTTCCGGTCACCATACTCAGGATGCCTGAATACAGGATTCCGGCTTTTCCATAAGACCAGCCGATACTCTTCGCTGCGTTGCCTTCATGAAACGCATCTTCAAGTCGTCCGGCCATCAGCAGCATTTCAAGATACAAACTGCCATAACCATCCTGACGGTTCCGGATAATTTGTTTGGATGCCAGAATCTCAGCCAGTTCCTCTGAGCGCAGGTTCTGGTTTTCAGCTTCCTGAAGAAGTTCAAGAAGATGGGTCTGATGGGGCGCAGACAGAAGTCGCTCCCGTTTTCCCAACAGCAACAGCGTCTTATCCGCCAGTACCATTGCAGCCTTTATCAGGGATTCCGTCACCTGTTCCCGGAAACTGTTGTGAGGCAATGCATCCATGGCTTCCAGGCATGCATCACGCACCCCCTGCCAGTTTTCACAGGCTTCAAGATGTTGAATCCAGTACAGATATCCATAAGGCTGTTCCGATTTCAGTTCTCTGGCCAAACGGGAAATACCCGCCTCACCTTCCAGAAATTTCAGGGCTTCCAACCGAAGCACGGTGGCTCTGGGGCTGTGGCTGCGTGCCAATTTCTTTTCCCAGGCAGGCAGAAACTTTTCCAGGTCTTTGAGATTTTCAACGCTGACATCCATGACATCCTGCAGCAGGGGTAAAGTCCCGTGTGACAGGTCCAGACGACGGGAATCCATCCCGGCGTCGACCGTCATGGATTCAAAAAAATCATCCAGCAACCGGGCAGGATCGGCGGTTTCATAAACGCAGCGACAGTATCTTGCGCGGGCTTCGCGAAGTTCCAACGATCCCGGTGAATAAGAAGATGACAGATCCGGGTTGCCCAACAGATCGAACATCGCCCGGTAGACCGGTCGTGCAGCATCCAGATGCCCGTCCATGAACAGATCACCGATATCCTTAAACAACTCATCCAGTTCGTCCGACTGATCGTCGGTTACATATTCCGGATCCTCGTCATCCCAGTCTTCCCCTTCATAATCATCCCAATATGAGCCGTCTTCAATGGAATCGATCCGCGCCTCGATTTCCTCCCGCAGTTCTGCAATCCGTTCCAATAATTGCGTTTCCGCATTTGACGGAATTTCCACTTTTTTGGAAACAGGCCCGGGAGAAAGAAGGCGGAGTTTATCCAGGAATTCATTTCGGGAGCCTGCCGGTACGTCCCGTGCCATTTCAAGCAATGTTTCCATCAGTTCCTGTTTTGAAAGGCGTTCACAATGTTCCTGGACAGCCAGTAAATACGGTTTTAATGAAATTCCGGTTGCCGTTCTATTCATGATGTCCTCTCGAAGTAATCATAATCTTTAGGGATGTTAACAATACTGAAATACTGTTTATGAATAAAGAATCTCTGATTTCAGATAAAATCTCGAATATCGTCATGCCGGACTTGATCCGGCATCCAGAATATAACGATCTGGATTGCGGCTTTCGCCGCAATGACGGGAAAACGGTATTTTAACAAATTCGACATCCCTTATCTTGAAAGCTATAAGCCTTTATTCTTCAAGCTTTTTCCGATATTCCATGCTTTGCCGAGATTTTCTCCAACAGACCAATATTGATTGTCCGGCATCGTTAATGTGAACGGATTCACTTTTTTAATATCCAACTTGTTATCGGTCATAAATTTTTCTTCTGTAAATACCTCTTTCGGCTCTCCGATGTAAAGCGTATTAAACGGCAATTTTACGGTATCAAACAAAGAGCATGACATACAAATCGGGCATTCTGTTATCAGTGGCGCGCTGCCCAAATCACCAAAGAAAACATTGAAAAGTTCGGATTTATCTGTTTTGCTGCCGGAAACCAGTCCGCAATAATCAGTTTTTTCGATTAGGGAAACATCAGGAATATTGATACTGAATTCCTTGTTTTCGTCAATTCCTTTATTTGTGTGATGCGGTCCTAATGCTATCGCAAACAGTGGCGGTTTGAAATTGACTCTCGAAACCCAGCCAACAGCCATGAAATTTGATTTTCCATCAACAACCGAGCCCACCAATACCATCGGCATCGGGTATAAAAAAGCAGCGTCGCTGTCAATTTTGACTTTTCCCATAGATTTCGCTCCTTGTTATTTGAGTACATATGGTAAAAAAAGATGTCATAGACCTTCAGAAAAATATTTTCGCTGCGTTATCGGTCGGGATGGCCGACAGTTTTTCAAGGCGTCAGCCGCAAAAGGTCTATCCCCTCCCTTCTGCCTTGCGAAATGAATTTTCTGAAAGTCTATAGTAGTCGCAGGAAAGATGGTTTCCGGTCTCACAGACTTCATGCAATCGTCGGCCACCCAGAACGAGTCGGTCCATGTATGCGCCGCAAACCGTCATTTCGTTTTCCGAATCGATCCGGCTGTAATGCAGAAACGGGCATAGTGTCTCCAGATGCCGCTCCAATTGATCTTCCTCTCCCAATTTTTCGATGATCCCTTCCACCTGTGTTGGCTCCAATCCAGCATCACCGATATATCGGATGTAATCGACATCCACCCGCTTGAGATCTTCTATCAATTGGCGGTGCTTTGAATGCAGAAGCGCTACGACAGAACACTTTTGAGTATACCTGTTTTGCTTGAGTGCGGCAATCAGTTCCACGAGAGTTTCGCGCGCCCGGATTGGCATCCGGTCAAAACGAATCAAAATGACCCCGGGATTCCTGTCGACAGCCTGGTTCAAACATTGGATCGGGCTGGACACCCATTCTGTATGGGATGAGATCCGGCCGTCAATGTTGTCTGTTATATCGCAAACCAGAAACCGAAGGGTTGGTACAAACGCCTCATCAACTGAGCGCATCTCATTTATCATCGGATTAATTCCCCTTTACTGTCGGCCTCATCAGAAGTCTGCCGTCTCTGCCGATCTTCAACAGGCTGACGATCACGACGATGAACTCCAGCCGTCCAAGAAACATGGCAAGCGTCTCAGCCCACAGCGCCAAACCCGGCATGGTGGCGGAGGTGACCCCGATGGAAAGACCCACGGTTCCAATGGCTGAGGCAAACTCGAACAGAGAGTCCTGAAGAGAAAAACCACATGCACACATTACCGCAACGCCTGCTCCATAAATGGCCATATACAGGAAAATAAATGCACTGATCTGCCGGATTCGGGTGTCATCCACTAAAATCCGCTTGTCACCTTCCCAAACCGATCGATCCAGAATGGCCTGTCTCTGCATCATAGCCCGTTTGAACTCCCATATCAGCAGGTTCCAGAGAAGGTGGATGCGAAACTGTTTGATGCCGCCAGCCGTGGAGCATGTTCCGCCGCCGATCAACATCAACACAATCAGGATGAACAAACCGAAAGCATTCCAGTTTCCATAGCTTACCGTTGAAAAGCCGGTTGTCGTCAAAGCGGATATGGACTCAAAAACCGCTACGCGAAACGCCTTTTCGAGATGGGGATATAATGATTTGCAGGTGAAAATAAAAACCACGGCGGCTGAAAACGGAATTAGAGCCGACATCAGCCGGACCTCCCCATTGCGGAAGACTGCCCGGAACTCGCCTTTCCACAGGTACCAGGCGGTCACAAAACTGAGATTTCCAAGCAGCATGAGAGGGATGGATACGGCTTCGATTGCCGGGGAATCCCAGAAACCAATGCTTTCCGGCCGGGTTGAAAAGCCTCCGGTGGAGACAGCCGCAAAGGAATGATTGACGGCATCGAATAATGACATCCCGGCCAGCCGGTATGCCGCTATTCCGGCGCAGGCATAGCCCAGATAAATCAGCAACACCAGCCGGGCAGACCGGCGGACATGCGGCACCAACTGGTCACCGCGTCCTTCTGCACCGGAAATTCCAACACCCGTCGGCCCCATGATAGTCGACATCATGATGACGGCAAGTCCCGCTCCACCCGCCAGTTGCATGGCGCTTCGCCAGAACAGGATCAATTTTCCGGCGCGGGTCACGTCCACAACCGAAAGACCCGTCGTGGTCCAGGCGCTGACCGATTCAAAAACCGCTCGTGAAAAATCAATGCCCAGAACCAATGAAAGCGGCCATGCGGAAAAGAATATGACCGCGCTCCAACTGACCAGAACGATAATTCCCCCCTCCTGAATTGACAGTACGACATACGCGTTTCTGCGAAAAATGCGTCTCAACAGCACGCCACACCCACCCAGTATCCCGGCGGGAAGAAGGAATGCCCAGGCGTGTTTCATTTCCTCCGGATACACTGGAAGCAGCAGAAGCGGAGAAAGCATAACCGCAAAGGATATGATGAAAATTATCCCGATGGCGGACAGAATCGCGCTATAATGTTTCGTTAGATATTCTTTTTCACGCAAGTCTTTGACCCTTTGAATCGGCTGAAAACGATTTTCCTTATTTTTGATGGTTAATCCCGGATTTTCTTTCCGCCTGTATTATCGTTCGCCCGTAAACGTCTTCAGCACCCGGCCATGATTTTCCGGAAGTGTAATCAAAACAACCCGGTCACCTCCCATCAATTGACTGGATCCCCGAGGGATGATCGGCTGATCCGCCCGAATGACAACGGCGACCAGTGCATTATCCGGAAGGGCGATATCCTTCAGGCATTTTCCGGCTGTCGGGGAATTCCCATCCAGAATGATTTCTGTGACGTTCACCCGGCCATCTCCGACAGGAAGATGATTGGTGATCTGTTCCAGTGATGCCCGCTGTTCAATCAGACCGGCGACGATATGTGTGGTCGAAAATACGGTTACGCCAAGCCTTTCAAACACCTCGACATTGTCGGGATCATTGGCCAGCGCAACCGATCTGGGAACACCGAACTGAAGAGAGGCCAATTGACAGATAATCAGGTTATCCTGATCGTTGGGTGAAATTGCCAGTACGACATCCGCTCCCATTGCACCGGCTTCTTTGAGAATTTCGGGATCACTTCCATCGCCGCAGATAACGGTTGCGGAAAGCTGCCGGGCCAGATGCAGGCACTCTCCCGGATTCCGGTTGATGATCACGACTTCGTACCCCTTGGCGGTAAAATTCCGGCAAAGAAAATAGAGTGGTTTCCCACCACCGATAATCAGTATCTTCATGATGGTGCCCCGCTTCCGCCCTCATGACCACTTGCAACAGCCATCAGAAACATCTCCGCAGCTACCGATGTCGGAGAGATGGTTTCTATTCCAAGTTGATCAAAAACCTGCTCCCGTCTGGGGTCAAAAACCCTGGCCAACACATGCGGAACATGGAAAATTTTTTTTGCGACCTGCGCCACCATCAGATTGACGTTGTCTTCGTGGGTCGCCGCAAAAAGAACATCTGCGTTTTTTAACTTGGCCATTTTCAAAACCGCCATCTGTGTGGCGTCCCCTTCCAGCCGAAAACCGCTGTAATCCGATGACAGATCGTTGAAAGTGGCTTCATCCCTGTCAATGACCACGATGGAATGACCCGAATGACTCAACCGGTTGGCCAAAAGCGAACCCAGTCTCCCACAACCGACAATCACGATATATAAACTATTTTTCATGATCGCTTTCCTGTTCGTCTGATTCATCCTGCAATCGAATGTGGTATTGTTTCGAACCAAGGTCGATTCTTCCGAATTTTTCCCAGGACGTGGTTCGCTTCAGATTCGACAAAGAAGGCGTGTATGTCGGCTCGATATCAAGGGCTGCACGATAGAATTTCTGGGCATCCAGCAAATCACCCCTGATTTCATAAAGTGCACCCAGCAGATTGAATGCCTCCGGCTGACCCGGGTCAACAGAGATGGCTTTGCAGGCGGCCTCTCTGGCTTTGGCAAAATCCCTGTTGGCGATATGATGATGGATCAGCTCAATCCATGCTGGGTATCCGACGACATTTTCTGAATCCCGGGATCTGCGCTCCAGCACGCGGGTCGCCATATTCCGAATTTCCTCCGGACTGAACGGCTTCTTTATGAAATCTGCCGCCCCAGCCTTCATGGCCTCAACCGCCGTATCAATGGTTCCATGAGCCGTGATAATGACAACCGGGACACTGGGCCAATCCTGATGAATCCGGTGCAGGACCTCCATTCCATCCATACCTGGCAGTTTCAGATCCAGAAACACCATCGAAAAAGACTCTTCTTCCAGTTTTTGCAGTGCCTCTTCGCCGTTGACCGCTGTCTGAACCGGCGTTTCTAAAACTTCGAGTGACCTGGAAACCGTCAGGCGGATATTTTTTTCATCATCCACGACCAGAATCGGATTGTAGCGCATGACGTCTTTCTCCTATGAAACGGAAAAGGTGCTTTGAGAAGGCAAATGAATATCAATACTCAGCAACGGGCAACGTGAAAATAAAGGAACTACCCTGGCCAGGCGATGATTCCACCCAGATCCCTCCACCGTGGGCACGGACGATCTCCTTGCAGATGGCCAGCCCCAGACCGGTTCCCCCCGCCTCCTGCCCCTTCACCTGAACAAATTTCTGGAATATCCTGGATTGATATTCAAAGGGAATTCCCGGGCCATCGTCACGCACGGACAGATGGACGTGAGATCCGATCCGATGAGCCATCAGGTTTATATTACCGCCTTTGGGCACATATCGCAGGGCGTTTGAAATCAGATTGGTCAATACCCATGTAATTTTATTGGCATCAGCACGGACATTGGGCGGATCACCTGCTGTTTCGGATGTGAGGGAAACCGCATTCATTTCCATCTGACTTTTAAAAATCACTTTGACATGATCAAACAATGTCAGAACCGGAACACTTTCGAATTCCAGGTCGATCCTGCCTGCCTCGATTTTGGACAGGTCCAGCAGATCATTGACAAGAGCCTTCATTCGATGGACTTCCTCATGAGCTGCCTGGAGCAGACCCCGATCATTTTCGGAAAGCTTCTGAGCGGCGTGTTCCAAAAGTAAATCCACGCTCATACTCAGACTGGTCAGCGGTGTGCGAAGCTCATGAGACGCCGCCATGACAAATTCAGTTTTCAGCCGCTCCACTTCCTTCAGGCGAGTGACATCTCTGAGCAACAGAACAATACCGGACAGGCTGGAATCCCTTCCCCGAATCGCTGTCACGGAAAAGAGATAATGTCTGGATTTTTCGCCATCCGGAAGAACGATGATCCGCTTCTCATCGGGGACATCGGGTTGCTCTCCGGTTTCGACAGCCGTTGAGATGAGATCGCAGACAATCGAGCCCGGTAAAATGTCCTGGCAGCATGTTTGGGATTTTTCAGAAAACGCCAAGCCCAGCAACCGTCGTGCAGCGGGGTTTATCCCGGTTATCCGAAGTCGGGTATCAAAAACCACCAAACCGTCTTCAATACTTGAAAGAATCGCTTCACTCTTGTTTTTTTCGGCAATGATCTGCTCAATGTTCATTTCGTGGTAACGGCCTATCTGGCTGGCCATCTGATTGAATTCGCCGGCCAGACGACCCAGTTCATCACGGGTCTCGATGGGTATCTGTACCGCATAATCGCCCGATGATATCTTTCTGGATGCCGCCATGAAACGCCTGATTGGACGGACGATCCGCTCGGCAAGAAACAGGCTGAATATAAGGGCTATCGACAGCGCGGATGCCGCCACGAGCACAGTTGACCAGATGGCACGTCTGGACACGTTTCCGGCCCTGACACTTGCGGCGTACATGGTTTCCTCGTTGATGTTGCGCAGGCGGATACACGCCTCGCGCACCTTTGCGAAAAGGGGGTAGATCGTTTTCTGATAACCGCCGGTACGCAAGGTTGTGTCAGTGATCTCACGGAAATCGGTCAGCACCGAGAATTGTTTTCGGTAGGTTGCATAATCTGTCTCGATGGATCGTACCAGCATTGTCTCGCCCTGAATGGTAATGTTGTCCTTGGCGCGGGCAAACCATTCCAGAAAGACCGCCTCGTTTTCCCTGAATTGTGCGATTCCATTTTCGGCATCACCCAGGTAGATGAGCAGAATTCCACTGTCCTGCCGCTCCAGGGCATCCACCATATTTTCGGCGGCAAGGATGCTCCGATAGTTTTCGCTCAAAATGGCATCGGTTGCCTGACCCAGAGACACCAGGTTTATAACTGCCCACACGACAACAACGCCCATCAGGACAAAGGCAACGCCATATCCGAAAAGAATTTTCTTTTTCAACGTCATGGGAACCAGCCCTCCAGTCGAATACATTCTGAGCCGATACAGAAGCAACAGCCGTGCCATTGCTAAAATACAAATAATTTCGAATTGATATTAGAGAAAAAGGGGGGATATGCGTTGAAGTCTGAAAGGTCGGGATCGCCATATCCTTGAAAAATGCAAGGTTGGTGATAAAAGATCGGAATCAGATTCCGTAGGCTTTGCGCCTGCGCCAGAGTGTTGCCTGATCAATACCCAGAACGTCTGCCGCTTCCTGCAGCGAAGCGGTGCCTGCCATGACCCTTCTGATATGCAGCTCTTCAATCGTGGACAACGTCACCATGTCACCAATCGCAGGCGTGCCGGCGGCTGGAGAAATATTGTCAGGAAAATCGTTTATACCGATCCATTCGCCGCAGCCCAGGATCACGGCTCTTTCGATTGTATTGCGAAGTTCCCGAACATTTCCCGGCCAGGCATGGCGTGTCAGTGACTGTTTGGCCTCGTCGGTAAAACCGAGCACGGTTTTGTGATTGATCCGGCAGAAATGAGCCAGGAAATCCATGGATAGCGACAGGATATCTTCCGGTCGCTCCCGAAGCGGAGGAATCGTCAGGGTGATCACGTTGAGCCGGTAAAACAGGTCTTCCCGGAAGCGGCCATCTGCCACCCGCTTTTCCAGGTCGGCATTGGTCGCCGCAATGATGCGCACGTCCGCCTTGCGGACCTTCGATTCCCCAAGACGCTCATATTCCTTATCCTGAATGAACCGAAGCAATTTGGCCTGGATCGACGGAGCCATATCTCCGATTTCATCCAGAAAGAGCGACCCTCCCTCGCATGCGGCAATGCGTCCGGGATTATCGCTTGCCGCCCCTGTGAACGCCCCTCTGGCATGCCCGAACAACTCGCTCTCCAGAAGATCAAAAGGAACCGCCGGGCATGCCAATACTCCCACGGGTTTTCCCGATCTCGGGCTCCAGTTATGAATTGCCCGGGCAAATACCGATTTGCCCGTGCCGCTTTCTCCGCAGAGCAGGACAGTCGCCTCCGAGGCCGCGGCTTTTTTCGCGGTCTCGATGACCCGCTGCATGCCTATATTTTTGGTCTGGAGACTATCCTCCGGACCCAGCCGCTTATTGATCTCCTCAAGCACGAGGATCTGGTTTTCCATCTCCCGAATCCTGCCGATCCGCCGGGTGAGAAACTTGATCTGATCCGGGGTAAAGGGCTTTGTGATATAATCGGTGGCGCCTTTTTTCATCGCCTCCACGGCACTCTCGATGGATGCATGCGCCGTGATGACCACAATCTTGGTCCAGGGGGAATCCGACAGCAGGATGGGAATCAACGCCATGCCGTTTTCCTCACCCAGCCTGAGGTCCACAAAAGCGAGGTCAAACGATCGCCTCTTGGCTTCTCCGGCCGCGTCGGCCGGGTTGCTGACGGAGATCACCGTATGTCCCTCGGCCGCCAGACAATAAGAGAGCGTCTTGCGGATATTGGCCTCATCGTCTACGATAAGAACGCTGAGGTTGATGGTCTTATGGTCATTATTCATCGTCATTTTCATTCAAAAGCGTACCACTACTGCAGAACAGTTAAACGCATATGTTCCACGGCCGCATCCAGGTAATTCTGAATGGGGGCCGCGATGCGGCGCGCGATATCCTCTGGGGAAAGTTTTTTTCGAAATATGGCGGGTGATCCGGCCACCAGTTGATATGGCCCCACAACCTGGCGTTCTTTGATCAGTGATCCGGCTCCCACCAGGGAACCGGTGTGAATGTGTGCCTCATTCAGCAGAATGCACCCCATTCCAATCAGGCAATGATCTTCGACCGTACACCCGTGCAAGATCACATTATGCCCGATGGTCACATGGCTGCCGATGGTTGCGGGTTTTCCAAAGTCGGTATGAATGGTGCAATTGTCCTGAATGTTGGTATTTTTCCCGACCCTTATGCGGGCCATGTCTCCCCGCAGCACAGCCCCATACCAGATGCTGGCACCATCTTCGATTTGAACATCTCCGACAATCACGGCTGTCGGCGCGATAAATACATTCTGACCGATTTGCGGGATTTTGCCTCCCAGTGCAATAATCATGGTGTTATCTTTCATGGTTTTTAAAACCGAATGGCCGATGCCTTATTGGCCATCACCCCCAGCGCCTGCTGCCACTGGATTCCGCCGATATCAAGCGCCATATCTTCGCAGATATGCCTCACCGACAAATTTCCGTGAAGCCGTCCCAGCCCCTGAAGGCAGGCCGGGCAGTTGGTCAAGAGGACGGTTTTATGACCGTTATCTGCCATGCGTGTGTTCAGGCTGTTCTGCTTTCGCGTCAACATGGCATGCGCAATGGCCGGGCTGCTGACCGCCAGGGTTCCGGCCTCGGAACAGCAGTGGGGGGATGCGTCAATATCGTATTCAGCCCGTTCCAATAACTGCATGCCCTGTCCATCCAGAGAATCATGACAGGGGATGTGATACAGCCGTTTTTTCCCGGCCCCGGGTTTCAGACCGCCTGTCATCAACAGCCCGGCGACGTCCGTGACCGGACATCCAAAGATATCTGACGTATTCATATGATTCAGACTTTCCCGGCAGGTTCCGCATGTGACAACGCATCCATCGAATTTCACATGTCCCAGCATTTCCCGAATCTGATGAAAAATAATGGTGTTGCGAAGAACGAGTCTGTCATGCTGGTTTGATTCCGCATTGGCCCATGCCGGAAATCCGCAGCATAAAAACCGGGGCGGCAGTACCACGCGAACCCGGTGTGTCAGCATCAGAAAGATGGCGGCTTTGGAAACCGTCGAATGGAGCCGCTCGGACCCGCATCCGGGAAAATAGAACACAGTGTGTGTGGCATTTTTTTCCGGTTCCAGCACCAGCAGATCCTGAAATCCATAGGCAGGCAACAGGTCATGCAGGGTGCCATCCGGCAGAACTGGAAGGAGTGAGGCCAGGTGTTCCGCCAAGGGAAAATGCCGCAGCATATCGGGAAACACTCCGGCTGTCATCATCCGGTTTCCGATCCGCTGAATGGATGTCCCCCAGTCCAACGCACCTTTTCGAAACACCCGGTTGACCATTTTGGATCGGCTTTCCAGATAAGTCAGGGTCATCCCGGTCAGAACCGGCGGCTTTTTGATTGAAAATGCCTGTAACACTTCCCGTTCCATCACCGTGATGTCCCCGGTATCAATGTGAACCGGGCAGGGATTTAGGCATTTGTGGCAGATGGTACAGTGATCGGCAATTTCTTTCAAATAGTGCAGGATCTCGAACCGGGCGGAATGCGACCGTTGGGCGTCGTATAACACTGCCTCGATCAGGGAGGTGATGGCCAGGTTTTTATTCCGGGGGTGATAGAAAAGATTTTCAGCCGGAGAAAAGACGCAGCAGTTGGGTTTGCATTTGCCGCACCGGATGCATCCGGATATGCCTTTTGCCAGGTTTTCAAGCGATCCATACCGCAGAATATGGGCTTCGATACCCAGCAGATTGAAGGATGTGGCATAGGCCTGAAGCGGCACATCCGGATTTTCCAGCTTTCCGGGATTCATCAGCCGCGTTGGATCCACCCGGTCCCGATAGGCAGACATATCGGCCAGTTTTTCGGCCGACAAATATTTGAATTTGGTGATGCCGATGCCGTGCTCGCCGCTGACCACCCCGCCAAGGGCCACGGCCTGGGCCATGACCGCATCCGCTGTTTCTGCAGCCCGGTTCATCATGTCCCGATCATTGGAAAAGACCGGAATATTGACATGAACATTTCCGTCTCCGGCATGCATGTGGGTGGCAATGACAATCAGGCGTCGGCGGACATCCGCATGAATTTCCGCCAGGTTCGACATGATTCCGGGAACACCGCTGAACAGCAGATTCAGCTCATCCATCAGGCGTTTCAAATGACTTTCTTCCTGAAGATGGGTTTTTCCGGCCAGATCCAGGACATCCTGAATCTCCATACAGAGATTGCGTGCCGAATCCTGTTTCTGGTGCATCCAGGCATCATGGGGCATTGCGGGATTGTTATCGACGGCCGCAGCAATCTGCCAGACAACGGTTTTCTGGTTATACCGGTCTTCCTCGATATTATAATTATCGACAAATGTGGAAAAGTCGGCCAGCATATCCAGGGGCAGCACAATATCTTCGTTCAGTTTAAAGGCATGGGTCCGTCTGGCAATGGCGCCCAGTTTTTTGCGATCCTGCCAGAACCGGATTCCCTCTTCCGGTGTCTGGGCAATGGTCAAAAATGTCTGGGAATAGGGTGACAGGAGGTGGGTCAGTTTGTTTTGACCGGCAGACACCTGGTCCGGGGTATGTCCGACAATATCGATCAACAGAACAGCCTTGGGCCGCTGTCGAACCGGTGCCTTGACCGTATAGTCAATGGCCTTGACATATTCCTCGTCAAAATGTTCCAGCGCCATCAGGGCTTCCTGCCCCCTGTTTTCAAAATTTCGGGATATATCCACAATCACCCGGCCGGCCTCGTCCATGTCTTCGCCAAAAAATTCCAGGCAGCAGGTCAGCTTATGGAGATAAGCCGGATAGAGAATGAATTCCGCAGAGGTGATCACCCCGTCGCAGCCTTCCTTCTGAATACCGGGAAGCCCGCCAAGCGCCTTGTTGGTGATGTCCTTTCCCAGTCCCGGCTTACGGATGTCATCGGCGCTCAGGCTGATACGATCGATGACCGTGCCGTGCGGGTCAGTCATTTCAAATTCGACAAAATCCCCGGGCTGAATTTTTCGAACCGGATGATTCACCCGTCTGATGTCAATCAGCCTTCCATCAGGCGTGACGATACGGTACATCAGGATGTTGTCAATGGCTGTTCCCCAGAGAACCGCGGTTTTACCTCCGGCGTTTTCCGCAATGTTTCCACCGATGGTACAGGCCCAGGCACTGGTCGGATCGGTCGCAAAGACCAGATTGTGGGCCGCGGCAAACCGGATGGCGTCTTCGGTAATGACGCCGGCCTCCAGGCTGATGACCGGAACATCCTGAGCCGAACCGTCAGCCCGTTTCATGCATCGATGGGATATGCCATGAATATGGTTGAGCTTTTCCAGATTGATGATGACGCAGTCATCTTCAGCCGGAATGCTGCCGCCGGTCAGGCCGGTCCCGGCACCCCGGGGAATGATATGAAGGTTCAGTTGCGATATGGCCTGAATCAGACCGGGGATTTGATTCTCTTCTGACGGATACAAAACGGCTACAGGCAGAACCAGTCGCCAGTCCGTGGCATCCGTGGCGTGGCTGATGAGCGAAAAGGGGTCAAACCGGACATTTTGAGCGCCGATCACCGCACCGATGACCTGCTGAATCCGTCCGCGCCTTTCACCGGCAGTTGCCAGGCGGCTTTCCAGTTTTTTCAACGCGGCATGGCAGGCCCGGATAATGAGATCACCTTCCGGAATACCGGCCATATGACGTCTGACCATATCCAGATCAAACCGGGCGGAATTCAAAAACCGGCGCCGGCGGGTCGCATTGTCGATCAGCTCCTGAACCACAAAGGGATTTCTGTGCAGCATGAACAGATCCCCGATAAATCGAAAAACCAGGCGGATCAGACGGCCGGTCACCTTTCGATACTGGAGGCTCTGGATGGCATACCAGACAGATGATCCCAGTAAAAGGGTGACAATCTGGCAGTCATCCGCGGATGTATAGTTACATGGGATTTCCCGGTTGGTTGTTAGCGGCATGGCGTGGTTTCCGGTTCAGGATCGATAGCGTTCAAAACCCGGTATGGCCAGTTGGTTTTCAAGCATTGACAACAGCCAGGACGCAATGGAGACCATCCCCAGATAAATGACGCCCACAATCACAAATACCTCGATATACTTGAATGATGCGGATGCCAGAATCTTGCCCTCACCAGTCAGCTCGATACAGGTGACCATATAGGCCAGCGAGGAATACTTGATCAGATAAATGATCTCGTTGCCGCACCCGGGCAGGGCCCGGCGAAAGGCCTGGGGCATGATGACATATAAAATGGTCTGAAGCCGGTCAAGCCCGATGGACTGGGCGGCCAGGACCTGTCCATGCCGGATGGAGAGCAGCGCCCCCCGGACATATTCGGAATGATAGGCAGCGCTGCACAGAACAAAACCCATGACCGAAGCACCATAAGGGCTCATGTAGATGCCGATTCTCGGCAGACCGAAATACCAGATATACAGTTGAACAATCAGCGGAAACCCCCGGAAGACCAGGACATAGGCACTGGTCAGCCATCTGAAACCGGTAGGGCCATAGACCCGCAGCGTGCCGACCAGAACACCTGCGGCAAGTCCCAGAACCGATGATGGCAGAATCAGAATCAGGCTGATCCATAATCCTCTGAAAAGTGCCGGAAGAACCTCTTCACCGATGTAAAGCAGTTCCGACATATCAGGGTTTCTCGCCCATATTGCTGATTCTGGAACAGAATTCACGGGTCCGCTCGCAGCAGGCCCGATCCAGAATCACATCCGGAGGTCCCTGTTCAACAATCCGTCCGTTTTCCATAAAAATCATCTTGTGGGCCAGATGCCTGGCAAATCCGATCTGATGGGTGGCCAGTATCATGGTCATGCCGGCTTCTCCCAACTGGCTGATGACCGAATGGACTTCGCCAATCAGTTCGGGATCCAGGGCCGACGTCGGCTCGTCCAGAAGCATGACCTTGGGATCCATGGCCAGAGCCCGGGCAATGGACACCCGCTGTTTCTGTCCGCCGGAAAGCTGGGCCGGATAATGGGCGGTATGAGGCTTCAGCCCGACCCGTTCCAGCTCGGCCATGGCCCGGTCTCTGGCGTGTTTTTTTTTCATGTGTTTGACCCGGATCAGTCCGATTTCGACATTGGCCAGGGCAGTCAGGTGATCAAAGAGATTGAAATCCTGAAAGATCATGCCCACCTGCTGGCGATAGGCGCACAACGCTTTTTTGTCGAGCGGATTGATGGCCTGTCCGTCCAGTGCGACCGTTCCGCTGTCCGGCTGAACCAGAAAATTGATGCTTTGCAGCAGGGTGCTTTTGCCGGCGCCGGACGGGCCGATCAACACTTTGATCTCGCCCCGGTTGACTGACAGGGATACCTGATCCAGAATGGTGAGAGAACCATAGGTTTTGGTAATTTTTTCGACAGACAGAACCGGCGTGGGAAATGCCATAGGGTATCCTAACGGGTGAATCCGGGAACGGTAAATCGCTTCTGAATCATTCCCATGACGCGGGTTCCCACATAGGTCAGTATCATGAACAGGATTCCGGCGGTGATATAAAGATATAAATGCTGGTAGGTCCGGGAAGCCACATGATTGGCACGGGACATGAGCTCGGAAACACCCAGCGCATAGGTCACCGCGGAATCTTTCAGCAGAATGGAATATTCATTGGACCATCCGGGAATGGACAGCCGGATCGACTGGGGCAGGATGACCCGGAATATGGCCTGGATATCACTCATGCCCAATGCCCTTGCCGCTTTCATCTGCCCTTCCGGAATGGACAGAATCGCGCCCCGAAGGGTCTGGGACTGATAGGCCGAGCTGATCAGACCCAGAACAATGATGGCAACGGTAAACGCGGACAGGTTGATGTCAAGCCAGGTGACCAGACCAAAATAAAACAGAAACAGGAAGACCAGGAGCGGAATGCCTCTGAAAAACCAGACATACACCGCAATGGCACGACGCAGTGCTTTGCCGCCATAGACCTGACCCAGGGAAAGGGGAAGCCCCAGAAAAAAGCCAAACATCAGGGCGCCTATCACCACAAACAGATTGACCCATGCGCCTTCAAGCAGATACCAGAAGCCTTCCTGAATGGCCGTCATTCCCTGCGACATGCACTTTCCTTATCTCAGGCCATACTGATTTTTCAATTCCTGCCAGTAGGGCGTTGCCATCAATTTTTTCAGCCCGTCGTTCAGTTTCTTGTAAAGTTCGGTATCTTCCTTGCGAACGGCATAGGCGGTTTCGTCATCGGGCTGACCATATTTCCCGACGATTTTAAGGGCCATGCCCTTCAGCATGAATTCTTCAGCGGATGTTGTGGATACAGCCGCCACATCGATGCGGCCGTTCAGGATGTCCTCCATGGCCAGAGGGGCGGAATCATACTGCTGCAGCTTGAAGGTCTTTCCTTTTTTCAGCAGGTTGTCCTCGATCCATTTGGCTTCCGATGTTCCGCGTTGAACGCCCCACTTCAGATTGCCATTCAGCGTCTGATCCACTGTCAGGGTGGAAATATCCTTGGCCACCAGCACCATCACGGTCTGATAGTAGGAGAGCGTAAAATTGACCTGCTCTTTCCGCTCCGGCGTCACGCTCATTCCGGATGCGATAAAATCAATTTTTTTTGCTTTCAGGCTGGGAATGATGGCCGCCCATTCGGTCGGTTGATGTTTGACCTTGAATCCCATCTCTTTTGCAATCCAGTTCACGGCCATGACATCCAGGCCATCCGGCTTGCCGGTTTTGTCAATAAAGCTGTAAGGTGGATAATTTGCATCGATCCCGTTGATAAATGTTTTTTCCGCGGCAGCCGCACCGCCGGATATCACCATCACCCCCATCAGAACCACTGCCAGACACCGTAACCCGTTTTTCATTCTGACCCCTCCAAAAGATTGTTGCTGTAAGATAAACGGCCATAATCCTGTGAATATTGATCAAAAGGCGAAGTTTTTGTCAACATCAAAGTGCAGAATGAATCGTTAAAAGGTCATAAACGACAAGAATGTGAGATCCCGTTTGTCAATAAACCGGTTGCAAAAAACCACGGTGGCATCAAACACAAATTCCGCTTTTCAGCAGGAAAACCGGTTTTTGCAGCCACCGTCTCGGGCAATAAACCCATCCGACATGGTGACAATCAGCTCGCCAGATTATATGCAGCAGGATCTATGGGAGACCCTGCCGGAAAAAGTCTGGCCCCAAGCTCTTTGTCCAAAAACATGATGCCTGCCTGATGGTCTTTGACCATCCTGATCTGCTCCAGCACCTTGCCTGCCGTGGCCTCTTCCTCGATCTGCTCTTTGGAAAACCAGCCCAGCAGGGGCTCTGCGGCATAGTCTTTTTCTTTCCGGGCAATGGTTGTCAGGTCATTGATCTTGCCGGATATGAACTGTTCATGCGCCAAGGTTTCTTCCCAGATTTCCAGAGGCGATGCCCATTCGGTTTTAAGCTGCTTTAAATCCTGAAGGACGACTTTCCCGCCCCTGTCAATGATGTGATCGAAAAATTTCATGGCATGAATCATTTCCTCATGGGCCTGACAGCGCATCCAGTGAGCCATTCCATCCAGGCTTTTTGAATGGAACCATGCTGCCATGGACAAATAAATGTAATAGGATTCGAGCTCGTTTTTGATCTGTTCGTTCATTGCGGTTTTCAGTCGGTTACCAATCATAACGCACCTCCATGTCATGTGTAATTGCTTGGGATGCTCCGGTCCACGCATCGGTTTTACTGTCGAAAATAACAACGAATTCCCGGCAGGTCAAATCCCGCATACCCTTTCCCCTTCTTTCCAATCACGACTGCCGGTAAAAACAAAAAATATTGCACAGTTGACTATACACTGCTTGACTTTTTTTTAACGAATGGGTAAGCATCCAAATGTTGTAATGGTGTTTGCCGGGTGCATTTTGAATGATGTATCTTTACGAACCGACTAACCGTATTCAAAGGAGGATGGGAGTATGACGAAACGCTTATTGGTTGTTCTTTCGTTGTTAATCTTTGCAGGAATGGCCTTCGGCGGCCCTGCCGCTGCTGCCGATCAGATCATCAAGATCGCTACCCAGTCACCGCTTTCCGGTGACCAGTCCGTCGTCGGGGTTGATATCAAACGCGGCGCCGAAATGGCCCTCGAACAAATGAGTGGACCTTTGGCCAAAATGGGATTCAAGATTGAACTGGCCCCGTTCGATGACCAGGCCAATCCCGATACCGGCGTTGCCAACGCCAAACGTATTGTCTCCGATCCTGCAATCCTGGCCATTGTTGGACACTATAATTCCGGCGTTCAGATTCCGTCATCCGAGGTTTATCATACCTCCGGTCTGGCCAATGTCTCTCCCGCCAACACCAACCCGAAAGTCACCACCCGTGGTTATATGGAAGTCAACCGTATCGTTGGACGTGACGATGTTCAGGGCGTTGTCGGCGCCGACTTTGCCGCCGGGAAAAAAGTGAAAAGCGTCTTTGTCGTCCATGACAAGACCGCTTACGGACAGGGCATTGCCGAGTTCTTCAGACAGAGAGCTCAGGAAAAAGGCATGAAAGTTCTTGGTTTCGAAGGCACCGAGGAAAAGGCAAATTTCGATTCCCTTCTGTCCCCGATTATTGCAGGCAACCCCGATCTGGTTTACTTTGGTGGCATGTATTCCCAGGCGGCTGTTCTGTTCAAACAGGCCCGTGAAAAAGGCTATATGGGCATGTTTCTGAGCGATGATGGTTTTGACTCTTCCGATGCCGCCAAAATTGGCGGACAAACCCTGCTTGACGGTGGCGGGACGTTCTACTCCACCGTATCCGGCCCTGCCAAGATTTATCCCGGCACCGCCAAGTTCGTCACGGATTTCAAAGCCAAATATAATGCGGCGCCACAGCCTTTCGCCGCCCAGGGTTATGATTCAATGGGTATCGTTCTGAAGGCCATTGAGGCAGCCGCCAAAGCCAACGGCAACAAACTCCCGACCCGCGAAGCCGTCACCAAGGAGATTCGCGCATTAAAGGATTACGAAGGAATCACCGGCAAATTTACCTTCAACAGTATCGGCGATCCGACAATTGCCAAATATTTCGTGATCAAAGTCGCCTCCCCCGATCCCGCAAAATGGAGCGATAACCCGGTCGTTGAGACCCTCGACATCGCGCCGCCGAAATAATCCTTCCCCGGCTCATCCCCCCCGGATGCTTGCATCAAGCATCCGGGAGTTTTTTATTCGGATTCATATATGAAACGGTTTTTGAAATCAATCAATGTCCATGAGCTGTTGCGTCCACTGGGTCAGCTTTTCTTTTTCTCGCTGGGCACCACGGTCGTTCTATCCGCCATTGTTCTGATTCTCGCCCTGATTCTGGACAGAACCGTGGTCGGACAGACACTGTTCGAACGGCTGAACGTATCGCTTTATACATATACCCTTGTCAATCTGCCCCAGGTCGCCATCGATGGACTGACAATCGGCTTTGTTTATGCCGCCATCGCCCTGGGCTATACCATGGTTTATGGTGTTCTGGAATTTATCAACTTCGCGCACAGTGAAATCTTTGCCGTCGGAGCGTTTGTCGGGGTCGAAATCCTGATTGCACTGGATAAATTTGGAATCCTGACCGGCGCTTCTCTGGTAATGGCCTATGTTTATTTGATTCTGGCCATGGTTGGGGGCATGGTGATAGCCGGTGGTCTGGCTGTTGCCGTGGAGCGCGTGGCATATCGCCCCCTGCGCCATGCCTCACGCCTGGTACCGCTGATTTCGGCAATCGGGGTCTCTTTTCTGCTGCAGGATGTCATCCGCCTTGTGGAAAGCCTGACAACCGGGCAGTTCAACCGGATATTCCCCACGTTTGGAAATTTCGATCGTCGCGTAATCCTTGGTAAAATGGCCCTGGGGGAAACCAGTATCACCCTTGGCGTGTCAATCAAATCGATAATCGTTATTGTTTCGGCTGTGCTGATGCTGGTGGCCCTGAACTATCTGGTCAATGCGACCAAAGTTGGCAAGGCCATCCGTGCCGTTGCCCAGGATCATCCCACGGCAAGCCTGATGGGTATCGATGTCAACCGGATCATCTCACTGACCTTTCTGGTCGGCGGTATGCTGGGTGGCGCAGCGGGGGTCCTGTACGCCCTGAAATTCACCCGGATCGACCCCTTCGTCGGTTTTTTCCCGGGTCTGAAGGCCTTTACCGCCGCAGTCCTGGGGGGTATCGGCAACATGACAGGGGCGTTGCTCGGGGGTATCGTTCTCGGTATGCTGGAAACCTACGCCGGTTCCTACATGGGGGTTTTCACCATGGGCGCGGCCGGCACCGAATACAAGGACATCTTTGCCTTCAGCATCCTGATCCTGGTGCTCATCTTCCGCCCCCAGGGACTCATGGGTGCAAACGTGGCCCAGAAGGCCTAAGGAGAAGCAGATGGTCCCTAAAGATAGCGTCAAAAGACTGGAACAGGGGATTTATCCGCATATCATCATACTGGCTCATATGGTTCTGGGTACGGCCCTTGTCTATACTAGCCCGCGCTCGAACCTGGCCTTTCTGGTGTTGATCACCTCATTTTTCACGCTTTATTATTTCAAGGCGGATCGCCGCTTCAAGCTGATCGTTGGGGTGATACTGACCCTGTTTATATTCCCGGTGGTGGGTGTCCGGAACATCTTCTACCTGGAAGTTATCTTCCAGATCAGCGTGTTTGCGGCCCTGGCGCTGGGTTTGAATATCGTCGTCGGTTTTGCCGGTCTGCTCGATCTGGGCTATGTGGCATTCTATGCTGTCGGGGCGTATCTGTGGGCGTTTTTCGGTTCCCAGCAGTTTTATGTTCTTCCCTTCGCACCAGGAACCCAGCCGCCCAATTTGCCGTTTCTCCTGCCAGGAGACGCCTTCTATCTCTTCATGTTCGCAGCGATTTTTGTTGCGGCGCTGACCGGTATTCTGCTCGGCACACCTGTCCTGCGGTTGCGTGGCGACTACCTGGCCATCGTGACGCTGGGCTTTGGAGAGGTGATCCGCGTTCTGGCAAACAACCTTGACAAACCGCTCAATTTCACCAACGGCCCGCAGGGGATCACCCCGATCCAGCGGCCAACCATGCCGCAGGTGGCAGTTGACGGCTTCAACACGCTGTTCCGGGGCATCGTCGGGCATGAGGTGACCCCGGCCGACATGTATAACGTCATGTTCTATTTGCTGGCACTGGGGGTTATCATCGTCATTGTTTTTGTGACCCGGCGCCTGGACGATTCAAAAATCGGTCGCGCCTGGACCGCGATCCGCGAAGACGAGACCGCGGCAATTGCAATGGGCATTCCCCTGGTCAGGATGAAGCTGGCCGCATTTGCCGTCGGCGCCTCTTTTGCCGGCGTCATGGGCGTTCTGCTCGCTGGAAGCCGGACCTTCATCAGTCCGGAATCATTCTCGTTCATGCAGTCAATCGGCGTTCTGTCAATGGTTATTCTGGGTGGTTCAGGCAGCATCCCCGGCGTGATCCTGGGGGCGGCTGTGGTCACCATCCTGAACCTGCAGGTCCTCCAGGGCCTCTCGTTATATTTAAGCCAACTGCGTCAGAGCGATGCTATCATACCCATCATCAATTTTGCCTGGGCCAACCTGTCCACCCAACTGGACCCGGCCAAATATCAGCGACTGCTGTTCGGGTTGATTCTGATCCTGATGATGATCTTTCGTCCGGAGGGGCTGATTCCGTCCGAGCGCCGTAAACGTGAACTGGCTGCTGACGATGCGGACGGCAAGGAATAAGACGGAAATAACCATGGCACTACTTGAAACAACCAACATCATGAAACGATTTGGGGGTCTGATCGCCGTCAACAACGTCAACTTCAAGCTGGAACCGGGCCGGATTGTCAGTATCATCGGCCCCAATGGCGCCGGAAAGACGACCTTCTTCAATACCCTGACCGGAATCTACAAACCCGATGAAGGCCAAATTACCTTTAACGGCAAACGGTTAAATGGACTGCGACCTGACCAGATCGCCTCGCGCGGGATTTCACGCACCTTTCAGAATATTCGACTTTTCGGCAATATGTCGGTTATCGAGAACATTATGGTGGGTATGCATGTCCATCTGAAACAGTCGTCCATTGACACCCTCTTTCATCTGCCCTTTTTTAAAAAAGAAGAAAAAGAGTCGGAACAAAAAGCCGAAGAACTGATGACCTACGTGGGCCTGAAAGGGGTCGGCAACGAGCTGGCCAAAAATCTGCCTTATGGCGGCCAACGCCGGCTGGAGATCGCCCGCGCTTTGGCCGCCGACCCGCTCATGCTGCTTCTGGATGAACCGGCAGCCGGCATGAACCCACAGGAAACCGAGGATATCACCCGTCTGTTTCGGCGGATTCGGGATGAAAAGGGAATCACGATTCTGCTCATCGAACACGATATGCGCGTGGTAATGAATATCTCGGAACATATTTGCGTCATGGATTACGGCGAAAAAATTGCGGAAGGGACACCGGATGAGATCCGTTCAAACAAACGGGTCATCGAAGCCTATCTCGGCCGGGGAGCCGTTGCCGGACAACATGAGGAGAAGATCGTATGAGCCTGCTGTCTCTTCATGACATTCACAGCTTCTATGGTCACATTCATGCGCTCAGGGGTATCTCGATCGAGGTCAACGAGGGCGAGATCGTGACACTGATCGGCTCAAACGGCGCCG